>Ga0207416_1000186_pt1 | contig 116097 bp, 110 predicted proteins | sample PaiPotPPM11metaG_FD_184107 | JGI IMG/M metagenome (GOLD analysis project Ga0207416, IMG submission 184107) | Iron sulfur acid spring bacterial and archeal communities from Banff, Canada, to study Microbial Dark Matter (Phase II) - Paint Pots PPM... ... | reverse complement strand
TCGTGAAGGATCGCAACTTGCACACCGTGTGCCAGGAAGCGATGTGTCCGAATATTGCCGAGTGCTGGGGCGTGGGCACGGCGACTTTCATGATTCTGGGAGACACGTGCACGCGCGGTTGCCGGTTTTGCAACGTGAAGACAGGTCACCCCAATCCGATCGACCCGCTCGAGGCGTTCAAGCTTGCGCAGAGCATCGAGGATCTCAAGCTTAACTACGCGGTGATTACGTGCGTTGATCGCGATGAGCTGGCCGATGGCGGCGCGGCGCAGATGGCGGAAGCCATACGCGCGATTAAGCATCGCACGCCACACGTTAGGGTAGAAGTATTGACCTCAGATTACCGCGGTGATGTCGAGGCAATCCGCACAGTCGTTGGTGCCAATCCCGATGTCTATGCTCACAACATTGAAACGACACGGGCGTTGACGCCCAGTGTTCGCGATCGCCGTTGCGGCTACGACCAGTCACTCGCGGTTTTGAAGGGCGTCAAAGATATGAGCCCAGACATGCTGACCAAGTCAAGCATCATGCTCGGCCTCGGTGAAAAGGATGAGGACGTGTTGCAGGCAGCGCGCGATTTGCGAGCGATCGGTGTGGAGATCATCACGTTTGGTCAATACTTGCAGCCCACCAAAAAACATCTGCCGGTTATTGAGTTTGTAACGCCTGAGAAGTTCGCGTGGTTCGCGCGCGAAACCAAGGCAATGGGTTTTCGGCAAGTTGTCTCAGGGCCACTTGTGCGCTCCTCATATCACGCCGAACAAGCCTTCGCGACCAAAATCTGATCTTAGCTTAAGACGTCGACGTCACCGAGTGTTACTCTTACCACTCCTGCGGTGGTTTGCAAGACAAGCGCACCATTTGCATCGATTTCTTTCACGGTGCCCTCCTGGGGCAAACTCCCATCGATCGCTTTGACTGATACTTGCTTACCGCTCAAATTCGCAACGCGCGCCCAATCGGCGATGACGTTATCAGGCTCGCTCGCCAACCGATCGAAGTCGCGCTCGTAGATCGAAAGCAAGGTCGCAAGCAAAACCGTGCGGTCGAACTCACGTCCGCCCGCATCTGACAGCCAAATAGCGCTCTGCGCAATTGCCTCCGGCACAACCTCTGGGCGGTTGACGTTGATTCCCACCCCGAGCACGACCCTCGCTGAACCGGCGAGCGACCGGGATTGAGCCAAAATCCCGACGCACTTGCGCGCCGCCAAGAGCAGGTCGTTGGGCCATTTGAGGTCCAGCGCGAGGCCGGTTTCCCGTAGGCAGGCCTCCCGGACTGCCAGAGATGCCCAAAAACCGACTGCCGGCAGAGCCGTGCCTCGAAGCTCGGCCGGCAGGATGGTGGACAGGTAAATCCCTGACCCTGCGGGCGATTCCCAGGTTCGTCCCGCTCTGCCACGACCTTTGTACTGCGACTCCGTAACAAATGATATGCCAAGGCTGTCATCTAGATACAGCCGTTCGATGGCTATAGCGTTGGTTGAATCAACGCTGGTGAAATATGAGAACCTGCCAAATCGCGGCAACGCGGACACGAGACTTGTGAGCGTCGCTAGATCCAGTAGCCGCATCGAGGAGAAGTAAGGACTAGATGACACTGCAAAGCCTCGTTGAGGAAAAACACGACCTCGACAATCACTGGTCATCCCGCAAAGTCACGATTAAGGAGCTTGCGAGCAAGCTCGGCGTCTCGGTGCCGACCCTTCGCAAATACGGCGAATGCGGCCTGTTAGGTGTCGACTCAGTCTCTGGACGAACGAACCTCTTTGACGAGGCTGCGGCCATCGCGCGCGTCGAGGAAATCAACCGGCTGAAGAGCCGCGGTTACTCGCTATCGCTCATCCGCGAGAAGCTCGATGAGCGCCCCGCGGGCTTCATGCCGCTTGACCTCGGTCTTGAAGGCGCCTCGTTCACGCGTGGCCGTCACGCGCTTGTCATCATGCAGGACATGGACGAGTACATGCGCTTCGCGCGCAGATTTGTCGGCAACGCGCTGCGCAACAACCAAGCATGCATGCTCATTGCCGATCCGTCGCACCGCGCCGTATACGAAAAAGTCGTGCGCGAAGAGGGTTTTGATCTCGATACGGTGATGAAACGTCGTCAACTATGCTTTGCATGGTTTGAGGGCAAGAATCATCTCGACCATCATCGCCAGATCGAGCAGTATGATGCGCTTGTTTCGATGATCCGCAACGCCGGCTGGCAAAACGTTCGCATCCTCGGTCAACCCGAACGTGACGATCTATGCTTCGACGAGGCGAGCCTCGAACAATATGAAGAGCGCCTCACACTGTGGGCACGGGCACTACCCGTGATCGTCGTCTGCGGTTGCCTCGCACCCAAGGCGGCATCGCACGACCTGCTGCATACGCAGCGCGTGCACCGCGAGTTTGTGCTTGGGGACAGCGTCTTCATGCAGCCCTAATCGACCAATACGTGTAGCAACGGACCTTTAGGTCCGTTAACAAGAACGAGGGGCGACTTGTAAAGTCGCCCTTTGCATTTGCAGCTTCCAGGACTAGCCAAAAGGGGCGAACAAAACAGGCCCTATGGAACGGACATTGATTCTAGCAAAGCCCGATGCAGTTCAGCGTGGCTTGATTGGTGAGATCATCGCACGAGTCGAGCGCCGCGGTCTCAAGATCGTCGGCCTCAAGCTCGTAAACGTGAGCAAGGAACTCGCGGAAGCCCATTACGAGGAGCATCGCGACAAGCAATTCTTCCAAAGCTTAATCGACTACATCACGTGGTGCCCTATAGCCGCAATGGTCGTGGAAGGCCCTCAGGCTATTGAAATCGTGCGATCGACGATCGGATCGACCAACCCGGTGGTTGCCGCACCGGGATCGATCCGAGGCGACCTCGGTGTGGCGGTCAGTCGCAACCTCGTCCACGGCTCGGACGGCCCAGCCAGCGCAGAGCGTGAAATAAAGCTTTTCTTCAAGCCTGACGAGCTGTTTCAGTATAAACGTGTGGCCGATTTGTGGATGTTGGGAACGTGATCTCGAATCAAGATCACTCAGCAATCGCCGACATCCACGCGCGCGAGATCCTCGATTCGCGCGGTAATCCCACGCTGACGGTGCGGCTTACGACGTCGAGTGGCGTCGCTGGCGAGGCAGCGGTGCCGTCAGGCGCGTCGACCGGTGTTCACGAGGCTGTCGAACTGCGCGACGGCGATAAGAAACGCTATGGCGGTAAAGGGGTGCTCAAGGCTGTCGGTAACGTCAACGGTCCGATTCGCGATGCCATACGCGGTATGCCGGTGAACGAGCAGCGCGCGCTCGATGATAGGCTCATCGCGCTTGATGGCACTAAAAACAAATCCAAACTCGGAGCGAATGCGCTGCTTGGTGTTTCGCTTGCGGCTGCACACGCCGCCGCAAATGCGCGCGACCAGCAGCTCTTTCAGTATCTCGGCGGCCAGGAAGCGGTCACGCTACCCGTGCCGATGATGAACGTTATCAATGGCGGCAAGCATGCCGAAGGTGCGCTGCAATTCCAAGAGGTGATGATCGTGCCGCTTGGAGCACCCACCTTACGCGAAGGAGTTCGTTACGGCGCAGAAGTGTTTCACGAACTTGCCAAGGTATTAAAGAAGAAAGGCTTCGCTACTACTGTTGGCGATGAAGGCGGCTACGCACCGCCGCTGCGCCATCTCGATGAGGCGCTTGCCTTGTTAAGCGACGCCGTCGCGAATGCCGGCTATAAACTCGGCACCGACCTCGCTTTCGCGCTCGATCCGGCTGCCAGCGAATTCTGCAACGATGGCCTGTACGAGGCCGTCGTCGGCGAGCCGAAACTCTCGGCGTCTGGAATGATCGACCTTTATGAAAAGCTGCTCGCGAAATATCCGATCGTCAGCATCGAAGACGGCCTAGCCGAAGATGACTGGAAGGGCTGGAAGGAGCTGACAAAGCGACTCGGTGAGCGCGTCCAACTCGTCGGCGACGATCTGTTTGTCACGAACGTCACGTTCTTGCAGCGCGGGATTGATGAGGGCGTCGCAAACGCCATCCTCGTGAAAGTCAACCAGATTGGCACGTTGTCTGAGACCATCGATGCGGTTCGTCTAGCGCAGGCGCACAACTACAACGCAGTGATCTCACATCGATCGGGCGAGACCGGCGACACGACGATCGCCGACATCGCCGTCGCCTTGAACGCTGGTCAGATCAAGACCGGATCGCTTTCGCGCAGCGATCGCGTAGAGAAATACAACCGGCTGATGGCGATTGAAGAGATACTTGGCTCGGCCGCGAAATATCCCGGGGCAGGGGTCTTTCGGGCCTGTAGCTCAGTGGTTAGAGCGGCCGGCTCATAACCGGTTGGTCGCAGGTTCAAATCCTGCCGGGCCCATGTGCGTGGTCGTGCCCCCATCGTCTAGAGGCCTAGGATACCGCCCTTTCAAGGCGGGGACAGGGATTCGAATTCCCTTGGGGGTACCACGCCGACTCGCTCAAGCTGGGTCAGCTAATGGTTGATCCTTCGCGCCTATAATCAAAAGCCAAAAGATGATCGGCAATTCCCCGGCTTCCAAGGTACCGGCAAAGCGGCTAACAAGGTCTTCGTAACTCGGCAGAACCACGTAAAAAGAACTCCATGACACGCGGATCGCACTCATTGCACCAAATCCTGCAAGACGACGGGTGGGTCACTGGTGATCGCAGACGTGGTACCAGAATCGCAGCTTCCCCGCCGCTCCCGCGACGACGAGAACTTCAAGCACGTCTCAAGGAGGCGGCGCGGCAATTCGCAAGCGAGCACCGATCGCTTGGGTTTTCCGAATTTGATATAATGGAAGCCGTTCACAAGGCTTTGGCGAGCTAGAGATGGGCGAATAGCTCAGCTGGTAGAGCACCTCCCTTACAAGGAGGGGGTCACAGGTTCGAGCCCTGTTTCGCCCACCAACACAAACCTTATCCCGTAAGCGATTGCGGGATTTCGTTTGCGTCAGTATGCTCCCTTACTTGGGTTTGACCACTTATTTGACCACTTATGCGGGGTTGGTCGTCCTCGGCTTTCGCGTAGAAAGCGTCGAGAGCCGAGACCGCCTGATCCTGCATGGCGGCTGTAGCGTGAGTGTAGACCTCCAATGTCATGCGGCTTGTGCTGTGGCCAAGGCGTTCCTGCGTAGCTGGCACGGGTGCGCCTAATGCCGCGAGCATCGTGGCGTGAGTATGTCGTAGCCCGTGAAAGGTAACTCGCGGAAGTTTCGCCTCCTTCAAAAGGCGCGGAAGTTCACGCCGCAGGAAGCTGTCCTTTCGCATCGGACCACCATCCCAGTATGGGAACACCCAGACAGATGGAACATGCTTGGTGTCGTCCATCTGTAGCTTTCGATATTCCCTCAGCAGTTCGATGGTATTCTTCGCGAGCTTGACGGTGCGTCTGCTTGAGGCTGTCTTCGGTGGCGAAGCCACCAACTCGCCGGCCTCGTTCTCTGTCAGGGTCGCCTTGATGTGGATAAGACCCTTGGCGAGATCCACATTCTCCCACTTGAGCGCAAGGAGCTCGCCCTGGCGGCAACCCGTATCAAGGGCCACGAGATATAACGGCTCGTAGACACTTCCTTTGACGGCTTTGCGAAAGCGACGGACCTCGTCTTCATTGCGAAATATAGTCCGCTCTTTCTTGGTGGTGACCGTTGGAGTATCAACTAGGGCCGCCACATTTCGGCTAACCTTGTCACGTTGTAGAGCAACCTGCAATGCTCGATGTAGAATTTTGTAAACCTTTTGCACCGTTTGCTCGCCGACGCCGCCGTTCTTTAGAGCGTCGAGCATGTCATAGATATGTGCCTTTGAGAGCCGACCAAGTTTGATGCTTTCTATGTGCGGTTTTATGTGGTTCTCCACTGCAGCGTTGTATAGGTCATAGGTTTTGAATCGCCTTGTGCCCTTAACGATCTCAAGCCAACGATCCAGCCATTCGCCCACAGTCAAACCCTCAGGGTCTCGAGCCCGATTGGGTTGGCGCTGCTCAGCGAACAGCTTGTTCTGTACGTCTTGTCTGGTCTTGCCGTACAGGTAGATTGGGTCTTGTCCATCGGTAGAGAAGCGCGCCTCCCATCGGCCATCTCTGCGCTGCCGGACAGTACCCGTGCCTTTGTCACGTCGTGTCCTTTTCATCAGTGTCTCCTAGCGGGGATGCGCGGCTTCGTGCCTCTGCGTTCGCGGTCAATGAAGTCCTGAATCGCCGCTAGTTCGATTCGGGTTAATCGGCCGATCTTTACAAAAGGCAGCTCGCGCCGACGCATAAGGTCGTAGACCTTGGTGACCCCGATTCCGAGCAGCTTGGCCGCCTCCTCCACTTGCAGGAGCAGGGGTTCGCGAACGCTGACCACGTCAAAGCTCACAGTCCTGCGACCCCATCAGAAATTCCGACGATGGGACTCCTCGACTCGGTCTTTTGGTGTTCGGAAGTCGCCGCCTCCGAAAGGCGCCTGCTGTGAGCTTGTTGTTTGGCATCCGCCAATAGCCGAGCGCGAAATTTTCTCTGTCGGCGAGTATTTTCATCGCGAAGATGTGCCAATTGATGGGCAGCGCAGTACTTGACACGCCATGCGTTCGAAACGGTGACTTTGCGCCTACGCCCACAATTTGAGATTACGCAAGTTATCCACATGTAGCTCTTCAATCGAGAACACCCCAATCAAGAGGAAATCGATTCCTCGTTTTTGTCGAGCGTTTTGCCGGTCACCGCACGACGTATGACGTCGCAAAACTACCCTACAGTTATAACTTAGTGAAATTTCGGTTCAGGATAGGGGTCCGGTCAAGATTTGCAGTGGTGTTTGGTTCCGTGACACTACGCGACATCGTCATATGAACTATGTTCTTATAGGAGGACCCTACGCGGGGGGCTCCACCTGGAACACCCTCGGTAAAATTCATCCTCGAAAGGTAATTCAATGAACAACAATGGCAAGATCTGCTCGCAACTTGCTCTCTCGAAACCTCAACAACATACTTCCGCACCCAATGGTGCTAATTGCGCCCATCGCCTTGCGGAGGTCGCTCCGGATGGGAGTACATATTGTTACGAATGTCGCGAGACGCTCTCTGTGCCCCCGACAATTGATCACTTCGAGATTCAACCTACTGCTACAAGGAAAGGGACCAGCAACAAGTGGTCTACCTTTATCGACTCCGTACTTCAGGATGTCGAGTTATTCTGCGATCCCAATGGAACTGAGTATTGCACCTTCAACCACGACGGTCATAATGAAACCGCTCGGATTCGTTCAAGGCACGCTAGGAATTTTCTTCAGGGTATGGCCTACCAACGATTCGAACAAGCAATTCCCTCGAATATCCTCGACCAAGCCGTAGGCATCCTAGAAAACAAGGCGCGCCTCAATCACATCCGGCACACCGTACATGTCCGCCTTGCGTTCAAGTATGATGCGATATGGGTGGATCTAGGCGACCAGCAATGGCGAGCCATCCGGATCAACGGCGATGGATGGCAAATTGTAACAAACCCGCCCGTCAAGTTTCGTCGTCCCAAGGGTATGCTGTGTCTGCCTGAACCCGTTAAGGGTGGAAATCTGGAAACTTTGCGCCCTTTACTAAATCTTGAAGACGATGATAGCTTTGCCCTGATCCGCGCATGGCTGGTAGGAGCCTTCAATCCAAACGGAGCGTTAACGATCCTTCTTCTGCACGGCGAACAGGGCAGCTCAAAGACGACAGCATCTCGTTTCCTGCGATCGCTGCTAGATCCCAACGTATCGCCCGTGCGATCCTTACCCAGGAAGGAGCACGACCTAGTAATCGAGGCACAGGACGGCTTAGTGATGGCTTTTGATAACATCTCGTACTTGACGTCCTCATTGAGCGACGCTCTCTGTCGCTTATCAACGGGCAGCGGTTTCGGTATCAGACAACTCTATACTGACGCCGAGCAAACCATCTTCAACTCCAAGCGACCGATTATGCTCAATGGAATCGAAGAAGTTGCAACTCGATCTGATCTGTTGGATCGAGCAATAGCAGTCTATCTCCCGCCCATCGCCGACGATCAGCGAATCACCGAAGAAGAGCTCTGGCGGCGGTTCGTCGAGATGCAACCTGGATTGTTGGGTGCGCTTTTCGATGCTGTGTCGATGGCTATGAAACGCTTGCCGGAGGTCCGAAGCAAGATTCGGCAGTGGCCCCGCATGGCCGATTTTGCCGCCTGGGCAACTGCAGCGGAACCAGCTCTCGGCCTTGAGGAGGGCAGTCTAATTGCTGCTTACGCGCGGAATCGCAGTGCATCAACCAAGATTGCTCTCGATTCATCCATCGTCGCGCTTGCCATCATTGGGCTTATGGCAGCGAGATCTCAATGGGAAGGTACGCCAACAGATCTTCTAAAGCTACTAACCCTTGCCGACGAGGCGACGACTCGAAGTAAAGCATGGCCAAAGGACGGTAAGGGCTTATCTAACGCCATTCGCCAGGTCACGCCGAATTTGAGAAATATGGGCATCGAGGTTGAGTTTCACCGTACAAGCACGGCTCGCACTATTACGCTTCGTCGCGCCAGCGCAATTGGGCCATCAGCTTCAGAGGAAGGCAAGCCCCTCAAAGGCGGCCCTCGTTGCACCTGGGATCTTACGAAGTCACCCCCTGGATGGTGACGCTGGTGACGCTGATGACGCTATCGCCGCAAATTACACCGAGGGTTCTAAGCTTTTCTTTGCTCTCGCAATCAAAATAGGAGAGCATAGGGGGTGAAAATTCCCGGAGGGAATGAGTCATGAACGTCATCAGCGTCATTAACGAAGAGTGCAGCACTGTGACACCTGACCACAAGAGTCACATTGCCTCACTGCGTCACCTGCGTCATCAGCGTCATTACGAGTTTAGTCACCAAGTCGCCAAATTGCCTCGTTACGAAGTCCCGCAGAATTCCACCGGCGGTAGATGAGCGTAGGCCCCGGTTACTGCACAGGTACTGGGGGGGGGTGGGGGTGCGAGGCGGATCTCGCACTGTAATGTGATCCTATTCGTGTTCTCGTATCGTCTGAGGCACGCAAGAAGCCCACTGCATTTCCGGCGGGTTCTAACTAGCTCACAAGCGTCATAACTCAGGAAACAAGTTTCGAAGAGAGGCGGACTGGCGCGCGACACATCGAGAGCATCATATTGCTTGTTCGGAGGCACGTCTTTTGACTCTGCGGGGCTCGTCAGCTCGTCAAACTTGGTCGCATTCAGAAAAAATCAACACAATCGATCGTCTTCTACTACAACCCTTTTTGAACGCAGTCTACTTCACTCAAAAAGAACTGCTTGACAAAGGCTATGTCCCAGTTAAAGAATCGATGACGAAACAACTACGCATCATTAATCGCAGGTCGTTGTCAGCGACGACTCGCATACCCTGCGGCCCGTGGCCCCAGACACATGCGATGGCCAAGGAAGCTCCGCGTTTTTGCTACCGAGCTACGAATAACAGCGTTGGCTGACGTGGCGCGGAAGAAGCTGCGATCTTTGTCAAACCCAACCTAGTTGAAGGGCTCTCTTTTGGCCCGCTCTATGGAAAACTGTCAACGCTCCGGTCGGGGCATTGACGCTAATCCACGATGGAGGACTTTTATATGAGGCAAAAGCGTGACTCGACGCGCACGACCGTCGCACTAATTAGGGTCTCAACGGACGAGCAAGCAAGAGAAGGCATTTCGCTCGCTGCTCAGAGGCAACGCATAGAAGCATACGCCACTGCGGCAGGGCGCACCATTGACGAGTTCGTGGTCGAGGCTGGTGACTCGGCGAAAAGCTTGCGGCGCCCCGGGATGGCAAGGATTTTGCGCGAGGTCAAGTCAGGTAAGATTGGAGCCATGATAATTCTCAAGCTCGACCGGGCTACACGGTCGGTTAAAGATCTGCTGCAAATCATCGAGATATTCGGCAAAGTCGGGGCCGACCTCATAAGTGTCTCTGAGTCTCTTGATACATCCAGCGCGGCGGGTCGAATGGTAGTTCAAATTCTCGGGGTGATGGCGGAGTTTGAAAGGGCACAGCTCGCAGAACGCACGGCCTTTGCTCTCGCTCACAAGCGTCGCTGCCGGCATGTCTATGGTAGACCACCGTTCGGCTTTCGGCGCCGTGGGGATCTACTCGTGGAGGAGCCCAACGAGCTGCTGGCGTTGCGAGTTGCACTTAGGATGCGCGCAGAAGGTAAGTCACTACGCCATATTGGTGAGTGGTTACGTGATCAGGGCTTCACTCCGCGGCAAGGCGGCACCCAGTGGCGAAAGCAATCGGTGGCTCAGGTTCTCAACTCCCGAATGGCAACAGAATTTCGAAGCGAAGCCGTGTCCTTAACGATATGACTCCTCGGTCGGCGTGAAACTTCCGATACCTAGTGTAGTTTTCTAACTTGCCGGTTCGACTCTCAAACGCTGATGCGTACCAGCGAAGTCCATAAATTCGCCCGTGTAGCCCAAAAGCATAAGAATCACCCGATTCACAATATTTCGAAAGATCTTTGCGTCCGTCACTAGGTCGCGCAATCTTTCCTCGTATGGGCGCCTATCGACATTTTCCCGTTGACTGAGGATCAAATCGTATTCCGTAAGGAGTATATATGCATCGTGAATTGCGGGACCACGATGATCGAGCACACTCCGTTCCGCTTCTGTCAGCTCATAGTTGATGTAGTCGCGCCAAAAGCGTTTCCATCGTTCCCTTTCTGACCAATCGTTCGCATCTTCAATACTGCGCTGAATGAGCTCCAAGCTGGCGGCGTCTTCAGGTCCGCTGAATTCCCGCTGTGCAGCTTCAACGACCACGCTGATGCGCTTTTCGAATACTTCCTGAGCCATCAACTTGCCCTCCCCTTTGACTTTCTCGACCACAGCGGTCTTCGCGCCGTCCAGGGCAATAGCCAAATGAGTGATGGCGATTTCGGGAACGAATTGTTGCGAGCTAAAAACGTGATATAGAATGGCTCGCAATGGAAATGCTTTCTCGACTAACACCTTAGCCCGATCGACCATGTTCGTAAACTGCAAGTAGAAGCTTTCGTCTGTGTAGTTTTCAGGCGGAAACACAATCGAAGAATCAACATTCGTGGCATGGCCAAACCGATGAAAACTGCGCCCCTGCCACCTTCCATCTTCATCGAACGACTCAACGCATTGTCGGATGCCCCCGATGCCTGCGAGCAAATAGAGCATCAGCTCAAACGCATCAAGCTCGACTTGCGAAAACCAATCTCCAGCTATCGTTACGCCAACGTAACATTCGTCAAGATCGTCGCCCGACCAGATTTCGGAAAGAATGACGTCCCGGTTGAAGAGCCTCAGCGGCGTGTACCCGTGGCGCTTCGCACCTTCGGTATTTGTTAACCACAACGAGTTGGTGTATCCGGGAATGCGTAACCCCCTATATACGATGCGATGGTACGCCGCGCTAGGAGCTTTGCGTTCGAATTGAAGGTCTTCAATACGAACGCTGAACCCGTGGGGTGTCGCCATGAGATCATCGGTAATCTCAACGGAAGCTTGCCACTTGGCGCTCATTCCCTCGCGCGGCCCAATGTGTATCTTATTGCTGCCAAGACTCTCGATCGACTTCCCATCAGCGAGTGAGAGCGGTTTTAGCCAACCCTGGGTTTCGTCTTGGCGAAGTTCTGCTAAAGCTATCACGGCTCTGTCATGAGTCGGAATTTGGATGAACGAACGCCACGACCAAGTGTATTCGCTATCTCGAAAAGCTACAGCAAGCTGCGTGTCATCATGTGCCATAGAATTATAGTTCGATAACAGGTGCGGTTGATCGCCACATCGCGAGGCTTTCAGTGGAGTTATCCACCGTCATTCGCATGATTGTGTAGTTCTCCACAGCCTCATCGGAAAGGCAGCTCCCACTGGTCGAGAATGGCCCAGGAGCGTGCTCCAACTGAATCGAACACGTGTTCGAGGTAATACACACGCTACTCTCTGAGCTTGCGAGAAAAACATCAATGCCGAAACGCCGACTTAAACGCAAGCGCCGCAAGAATGATCAGCCTTCCGTGCTGGATCTATTTTGTGGCGCCGGAGGACTGTCGCTTGGATTTCAAGCGGCCGGCTACAAGATCGTCGGCGGCATCGATGTGGACCGCGACTCTGTCGCGTCGTTCAAGCGAAACATCCGTGACGCAGTTGGACTGAACGCCAATATTCGAAAAGTCAATCCCGCCGATCTGCTCACACAATTCGATCCGATCGACGTACTGGTTGGTGGTCCATCGTGTCAGGGTTTCAGTACATCAGGCGGTCTCTCCAGAAATACGGGCAGAAATCTTCACGATGACCGCAACGATCTTTTTGTAGAGTATCTTAGAATCGTAAAGGGAATACAACCAAGTTGGATCGTGTTCGAAAATGTGCCCGGTTTGTTGCTTTATCACCACGGATACGTCGCAAGAAAAATCATACGGGCTTTGAGACGAATTGGGTACTTTGTTGTTCCCATAATTCTCTTAGCGGCAGATTATGGTGTTCCTCAGTTGCGAAGGCGCCTGTTCTTCATAGGAAATCGCACAGGATCTAAGATCCCGCTCCCTGCTCCGACGCACGGCGAGAGCAATCTTTGGGCAGGTTTCTCTCTTCCGTTCAAATACTTGTCACGTCTTGGACATGGAAGCGGGGCCAGTAACAAGTCATACATAAATTTCGACGAAGCATGTTCAGATTTGCCCTCCTTAGGAGAGGGCGAGTCAATAGATGGTTTGCCGTATCCAAGCCCTGCTTTGTCCGCATATCAAAGGCTTATGCGGCGCGGAAGTCGTCGCATCTGGCAGCATTCGGCTTTTGACCTGAGCGACAGCGATCGTTTGGCGGCAAACTTACTTCAGCCCGGTGAAAACTGGCGGAGCATACCGGAGGAGTTGCGGCCAGATCGTTTTCGGCGGATAAGACCTTATGATGCGACCACGTTGATGAAGCGTTTACAAGGAGATAAGCCAGCCTACACCATCACCACGAAGTTTAATGAAGCCACAACGGGTGCATTTATTCATCCCAGAAATAATCGCACCCTAAGCATACGTGAGGCGGCCAGATTGCAGTCGTTCCCAGACAGCTTCCGGTTCGAAGGCAACCTGGTATCAGTTAGGCGACAGCTAGGGAACGCTGTGCCGCCACTGCTGTCGCAAGCAATCGCCGAATCGATAATGCCCCATATCTCAGAGGAACTCTCCTGCTGGGCAACTGCGCCAGCGCGTGCGACCGTTGAAGTTGACCCTAGCGAGGTTCTGGATGACCTACGCCTGCACGGCGCCCGCAAGTATACTAAAGATTACGGAGCCGAAGAGGATAAAGAACTGCAGCTTGCTCTCTAGTTTGGGCGCATAATGCCTTTCGTCAGCAGCTCCCAACTCCAAAGAGCACTTGACGACTTGGCTGGAACGACGACGCCGGTTCTTATATCGGTATTGTGCATGCTTGCGCGCGAAATTCCAACAACCGCTGATCCAGCGAAGGCGGTCGAATTCGGGGCGAAAGAAGAGCTCGATTTCCTGAACGCACACTTCCGGCCGGCTGGCGGCGCACTCGATCGGCCTTACTTCGTCCCCTTTGGTAAAGAGCAAGGCAAGACGAGGTGGCGCGATGACAAGTATCCCGGCAGAACACTTCAGAAGCTCCGCACAAAGGATTACGGAGCCGTCTTTCGTCATCCCGATCAAAAGCGATTCTCATTTCAAGGCGACTTTGCAAGGCGGCTCATCGATACACAAGCTCTTCCGAAGGGACGAACATCTCTAACACCGATCGCAGTCTGGTTCTATCGTCAGACAAACATTGCATCGATCGCTGACGCCCTCACGAGGCTGATAAGCGACCTAAAGCTGGACAGGGACGCTCTCTTAACGGTCGCATTCGACCCTGCTGTGCCTTCGAGTTATTCAGACACCGATCTCAGGTCTGAGGTCTTGAGCGATGAGGAGGTCGCCGAAGTTCTTGGCATCGGCGCTCCGCCCCCTCCACCGCCTCTAACTCGGATCGATCTGCAATCAAGGCTTGGTTCGTTTCTTAAAGCTGAGCATCTCAGGTTCGATGATCAACTTGTTGCGAGAATCCTGGACGCTTGGCTTGCTCGGGATATTGTCGTGCTCGTTGGCCCACCAGGGAGTGGAAAGACCTTTTTTGCGCTCTCCTTGGCGAAGGGTATGGAGAAACTTTTAGGCGCGAAATATGTCACCGTACTTAACATGCCAATTACCAACGATTACGATGTCACGAGGTTCATAGGTTACGAAAATCTTGAAGGTCGCTTCGTAGCGTCCGAGTTCAGTCGCACGATTCTGTTAGACGAGACACAGCGACTTCGTGTCTGCGTGGTAGTACTGGACGAGTGGAATTTGGCGAAGATCGATGAGTACCTCGCGCCCGTGCTTACGGCGATTGAGAGCGGAAAAGCCATACCACTCCCGGGCCGTCTTTTGGAAGAAGATGGCGAAGAAGCGGTTTATCGAGACCTTCCTCTCGATGCTCTATTCATCGCCACCTGCAACAGCTATCTCGAAGAGCCAGAAACCCGTCAGCCCCTTTCGAGACCCGTAAAGCGCCGCTGCACAATTTTCTTACTATCGAACCTACTCTACGAGGATGCCACCAACAGTGATACCGCCTCGGCAGTAGGAAACGCTTGTAACTTACTCCTGAATCAAGAGATAGAAGCAGTCAAGATGCGGTTGTCTCTAAACGCCGCTACGATGTTAGATCACTATCGGTGGGCGCGTTTGCAGACGGTAGGTCGCTACGCGGATCTACCCGATAAGCTCCGACGTAGACTTGAGGCTGTTGTGGAGATCTTCTTCAAGTCGGCGGAAGGCCAGCGATTCCTCACGATCGGAGTATTGAAGGACGTTCTCCTTAGCATTGTTTATTGCGAGCCCTCCGAGGTGGAGCTGGCACTTTTTACCCAGATTACGGGCAAGCTACTCCACCTTTGCACGAATGACGCGAGGTCACTCATCCCTCAACTTCGTGAGAAGCTCAAGGATTCCGACAAGTTCCAAATGCTCGCTGACCTTCTCGATCAATATGAGGCCGCATTGGCGATGATGGGAGACTCCGCTGCGCCTGTTGTTTGATAGCAACGGTTGTTAACTAGGCTCAAGCAGGCCCGTTAAAGTCGGCACGACGTTTTTCAATGTGTAATCAATTAGATTGGGCCGAGGACTTATCGGGATCTGCAAGACTATTTTATTACGGCCTTCGACTGGAACCAGGTCCTGGAACTCTTGATCAACGGGTGGATAGCAGATTGCCACGTGTTTAAGATCGAATGCGTTGAGATAATATTGTACTTCACGAAGCGACTCGCTTGTCACCCTATTGCCGTCTCGCCGATACTTTGCATCCAAGAGCAAGACGTGGCTGTCGGAACTCCGGACTAAAAGGAGATCTGGCCGCGGAGAGTCCGGATAAGTCGAAGCGATCCGCCAACTCCGGATAATGGTTGGCGGTGGCTGAGTATCGTAGTACAGTTCGAAGCCTCCGCCCGAGAAGGACGGAGAGGTCCTGAATGGCCTAAGGTCATCGTGCGTTCGTTTACAACCCAAAGCGCGCGCGAGCACCAGAGCAACAAATGCTTGGTATATTTCGTCAATGTGCCGGACGAATGCATAAAAAGGCTTGATAGAGTGTGACGGCGACCATCCTAGACCACGCACGAGTTCGCTATGTCTCGCTCGGAGATAGCCATAGCGCCCGTCTACCAATTCTTCATACACCTCAATCGGCGAGATCGAAACAGCGGCACCGATTGAGCTTAGCTGCCTCATCCACGGAGTCGTAAGCAACATTTGGCGCAACCGAGCCGACAAGTGTCGTATACCATCACCACTCTTGCCTGGCGCTATAGGCTCAAGGGTTTCACACAGGCGCAGAACCAATGTTGCGACCTGGACGGCGCGCTTGTTTGCTGATGTGTCGAAAGACTTTGTCGGGAAGCGCGAGATGGCTTGGCGGGGAGCAAATCGTCGTCCATCTGATAAAGCGATCGGACCGGTGGGCCGAGCCTCCAAGAGCCGAGGGTCCCGACGATACAATCGTAGAGACTCTCCGATGTTAGCGGGCGCGCGTTCTCGTGCCACGACCCTTGACACCTTTGTGCGCAACCGAGGGCTTCGAGCTACAGATTCAAGCACATCCACCAGCCGTAGGCCATGATCGCGAAGCCAGGCAAATTGAACATGATTATCTTGCAGGCCGCTGCCGTCAGAGAAAAACAACTGCCCGCCCCACGAAAGGCCCAGCGTCTCCAATAACTCTAGCATGCGGAGAATCTCGGTCGCCTTCAGTTTGCCATCTTCCGTTGCGAGCCAGTAGCGAGCGTGGTCGGCGGTCTCTAGTAGGTGAAATCCGGCGGATCTTGATAGATCTAGAGAAGCAACCGAACCTGCGCCGGTTCGAATCAACGGCAAGGGCTCACCGTCAAACTTTGCAGAGGAGCCGCTCAGAACAACGATTGATTCTTTGGCTGGAACCGTGATTGCTTCGGTGTCCTTGCTTAGCTCCGCGACCTTCTGCCCACCCTGAAAGATGGAGACGCCTGCACTTTTCGCTCTGTCGATCATACCTTTCTCCGCCTGGCGCGGATGCGTTTCGAGATCGAGTTCCACGAATCGCCCGGATGTTTCAGTAGATCCTTCTCCCAAAGTCTGAGTACACTCCACCCGGCGCGACGAAGCCTTGCGTCCGCTGTGCCATCGCGCCGGTGATTACGTTCGAACTTTTCAATCCAAAAGCTCCGATTGCGATGAGGCGCCTCCTGCCGGTCGAACCAATGTCTGCCGTGCCAAAAATCACCGTCAACAAAAATTGCAATTTTTGCTTTGCGGAGAACGAAATCGGGCCTGCCTGGGAGTGTGGCGACTTGCGCCTTATAGGTGAGTCGCGCCTTTTTGAGGAGTTGCTCTAATATCAGTTCAGCGTTGGTGCCATGCCTTCGAACGCGCTTCATTAGCTCAGATGTTCTAGCGTCCGTTGTCATGCTCAACGCGTTCTTACTGCTGCCAGGCACACATCAATCTTTCTATTCACTCGCGCTTTCGCCTGTCATGGTCAATTCGGTCTGGCGAGCGACATTTGCCAAAGGCAGTCTAACCGAAACGCGACCGAAATGGGGTCAATTTCCGGGAGAGCGTCGTTCTTGATGAAGAAGTTCGACTCGAAAAATTTGCATGCGTATCCCAAAGTCGGCTGAGCAGTCGCGCCCTTTTACCGACGATGGGCAGGCTTACAGGTAGACTTGGCTGAAACAGGATGGCAGTGGCTAGTGCGCGTCGTGTCACCCAGCCCGCGTTGCCATTGAGGTCGTCGCAGCATCAGGAACGACAACCCACCTCTCTGTCGAGATTGAAAATCGGCGGTCGCACGCTACGCCCAACCCGCGTCTTTGAAACATATTGGCGCTTCGCAGCGGAGCGTCAGGCAATATTCTTTAGACGTCTCTCCGGTTCGCCTTATCCTTGGACAGATGACCCCATCCTCGCTAGGTTCCGTTTTACAAACGCCTATCGAGCGTCCGACCGGGTAAGCCAGTATCTCATCAATAACGTAATACGCCAAGGCGACCAGTCTTGGGCAGAACTATTCTTTCGAATCGTGCTTTTTAAGATTTTTAATCGTATAGAGACTTGGGAATACCTGACAGCTTCGTTCGGATCACCAACATGGGCTGATTTCCGTATCGACCGGTACGACTCCGCATTGACAAAGGCGTTGGAAGGCCAACGACGGCTCTATTCACCCGCGTACATAATTCCTGATCCACAGCTCGGCGCTAGTAGAAAACATTCTAATCACCTAAAGTTGCTTCGCCAAATGATGATCGATGAAGTGCCGGCACAGCTTGCTCAGGCCACTTCTTTGAAAGCAGTATATGAGATTCTGCGTTCTTACAAATCGATCGGGCCATTCCTTGGGTATCAGTATGCAATTGACTGCAACTATAGTAAGTTGGTTAACTTTGATGAGATGGATTATGTCGTGCCTGGCCCCGGGGCGCGAGATGGAATTTCAAAGTGCTTTGAAGATCTCGGCGGCTTTTCGGAGAGCGACGTTATTCGTATCATGGCGGACATTGCCGAAACCCAATTTGAGCGATTAGGTATTACCTTCCCGAGTCTTTTTGGCCGTAGGCTTCAGCTTGTTGATTGTCAGAATCTATTTTGCGAAGTTGACAAGTACGCTCGCGTTGCGCACCCCGAGTTTGTCGTTGGATCTGCTCGCAAACGAATCAAGCAAAAGTTTAAGCCGTTGCAAGAGTCAATTCAGTACCGTTACCCGGACAAATGGGGACTTTTGCGAACGGCGTCATAATGCACCTTTACACCTGCATCGTAGCGAATTGAAGAGATCGGTGTGCCAAATCGCATGTAACGATTCCCCCATTGTGTTCGCGGAGTAACCGCCAAATTCGATAGCCTTCCAGTATGGCTTTTTCCCAATCGCGTATTGAGCGGACATCGACCTCCAGTCCTGACGTGAGTCTTCTTACGGTCCTCAATAGGTCATAGTCGAGGGTGTCCACACTAGCTAAGAAACCGTGCCGCCGCGCGTAATCGTAAACGAAGGCCACAATGAGCTCCTCGAGCACGTTTGCTCTCGCGCCGTCCTCAACCTCATCTACTTGCGCGTTACTCTTGCGTTTTCGCTTTTGAAGCCGGCGCACCACTGGTGACCAACCAAGAATCGCGGCGTGGGCCAAATGTAGTGAATCATGATAACGGTACCCGTCATCTTGATAGGCATTGTCAGATAACGGGTCTCCAAATGGTTCACCATTCATGGTCACCCTTAGGACGGACCGATTGTGAATTAGCTCATTCCTAAACTGAACTTCAAATCGTCTCATCAATCTTTCTCGTTCGGGAAACTCCTCGTCGAAAAACAGCGGACCCGTCTCACTGGCTTCACCTATCCAACGGTTTCTAACTTTTTCAAGGTTCTTGGAAGCAATTTCGTCCAGCGATAGTCCAAATTTGGTTGCCAGATTCGCAAGATACCAGAGCGCATCCCCAAGCTCTTCGGAAACCTGATCCTTAAAAAGCTCGTGGCCCGCCCCATCGCGAATGAATTTCTTGTACTCGGTTAGTAAATTGCCTGTTTCACCGGCCAGACCCATCAATGGGATCACGACCGCACTACCCTCGTTACCTGGGCATTGATCAGTTTTTGCGGCTCTTTCTTGAAACTCTAAGAGATCCACGTAATGGCCCCCCTCCTGTAATGTGCGAGTAGAGACTTTAGTGGGCTGCCACGAGTCGTCGAGCCTTGTTAAGGAACGGCCTAACCTTGACCCGAGCCTGTTCGATCCGCGCAAAACCACTCAACACAAATAACTGTCCAACGCGCAGCCCCGACGCGTTCGCGACGTACTCTAACAACTCGCCCAACCCCAGATAGTTTCCATATGCACGTTCGATCAAATAATGGCTGCGGTAGAAGGCGGCAAGGTGCACGACGTCTATATCAAGATGAAACGAACAATAGCTTAAGCACGGGAACCCCATCATTTTTCTACTGTCGTGCGCCGCGCTATATATTGCCAAGTCAGACTCACGTTCTAACTCTATTTCGTAAGTGGAGCTCATTCTTCGCCCATTTGCAGCGCGGCGGAGCTTCGTTACAGTGTCGAGAAGCTGATCTATGGCCCCATTGGGAGTTGGCAAAGCAACCATACGGCCAAAATAGGTGCCACCACGATTTGAGGGTTGGCGTAGAAGTCGGGGGTAGAGTTTTAGATACCGTTCGGCTAGATCGGCGGGTTCTGGCGAGCGACGGGCGAGTTCCGCCGGGAAGATGGTATTCCGTACTGTTGAGATCTTTGGGAGGCCGAGTGCCGCCAGTAGGTCGTCCGCAAGTCTCCTAATGTCTTGCCTTTCTGCGGTGGGGGAACCAATGTGCACTGGCAGATGAAATGCTTTCCGTCCCCTTAGCGAATCCACCAGGGTCAATGCCTCGATCCAGGCCGTAGAAATGTCTTGGGCGCGGATCTCGCGGGGCGCAATTGTCATGTGGTTCGCTTTTCCAACACATGAGCTTGCACACCATAGTGATGCAAGTAGGTCTTGCTCACGAAGCCATATCCTTTGTGACCCCAAAGATCGCCCCACGAATTCTTAATGATTACTGCGGACCGCCTTTGGCGCACACCCACAGCCATTACCGCATGGCGGCCAACGGTTTGGGCTCCCGCGTGTGCATGAACCCACCCCTCTGTTGCATATAGCCATGCCGTGGGAACGAAATCAATCGTTAGCACAACGGCCGAGGGAACCGCGAGAGCTTTCTCGATCGCATCTAGACTGCATACTGGCAAATGGTTCCACGGTCCGGGTTGCTCCCTGGCGGAACGAAGCATGGCAGCTTTAGGTGGCGGCGCAGGCCATCTCGGACGTCCGTATGGCCACGCCCCGTCGAGTGCTTGTGCCTCGGCAGTAATACCCATGAAGACAGCAGACACATGCGTCGCCTCACCCGCTAAACCATCACGCGCCTTTGCGGCCCAAAGGGCAAACTCCTGAGATAGCAAGGTCTGTGTACCGATCATCCATTCATGTGCGGCAGTAACCGCAAAAGACGCGCATGTCGGTCGGTCGCCTTGGTCAGCGACTGGTGTTTGATGCCGGCGGTAATCGAGATCTTGTTGCGACATTTGCTTTAGGCAGCTTGGGTGAAATACCGTTCGGGCACACCGCGCTGCAAAGGTTCGATGACGAGATCGATGCGCAAGCTATCGACCTTGTGATCCGGCACCCAAGGCCGCGCTTTGCTTAGTCCAATTGAAGACGCAGATTTCTTCGACGCTGATTCGACTTCGAATATAAACCGGCGTTGGAGCGAATCTCCTACTGCCACCTCTAGCGCGCTAAGCTGCATTTTTGAGACATCAGCGGATGCTTCCAACAGATTACCGTCCGTCGTTAGATAATCATTACCGATTAACTTGAGCATTGACGGTTCGCCATTGAGTTGCCAGGCGTAGCCTGCACTTGGTATCTCTGGCAAATGCAACATAATCCTATCGCCCGGATGAACTACAACCGTCGCGTCCACATCGCGAGCGCCGAGTACCCAGACGTCATTGCGAAGGTTTGAGGGTACCCACGGTCCGCCAGCCATTCGCTTGAGTTCTGCCGGCGAATATTTCAGCCATTGCTCGACTTTAACCGGCGTTCCGTATCCAAGGTTGCCAAGGTGACGCGCGGTGGCTTCATAACTGGTCCCAAGTCTTAACGACAACAGATAAACATCTAATGGTCTGTCGGGCTTCGCCAACTGAAAGCTGGCAAGTGTGCTCCGCACAAGCTGCGGCGGCATTAAGAACCAAGCGGCAAAGGCTTCGGCAACCTTTTCATCGTCTGAAGAGCCTTCAGATGTCCAGAGGTCGATCTCGGGTCTTTCGGAGTCAATCTTAGTACCGTGCTCAAAGACATGATGACCAAACTCATGGGCTGCAGTGAAACGCTGCCGGCCAGCACTATGATTGGAGTTGATAACAATCCCGACTTGAGCTCCGGGTTCGTTAAAATATGCCCCGGAGAGCTTTGGGAACGGCTGAAAGCCTAAGAGAATCCCAGATCTGTCAATCGCCCCAAAAACATCGACTTGCTGATTCGACACAATGCCATCGACTCGATGTAAATGTGCGGCCTTCAGCATTGCCAGTCGATGAGCGTGGCGCCAGTTCACCGGCTACTCCGTCCGCTTCTTCCTACTACGCCCATAATGACGCAAGAAATTTGCAAAACGTAGTACCTCTTCGCGGTCCTTCTCTGTTAAATCACCTGCGGTTCTAGCCAGAGCATGCAGAGTGGCTTGACGCGGCTTCTCGTCTTCGCCATCCCCCAAGAAATAGGTTACAGGATAGCGATAAACTTGGCTAAGTCGTAACAGCTCCAAACTATCAACCTTCCTTGCCCCCCTCTCTATATCAGTGATCGCAGTTCGCGAAATGCCTGTTTGTTCGGCCACGAACTGTTGTGAAAGGTTCAAGTACTCTCGGACGCTTCGAAGACGAGATCGAAGCTGCTGTTGCAATTTTTCCTCATTCATATTGCGCCGCGCGCTCATATCTTGACCCTCACTTTGCGTTTGACGCTCGCGACCTTACACACTCTACGGGCAAGGGCAGTCACCGAACCGAGCGAGGCGGCCGTAGCGTCATCGTCCGGGATCTGTATACTAAACTTGTCCTCCAGCTCCATTAAGAGCTCCAAGCCGAGCAGAGAATCAATCGGCAAATCGCGACCCTTCTGGCTCAGGTCCGCCTTTAGCTCCTCAACAGCCATGTTCAATTTCTGGGCCAAAATCTCGAAAATAGCAGTCGTTACTTCTTCTTGCTGCATGGGGGGCTCGCCGTCCTTTCCGACATGCCTGTCGGATTATCCCACGTAGGATAACATGTTGGAATATCCAACGTCAATGGTCGGATTTCCAGACGCGGGACGATTACGGATTAACTGCGAGAGACCAAGAGGGAAAGATAGAATGCTCTACCCCAAAAAGCTGCAGCCTTGGTATCGTGACGTAGATCTGATGCGCGACGGTCTACTCACATCGAAGGAGGCGGCTAAGTTCCTAGCGATCAGTAGGACAAAGATATACGAGGCCATGTCTTCAGGCGATCTGCCATATGTAAAGCTCGGGAAAACTCGGCGAATACCGAAAGTCGCTGTGCGCATCTACGCGGAGCACGGCTAGGAGTAGCGCCCTTTCCGCCTGGAGGCGGCTTCAAAGTTAGCCCCAAGCGGCGTTGAATCCGTTGACGTCGAAACAAGGCGTATGGTTCAACGCGCGACAAGAACGATGAGACAGTCATGTGAGGTTGTAGACCTTCTAAATTCAGCGTGCGGGATTTCCCCGCTTCCGGAACGTGAGGAGCGCAAGCGCAGACTTCTCGCCCTGTCTTTTGACGGTACACCGCTGGGCGAATACGCACAGCAACTCGCGAGCGAACGATTGGGTGAGATCGATTACGATGATGACACGAGCGAGCGAAACGCCCTAGGTCACGTATTGGTGGGCTGTCGCTATGACGATCAGGTTTCACAAATCAACAGGTTGCGACCGCCCGACCCTGACTTCAAAGTTGCGCTACAAGATGGGCGGATTGTTGGAGCCGAGGTGACTCGCGCTGTAGATCGTTTAGCGAAAAAATACATTGGCGATATTGATGAGGTGCGTCTCAGAGTTGAAGAAACAATTGCCTCCGATGCTGAACTCGAGGCAAGAATTCGCGGCTGTCATGTAGCTTTTGTTTTCTTTGACACGCTCGGCAAAGGCTCAAATTGCGAGAAAGCAGCCAATGAAATTGTTCGGTTACTCCGAACAATTGACTTGTCAAAGCCTCATACCGAGCTCTTGATGGCCGACGCCGCGACTTTTCCAATATTGGCCAGAAGCCAAGTACGTTATGCGCTTGTAAGGACAGAAGTGAGCCAGCGACAATTGACCTTCCGTCCACAGCGATACTTCACGTCGCCAGGTAGGGTAGTGGCTGCAGCGCACGACATTCTGCAAAAGAAAAAATCCAAGTTCGCTGAATATTCAGCAAACTACCCTGAAGTCTGGCTGGTTATTTCAATTGACGAGCCGTTGGGAGATCCGCGCATGGTCTTCCCTTTGCTTGAGCAGCACATTGCTAAATTCAGTCCTGGTCCGTTCGCTCGACTCCTAGTGGGGTGCTTTGACGAAGGGTTGGCGATTCCAAACAGCGGTGAACCGGCGATCCACAGCATGCTTCCACGCGCCACCAAGACGATCGCTCGACGCCATTAAGTGGTCACAAGCGCAGCATCGGATCGACGCCCCGAGTCGATCCGCGTTTGGGTGAAGCCTGGGTTACCTTGGCTAATTTGACCACTTATTTGACCACTTATGAGGCGAAGAGTGGCGAAGAAAGACGAGGGACTACGAAAATATGAAATCGTCGCAATCCCTCGTCGTGCGTAACATTGCGCCCATTTTTCGGCGTTCTAGCGGTAACGCCAAAACTGGCTTTTTCTAGCTTACAAGGAGGGGGTCACAGGTTCGAGCCCTGTTTCGCCCACCAACCTCCCATCCGCTGGCACAACAACGGCAGCCTGATCTATGCACCGCAGACAGAAGAACGGCTTGCTACCGAGCTGTCACCGGGATGACAGCGCTCTCCCGGAAGTTGGTTACTTGCATTTCAACCATCGGACCGCCGGTGCCGGTCACGTCATTTCTCACCTCGCAAGCCACTTCGCTGTCCGTGCTGGTTGCGGAAGAGGCCGCCCAACCACTCACCGGTGGAGGCACCAAGCCTTCGGCGATGACGTGCGCGAGAATTTTCCCCCAATTGATCGCGATCGGTGTGGCTACACCAAGCGTCGGATGAATTGGTGGGCTCAATTTGCTGCCGTCCAAGTCGATCACGTAAATCTCATAGCCGGGGCGCGGCGTTCCATACTCGATCACGTCTGGAGGCAAACCCGGCGGCGTCGCGCAACACAGGCCCGATTGATCGAAGAAGTAATCAATCTGGAGCGACAGACTAATCGGCGTGCTCGAGCCTGCGACGAGCCAGGTTACGAACGCCTCCGAACCACAATGCACGCCCCCCGCGGCAGGCGATGAGAGCGTTCGATTGAGCGTGACTGTATATTGCACCAAGAATTGATCGGGTCTTGGCAGTGGCTCATTACCGCAGCAATACGGATTATCGCTTAACGGTAGTTCGGTAAACGTCGGAGGAGCACACGGATTCGCCAAGTTCGTATAGTCAACTTTGAAATCGATCGTGTAGCCCGTGGCAGCACTCCCATGCCAGACCTGCGTGATCGGGCTCCCGGGCCCGTTGATGAGCACTGATTGCGTGCTTGGACCAATGCAACTCCCGCCTGTTTGCGGATCTTCTATTTCCGCGACCGTATTCCAATAATGCGAGGTCGGATATGCCCCGCCTGGGCAGTCGACGTTATCGACGTAGAAATTCGCCTCGTCCGGATACGGCGTTCGGATGCACTGACGTTTGAGCCCATAGTCCAATCCCATCGGCACAAGCCTGGTAGCGGGCCCGGCGTCGGAGTAGGATTGGGGGGCGCGGCGGTCCCGCCTCCGCCGCAGGCAGGAAGTAGTGCGATCACGACAACGAGTGCTGCAAACACGAGAATCGATAGCCTGTTCAAGGCATCCTCCGATAGGGACAAATTGGGCGTCATCATCCTACCGGGCAAGCGTAAACTCAGCGTAAAATAATGAGGAGCAGGCCCTCCTTGAGATTACTTCTAAGCCGTGCGATACGAAATAAGGATGTCAATAGCGTACCTACTTTTCGTAACTACCCACTGCTTTTGTAAAGGAAGGACTACTGCCACGAAGCCCGCCATTATTGTTTCGGCCCTTCTCTTAGTGCTGGGCCTTCAGCCTGTGAGTGCCGTTCATTCAGAGCCAAGGTATATTCCGACGGTACAAGCGTGGAACACACAACTCGTCGGACACAACTCGCTGTTCAACCGTGGAATGAATGCAGCTCTGGCAATCTACGATCACTACGTCTACATCGGCAATCGCACTGACGGTTCATCGATGTGCGTCGGGGCTACGGGTAGCCCATCGGGCGACAGTTGTCCTCATCCACATCCGGGGATCCTCATTGTCGATGTGGGCAACTCTGCCAACCCAACAGTCGCAGGCGAAATTGGCAAACCGTTTGCAGGCAACGTTGGCATAACGACGCGCGAACTGCGCGTGTGGCCCGACAAAAAGTTGCTTATCGTCATGAACTTCCGTTGCAGCACGGCGCTCCACGCGTGCGAGACGGGTACTGACAAGCAGTTTCCCTTCGACATCTCTTTCTTTGACTTGAGCGACCCGATCAAGCCGAAGTTCATCTCGCGATACGTGCCAACGTCGCGCGCCGGCACAGCAGTCAAACCGCATGAGATGTTCTTGTGGGTTGATCCGAACGATCACGACCGCGCGCTCCTCTATCTCTCGACTCCGACTATTTCAAGAGATCCCTCATTACCGAATTTGATCGTAGCGGATGTCAGTAGAGTAAATAAAGGCGGGCGCGTTACTGAGATCGCCGAAGGGAATTGGAACGACCTGTATCCCGGCACGAGCAGTCACGACTATCCGTTTAAGGCGGCTTCACGCAAACAGTGCGGTCCTTACGACTGCAACTTGATCGTGCACTCTATGGGTGTCTCAGTCGATGGCACGCGAACGTTTCTCGCGATGGAAGCCGGACAATTTCTCATTTTGAACACCACTGCGATTGCGAAGAACCAAACCCGCGACCGCGTGATCTCGCTGCACGGCGATTTGATGACCAAGCCGTCTGCCAGACCAGTATGGGGGCAGACTCCCGCAGATCCAAGCGCAGTGCCGAGTAATTGTAAACACCGCTGCGCGAACGGTCACTCAGCGGTCAAGGTGCCGGGGCGCTCAATCGTTTTGACGACGGACGAAGTCTATGGAACCTATACCGATTCGAGCGCAGGCTGTCCGTGGGGTTGGGCGCGACTCATCAATATCGACGACGAGGCGCATCCTCTTATCGTTGGCGAATTCACGGTTCCTCAGGACCGGCAATCCTTTTGCGACGGCCCGTATCGCGACTCACAAACCGAGCAATTCACGAGCTACTCATCACATAATCCAACGGTTCTTCCGAATCTCGCCATCATTGCGTGGCACTCAGGTGGGTTGCAGGTGATCGACATCAGCAACTCAGCTCATCCCGAGAGCGCCGGGGTCTTTTTCCCTTCGGCACTCGATGCGGTTTCGACCGAAGATCCAGCATTGGGTCGGGGGCCAAACAAAGTCATCGTCTGGAGTTACCCGATCATCCGAAACGGGTTAATATATGTCGTGGACGTGCGTAACGGGTTATATATCCTGCGTTACACTGGGCCGTACGCAGATGAAGTCAATGCGATTAAGTTCCTCGAGGGCAACTCCAACCTTGGCGACGCAGTGAGGCTCGAGAACTCCGGTCCCCGTTAGGCGGGCTGCTGATACAAGCCGATAACGTTTCCTGCAGGGTCGCTGAATCGTGCCGTGATCTCCGGTGCGTCCGCACCAATCGGCTGAACTAAGGTGCCACCATTTTTGACGATGTCAACAAGCGTTGTCGCGACGCTGTCAACCATAATGTATAGAAGGATGCCGGCTTGTGTGGTTGGCGCTCGGCCGAGAACCCAGCTGCCGCTCACCTCTCCAACAGAATCGTCACAGGCGGTGTGGCCGTCACCGCGAGTTCGAACGTTCCATTCAAAGACATTTCTGTAGAAGTCAGCTGACCGGCCTATATCCGCAGCCGGAGGCTCGACGTAACAAATCTTGCCGGCTCCGAGCGTGGGGGTCATACGAGTGCTTCATCGTACGCTTGTTGTAAGTGCTCTATGTCAATTTTCGTCATTTGCAGCATGGCTTTCATCACGTTTTGTGATCTCTTCTCGTCCGTTGTCCGCATCAACTCAGGCAACACGCTGGGAACGATTTGCCACGACAGGCCGTATTTATCCCTGAGCCAGCCGCATTGCAGTTTTTCTCCGCCTTCGGAAAGCCTCTCCCACAGGTCGTCAACTTCGTGCTGCGTTTTGCAATCAACGACGAACGATATGGCAGGCGAGAAGGTGAACTGCGGGCCGCCGTTCAGCGCTGTAAATTCCTGTCCATCGAGTTGGAAGGTTGCGATCATGACTGATCCCTTGGGTCCGGGTCCCGCATCTCCGTAGCGAACAATGTTCACAAGCTTTGAGTTCTGAAAAATCGACACATAGAAATTCGCCGCTTCTTCGGCTTTGTCGTCGAACCATAGGAACGGTGTAATCTTTTGCATGGTATTCACCACGTTTATGTTTCAACGAGTCCGATAAGGTGATCTTCAGGATCGGTGAACAGCGCAATAGTCGGACCTCCCGGCACCGTCTCCGGACCCATCACGCGCTTGCCACCGAGCATCGCGATCTTGTCGAGTGCGGCTTTGATGTCGGGAACCCCAACATAGAATGTCACGTGGCCCGCATAACCGTTGGCTGCGCCCATATCACCGATCCCGCCGTCGATGCCTACACCCGCTTGAGTCTGGGCCAACCCATAGTTCTCGGCGTTGACACCGCCGCCGGGAGGGTCGAAGTGCCAGCTAAATGCCTGGGTGTAGAATTTCCGGAGCGTGTTAGCATCTTTTCCTATGATCTCAAAATGAACGACGGGATTACCCATGTTCGCCTCCTTAGTCTTCAGGCCCAACTGTTGTTTTCGCTCGGGCTCACGTTATGGGGTGGTGATGAGCCACTCATTCCCAAAGCGGTCGTTGACGCTTCCGAATCTTCCGCCCCAGAACGCGTCATCTAACGGCATCGTAACCTTACCGCCGTCCGAAAGCGCTTTGAAGATACGCTCGCCTTCTGCTGCATCTGTCGTGGACAGAGCAAGTGAGATATTGCCAGCGTCCGGATCGATAGCTTTCGATTCACGGCCATCGGACGCAAGAAACGAGATGGACGGCGATTTGAACGAGGCGTGCATTACCTTGTCACGTGCTTCGGGAGGCATCTTTTCTGCCATAGGTGTGTCTTTGACGCTCATCACCTCGTAGGTGCCGCCGAACACGCGTTTGTAAAAGTCGAGTGCTTCCTGACAACGTCCGTAGAAGAAGATGTAGGGCTGCAGCTGCAGTTCCGTGGAGACGCTAGTGGTATTAGCCATTGGGTTCTCCTTTTTAAGTTGGCTCAAAGAACGGGTCTTTATGCGGTGAAGTCCACACGTCAAGCCCGCTTCCGTGGATTATAGCGCCTGTCCTTGCAAAATGCAAGTAGATTTTTCTTAAGCAAGTATGCTATAACAAGGGTGTGAGAGTTCGGGCATACGGGCAGTTTTGTGGTCTTGCGAGGGCGCTTGAGATCATTGGCGAGCGGTGGGCGGTGCTCATTGTGCGCGACCTGCTTGTTGGTCCGAAGCGCTTTACCGATCTGCTCCACGGTCTTCCAAGGATTCCGACCAACGTCTTAACGGCTCGGCTCAAGGAACTCGAGGGTGCCGGCGTTGTGAGACGCCGGGTACTGCCGCGCCCGGCTGCTTCAATCATCTATGAATTAACTGAGTACGGCGCCGAGCTTGAGGATGCCATCGTCCTGCTCGGCCGCTGGGGCGCCAAGCTTCTCGATGAACCCCGCTCGGATGAGATCATTACGGAAGACTCCATGGTCATGGCACTGCGCTCGACGTTTCACCCCGAAGCTGCGCGAAAACTGCGCGCGAACTACGAGTTCCACTTCGGCGACATCGTCGTTCATGCGAAGGTCGATAAGGGCAAAATCAAAGTGGCGGCAGGCCCACTGCCAAAGCCCGATGTGATAATTAACGCTGGACCAGCCATTAAAGACTTGATGACCGGCACAATCAGCGCGTCCCAAGCAATCAAAAATGGCAGCGTTAGGCTCAAAGGCAACCCGAATTTGCTGACTCGATTCGCTGAGATTTTTCGCATCGAGCCTATGCCGGGCGCTGAAGCTTCGGACTAAGGCGCTGCTAGCGATCTATGGATGACAGGCTTGTTGGCGTTGGCCTTGATGCAACAGCCGTTTTCGTTCACGGCTTAGTCTACTGTGTCGACCGAGCCTCTATTATCTGTTGGCGCTGGATTTCTACGTGAGTCGTGACTACAAGAATGCCGTTGCATTCGGTAAGCTCGCGCTCTCGGATCAATGGTCTACCCAGCCAGAATCGTACCTGCTCGCAGCAGCGCATGAACAGGCAGGGCAGTACGAGTCTGCGATCCACGATGTGCGGCATTTCTCTCCAGTCCTTCGGATGCGCTCGCCGTCAGTGATACGCTTGCCCACGTCTATGCTTCAATGGGCGATCGTGCGCGCTCGCAACGCGAGCTGCAGGCGGTCGAGCGTCTGTCTCGGCGCTACCAGTATCGACCGGTGCTAACGGCAATCGCATATCTGGCAAATGGTCAACTGGATGAAGCGTTTGCATGGTTATCGCGCCTACCGCAGTCCGACCGACGGCTATTTGCACTCGATCCCCGGTTCGACCCAATTCGCCACGATCGCCGCTTTGAGCATTGGCTGGACGGCTAGTAAAAAAAGTAGGCGACCCGCTGTTGACCCCCGCTTACAGGGGCTAAATCAATCGGATCGTCTTGCGCTTATGTTACCAATCTCGTCGCGTCGCGACATTGATCAAGCGCACAGCGTGGGCTGCCAGGGGTCTCAAACGCAATAGGACTTTCTTATCTGGAGTGCGATGGACAGGGCGTCGGTGTGGGTTTCGGCGTCGGGCTGGCGCATGGTGTTCGCGACGGCGAGGGCGACGGCGAGGGAGTCGGCGACGGCCGCGAGCCTGAAGGCGAAGGACTCGGCGATGGACGCGACCCCGACGGCGAAGGACTCGGCGACGCCCGCGACCCCGAAGGCGACGGACTCGGCGACGAACTTGAGCCGACCGGTGGAATAATCAACGGAGCGTGTGCGCCGCCACCGGAGCCGCCGCTGCCGCCGTGAATGAGAGCAACTGGTATAAGGAAGATCCACCAAGGGAATCCCCCGTGATGCGCCGCCGCTGGAACGCCGCCTCCAGTTGTTGGCACGCCGGCGATTGCTTTCGGACTTACAGCGGATGACGGGGTCAATCCGACAGCTGGTGACGTTGCCAATGCTGCACCTGGAGCGACACCACCCGCGAATGGAACCGGGTGCGCACCTGACCGGGCGGTCACCGCAAACCCCGCCCTGTAAGCGCCGACGGCTGCGACCGCGACAGTTGAAATATTGCCGCACAGTTGCGGAACGTAGACTGTCTTGTGCGACAGATGTGAAACCCACAGCTTCGTGTGCGGCGGGAGCTGCACATCGCGCACGACCTTCACGCCTCCCCAATAGTACGCCATCGCATCGAGGTGCAGCGGCCCTCCGCTAACGACATTCTGGGCTGAACGCATTGCCTGTTCGAACTCAGCGCGATCGAGGCCCAATGCGTTGAGAGCGATTGCCTCGCGCTGGGGATATCGCCGCATGAGTGCAAACAACTGATCGCGCGAGGAACATGCTCCAAAGAGCGGCTGCGTCCCCAAGACTTTGATAACATGCGTCTTGCCGAACGCTGGAAGTGCGAAGCTCACCACCGCGAGCGCGAGAAGAAATATCCTCATAGGCGCCCGCGCCTCGAGTTGGGGTCACTTATTTGCGGCACCAGCGCTCCTTGCTGAGTACCCAGACTAATGCGTGCCACCGCAAAATTCTGATTCCCATGCAAGCAGATTAAACATCAAGGGCTTCCTTGCTAGTTCATAGGGGATTTGGCCCCACTGATATCGAGTATTCTAGCAGTCGTGCCCGCAACTAGGATCGCGATTTCCAGTCATAGCGAGTGAGATCACCGGACAGAGGAGTCACCGTTCCGTCAGGGGCGACGACAGCCCTCACGGGATCGTTACTCTTAAGCTCCACGAAGACATTACCGTTTTTGAGCCGGCCCATCTCGGTAAAGCCAAGGCTCTTAAACTTCTTAAGCATGTCCTGTTGCTTGTCCGGCACGCGCGTCGTATCAACCGCCCGGCGCCAGATATGCCGACTGCACAACGCGTTCGCCATGATAGCCGTTTGCGATGACTTGCACGCTCACGGAGCCGTGATAGCGTGGTGGAAGTCTGACTGTTGCGGTCGATCGATCGCCGCGGACGGTGCGGCTTGCGATGATCTTGCCCGTGAAGTCGAGCAGCTCGACTGTCGCACTCGCCTGCGCTGAGCCCGACCAGGCAACGCTCACCGCTCGACCACCCGATGTGAAGGCAACTGCCACGTCGTTGAGCGCTACAACGGCGTTTCGATCAACCGCAGGAAGCGGAGCTGCTTGACGTTGCGGCGCCAAGGCAAGCGTTTTTGGTTGAGCAGCCTTCGCGGCGGTGGCACGAGTGCCGGCTCCTGAAGCTTCTTTCGAATAGTCAACGGCGGCTACCGGTGAACGTGAGCCGCTTGCAACTGTTGTCCACACAGGTTTCGCGACCGGGCCTGCTGCGACGCGCGTGGCCGCAGGCGGCTTCGCGTGAACGATCGGCGTGGTGAGCTCAGGTTGCGAGACGTGCACCGCAGTGGTTACAGGGTGCGACACAGGTGGGCGTAGGAAGAAGAAGACCGTCAGCGTGAGCGCAACGAGTGCAATAGCCGTGCTTACAAGAGGTGCGATAGGCAACCGTTTGAGCAAACTCTTCTTGCTTGCATCATCCGAGTTGACGGGCGGTCGCACATGGGCAACGCCGACGACGGCCTGCTCGAGTTTCTTGAGCTCCACGAGCTCGGTGTACTTGAGCTGACCGGGCGTCTTATGAAGATAGGTTGGACGCTTTTCGACGACAGGCTCGGCCAGCACAACCTTCGCCTCGCGGTCCTCGGCCGAAAGGTACTGCTCGAGGCGGCGTTCGACGATCTCCCACGGCAGCGCGGCAGTGCGGCGCCCTTGCGAGACGGGAACGAATACCTCGACCACGCGCGGATGGTTCCATCCTTGCACATCGCGCACCGAACGATTCCATTCCACCGGCACCTCAAATGCCGTGGCTTCGCCGGGACCGAGCGTGATGGTCTTACGCTCGGGGAAGCGCAGGGACGGATGAGGCACAAAGTCTACCTCGAAGCGGCGCGGCGTTGCGCTGCGGCTGGTGATCGAGAACCAGAGCTTAAATCCCGCGAGAATGCCATCGATTAATATTGGTTCTTTGAGATCTAAGGCAACCGCGCAATCGGAACTCTCGGCGGCCACCAACTCGTGCGAGAAAATCGCTAAGCGCTCGCCCTGCGCATTTCGCAGCGAAACCTCAAGATGAGTTTCCTGATCTGGTGACCAGTTAGCCAGGAAGATAATGTCAGCGGTGCGCGAGTGACGAGGTTGAATCGTGAGAACTGCCGGCGACGCCGACGCAGAAGCAGGTTGATCGACTCTGAGATGGCACTCGACCGGAGTATCCGATTCGTTGCGTATGTCAATCTGGCGCGTTGAAGCCACGCCTGGTACGAGTATCCAGCGCTCCGATCGGTCTTGCGGAAATACAGAAAATCGAGCTGACATAGTGCGCCTGTCTTTAGTATACCTTACCTCTAGAACTCCGCGAAAGGGGCCTTTTGGTGCCGAATGACAAGGAAATGGGCCTTCGGCTGGCGTCGTGTCGGCGAAGAGGACGAGAGTGGCACAGATAGACGGTGCAGCAGCCGGCAAGGCGTGGCGAAAAAAAGTTCCTCGTTCGAGCCACGCCGACTGGCACGTACTGCCTCGCCGACCGGATCCGCTCGCGATTCTCGAAGCATCGAACCTTGGGCGCGTTCCCGAGCTCATCCCGATCCGATATGGTCGGATGCTCGCGTCACCATTTGCGTTCTTGCGCGGCTCGGCTGCAATCATGGCGAGCGACTTGGCAAACACGCCGACACTCGGCAACAAAGTGCAGGCGTGCGGCGACTGCCACTTGATGAATTTCGGATTGTTCGCAACGCCCGAGCGGAATCTGATCTTCGACATCAACGATTTCGACGAGACTTTGCCGCGCCATGGGAGTGGGATGTCAAGCGGTTGGTAACAAGTATTATACTCGCGGGCCGTTTTATCAATGGTACAGACAGAGCGTGCGCACGGGCGGCGCTTGCGGCCGTAAGCTCATACAGAGAGCGCATGGCTGCGTTTGCCACGATGACACAGCTCGACGTGTGGTATTCACGGGTTGACGCAGCGATGATCGAAAGGATCGCACGCCGCGCGAGTGATCGCGACATGAAGGCGATTATTACGAAGGCTCGCTCAAATACGTCGGCCCACGCGCTTCCGAAGATCACGCGACTCTCTCACGGCAAAAGACGAATCGTCGATAATCCGCCGCTCGTGTTCCATGGAGATGAGAGTGCGGTTCGAAAAACCTTTCGCAAGCACGCGCGGCGCTATATCGAAACCTTGCGCGCCGACGTTCGAGTTCTCATCGACCGCTACCGGTTCGTCGATGCGGCGCTCAAAGTTGTCGGTATCGGAAGCATAGGAACGCGCTGTGGGATCGTACTCCTCATGGCGAGTGGCAACGACCCGCTGTTCCTGCAATTTAAAGAGGCAATGCCCTCCGTGCTCGAATCCTATACTGCGAAGAGTCAGTTTGAAAACCATGGGGAGCGCGTCGTCACCGGTCAACGGCTGATGCAAGCGGCGAGCGATTTGTTCTTAGGATGGTTCCAAAGTTTGGACGGTCGCGATTACTACGTGCGCCAGCTCCGAGATATGAAGGCGTCGGCTGAGATCGAGGGCATGACGATGTCGTCGCTTGCTGAGTATGCGGCCATCTGCGGCGTGACGCTGGCACGAGCGCATGCGCGATCAGGTGATGCCGCCTTCATCAGCGGTTACTTGGGTAATTCAGCGCGGTTCGACCATGCGGTCGCAGAGTTTGGGCGCCGCTATGCAGACCAAACGCGGCGCGATTATGACAAGCTCGTCGCAGCGGTTAAGTCGGGCCGAATCCGGGCAAAGGTGGAGTGATGAAGGTGGTGCAGACGATAGCAAGAGGTACGCTCACAATGGCGCTGGTGTTGGGCTTGATCGTCATCGGGCCGCCCTCACTGCACGCGGACGACGCCGCCCGCCAAGTGTTGCTTGCCAATCTCCGAGCCCACATCAAACACGTCTTTGTCATCTATCAAGAGAACCGTTCGTTTGATTCTTACTTCGGCACGTTTCCAGCGGCAGACAACCTCGCAACCAATGAAGCGCGCATGCACGGATTTAAGCAATACGATCCCATCGGCAATCAGTGGGTTACTCCTTTTCGGATTAACGATCCCGATCTTGCGGATGCCGACCACTCGCGCCCTGCGCTCTATACTAAAGCGAATGGCGGCAAGATGGATCTTTATGTCGCAGCTGAGGAAGGCCGCATGTTGCGAATGGGTGCGTCGCTACAAGACGCGCAGCGTGTCGGCCTGCTGACGATGGCGCACGAGGACTGCGACATGATCCCTTTCCTGTGGAAGTACGCAAAGACGTTTGCGCTTTACGACCACATATTCCAAGGGATGTATGGACCATCGACGCCCGGTAACATAGACCTCATCGCTGCACAGACCGGTCAAACGCAGTGGGCGCGTCATGCCTCGCAGGCAGTGGGCGCGGCCGACACTGGACAAGGCGTGCCGGTCGTTGACGACTTGTATCCGGCTTTCGGGCCATATCATAATGGAGAACCCAAGACAAAACAGGTCGATCTTACCTTCGCGAACCTCTTTCTAACTCTCAGCGGGGCAGCGGCGACATCGGCCGTCATCGACAACGACGACATTAAAGATGACATCGCGTCGCTTGCCGGTTCGGGGAGGCCAGCTATCCCGTGGGGCTGGTACCAAGAAGGCTTCAAAGACGACGGGAGCGGCACGTATCCGGCCTATGTTGCTCACCATAATGCTGCCCAGTATTTCGGCTATGTGCGGCAAAACGCGACACTGTGGAACAACGTGCACGATCTCACCGAGGCGCTCCCCGCCATCAAGAATGGGACTTTGCCCGATCGCGGCGTCGTGTTTATAAAAGGAGGCTATCGCAATCCATTTGACTGGCAAACGGCGAATGCAGATCCGGCTGTGCGCAAGGCCTTTAACGGCGACGACGACCATCCAGGCTATTCAGATTCGCAGGTCTCCGAAGCAATGGTTGCAACCATGGTCAACGCGATCGCGCGCAGCAAATACTGGAGTGATTCTGCGATTATTATCCTGTGGGATGATTCAGAGGGATTCTACGATCACGTGCCGCCGCCAGTATTCGAGGAATGCCCTGACGGCCACGCGTGTGGTGATGGGCCGCGGGTGCCGCTCATTTTGATTTCGCCTTACGCGAAATCGGGCGCGATTATCTCAGATCCCGGCGACCACGCATCTTTCGCAAAGTTCTTGGGCGCTCTCTTCGACCTTCCGGCGCTTGGTTCGCTTCCCGATGAAAAACCCTACCTGCCTCGCGGTCCGCGCGACACCAATTCTGCGCTTACCGATCTTCTCGGTGGTTTTGATGCAGCGCGGTTAGCGGGAACGGAGGCGCCAGCCCTGGCGACCGCCGCGCAAATTCCGGATGCGACAATCCAGACGTTTCCGGCACCAATGAGTTGTCGAAGCCTCGGCATTACGCCGGTCCAGGTTCCTGAAGGGATGGCATCACCGCCGCCGGCATTTGCTCCACGGACTATCCGCAGTTATTAGACTACCGTCTTTGATCTCCAGCCGCCGACGATCGCGCCGACCAGCATGAAGCCGATGAGTGCCCACCCCACGTTCAGCAACCATAGACCGATTGGGCGGCCGCTGAACAGAGTCGACGTGAGCGTTGTGCTCGCGTAAAACACGACACCCATGAAAAGACCAAACGATATGCCGTGAGCGGCGCCGGGTTGGTCGCTGTCGGCGAGCGCAATCGCGGTGCCATAACCCAAAACGAGAGCCATGAGGAACCCGACGACATAGGGGACAGGGCTGTTCGAGTTCATCTGACCGGCCGTCATCCCGGCCTGACTCATGAGCGCCATTGCTTGATTCTTAAAGAGGAGGCCGAACCAAATGTAGCCCCACATGAAGAAGACGATTGCACTGATGATAGCTGCGAGATGATTGATGCTTTTCGCTGGCATGTAGCCCTCCAGTTGTCAACGCGCGAAACTCGCCGACCGAGGAAGCAAAGCAGCTGACTCGCGCGAAGAGCGGACTTGTTGCGGTTTCCGTCGCAGCGGTATCAATGCCTTTTCAGCTTAATGCATCCGTTCCCGCCCCGCACCCGTATTTTCAGGAATGGAGATAAGGAAAACTCGCCTCTACCGTCACCCGCTGCCTGTGCGCCTCACGCATTGGCTGAGTGCGCTCGCGCTCGGCGTACTCGCGATGAGCGGGATGCAGATTTTCAATGCGCATCCGGCGCTGTACGCTTCAGACGCATCGCAGTTCAACCATCCGGTGGTAAAATTTGGCGCCGGCACAAACCCGGATGGGACGCCCGTGGGTTACGTTGACGTTGGGTCGTTGCGCGTCACGACGACCCATGTTTTCGGTTACGGCCCGGATGGCATGGGTGGAGAATCGCCACGCGCGTTTCCGTCGTGGGCAACGATTCCGAAATATCAAGACTTAGCGGATGGAAGACGCTGGCATATCCTCTTTGCGTGGGTGCTCGTCGCGTGCGGAGCCGTATACTCGTATTGGGCATTTCGTCTGCGCCCGTCGCGCTCCGACATTCACGAGCTGCCTCACACGCTCAAGTCGCACCTCATACCGTGGAAACTTCCGCGAGCTTCAGAGCTCAATCCACTGCAAAAGATCAGCTACTTCGCGATCGTGTTTATCGTCGTGCCGATCGTGGTGCTCTCGGGCCTTGCGCTGTCGCCGTCAGTCGACGCATGGGCCCACTGGTTGCCCCAAGTCTTTGGCGGCAGACAGTTTGCGCGTATCTGGCATTTCGGCGGCATGATCGCCCTTATCGCCTTCTTTGTCGTTCATCTGGGCATGGTGGCGCTAACGGGCCTAGTCAACAATGTGCGCTCGATGCTCACCGGGTGGTTCGTCGTTGACCAGGAGAAAACGTCATGAAAATGGACCGCCGCTCGTTTGTCGGTCTCGTAGCAATCGCCTCGCTGACGGGCTGTTCGCGCATCGCAACATCGTTGAATGAAAACGAGACGGTTCGTCGGCTGCTGCGCGCGCCGGAGGGGCTGGACTTGGCGTTGCTCGGCGCCGCTCAGCCTCTTGCTCGCGAGTACACGGTCAACGATGTCTCTGGAGACTTTCGACAAAATGGTTTTGATCCGCCAAGCTCTGACGAGTATCAGCGCTGGGGCAAGAACGGGTGGCGCGGCTTCACCCTTCGCGTGGATGGCATGGTGAACAGGCCAACGTCGTACGATATGCCGGCGTTGCGTCGCAAGTTCGTTCGACGTTCGCAGATCACACGCCACGATTGTGTCGAGGGATGGAGTGTGATCGGCAAATGGAATGGTGTGCTCATTGCCGACCTGTTAGCCGATTGCAGACCCAAACCGCTAGCCCAATTCGTCGTATTCCATTGCATGGACGACGACGGTGCAGGCAATGCGTACTACGAGTCGCTGAACATGCGTCAGGCCGCGCATCCGCAAGCCTTGCTCGCATACGACCTCAACGATCGCCCGATCCCAGTCAAAAACGGCGCTCCGTTACGCGTGAAAGTGCCGACGCAGCTTGGCTATAAGAGCGCGAAGTATGTGCGGCGCATCGAACTCGTCGCATCGCTGGGTGGCGCCTTAGGTCGCGGAGGCTACTGGGAAGACCGCGACTACGAGTGGTTCGCCGGCATCTAGCTATTCCCGCGCGATCGACTCGGCCGAAGCGGTCGCGCGTGCAAGTAAGGCAGCGCGTGTCGTGCCGTGGGTGGGAAAGGCTGCCGCTCCAAGCGTGACGCGTCCAAGCGAAGCTGAGAGCGCTTTTTCCTTTGAAGCATCTTTCAACGATCTGCGTACTGCCTTTTTTATCCGATTCGCAGCAACCGCCATCTCGTCACCCGTCGCGTCGGCCACGATGACGAGCAGGCTGTCGGTACCCTGTGCGATTGCATCGCTAGCGCGAACAACTGGAATAATGCGCTGTCGAAAAAATGACAGCACCTCGTCAAAACTCGAAGTTGCGGCGCGGCCAGTTCTCTTTCGTGAGATGTGGACGAGCACGGTTCCAAAACAGGTGCCACTCATCTTCGCCCAGGCAATTTCATCCTCGAGCGTCGCCAGTAAATCCAGCCTCGCCTCTTCAGGAAATCCGGCAGCGCCGATCTCACGCTGGGCTTGCCTGGCAACCAACTTGAGCCGGCGCCTCGCGGAGTCAAGGTCGCTTGGAGGCACCGAAAGCTCCTCGAAAGTTTGGGTATCCTCGACATCGCGCGGTGATGCTTCGGCGGCAGAGATCCAGTCGACGGGAAAACCGTTACGCGACCAATCGTCCTCCTCGATGAGTTTGAAATTGCTAGGAAGAGAAGCCGGACTAAACGCGCCGGGTTCGGACACGAGCGCGACGCGCACCTGGCTCAAGAGTATGCCGGCTGCGTCCACAATCGAATGCTCGTGCCCGGCAACGGGAACGATGCAGGCATCGAAAGCGTACGTTCCGACGGCGGCCGCGCGCAGCGCGTCGTAACGCGAACTCTGCGTGATGACGTGGCCGGCCGCGCGCAGTGTCCGGCCAATCGATCGACATCTGACACAGAGGTTACGCGAAGTACAGGTCGTGCACGTGAGATTGACGGACGCCATAACATGGGTGTCGGCGAGCAGTGTTGCAAGCCCTGCTGGCTCGTTCGCAAATACCGGAGGCAACATTACGGCCGACCTCAAAGGCAGGCCTTATGCAGGTTCCACTCGTGCGGCGGCTGGCAGTATATGCCGTCCTCGCCGGCGCGATTGCCGCGTTCCTGGTTGCCATCGACCGCTACCGGTTCGAAGTTCGCAATCATACCGTTGAGATCACTATGGACCAGCAGGACCTGGCGGATTTCGCGCACGCCTACGGCTACGATATGGACGAACTCATGCGCGAAATGCGACGCGCCGGCCTCACGTCCGTAGCGGTCTATGAAGAGCAAGGCCAGCGCGTCAACGCCGCAAACCACGCTCTCGCTCTTTCCGGTCAACAGATTATCGACAACGCACGGGTTGCGCCGGTTATCGATCCTTTGCTCGCGACCATGGTCCGTTTGCGGACCATCGATCCTAATAGCATGTACCTGATTGTCTACGATGAGCCGACGCTGCAACGATATGTGTCCGTACTTCGGACGCAACTCGAGCCGCACACGGTCTCGGTCGTGCGTGCGCGATTGCCTGCGATCGTGGCTGTAAAAACGCAGCTCGATTTTTTCAATGGAATCGGCCTCGGCATTCCGCAGGACATTGCGGATGAAGTGCGGCGGAATGGTTTGCTCGTCGACCCACGCGTGCAAAACAATGAGCGCATGGACCCCAACCGCATCGCAGCAACTTTCGCTCAGATGCTGCAAGGCGGGCACATCGGCTCAGTCATTTTCTACGGCCCGCGCAACGAGGTGCTCGGCTATCCCTACAACCTCGACGCAGTAGCCGATGACTTCCGCGACGCCAAGGTCAACTTCGGCGACGTCGAAGCATACACGCAAGACCAAATTCAAAAAGGCAGCATCACGCTCGCGCGCAAGATCGTTAACCAAACGGTGCGCGTGCAGGCTATTTCGAAGGTCGAACTGGACAAGCTCGATCTCAACGTCGTCATTGCTCGCTACTTGCTCGGCGTGCGGGAACGTAACATCAGGGTCGTTTACCTGCGCCCATTTCCGCACGTTATTGCGCAGCGCTTGTCGGACGGGACCTTCGTCACCGAATCTGCAGAGGCGACCAATCTCGAGATGCTCCGGCAGCTGCGCGATGGTCTCGCCCAGAATGGCTTCCGCACCGGTCACGCCTACGGATTTATCAACTTTAAGGGTTTCAGGCTAACGCTGCTCTACTTTATCGCTGCGCTCGGCGCAACGGGTGCGTTCTTGCTGCTGCTTGATGTCTACAGGTCCGCGAGGCCATGGATGCCATGGGCATTTTTCGGCCTCACCACCGTTGCGTTCTGGGTCACTGCGGTCATCGAACGCGACTATATCGTGCGACAGCTCTGGGCGCTCGGAGCCGCGCTCACGTTCGCAGTCTTAGCCGGCACAACGCTTGCGCCGTACTTCAGCCGGCCCGCACCCGCCACGCGAGCAACGTTCAAACGCGACCTCCTCGACGGCCTTGCCTGCATGCTGCGCGCGTGCGCCGTGGCGGCGCTAGGCGGCCTCTTCGTCGTTGGTCTGCTGTCCCAGGCGACCTTCATGATCGAGGTCCAACAGTTCTTGGGCATCAAACTTTTGCTGCTGGCGCCACCGCTCGTCCTCATTGCCTTGTACTCGTTCGCGCCGCTCTTTGGGCCGCCGCGGCGTCCAGGCGAGGTCGCCGGCGCGCCGCTTCGGGTGTGGCAGTTCGCCGTGGTGCTCATCGCCGCCACCGGCGCAACGCTTATACTCATGCGATCGGGTAACCAGCCGGACGTCGGTGTTTCCGGATTCGAGACGCAATTGCGCGGCGTGCTCACCACGCTCGTCGGCGCTCGCCCGCGCTTTAAGGAATTCTTGCTTGGCTTTCCAGCGCTCATGCTGTTGCCCGTGCTCGCAACGGCGCATCGCCGCGCTGCCGGGTGGTTCATTGTCATCGTCGCCGGCATCGCGCTGGCCGACGTTATCGATACGTTCAGTCACATCCACACGCCGCTCGTCATTACGCTCGTGCGCGTGGTGAACGGGCTTATTTTCGGCGCGATCCTCGGCATTATCGCGCAACGCATCTACCGTCGGTTCTTTGCGAGGTCGGCGGTGGACACGAGGTCGACCGCTACAGGATGAGCGCCGCGGGCGCACGGCTGCTCATCTCCGGCTACTACGGTTTCGACAACTTTGGCGACGATGCGATTCTCCAGATTCTTGTCGATGAGTGGCGCCGCAGACGCAGCCGCGACATCATTCGCGTCCTGTCGGCTCTCCCCGAGCAAACAGCTAAACTCGGAGTCGAAGGCGTGCCGCGCACGTCAGTCTCGCGCATCGCCGAATTGTTGCGGCACACTGACGTATTCGTCAGCGGGGGCGGCGGTCTGCTGCAATCGAGCACAAGTCTGCGCAGTCTGCTATACTACGCGGGTCTCATTCACGAAGCAAAAGGAAGCGGCGCGCGCGCTGTTATCTTCGGACAAGGTATTGGACCGCTAAGCTTCACGGGCAAACACATCGTCCGCCGCAGCTGCGCAAACGTCGACCTCGCCATCGTCCGCGACCACACCAGCGCAACGCTGTTGCAACAGCTCTTGCCGCGAGTGGATATCCGGGTTGGCGCCGATCCGGTCTTCCTCGCTCCCGACACGGTGCCCGAGGATGTCGAACGCGCGCTTGCGAGTGAAGGCATCATGGGATCGAGCGATCTCGTGGCAGTCGTCGTGCGACCTTCGCGAGTGCTTGATAAGATCGCGGGTGACATCGCGCGAGTAGTGGACGTGCTCGCCAGCCGGTGCGGCGCGCACGTCATCTTTGTGCCGTTCCAGCGGCCGGCGGACGTCGAAGCGGCAGTTTCCATTATCCGGCGCTGCCGCACTGCACCAGTCCTGATAGGCGGGGGATACAATCTCGCGATGATGACCGCGCTGTTCAAGCGTTGCACGGCAGTCGTCGGTATGCGGCTGCACGCGCTCATTCTTGCTGCGCGGCTCGGAGTGCCATTCCTTGCAGTGCCGTACGACCCTAAGATCATTGCACTCTGCGAAAGCCTGCGCTATCCTCTGGCACCGCTGCGGCACGGGATGGCAGACGAGCTCACGGAGTCGCTGTGGACACAACGCACAGCTTTGTCTGCACGCGTGCGCGATGCTGCGCAATCGCAGGCGGCGGCAGCCTCACAGGCATTCGATTGGCTCCAGTCGTTGGTGGAGGGTGCCGTCTCGTGACGCCGGAAACAACGTAGCACATGCGTCTGCGATGGATTTTGAAACTCGGCCGCTTCGCCGGGATCGATGTCGGCATACATCCGAGCTGGCTCGTCATTTACGCGCTGATCGCGTGGTCGGCAATCGTTGCCGCGCGTTATTTCACGCCCGAACTCAGCACCAAGAGCACGGTGCTGCTTGGGCTCATCGCGTCGTTCGTGCTGTTCGGCAGCGTTGTTGCTCACGAGTTCGCACACGCACTCGTAGCACGCAGGCTCGGCATTCCCATTGGCGGCATCACGCTGTTTCTTTTTGGCGGCGTTGCGACGATCCTCAATGAGCCCGCATCGGCTTCCGATGAGCTTCGGGTCGCCATTGCCGGCCCAGCTCTCAGCGTCGTGCTGGCAGTTGCTTTCTATGTGCTCTCGTTGGGCGCGAGCGCGCTTTCCTGGTTGTGGGGCTACACGCTGTGTTTTTTTCTCGCATTTGCAAACGCGTCGCTCGCAGTCTTCAATATGCTGCCCGCATTTCCGAGCGATGGAGGCCGAGTGCTGCGCGCCCTGCTCTGGATGTTGCTGCGCAGCCAGGCCAGAGCCACGTTGTGGGCGAGTCGCGCCAGCCTGGTCGTCGCGACCGGCCTGTCGCTCGCCGGCATCTACTTTGTTTTCGGCTGGCACGAAGTACGAGGCTTGTGGTGGATCGTCATCGGCGTCTTCTTGGCGCAAGCGGCGCTGCTGTCGAGCCGGCAGGCGCGCACCGATCTCGCGCTCGAGCGCATGCACGTTGCAGACTGCATGCTCAAGAGGCTCATTCCGGTTCCGGCAAACACGATGGTCGCGTCGTTCATCGGCGAGCTTGCAGGCACACCCGGTGCCGGCTATCCCGTCGTGGACCAAGGAGCGCTCGTTGGTCTGGCCGACGTGCGTCAAACGTCTGGGGTCCCGCTTGCACTGTGGAACCAAACGCCGATGAGCTCGGTCATGATCCCGATCGCGCACACGCCTGCTCTCAGCGGACAAGAATCAGCGCGCGCGGCACTCGCCCGCCTGCACGAGTGTGGCGTTGACGAATTACCGGTGTATGAGGGCGCCGAACTCGTCGGCATCGTCACCCGAGAATCGATCTTCCACAGGCTTCACGCCAACAACGCACGATGACTATATAAATGAAGACCGACCCTAAATTTCCGGTGATGCCCGAACGCGCCGACCCGGTCGCGCGCGAGCTAGCGGTGCTGGATTTTTGGCGCACACAGCGCATTTTCGAGCGCACCCTCGAGCAAACAAAGGACGGCCCGCGCTACACGTTCTATGAAGGGCCGCCGACAGCTAACGGCCGCCCTGGCGTCCATCACGTGCTCGCGCGCGCGTTCAAGGATTTGTATCCGCGCTTTTGGACGATGCGAGGACATTTCGTGCGCCGCAAGGCGGGCTGGGATACGCACGGTCTGCCGGTCGAACACGAAATCGAAAAAGAGCTCGGCATTTTGGATAAGAGCCGCATCGAGGCGGAAGTTGGCGTGGCGGAATTCACGCGACGCTGCCGCGAAAGCGTCTATCGTTATATCGGTGATTGGAACCAGCTCACCGAGCGCATGGGCTACTGGGTCGATCTCAACGACGCCTATTACACGCTCGCCAACGACTACATCGAAACGGTATGGTGGATTTTCAAACAGCTGTGGGATCGTGGGCTGGTTGTGCAAGACTACAAATCCGTTCCCTACGATCCGCGGATTGGGGCAACACTCTCAGATCATGAAGTCGCGCAGGGTTATCGCGAAGTCGACGACCCATCCGTATTCGTTCGCTTCCGCCGCAAGGACGACCCAACCACGTCGCTGCTCGCGTGGACGACGACACCCTGGACGCTTCCCGCAAACATGGCGCTGGCCGTGCATCCGAATGTCACCTACTGCGTCGTCGAGCGCGCGGGCGAAAAGCTCATCGTCGCTGAGCCACTGGTCGAAAAGGTTTTCCGCGACGAGCCCGTGAGGATTGTCCAGAAAATAAAAGGCACGCAGCTCGCAGGTATACGCTACGAGCCTCTCTACGACTTTTGCAAGGAAAACAAAGATCGCTACTACGTGATCCCGGCCGAATTTGTCACGACCGAAGACGGTACAGGTATTGTCCACGTGGCTCCGGCCTACGGTCCCGATGACCTCGCGCTCGGCAAAGCGCGCCAGCTGCCTATTTATTACAGCGTCGATTTCACCGGGCATGTCGTTCCAGAAGTGACGGTCGCCGCCGGCCTTTTTTTCAAAGACGCGGACAAGCCGATTATGGAAGACCTCAAACTTCGCGGTCTCATGTTTCGCCAAGAGACATACCGCCACAATTACCCGTTTGGCTGGCGCACGGACGATCCGCTGCTGTATATCGCAAAGACCGCGTGGTTCATTCGTACGACTGCCCGCAAGCAAGCGCTCATCGCCAATAACGAAAAGATCAACTGGTATCCGGAAACCATCAAGCATGGCCGCTTTGGAAACTGGCTGGAAAATAATATCGATTGGGCCGTGTCGCGAGAGCGGTTTTGGGGCACGCCGATGCCGCTATGGACCGACGGCAAAGATTTCGTGTGCATCGGCTCCCTCGCGGAACTCTCGCAGCGAACTGGTCGAGATCTCTCCAAACTCGATCTGCACCGGCCAGAGATAGACGACATCAGCTTTATTCACCAGGATTGCGAATACCGGCGCATCCCCGAAGTGCTTGATGCGTGGTTCGACTCTGGCTCCATGCCGTACGCGCAATTCCACTACCCCTTTGAAAACGAACGGGTCTTCAAGGAAAGTTTCCCGGCCGATTTTATCGCCGAAGCGGTGGATCAAACTCGTGGCTGGTTCTACAGCTTGCACGCTATCGCAACGTTGCTCTTCGATAGTCCGGCGTACAAGAATGTCATCTGCCTCGGCCACGTCGTTGACTCCGCGGGCGAGAAGATGAGCAAGAGCCGCGGCAACGTCATCGATCCATATCTGATCTTTGACGAGCTTGGCGCTGACTCGCTGCGCTGGTATTTCTTCACGGGCAGCCCGCCCGGGGAAGCGAAACGGGTGTCGCTCGAGCTGGTTGAGGATGGTTCGCACAAGCTCGTCAACACGTTGTGGAATACGGCGAAATTCTTCACGATGTATGCAAATGCCGACGGCGTAGGGATGCCGCAGGACGTACCGCTCGCTGTGCGCAGCGATCTCGACCGCTGGACGGTGGCAAACTATGAGCGGCTGACGTCCGACGTAACGAGCTTGCTGGAACGATACGACGCGCTTGCTGCCGGCCGTGCCATCGAACGTTTCGTGGACGATCTTTCGAATTGGTACGTGCGCTTGTCGCGCGACCGCTTCTGGGGCGGGGGGCAAAGTCAGGATAAGAGCGCTGCGTACCGGACGCTCTATGACAGCCTCACGCGCGTGACGCTCCTGCTTGCACCGTTTACGCCGTTTCTCGCGGAGTCGCTCTATCAGTTCCTCGTAAAACCTGTCACCGCGAACGCACCCGATAGCGTGCACTTGCATTCATGGCCTCAACCAAACGCACAGGCCGTCGACGACGAACTCCTGCAGGCTATGGGCGTTGCGAAGCAAGCAGTCGACCTCGGGCGTCAAGCGCGCGCAAGCGCGAAGGTCAAGACGCGTCAGCCGCTTGCGGTCGCGCACGTGCGCGTGCGTGCTGTGGCCGATGAAGCGGCGCTCGCACGCTTTCGCTCGCTCGTGCTCGAAGAGCTCAATGTCAAGGATCTAAAGATCGTCGGCCTGGACGCACAGTTTATCGAGTACGCGTTGCGGCCGAACCTGCCGCGACTTGGTCCGCGCTTCGGCAAACAGTTGCAAACGCTGCGCGCGGCGCTTGCAGCCGCCGATGCGCGTGCCGTGGCGGCGTTGGTTGCGGCCGGCAAGTCGTTTGATGTGAGCGTCGATGGCCAGACGTTCACGCTCGAACCCGAAGATGTGCTCGTCGACAGTAAGTCAGCCTACGGGTTTGCCTTTGCAGAAGGCGACGGCATGCTCGTCGCGCTCGACAGCCGCATCGATCGCGAATTGTTGCTCGAGGGTCTGGCGCGCGAAGTCGTTCGCGCGGTGCAGGACGCGCGTAAGTCCGCAGGTTTGGACATCAGCGACCGCATCGTGCTCCGCGTCGAGGCGCAGGGCGATACGGCAGAAGCAGTCACCAAATGGCGCGACTATATCATGGGCGAAACGCTCGCGCTTGATCTGAACGGAAAGGCTTTTACGGCTTCTTACGAGACTGAAGCGAGCGACGGGCTTCAAGTTGCTCTCGTGCGCGCTCGCTAAGAGCTTTTGGTCACGCGGCCTGACGCGCTTGTGTGCACAGGTGTCGGCGGAGCCTGCTGCACGCGCCACATCATGAAGACCCCGATGAGGAGCATCGCAAGCGTGAGGTATTGCGCCGCCGTCAGGCCCAAGAAAATAATACCCGGCTCGCGATAGAACTCGACGATCGTTCGCACGAGTCCATAGCCTGCGATGAAGCCCCAAAAAACAAATCCATCTCGCCGTTTGCTCCAGCCGTGCAAAATCCAACCAAACGGAAACACAATCGCGAGCATGCCGGCTGCCTCGAATAACTGCGATGGATAGCGGTAGCCGTCATGATCTGGAAACTGAATACCAATGGGCGAATCGGTCAAGCGTCCGGGCAGTTCATCGTTGATAAAGTTGACGACTCTCGTCGCCGCGATCGCAACGGGCATCCACAGTGCAATCTCATCAGTGACTTTATAGAAACTTATGTTAGCGCGACGAGCGAACAGCCAAATGCCGAGCACCGCGCCGATGAAGCCGCCGTGAAACGCCATGCCGCCATGCCAGATCGCGATAATCTCGAGCGGATTCTGAAGATAGTATGAAGCTTCGTGACCGCCGGAACTGACTGGCGTGAGCATGTCGGCGACGAGAAAGAGCAGCCGCCCGCCAACAATGACGCCGATCATGGCGTAGACGACGAGTTCCTGTGCTTGATCTATGGTGAGACCTGTGCGTTCTCTGCTTCGCCGGCTCTGCAACTGGAGGTAGACGAGAATTGCGCCGAAAAGGTAGCTGAGACCATACCACCTGATATCCAGCCGCCAAATATGAAATGCGACAGGATTGATATGGGGATACGTAAACCAGTGGGGGCTCGTAGCGAGCAGCGCGAGCAAGTTTTCGACCTCCTCACCTCACCCAACATTCGAGAGGCTACAGACACGATGCCGACACCAGCACAGGGTGCTGCAGAATTACTGCCGGCCAATGCTCTCCGGCGCAACGTCATCGCTCACGCGATCGTTTTTATCGCCGGGTTCACCCTGGTGTTCGTTCTCGCAGGAGCAACCGCGAGTTCGCTCGGCCAAATATTCGCCGAATATCGGGTGATAATCACCCGAGTATTTGGTCTCATTGTCATCGTTCTAGGGTTAAATATGCTGGGCCTGTTCCGGTTTGCGTTCCTGGCGATGGACAGGCGTTTGCAAATTCATACGTCACGCGCAACCTACCCCAGCTCGTTTCTCGTCGGTATTGGGTTCGCAGCAGGCTGGTCACCGTGCATCGGGCCAATACTCGCCGCCGTACTCGCCCTTGCGAGCGAGCAAAAAACAGTTGCGCACGGCATGGGGTTGCTGTTTATCTATTCTCTTGGATTGGGCGTTCCGTTTCTCGTGACCGCAATTGCGCTGCAGTTTATATTGCCGCTGCTCAATCGCATGAAGAAGTACTTACGGGCGATTGAAATCGTTGCCGGCGTGATCGTCATCGCCATGGGGCTTGTCCTGGTCACCGACTCGTTCTTGCGTTTCACCGGCTGGCTCTACAAGACGTTTCCGGCGCTGGCGAACGTCGGTACCGGTCCTGAAGCATCGGGTGATGTGATCTCGGCGGGCGCGGTCTTTATTGCCGGTGTCGTCTCATTTATCTCTCCGTGCGTGCTTCCGCTTGTGCCTGTGTACATTAGTTGGATCACCGGACAAAGTATTGAAAGCCTCGTCGCCTCGTATGGGCGCCGGGGCCAAAGTCCATCGCCGGCGTGAGCACGAGTTTCCAGCGGGTTCGCGAACTGCGCAACATTCTTGTCCGCTTGGGGGCAGGGCCGAGCGGCCGCTTTTGGGCCAATAGCTGGCGGGTCTTTGCAAGCAATATGTTCGGTGGAGTGATCGCAGGGGCGATAGCCTCCATCTTCGCAGCCATCCTGCTGGGGATGGACTTGCAACGCGGGCGTGATTCGCTTTTGGTTCACGCCGCGCGCATCGTGCAAGTCGTCGTTCTTGCCGTTCAGACACTGGTCAATCGGGAGTTGCATCAGTGACTTCGCAGCAGCCAGAAGCACGCCGAAAGGTTGAGCAGCAATCGTCTCCTCCTGCCGGCGCACTCGAAGATCGCGAAGAGCAAGTGCGGGCGGTCGTTCGCGAGGTCGATCGCATCGCGAAGATCGTCGAACGCATGAACCTCGGCGACTACGTTGGGTTGTTGCAAAAACCAGGACGGCTCTTGTGGATTAATTTCCTCGCCGGTCTTGCGCGCGGCCTGGGCACGATACTTGGTGCCACCGTTCTTGTTTCGCTGATCGTGGCTGTGGCGCAATGGATCATCGCCTCGCATCTGCCCGGCATCGGGCACTTCCTTCAAAATTTCTTGCAGCTGCTGAAACAACCAGGAAAGGCACAATAACGATCATGCGATCCGCGCTGCTGGCGGCTCTTGCGCTTGCCGTCATCATCGTTGACCATGCCACGAAAACGGCGGTTGCGACGCATTTTCTTCCTGGCGAAAGCCGCATCGTCATCCCCCACGTGCTCTACTTGACATACGTGCAAAATTATCACGGGGCATTCGGGCTCTTCGGCACGCATCCGCTGCTCCTCACTGCTGCGGCGTCAGCTGTGCTCATCGGATTTTATCTGTGGTACCGGCGCGAAGGCGCCGCAGCGCAGGTTCACATCGCGTTTGCGCTCATTTTTGGCGGCGCGGTGGGCAATATCATCGACCGCCTCCGCTTTGGCTACGTTCACGACTTTATCGATTTCCGGTTCTGGCCGGTCTTCAACGTCGCTGATTCCGCTATAACGATCGGCGTCGGCCTGTTGCTGCTCCAGATGCTCGTGCGTGAGAAACATCGCCAGCCATTGTCGGCCTCGGAACCCCATCGGGTGCTCGAAATGCCGGGCGAGAGCGAAGCACTGGCCGAGACGATAAGCGAACCGCCGGCATTTCCGCAAGCCGCTCCGGCGGACGAATGAACGACAATCTCGAGTTTGTCACGTCGCGCGAAGATGCAGGCCAGCGCTTAGACGTTATCCTGGCGCACCGCTTGCAGCGCTCGCGAACTGCGTGCGCGGAACTCATCCGTAAGGGCCGCGTTCTTGTCGACGGCAGACCCGCCAAGCCTGCAAGCATCGTTGAGGAGCGTCAGCTCATTGCGGTTGACGTACCGCCCCTGCGCGATTCATCCGCGCTGCCGCAAAACATACCAATTCACATTGTGCACGACGAGGCGGATTTTTCCGTTGTCGACAAACCAGCGGGGATGGCGACGCACCCGGCGCGCGGTAACCCCGATGGCACCCTTGTCAATGCGTTGCTCGCCAAACTGGGACCGTTGCCGTCGATCAACGGCGTGCGCAGACCGGGCATCGTCCACCGGCTCGACAAAGATACTTCGGGCTTGCTGGTCATTGCCAAGACGGACCGCGCCATGAGCGCCTTGACGCAGGCGATGGCCAAGCGCCAAATCAAGCGTTCGTATGACGCGCTCGTCGGGGGAATTCCAACCAATCCGCGAGGCGTTATCGAAGCGTCGATCGGGCGGGACTCGCGTGCGAGAACAAAATTTGCAGTGCGCGAAGACGGCCGCCGCGCCGTTACGCACTATCGGGTTGTTGACAGCTTTTCGCCCATTGCGCCCGTGGACAAAGCGGCGCCGCAAAGCGCAGCGCTGCTGCGCGTCGAGCTCGAAACCGGTCGCACGCACCAGATCCGCATACATTGCGCGGCGATCGGTCATCCGATTGTCGGAGACGACGTATACGGGCCGGCATACTCGGGCCAAATAATGAAACGTCAAGCGCTCCACGCGGCAGAGCTTGCATTTATCCATCCTTTTACCGGCGAGCATCTGCTGTTTCGCGCTCCTTGGCCGGATGATTTCGCAGCGTTGGTCAGTCGTCTACGCACAGGCGGCGCGCCGTGACAGCTTTCACGCTGCAGGCGAGCTGCGGGGGAGCACGGGCGGGAACGCTTCATACCTCGCACGGGGATATTGCGACACCGGTCTTCATGCCGGTTGGCACGCAGGCCTCGGTGAAAGGCGTCAGCCCGCAAGAGCTGGCGGCGTGCGGTGTCGGCATCATCCTCGCGAACGCGTATCATTTGTATCTGCGACCGGGAGCGGAACTCATTGCCCGTGCGGGCGGTCTGCATGAGTTCATGGCGTGGCCCGGCGCCATCCTTACCGACAGCGGCGGTTTCCAAGTTTTTTCGCTGACGCGGCTTGCGCGCGTCGATGACGAAGGTTACCATTTCGCATCGCATCTAGATGGTTCACGCCATACGTTCACGCCGGAGTCGGTCGTGGCACTACAAGCGGCGCTCGGCAGTGATATCGCCATGGTCCTCGACGATGTCGCTCCTGCCGGTGTGGACGAGGCCCGTGCGCTCGAGTCCGCCTCGCGCACACTGCAGTGGGCGCGCCGCGCGAAGCAAAGCATCCGAAGAGACGACCAACTTACGTTCGCAATCGTCCAGGGCGGAGCGTACGAAGATCTGCGTCGTAGACAGGCGCAAGAACTCGCGGCCCTCGATTTTCCAGGATATGCTATCGGCGGGCTGTGGGTAGGTGAAGAGCGGTCGCTTGGGTTGGCGATGGTGGCGGCGACCACCCGGGAGCTACCTAATGAAAAACCCCGCTATCTCATGGGCGTTGGTACGCCGGAAGATCTTATCAAATCAATTGCTCGTGGCGTGGACATGTTCGACTGCGTTTATCCGACACGCAGCGCGCGCCACGCACTGGCGCTGACGAGTACGGGCCGCTTGAACCTTCGCAACGCCAGCTGCAATCAAGACTTTCGCCCGCTTGACAGTAGCTGCCACTGTCTCGTCTGCGCAGCGTTCACGCGCGCATATCTTGCGCATCTATTCCGCGCTGGTGAGATGCTTGCGCCTCGGTTGGTGAGCGTTCACAACATTGCTTTCCTCAACGACCTTGCGAAGGAGGCGCGCAGCGCTATTGTCGAGGGTACGTTCGATCCATGGAGTTCCCAGAGGTTGGCAACGTTGCGCGATACGATGAGCGTTGAGCCGAAGTAGAAACGGGCGACCGATGGGAATCCGATACGCATGCCCGTGATACAACCGCCACAAGTGGCCGTGGCGCTCGAGAATGTCCGATCGAGAATCGCACATGCCCGCGCGATAGGCGCCGGAAATCCTGGCGATGTCACTATCCTTGCGATCACCAAAGGCTTTGGGCCCGACGCCGTTGACGCGGCTTTCGCCGCGGGCTTGACGAACATCGGCGAAAACTATTATCAAGAGGCGGCAGACAAATTTGCTGGAGTGTCCTGGCCCAAAGGGGCCGTCCGCCACTTTGTTGGCCGGGTGCAGCGTAACAAGGCACGTCGCATCGCTGCGCTTTTCGATGTCGTGCAGACGGTCGATGACCTTGCGGTCGCGCGCGCGCTCGCTGAGGGTGCCGCCGCAGAACGCAAGACGCTCGACGTGCTGGTGCAGATGAACGCCGCTTTGGATGTACGACAAGGCATCCGGCCCGACGAGCTCTCGGAGTTCGTATCGGCCCTCGGAGAATATAAGAATCTTCGCGTGCGCGGTCTTATGACGATGGGGCCGCGCGACGCAACGGCGACCGCAGACGTATTCGAACGCGTCAGGTTGCATTTTGAGCAGCTGCGCCGAGCGTCGCCACATTTCGATACGCTGTCGATGGGCATGAGCGACGATCTCGAGCTTGCAATTGCCGCCGGTTCGACGATGTTGCGCATTGGCACGGCAATTTTCGGCGCGCGGCCTGCGAAGATGACGCGCGGCGAGCGATAGGCATCAACGCGCACTCGGACGAACGATTAAGTCCAGGAACTCCGCACCCGCCATCCAACGTTATCTGGCGTGCAAGGGAAGGACAAATCGCTATGGGCATGTGGGCGAAAGTAAGGGACTTCTTGGCCGGCAACGAAGCCGACGACGAATACGACGACATCGGCACCGAGGAGCCGCGCAAGAACGTGCTCCTCTTCCCAGAAAGCAAGAGCGGCCGGTGCAGAGGCGTTTCGATTTTCCACCCGCGCCGTTTTGACGAAGTAACGGAGATTGCCGACAATCTGCGCGCCGCCCGACATATTGTTGTGAATCTCGTCGGCGCTGACCGAGCGCTCACCCAGCGTATCGTTGACTTTCTCAGCGGCGTCGTCTACACGGTCGACGGCAAGATGCAGCGCCTGGGCGAGGGTATCTACCTCTTTGTGCCGGCCAACGTGCCAGTCACCGCGCACGACACCGACCTTGCCGCTGCCGCAGGTTACGAAGGCTACTAGAGGGACCGCACGTGGCCGCTAAGATTACGCCCGTCGACATCCAGCACAAAGAATTTAAAAAATCCATCCAGGGGTACGCGCGCGAAGAAGTCGATCAGTTTCTCGACGACGTCATCGAGACGCTCGAAGGCGATATCGAAGAGCGCACGCGCCTTGAGAACCAAGTCGCCGAGCTTTCAGAGAAAGTGTCACACTTCAAGGCAATGGAGGACAGCCTGCGCAGCACTCTTGTCCTCGCGCAGCGCACCGCTGACGAACTCAAAGCAAGTGCCCACAAGGAAGTTGACATTATCAAGCAGCGCGCGAAGATCGAAATTGACGACGAGCTCAAGAACGTCAAAGCGCAGATCTCCGAAGCAAAGGCCGAGCTGCAACGCGTTGCCGACAAAACGGCAGCTGCAAAGCATGACTTGCGCAATTTCCTGACGCGTCAGCTCGAACTCATCGACGACGCACACCCCGTGATGCAAAACGCCGTCGCCAAGATTTAGCTCCTATACTACCTGATAGATCCCATGTTCCAACCGCAGGGTTCGGCCAGCGCCCAACGCAACCGAGCGGCGAAGCGTTTCGAGCCCAGCGATGACGAAAGCGCGCACGAGGCGTTCGGCTCGCACGATCGCGAGCGCGCGATGACTCATGACAATGACATCTCCGCTCGGCGTGCCGCCGACCACGACTCCGAACGATGCATGAATTGGTGCCGCGCCGGATGGCGGCAGCGGTGCAGGCTCGAGTGCAGGAACTTCGGACGCGCCGGACGCGCGGACGGTCATGCGTCGAGCAGGCGCGCCGAAAGAATAGTGCGCAGGTTCGCCAGTGCGTGACCGTGGATTTGCGAGACGCGTTGTTTGCTGATGCCAAGCCGCCCACCGATGGCGCGAAACGTTGTCCGGCCAGTGTAAAATGTCGAGATAATCACGCGCTCCCGTGCCGGCAGCTTTGTCACCGCTTGGGCGACGGCGGCCCGCACTGACTCGAGCGATACGCTGAGCGCTGGGTCGACGGTGTCGGCCTGAAGCTTGTCGCGCAGCGTGACGACATGATCAGGCGATTGCGAGATGGGAGCGTCAAGTGACAGCGGCACTGCTCGACGCAACGCGAGCAAGACTGCGTTGAGCTTCTTTCTGCTAAGCCCCGCTCCAGCTGCTGCGCTAACATCGGTTGGCGCGCGTCCTTGTGCCTGAGCAATGCGCCAGCGAGCACGGTCGAGATTCCTCGCATCGCGCCTGACGCGTTCGGGTACGGTATCCATTCGTCGCAAGCCGTTGAGCATGGCCCCGCGGACAATGCGCGCGGCCCAGCTTTCAAAACTCATGCCATGCTGGGGATCGAATCGATCGATAGCGCGCAAAAGACCGACGCAACCGTCGCCGATAAGATCGTCATCGGTGAAATGTGTGGGAAGCCTTCGCAGCACGCTTGATGCCAGCCGTCGTACAAGTGGCAGGGCGAGCTCACAGAGCCGTTCGCGCGCTTGTACGGAGCGAGTAAGCGCGAACATGCGCGCCGCTTCCTCTATGTCTCCTTCGACTCGCGGAATCATCGGGAGTTTCGCGCGAGAAGGCGATACATTTCATCCGCCAGACCGAACCCGCCCGCGCGCTCGATTGCTGCGCTAAACGCTTGAGTGAAGATCGCCGAGCCTTGTGCGGATTCAATCGCGTCGTCGGACCCATCGTCGCCGCCACTTGTCCGCGACGCATGAAACAGCGATTGCGGCACAAGCGACGCAACCAGCACCTGCTCGAATTGACCACACAGCTCATAAAGCTGCGGCTGGTCCGTTTGAACCGCTCCCGCCTGCATTAGTTGCGCTCGAGGTTGTTTGCAAGCCGCAGCATTTCGTCTGCGGCCTGCACGACTTTAGCGTTTGCCTCGTATGCGCGCTGCGCGGCAAGCACTGCCATCATCGCAGCGACGACCGTGACATTGGCACGCTCGAGATAGCGTTGCTTGATCTTCCCGAGGAGTGCGCCGGCTGGCCCCGCGTGCAATCGGCCTGCAGCAGCCGTCTGATAGAACAAACCATCCGGGCTGAGCCGCAGAGCCGGTGGGTTGGCGAAAGTGGCGAGCGGAATCCGGCCGGCACCGATATCGCCGCTGCGACCGGCCACCTGCGCTAACACTTTCCCGCTTTCGTCGACGCTATAGGTCGCTGTCGCTGGTGGCAGGCGCACGCCCTCGAGCGCCGCTCCGCTTGGAAGCCGTAACCACCCGGCAGCATCCGGAGAGAAGTTGCCCGCGCGAGTATAGGCTCGGCCGCCGCTTGGAGACACGACAACGAAAAAACCCTCGCCTTCGATCGCCAGATCGTGGGGGTTGTTTGTCATATCGAGGCGGCCTTGCGTGAATAGACGGCGCCCCTCGCCGAGCTCGGGTGCCAGAGTGCGGCCATCGGGCCCGATGAGCGCGGAAAAGTCTGTGCGGTTGACGCGAAAACCGGGCACGTCGACGTTGGCAAGATTCGCAGCGATGCCATCAAGGATTGCCTGTTGGCTTGCCATGCCGGCAGCGGCAACAGACAGCGTCCGGTTCATGAACGGACGACCGGCACGTCTGTGACCAAGCGGCGAAGCGTCTCATCGGTGCGCGTGGCGGACTTTTCGTTGGCCTCGTAGGCGCGCTCGGCCGCAACCAGCGCTGTCATTTCCGATACCGCATCGACCCCCGAGCCTTCAAGGTAGCCGGCGTGCACGCGCGCGGGAGCGCGTCGCGGTGCGCTGCCACCCGGTGCAACGAACAAACCGTCTTGACCCTCGTTACACGGCTTATCGAACACGACAACGCGTAGACGATCGACGAGGTGGCCCCCGGCGAATATGCGGCCTTGCTCATCGATTCGCGAACCGTTGGGAAAGCGTGCGGCTCCAAGCGAGCCGAGCACAGGATTGCCTCGCTCGTCGCTGAGGTGGCCGCGTGCATCGACCGCGAAACGGCCGTCGCGCGTGTAGCGCACTCCATCTGCCGTCGCAACCGCAAAGTACCCTTGTCCGGAGAGCGCCACATCGGTGGACACATCCGTGCGATGAAGTGGTCCTTGAGCGGAATTGATGCCGATGTCCGATACCAACTCATTACCAAAGGAGACAAAGGCTTCGTGACGAGGCCGAAAACCGGCCGAGGATGAGTTGGCAAGATTATGCGCAATGACGTCGAGCGTTGCCGCCTGCACGCGCATGCCCGTGGCTGCAGCGGTGAGAGCATCGGTGTCACTCATGATAAAAGCCTCCGCGAGCTACGTGGAGGCTCAGAGTATGCGCCGCATTTGAACGCGTCGCAGCCGATTTATTGCCAAACTGTGAACGAGCCGAACGCGCTGAAGGCTAGGTTGTGCGGCTGGAGAAACGGCGCTCTTACTTGTTCTCTTATCGCTATATTGGGCCCCGTTTATGCGTCGACTATCTCTTGTAGCTGCGATCAGCACTCTCGCGATATTGTTCGTACCGTACTTAGCCCAGATTGCTCGCGCGGACGGCTCAGCGGGCCCCGTGTACTATTCTAACGGCGACGTCGCGACCGCTGCGACAGAATGCGACGCAGGGGACGTGTGTGCTACGATCACGGAAGCCAACGGTGATGTTATCAAAGTTTCAACGGGTGAGTTAGTCCGTTGTAACTCTTATGTGATCACGTTCATGCGCTACATCAAGGATCAACTGGTCGCAGTCTGGTCGACCCCAACGGACAGGAATCCCGACCACGGCGGCTCGTTCAGCGGCGTACAGTGCGGCGGATTTCGCAACACCCATATGAAGATTGACAAGGGCGCCATCGATATGGGCGTGTTTCAAAACAGCGATGGAAAAGTATTTGTCCTGTTTTTCGGGGGTTCGACGACGAAGTAAGAGGCTTACTCGTTATCCCACGCTTTGGTGAAGGCGTCGCGCAGGGCCGTCGCCGGCGCATCCTCTGGGCCCGTGACCTCCATCGCAATGTACTTCGTCATGCAAAAGACGGTGGCTTGATACTGGTCATGGTCTGCGAAGAGGACGACACTTGCGTCCTTATGGGTCTTGCCCGTAGTAACGTGCTTAAAACCAGCTGTCGTGAGCGCTGCCGTCGCATCGACGACGCACTTGGATGCAGATTCGGTCGTCGCAAAGTTATTGGTGCTTACCGATTGACCATTAGCCGCTCGCGACGCTATCTGCGTCAGCGACACAATAATGACCAGCGACAACCCGGCAATGAGATACCTTCGCATCATTTGACCTCCGCGCATTAGGAACGATGACTAGCGCGTCTTAGACTCGCCGCCACCCACTCCCTGGGCGGCACCTGCGGAAGCTCGCGCGCCGGATGCAATGAGGCTTCGGCCCGTCATCTCGGCTGGCTGCGGCAATGCCATCAGTGCGCAAATGGTCGGCGCAACGTCGGCAAGTTTTCCGCCGCTGGAGAATCTCTTTGCGCGGATGCTGGCTGGACCGATGGCAACAAACGGCACGGGGTTGCATGTGTGCGCCGTGAGCTCTTTGCCGGTGGCAAGGTCCATCTTTTGCTCGGCGTTGCCGTGATCGGCGGTCACGAGCAACGTAGCGCCGGCCTCGAGAGCAGCGGCTTCGAGCTCGCCCAGGCACTCATCGACGACCTCTAATGCCGCGATAATGGCATCCCATTTGCCGGTGTGCCCGACCATGTCAGGGTTCGCGAGGTTCATGACGATAAGCGCATAGCTGTTAGAGAGAATCGCTTCGACCGCTTTGGCGGTAATTTCGCGCGCGCGCATTTGCGGAAGGTGGTCGTACGTGCCGACGTCGCGCGCCGATGGCACAAGCACCCGGTCTTCCTGCTCGAACGGTTCTTCGCGTCCGCCCGAGAAAAAATAAGTAACGTGCGCATACTTTTCCGTCTCAGCCAAGCGCAGCTGAGGCAATGACGCGCGTTCGATAACTTCTCCCAACGTCCATCGCTCGAATATCTTACCGAACATAACCGGATTCGTGAAGTTCACGTCGTAGAGCGTCATGAGCGCAAACAAGAAATCCCGGAAACGTTTGACTGGAAATTCGGTGAAGTCATGCTCTGAAAAAGCTCGGGTTAGCTGGCGCGCGCGGTCGGGCCGGAAATTGAAGAAGAAACAGGCATCGCCGTCGCGGATGATTGGCTCGGCCGATCCAATGATCGTGGGCTTCACGAATTCGTCGGTCTCGCCGCGTGCGTAGGCAGCATCCAGCGCCGCTTGCACGGACGGAGCCGTCTGCGCTTTACCTTCGACGAGCGCGTCATAGGCAATTTTCGTGCGCTCCCAGCGCTTGTCGCGATCCATCGCGTCATAGCGCCCGCAGATCATTGAAATAGAGGCGTTGCCCAGACGCTCACCGCGCTCGCGGACTTCTTCCAAATAGGGACCTGCGCTTTGCGGCGGCGTATCGCGACCGTCCAAGAAAGCAGCGATCTTCACTGTGACGCGCGCCGCCGCGGCAGCATCCATGAGCGCGTACAGATGCTTCATCGACGAATGCACCCCGCCGGGCGAAACGAGTCCGAGCAGATGGAACGTGCCCCCGGTGCGCTTGACGTGCGCGAGACATTCTTGCAACACAGGATTGCGCGCAAATGTTCCGTCGTCGATTGCGTGGTCGATCCGGGTAACGCTCTGCAAAACGACGCGCCCGGCACCAAGGTTCAGATGGCCAACCTCACTATTGCCCTGCTGTCCTTTCGGTAATCCCACTGCTTCTTCGGCAGCGCCGAGTTCCGTGTATGGATATCGGTCAGCGATGCGCCGGTAGTTGGGAAGCTTGGCAGCCGCGATGGCGTTGCCGCGAACCTCTTTGGAGATGCCAAACCCGTCGAGCACGCACAGAATCACGCGCTCTCGCGAAACGCCCTCGCTTTTCACCGTTTGACTCATTTCATGGCATTTAGGATAAGCTGAATGAAGTTGCGCGGATCAAGACTTGCAGAACCGACAAGGCCGCCGTCGATATCCGGCTGAACGCAAAATCCTTTTGCGTTGTCGGCGTTCATAGAACCCCCATACAGCACGCGCGCATCGCTCAAGCCTCCGGCGGTCTCGCGAATCATCTTGACACAGTCGTTTGCCGACACGGGGTTTTCGGCAAGGCCGGATCCGATTGCCCAAAGGGGCTCGTACGCGATGACGATGCGTGCGCGCTCGGCGTCGGTAAGGTGCCCTACGCTTTCGCGCACTTGCGCCGTAACGCGCTGGGCCGTCTTGCCTTGTTGCTTCTCTTCGAGCGATTCACCGACGCACACGATGGGAGTAATCTCGTGCGCGAGCAGCGCTGAGGCCTTGCGCGCTACCATATCGTCTGTTTCAGCGAAGAGCCGGCGCCGTTCGGAGTGGCCGACGATGCAGTAGGCCACGCCGATCGCTTTGAGCATCAGGGCACTGATCTCACCGGTAAACGCTCCCTGAGATTCCCAGTAGCAATCTTGTGCGCCGATTTTGACCGTAGACGGTGCGAGTTCGATGCGCAGCGTTTCAAGATCGACGAAGGGCGCGCAGAGCGCGATGTCCGCACGCGGGGTGAGCGCCTCAGCGGCAGCCCAGAATGAAGAGACGTATTCGCCCGCCTCGGCAGGCGTCTTATGCATCTTCCAGTTGGCTGCGAACAGCGGTTTGCGTTTCAACTATGAAATCGGACCTGAGGGTCCGATGCTACTGGATTCGACGCTGCGAGATCCCTCGCTCCGGCGCAAAGCGGCTACGCCGGGAAGCTCCTTACCTTCAATGTACTCGAGCGTTGCACCGCCGCCGGTTGAAACGTGGGTCAGCGCGTCTGCGAGGCCAAACTTGTGAGCGGCAGCGGCTGTATCGCCACCACCGGCGACAGAGAGCGCGCCGGAGTCGACGATTGCTCTGCCGACACTTTCTGTTCCCGCCGAAAAGGCGTCGTTCTCAAAAACTCCCATGGGGCCATTCCAGAGCACGGTCTTGGCCTTGAGGATGACAAAGCGGAAATCCACTGCCGTATCTGGGCCGATATCGAGGATCATCTCATCTGGAGCAACGTCTGCTATGGGGATCTCGCGGGTCTGATCGTCGGTCGCATAGATCGATGTTGCAACCACCGCATCTTTCGGAAGATGGAGGTTCGCGTGCGAACCCTCAGCCGTTTGCATGATAGCTTTTGCAGGCCCAAGGTCAGCATCGCGCAACGATTTTCCAACGTCAAATCCTTCGGCCGCGAGTAGCGTGTTCGCCATTCCCCCGCCAACGACAATGGCGTCACACATTCCGAGGAGGCGTTCGATGACTCCGATCTTATCCGAGACTTTCGCGCCGCCGAGCACCGCTACGAACGGTCTGTACGGATGCAGGAGAACACGGTCGAGGATCTCAAGCTCGCGCGCCATCAGCGGCCCCATGTAGGATGGGAGATAGGCGGTGATGCCAACAGTCGACCCGTGCGCACGGTGCGCCGTTCCGAACGCATCGTTAACGTAGAGATCGCCGAGCGAGGCTAAGCTCTTGGCAAACTCCGGATCGTTTGCTTCCTCGCCTGAGTGGAATCGCAGATTTTCAAGCAGAAGCACATCGCCATTACGCAGCGCTGCAACCGCCTGGGCTGCAACATCGCCGATGCAGTCGTTGACCGTTTTGACCTCGCGACCAAGGAGTTCGCTCAACGTTTTTGCCACCGGAGCCATGCGGAAGCTCTCCACGACTTTGCCGTCCGGTCTACCGAGGTGCGACATGACGATGACGCGCGCTCCGCGCGAACTTAGGTCGCGCAGCGTGGGTACGGCGGCGACGAGGCGCGTCGCATCGGCAACGCGGCCGTCCGCAAGCGGCACGTTAAGATCCTCACGGACGAGCACTCTCTTGCCCGAGACGTCGATGTCTTCCAGACGCGGTTGCGCCACTGCTACTCCTTCGCGCACACGAACGACGCGAGATCCGCGAGGCGGTTTGAGTAGCCCCATTCGTTGTCGTACCAAGCGAAGACTTTCACGAGGTTGTCCGTCACGACCATCGTCAAGAGCGCATCGACGACCGCCGACCTTGGATCGCCCTTGAAATCGGTCGACACCAGCGGCTCGTCCGTCACGCCCAAGATGCCTTTCATGCGCCCGCTCGCGTAGGTGCGGAAGAAATCGTTGACGGCATCTTTGGTCGTCGGTTTGTTCGTCTCGACGACGAGGTCAATGATCGAGACTGTCGGTGTCGGTACGCGCAGCGAAAAACCGTCAAGCTTGCCCTTCACTTCTGGCACGACGAGGTGCAGGGCCTTGGCTGCACCCGTGGTCGTTGGGATAATATTAATGGCAGCTGCTCTGGCGCGGCGAAGGTCTTCATGCGGGAAGTCGAGGATGCGCTGATCATTTGTGTAGGAATGCACGGTCGTCATGGTGCCTTTGGCAATTCCAAGCTCGTTGGACAGCACTTTGACGACCGGCGCGAGGCAATTCGTCGTGCACGATGCGTTCGAAATAATTTTGTGCTTGGCGGGATCGTATGTGTCCTCGTTGACGCCGAGGACGATCGTTACGTCTTCGTTTTTCGCCGGTGCGGAGATGATGACGCGTTGCGCACCCGCATCGAGATGCGCTTTTGCCTTGGCACCGTCAGTGAAAAACCCGGTTGATTCGAGCACGAGACCGACGCCGAGATCCTTCCACGGCAAGCTGCCCGGATTGCGCTCCGACAGAAGCTTGATCGTGCGGCCATCAACGATGAGCGTTCCCTCGCCGTAGCTCACGCTGCCCGGGTAATTGCCGTAACTCGAGTCGTGGGCGAAAAGATGAGCCGCGGTTTTGGCGTCTCCAAGGTCATTGATCGCAACAACTTCGAGGTTTTTGTAGCGTTCGAGCAAGACGCGGAGCGCTTGGCGGCCGATGCGCCCGAAACCGTTGATGGCGATGCGGGATGCCATGGGTAAATCTGCCTCCGATCGGCATTATTTGGCTTGGGCGACGTAGTCCGCCGACGCGAGCAGGGTTACCTCTTGGTAAGGCGCTCCAAAAGTCGCAGGCGACTTGCCATTGCTGCTTTGCTTATCGGGGGACGTGCGGCGCGTGCCAACTCTCTTAGCGTACGCGCCGGATAGGCGATGCGCAACTGCGCTGCTTCGCGCAACGCGGGCGAAATGTGAGCAAGGCCGAGCTTCGCAATCGCGCGTCGTGCTGCGTTACGCTGACGAGCAGCGCTTGCTGCAGCGCGCGCAGCGTTCGCCGCTTCGCTGTTTACGGTCCGGCGTATGGAATTCTTCGTCTGATTGACCGCACGTTGACCTTCGAACCGCAACACAGCGCGTGTTGCACCCATGTGCCCGAGAAGAGCGGAGACAGCCTCGGCATCTTTCACGTAGACGAGCGGCCGAGCGCGGCGGCGAACGATACCGACGTCAATGCCAAGGCCCGATATGACTTCACTGAGAGCACGCGCGTCACGCTCGCCGCGACAGAAAAACTCCAAATGGTAGCCGTGCGAGGGATTGCTGACGGAGCCGCAGGCGAGGAACGCAGCACGCAGCCAGGCGCGCCGGCAGCAGATACGCTGGGGAAGTGGTGCGTTGTCCGAAGAGCCTATGGAGCTATCGAGTGTGGGAAGAGTTACCGTCCAGCGTTTGCCAGCGCGGTGGCTGGATGCGCGCTGCGTGTGGGCATCGACACCGGCTGCGTGGGCCGCAGCGATCACCGCTCGGGCGACGGACGCTCGCTCGCTTGCGACCACGCATACCGACTGCGTGGCCTGGCGTGAAACCTTAGCGAAAAGACGCACAGCCCGAACAAACGTTACTGGGCAGCACGCGCGGATGAAATGTGCGCCTGCGACTTCATCTTTGGCGTCGCGTGAAAACAAGATTTCCTTTGCGATCGAGCTCGTTGCGCGCGCGCAGATAGAGTTTCTCGAGCCGCTCCGCGAGCGCGTCAACGGAAAACGGTGCAGCCGCGAGGCGGGCCGCAGCGGCGCGCTGTGCGCGCTCCACGGTTCCGTCGACAACAGATGCGACAGCCTCAGCCAATGCGCTGGCGGACTCGGATGTCAGTATGCCGGAGTCGCCGATCACGATTTCGCGTGTGACGGGGCAGTCGACGGACACGACTGGCAGGCCGTGCGCAAGTGCTTCAACGAGTACAAGTCCTTGCGTTTCGGTTAAGGATGTGAACAAAAACACATCCGCATTGCGGTAGTATGCTCCCAGTTGCGCTTGGTCGAGCGCCCCAACGAAAATAATTCGACCGGCGGCACCGATCGTTTCCGCGCGCTGTTCGAGTTCCTCGCGGTACGGTCCGCCGCCGACCATGATGAGTCGAGCACCGGGATGCGAGCGCAGCACGAGCGCAAAGGCATCGAGCAGCAAGTCGAGGTTTTTTTCTTTGCCCAGACGTCCGACGGATAACACAACGGGACCCGGGCGCGCATCTCGGATCACGTCTGGCTCCGGTGCCTTAGGACCGAAGCTTTCCAGATCAACGCCGCCAGGCAAGATTTCCAAGGGTGCGGTTATGCCATACGATCGCAAAAGGTCAGCTGTTCCTTGCGAAGGAGCGATGACACGGTCGCACTGGTTCGAAAATTCCCGTGAGAGCCATCGCGTTTGGGGTTTCGTGATGCGCTGATGCACGGGGAGATAATGAAGGTAGTCCTCAAACTTAGTATGGTATGTGAAGAAGAGCGGCGTTGTGCGAAGTCGCGCAAGGTACGCGCCGAGACACCCGATGAAGAAAAACGTCTGGGCGTGAATGACGTCAAACGGCACCGCCGGCAGATTCGCAACGAGCTTCGCTGGCAGCGGAAACGCCATTCGATACCCCGGATAAAATGGAAAGGACGTGGATCGAAGATGAAACACGTCGGGATGCTCTTCGTCGCCTTCAGGATGCGCCGGTGCGACGACGATAACTCGATGACCTCGGCGGCGCAGTGCGCGCGTCGTCGAAACGATCGATGTGACCACGCCATTTTGTTCGGGCTGGTGGGTATCCGTGAAGATGCCGATGGTCAGTGGCTGCGGAGTGTGCTCCAAGAAGGTCATCCTACCTAAACGTGCTCGTCTCCCACGATGCTGTACATCTCGTGCGCGTTCGTTTTCTGTGCGGGCCGCTCGGGCACCGCTTTCACCCGGACACGCACCGTTTTGGTGGCGTAATGAATGACCAGCTCGTCGCCCACTTTAACCACGTGCGATGCCTTGACCGGCCTGCCGTCGCACTCGATGCGCCCAGCGTCCAGGGCTTCCTTTGCCTCGGTCCTGCGCTTGGCAAGACGTGACACCTTAAGAAACTTGTCCAGCCTCATGTTCTTTCGCCCGCTGCCACAGCGCATCGAGATCATCCAAGCTGCGATTGGCAAGCGCGGTCGCACCGCCGCCGGCGATGCGCTCCATCGTCGCAAAGCGGCGCCGGAACTTGGCGTTGGCCTGGCGCAGCGCAGCCTCAGCGTCAATGCCGCTGCGGCGCCCGAGATTGACGATCGTAAACAGCAGGTCGCCGAGTTCGTCGCGCATGCTCGCTGCATCGTGAGCTGCGATCGCCTCGCGCAGCTCGGCGAGTTCTTCGTCAAGTTTAACGAGAACGTCGTGCGCCTGCGGCCAGTCGAACCCAACAGTGTTCGCTTTCTCCTGCATGCGCTGCGCGTGCAGAAGTGATGGCAATGTCTTTGGGATCCCATCGAGCAGCGACTCACGGTGCCGGATCGACGCCTCCTGGGTCTTGATCATCTCCCACGACTTCATTTGTTCCTGAGTTGTCGAGATGCTTGCATCGCCGAACACGTGGGGATGACGGCGAATCATCTTGTTCGCCAGCGCGTCGATGACGTCCGCAACCGCAAACTTCCCCTGCTCGCACGCTATCTGAGCGTGGAACACAATCTGGAGGAGCAGATCACCGAGCTCTTCGCAGAGCTTTTTGGCATCGCGCTCGTCCACGGCTTCGACAACCTCGTGTGCCTCTTCGACGAGGTATGGCAAGAGCGATTCATGCGTTTGCTCCCGATCCCACGGGCAGCACGCGCGAAGTCGAGCCATTATTTCTACCAGCTCATCCCATGTATGGTGAATGGCCACGGGCGGCAGCGGTACGAGCGGTGACATCGCCGCTGCGGAGAGCGCGGAGCGCGGCATGCCGGGAACAATGTTGACGTTGACTCCGCCGCCCTCGAGCGCGCGCAGCAGATGGGGCAACCCGGGAAAATCCAGCAACGGATGGCCGGGCACACCGAGGGCAGCATCACCCTTCTGAAAGAGCGATGCCGCTGCGACGGTCGCGCTGTCGACGCCCCGCAACAGTGCGCCCGCGTCGAAGGGGACGCTGCGGGCGTCAATGCCTGCTTCGCGCAGATATTGGAGCGTTGCCGGTGCAGCGTTGCAGGTAAAGACGTGGGGAGCCGAGCGCAACACGTCGAGCGCGCCGACTGTTAGCAGAGCAGCATCGCTCGGGCCAAGGCCGACGATGGAGAGTTGGGGCATGCGAGAAAAGATTTGGCGCGGGTCAAGCCCGCGCCTTGTGTGGATTGTGGACGCCTCGCTCGGTCCTTACTTTCCCTTAGTTGGCGCCGGCGTGGGCGTTGCGGTTGTTCCCATCGGGGCCGGTGTTGGGGGGAAGAGCGGGTTGAAACGTTCATCGTAGACGACGATGTTTGCTTTGTGCTGGAGATTTTCCATAAAGGGTCCGCTTTGCGCGGCTTCAGCCTGTTGCAGCAGCATCTGACGAACCTTGGGTGCGGCTTCAGCAAGCGATGCGGTATGTGCAGGCCGCTTTTCTTCGAGCTGGATGACATGCCAGCCGAAAGCTGTCTGGACGGGCTGACTGGTCTGCCCGACCTGCAACGAGAATGCCACATCGGCGAACGGTTTTACCATTTGTGTTGGACCAAACCAGCCAAGCTCTCCGCCTTGCGCCTTGCTGCCCGGATCGATCGAGACTCTTTGTGCGATCGTCGCGAAGTTTCCACCAGCACGCAGCTGCGCTTCAACGGCATCAGCTTCAGGTTTTGTCTTCACGAGAATGTGCCGCGCCCGAACCTGTGCCGGCGTACTGTACAGTTGTTTGTTCTTGGCATAGAAATCTGCGACCTGAGCGTCACTAATGTTGACTTGCTTGTCTACCGCTTTCCTAATGATAAGTTGGACGCGCTCGATATTCTTGACATCGTCCATGGTCAGCCCCTGATTCTTGATGATTGCGTCAAACTGCCCAGCTGGAAAGCGAGCCATGAGCGCATTGACTGCGTCGTTGAGTTCGGCGTCGGTGACAGTTATGTTCTGCGACTTGCCATACTGCAGAACGAGATTCGTGTCGACCATTTGCTGCAAGGTTGACTTGCCGGCTTGCCCCTCGAGACGATTGTCCAACTGACCCTTGGTGATTTTCTCGCCGTTGACTGAAACAATCGTTTTGTCTTGACCGGCACAGCCTGCAACGCCCAATCCAAGGACGACTGCACACGCGACTACCGCTAACCTGTTACCAAACATCTATTCTCCTTTTTGCCATTGCGTGCACCCTTATAAAACTGATAAGATCTCGCGAACGGTCTCCAAGCGGCCGCTGCCGTCGCGATCGGGAAGACCTGCGACGATCGCGCTCTGCGTGAACCGGAAATTTCCCCCGGTGATTGATGTCAGAGCTGAGAGGGCCTGTTCGGCCAACGAAAACCTTGGGCCCATTTCAAGGGTCAGCCTTCGCTGTTCGAGTGCTACTTTTTGTACTCCTTTTGCGCTTGCGAGAACACGCAAGCTGGTCAGATCAAGGAGCGACTGCACTTCGGTTGGCAGCGGGCCGAATCGGTCGCGCAATTCTTCTCGCAGCGCGTTCACTTCGTCGAGCGTCTGTGCTGCTGCAAGACGCTGATAGAATGAGACCTTCTGGCTTGCACCTTTAATGTAGTCGCTGGGGATGAATGCGCTCACGCGCAGATCGAGCACCGGCGGCGGCTCTGGCGGCGCCTGCGCTTCGCCGCGTTTCTGAGCGATAGCTTCGTGCAATATCTCCGTGTACGTTTCAAATCCAACCGACGCGATGAACCCGTGCTGCTCTCTTCCCAGCAAGTTGCCGGCGCCTCGAATCTCGAGATCGCGCATCGCAAGCTGTAAGCCCGAGCCGAGGTGCGAGAATTCACGGATCGCTTCGAGCCGCGAGCGTGCGACCTCGCTGAGCATCCGATGCGGCTGATAGAGAAAGTATGCGTACGCTTGGTGAGCGCTTCGTCCGACGCGACCGCGCAGCTGATAGAGTTGCGCGAGCCCAAAACGATCGGCGTTATTGATGATGATCGTGTTGACGTTAGGGATATCAAGTCCGTTCTCAATGATCGTCGTCGAAATGAGGATGTCGACATCGCCATTGATGAATGAGAGCATTACATCTTCAAGCTCGCCCGCGGTCATCTGACCGTGGCCGACCGCGATCCGAGCGCGCGGCGCGAGCCCTTGGATAGCCGCAGCAACGCCGTAGATCGTTTCGATCCGGTTGTGCACGAAGTAGACTTGTCCGCCGCGATCGAGCTCTTGCGCGAGAGCGCTTGCAATGAGCGCGTCGCTGTTTGGCGCCACGACCGTCTTGATAGCCACACGATTAGCCGGCGGCGTTTGGATCAGCGACAAATCGCGAACACCCGCCAAGCCCATGTGCAGCGTTCGAGGGATCGGCGTCGCCGAAAGCGTCAAAACGTCTACGGACTGGCGCAGCTCTTTAAGGCGCTCTTTATGCATGACACCGAAGCGCTGCTCCTCATCAACGACGACGAGGCCGAGCTGCTTAAATCCGACATCCTTTTGCAGCATCCGATGAGTGCCGATGACGAGATCGATGCTGCCATCCTGCAAACCGAGGAGGGTCGTTTTTTGCTCGGCCTTCGAGCGGAAGCGCGACAGCAATGCAATTTTGAGCGGGTAGGCGGCAAAGCGCTCGCTGAACGTTCGAAAGTGTTGTGCCGCGAGTACGGTGGTCGGCGCTAGCAGCGCCACCTGCTTGCGATCCATGACCGCCTTGAAAGCAGCGCGAAGGGCGACTTCAGTTTTTCCGTAACCGACATCGCCACAGACAAGGCGGTCCATCGGCCGGGGACGCTCCATGTCGACTTTGACCGCGCGAATTGCTTCAGCTTGATCCAGAGTCTCGTCGTACGGGAATGATTCTTCGAGTTCCGACTGCCACGGCGTGTCAGCGGCGAATGCGTGGCCGACGGCGACCTCGCGCGCCGCGTACAGCCGAACGAGTCCCTCGGCGATGCGCTCGACCGCTTCGCGCACGCGGGACCGCGTGCGTGCCCAATCACTGCCGCCCATCTTGGACAATCGCGGCGCCGCACCGTCGGACGCGGCGTATTTGCGCACGAGATGCATCTGGTCGACGGGCACGTACAGGCGGTCTTCGCCGGCGTAGGCAAGCTGCATGAAGTCGCGTCCGATGTCGTCGACCACGATGTGCTCGAGCCCAAGGTACTGGCCGATACCGTGGTGGGCGTGCACAAAGAACTCACCGGGCGTAAGATCCGCGACGGTTTGGGGCACGCCTTCCTTCGCGCTCTTGCGCCGCGTGCGACGAGCGGGATGACCGTACAGCTCATTGTCGCCGATGACCGAAAGCCGCAGCCTAGGAATGACTAAACCCGCATCGATCGCGCCTTCAGCTGCCATAACGGCGCCGCTTTCGGGCGGCAGCGCGATCCGGTTGGGAACCGCCCGCGTGGCGAGGTCGTGCTCTCCGAGCACCTCGGTAATGCGCCGATAGCCAACCGAGGGGATGGCCACCACCGCTGCTCTTTCAATTTCCTTACGCACGTATTCAATGAAGCGTTCGATGCTGCGACCAAAAGATGGTGCCGGTTGGCTGGGGATTGAGACGGTCGTGTCCGCCTTGCGGCCGAGCCGTCCCGATGAGATTCCCGAGCGTATGGAGGCCACACCGCGCTCGCCCAAATCATCGACGAGATCGGCTAGGGTCAGTTGCACGCTCGGCGCCCTTGGTTCCGTTGGTCGTTCATCTTCCTCGTCTTGCTGCTCCGGCAACTCGTCGCGATCGACGGCGGCGACCGTCTCGTCATCGCGCTGTACGGACAGACCGTGGTCGATGGCGACAAGCATTTCCGGATCATCCATAACCACGGTCGCCTTTGGCGCGTAACGCCACAAGGGCGTATCGGCTTCACCCAATACTTGCTCCGACCAGGGCACGATGATTGCGTCGCGACGCTCACCTGCTGAGAGCTGCGACAACAGTGAAAACGTGCGAATCTGCTCCAGGCGATCGCCAAAGAACTCTAGACGCAGCGGATCATCTGCGGTCGCCGGGAAAACATCGATGAGTCCTCCGCGAACGGCAAATTCGCCCGCAGCACTCACGACATCGGCGCGTTCATAACCCATATCTGCAAGTGCGGCGAGCAACTCTTCCCACGGATATTCGTCACCGATTTTGAGGCGGCGCGAAGCTTTCTCAAAGACACGTGGGCCGATGAGCGGTTGCCGTGCCGCGGCATGCGGCACGCAAAAAATGCCAGCCTGGCCGCTGCGCAGCGCCTCAAGAAAGGTCAGGCGATCGGCGCGTTCGGTCGGGTTGACGAGCGCGCCCGGCCTATCGTCACGCGGCCGCAATGCGAGAACTGGCGACCCGTAATGGTCGAGATAGAACGCGCAGTCGTTCGCAAAGCGGTCCGCCGTTTCGATGCTCGATGTCCAAACGATGAGCTGGCCACCCCCGGCGCTCCACAGCGCTGAGACGATCGCCGGCCGCGCGCTCGCCGCAACGTCGACGATGTCAACCGTGAGGCGCGCCTTCAGGGTGCGTGTCGCCTCTTGGATATCGTCTGCGGCCGCAAGACCGAGCGTGAGTGATGAACCGATATGGTGCGGCATGAAACTCCAAAACGCCGTGGCCGGATCGCGCGCGACCCGGCCTATTACAGCGTGGATAGTGTATTGCGCGACGCTTGGGTTGTCAAGCCCGCAATGGCCCTAGGAGATAATTGAGTCAACAAGAACCGCACGACCGGTGTGAAAGAAGCACGCGCGGTCGTGCTCGTCGTCGACGGCGGTGGGGTGGGCGCGAGCGAAGATGCAGCTCGTTACGGCGATAGCGCTGCAGTCAACTCGCTGAGCAACACGGCGAAGGCAGCCCGAGGTTTGCGCTTGCCCAATTTGGAGCGGCTTGGACTGGCCTGTTTAACGCAGGTGGACGGCGTTTCGTGTTTGCAACCGGCGGCGGCGTGCGCGCGTCTGCGCGAGATGAGCAATGGGAAGGACAGCGTCACCGGTCACTGGGAAATGATGGGAATTACGATCGTCAACGCATTTCCCACCTATCCTCACGGTTTTCCGGAGGACGTTATCGGTCGGTTCGAGTCGGTCATCGGCCGAAAAGTGTTGGGCAACGTCGTCGCATCCGGAACCGAAATCATCGAGCGTCTGGGCCGGCAGCATTTGGAGACAGGTTCGCCGATCGTGTATACGTCGGCGGACTCAGTGTTCCAAGTCGCTGCGCACGAGAACGTTGTGCCGCTCGAAACGCTCTGGGAATGGTGTGCGAAAGCTCGAGAGATCCTCGTCCCTCCGAACCGCGTCAATCGGGTCATCGCTCGGCCTTTTGTCGGCGAGCCCGGTGCGTTCGTTCGCACGGCAGGACGCCGCGACTATGCCGTACCGCCACCGTCCCCAAGCTTGTTGGAAGTGTTGCAGCAGGCGGGAGTATCAACGTTTGGCTTGGGGAAAATTGAGGACATATACTCATGCCAGGGCATTGGCGCTGGGAGCCGAACCGCAGACAACGCTGAGGGCCTCGCAAGAACTCTCGAATGGTTGCGCCGCCGCACGAGCGGTTTTTGTTTTACAAATCTGAACGATTTCGATTCGAAATACGGACATAGACGAGATGCTGATGGCTACGCTAAGGCACTTATCGGGCTCGATGAGAAATTGACCGCGTTGCTCGACGAGCTTCGCCTGGGAGACCGCCTCATTATCACCGCCGATCACGGATGCGACCCGACCGCGCCGGGAACAGACCACACGCGCGAGTTCGCGCCGCTCATCGATTATCGCCCCGGCGTTGCCGGAGGCTTTCTTAGGGAGTTGGATTCCTTCTCGCAGGTCGGCCGCCGCGTGTTGGAAACCTTCGGTATCCCCGCACCGGTGCAGGGTATCACCGCATGATCGCGACCGTCGGAACGCGCACCGCAGATGCATCACGTGCAGCGGAGCTGCGCAACGTCCTGCGCGCGATCTTCTGGCGCAATGCAATCCACAAAGCGCCGAAGTCGTGGTTCATCATCAAACGCGCCATGGACATTGTAATAGGCTCTTTCATGGTGATCGCGGCCGCACCACTGTGTGCGGCAATCGCGCTTGCCATCAAACTGAGCTCGCCAGGCCCCGTGTTCTTCGTGCAAGAGCGAGTTGGCAAAAGCGGCCGCCCTTTTAACCTCTTCAAGTTCCGTACGATGGTGGATGGTGCGCATCTGCTCCACAAAGACGTCGCGCACTTAAACACGTGTGACGGTCCGGCCTTGAAGATTCCCAACGATCCACGCCTGCACGCTCTTGGCGCTTTTCTGCGGCGCAGCAGCCTCGATGAACTACCACAGCTTGTAAACGTGTTGCGCGGCGAGATGAGCCTGGTTGGCCCGCGACCTGCGCTCCCGCACGAGGTCGACAACTACCTGCCCCATTATCACCAGCGTTTGACCGTGCCCCCCGGCATGACCGGCCTCTGGCAAGTCAGCGGCCGCGCAGAGGTGCAGTTCCGCCGTTGGATGGCAATGGACGTGTGGTATTCGCGCAACTGGTCGCCACTTGTGGACTGTTGGATCTTAGTCCGAACGCTGCCCGCGGTGCTCCGGCGCGAAGGAGCGTGGTGACGGCCGCGCTCGCGCTGCTACCACCAGTTATCCAGCAAAGCACCCAGCGGGTTCCCCTCGATCCTTTCTCTGCATTAGGGTTCATCGCCGTCGTCTGTGTGTCAGCCTATCTCGGCGTTCGTAAATCGCCCTGGACTGCAGCTGTACTCGCGTTTGCCGTGCCGTTTGCAATCTATCGCGACGTCGGACACACGACACTCACGCTCGAGAAGAGCATAGCGTTCGGATCGGCAGTCGGGATCTTGCTGGGCGGCGCGCCGCTGTGGCCGCAATCGGCGGGCGCGCGGCGGCTCGTGCTGGTTGTGATAGGCGTGCTGGCGGCAATCGCGCTGTCAGCGCTTCATGCCGTCCACCCGGTTAATGTTGCACGAGAATTTTTTAAACAAGTGGAATACCTCGTGTTGCTGTGGTGCGCGGCAACCTGTATCGAGCGCATTCCACATTCAGCCCGCTACTTTACAGGCGGGGTCGTCGCGGGCGCCGCAATTGTTTCAACGTTCGCCGTCATGCAAGCGCTCTTTGGCGGTGCTCCCTCGGGAATGTGGGTCAATGGCCACATCCTCCCTCGCGCTACCGGCACGCTCGAAGGACCCAATCAGCTGGCGGGATTTCTTGAAGCTGCACTTCCGGTGTTGTGGATATGGCCCATGCTCTACGGTTGGCACAAGGTCGACGGTCGACACGACGTCGACCGCCACACAGCTGCGGCGCAAGGTTACGTTACTGTTGTTTCGTCGGCCGCAATGATCCTCACGCAGTCGCGGGCGGGCATCGCAGTCGCTGCATTGGCCTACGCGCTGTTGTGGCGCTTGCGCCGAGTAGCCGCGCAGGCATCCGCGGTTCCCATGAGCATCGGTGCGGCTGTTGGCATTCTCATCACGACAGTGTGGTTCGTTTTCATTGCGCACGCCGGCTGGTCGGACATCGGACAACTTTTTCGTTTTGACGTCCCGGGCGAGCCGGGCGGCGTCGGCACGCGCGCCCAGTTGTGGCCGGCTGCCGTCGCGCTCTTCGCAAAGCATCCGATTATCGGTGTCGGCGCGGGCAACTTTGAACTGCTGTTGCCGACCGTCGGGTTGACCGGCGTCCAGACCAATGCGGCCAGCTTACCCCTGCAAACGCTGGCCGAACAGGGTGTCATGGGGTTTATCGCATTGGTCGCTTTTGCGATCGTCGCGCTGCGAGAAACGTTTCGGCGAGCACAGATGTCACCGCTCGCGCTTGCAGCATTTCTGGCGGTTGCAGGCCTGCTCGCACATCAGTTGGTCGATGACTTGTTCTTTTTCCCCAAAGCCGCGGCGCTCTGCTGGCTGTTGCTCGGCGCTGGCACGGCAAGGGAGGCTTCATAGGCGAGTCGTAAGCCCTCGTATTCAATGAAGCGAAGCGTGACTTCGTCAACGGTTGCCGTGATGCTCGCCACGCTCCTGAGCATGATTCTTGGCTTTGCGCGCGAGGTCGTCAACGCAAAGTACTTCGGCGAACGCTGGGAGCTTGACGCATTTCTCGTCGCTGCAATCGTGCCGACTCTTGTTTTCGGCGTGTTCAACGGCGCTCTTGTCAGCGCGCTCGTTCCTATTTTTAGCGGATACTTCGCCGCTGCAAAGGACGAAGAGGCCTGGCGTTTTTCGAGCACCGTGATCAACGGCCTCATCATCCTCCTTTCCGTGCTCGCCGTCGTTGCATGGGTGGCAGCTCCTCTGCTCGTGCGCATCGTCGCCAAAGGCTTCCCAGCGCCCGAAGCGGGTATCGCGACGGTCATGACGCGGATTCTCATGCCGACGATCGTTGCAACTTCTATCGCCGGGGTCGTGCAAGCACTGCTCAACGCGCAGCGCAGCTACCGCGCTGCGTCGCTCCAAGGCGCCGCGCTCAACGTGTGCACGATTGTCGCTGTGCTCGTGCTGTTCAAGCTCTACGGCATCTACGCGCTCGTCTTCGGCACCGCAGTCGGATTGTTCGCGCAGCTCTTCATTCAGCTGCCACAGTACTTCCGGCGTTGCAAATACCGCTTCGTCCTCGACCTAAACCATCCGGGATTACGCAGCCTTGCCGTCATCTTAGGGCCGATCGTCGTCGGCTCCGCAGTCGGCCAGGTCAATCTGCTCTTCGACAAATATTTCGCGTCGACGCTTCAGCCCGGTAATATCGCGGCTATGCAATACGCGACGAAGGTTGTCGGCTTTCCACAACAGCTGTTTGCAGTCGCCATAGCGACGGTAATTTTCCCGATCCTCTCGGCGCAATTTGCAACCAACGAGCTAGCGTCCCTGCGCACCACCGCCTTCACCGGGCTGCGAATGACGGCGCTCATTACCATTCCCTCGGCGTTCGGACTCATCGCCCTCGCGCGGCCTCTCATCAGCGTGCTTTTTGAACGGGGTGAATTTACGTCAGGCGATGTGGTCCGTACGGCTGGCGCTATGCAATTCTATGCCGTGGGACTGCTCGGCATTGCTGCAAGCATCGTCCTCACGCGTTGTTTCTTCGCAATGCATGATTCCAAGACGCCTGTGATCATCGCGACTGCGGTCATGGTTCTCAACGTCGTCTCGTCTGCCCTGACGGTGGGACGATTCGGGATCAACGGTCTTGCGGCATCCAACTCGCTTGCGTCGCTCGTCGAAGCAGCGGTGCTCGCCTACCTTTTCGTCCGCCGAGTAGGCGTGGTTGCCGACGTCCGTACCTCGGCATCATTCGGCGCAACGGTCGTCGCATCCGTGACCATGGCGGCGGCAGCTTCATCGGTCTCGACCATGCTCTGGCGAGTCGCCGCCCCGTTTTGGCACCACGCCGCTGTCATGTTCGTCGCCATGCTCGCCGGCAGTTTGGTGTTCCTCATGGTCGGAGCGGCCTTGCGAATTCGCGAGCTCAGCGAACTGTGGGCATTACTTACGCAGCGCGTGCACAAGGGTGCAGGTTCTGCGGCGCCGCTGTAGCGAGAGGGTCGGATGTCCGATCTGACCCTGCGACTCGCACTCACGAAGAACTACCTCGCGAAGCACAACAAGCTGCGTCCGACGATCGCCGTCGTGTTGGGATCCGGATTGGGTGTCGTTGCCGACATGCTTGAAAGCCAGACCGCGATTGCGTATAAGAATATTCCGAATTTTCCGGTGACGAGCGTTCCGGGTCATAAGGGCCAGATTATCTTTGGACGAACGAGAGCCGGTCGGGCTGTCGTCGTGTTCGACGGACGGCTGCATTACTACGAGGGACTCACCATGCAGCAGGTCGCGTATCCCGCGTACGTTGCGCAGGCGCTCGGGGTGTCGGTTTTTATCGTCACGAACGCTGCGGGGGGCATCGCTCAAGAGTTGTCGCCCGGCGACATCATGTTGATTCGCGATCACATCAACCTGCTAGGCGACAACCCCCTGCGCGGCTTGGAGGCGCTCAAGCTTGGTCAACGTTTCCCTGGGCTGCGAGATGCGTACGACCCTGCGCTGCTCGACCTTGCGCTGCGCACCGCACGGACTGCACAAATCGCCGTGCACTTAGGCGTCTACGCCGCGATGAGCGGGCCATCGTTTGAAACGAGCGCCGAATTGCACATGTTGGATACGCTTGGTGCCGATGCTGTCGGCATGTCGACGGTCCCGGAAGTGATCGCCGCGCGCCAGGCCGGCATGCGAGTTCTTGGGTTGTCCGTCATTGCAAACGACGCCATGCCGCGTCGCCGTCAAGAACCCACTGCAGTCGGCCACGAGGCCGTCTTGCAGCTCGTCGCTCATGCTGCGCCTCGCGTGCGCACGCTTTTGGAAGGCGTCATCGAAGGACTTAACGCGTGACGCTGAGCGACGCCGCTTTCAAGGCGCTGGTCGAGCGCAAGCGTCGCGGACTCGAGCACACGCGCGAAGAGATCGACGAGCTTGTCAGCGCATATGTTGCGGACAAAGTTGTTGATCGAAGCTTCGCGCTGTGGGTGCAGGCTGTCATGGATCGCGGTCTTACGGTAGACGAGACGGCGTGGCTTACCCAAGCGATGGCGTCGTCGGGCGTCATGCTCTCCTGGAGCGACGTCCCCGGAATCGTCGTCGACAAACATTCGACTGGCGGCGTGGGCGACGACGTCAGTCTCATCGCCGTGCCACTGGCGGCCGCCTGCGGGGTGAAAGTCGCAAAACTTTCCGGCCGGGGACTCGGCCATACCGGCGGCACGATCGATAAGCTCGAGTGCGTGCCCGGTCTGCGCACCGATCTTTCGGTTGCATCGTTCAAACGACAGGTTGCAGAGGTGGGCTGCGCCATCGCCCAGGCCACGGGCGAGATCGCCCCTGCGGATAAAAAAATCTATGCGCTGCGCCACCGGACGCAGACGGTCGAGAACATTGGTCTCATCACGGCATCGGTGCTCAGCAAGAAGATTGCCGGCGGAGCCCCGCATCTCGTCATCGACGTCAAGTGCGGGCGTTCTGCCTTCATGCAAACGCGCGAACAGGCGCACGCGCTTGCCAGGATGATTGTAGATGTGGCCGGCCGCTTGGGCCGCTCTATCAGCGTGCTCATTACCGATATGGAAGCGCCGTTGGCTATGTCGATCGGCGACGCGCTTGAACTCGATGAAGCGATTGGGATCCTGCAAGGGCGCGCGGGGGGCCGCTTGGGGAAGGTGGTCCTCGCGGTTGCAGAAGCGATGCTCGATGTGCACGCAGACCAGCGCTTGTCGGATGCGCGCACAGCGGCGTTGCAGCACGCACTGCGCGGCGGCGCGGCGTTTAGGCATTTTGTGGCTATGGCGGCGGCGCAAGGCGGAAACGTGGCCGCGTTTGAGCGTCCGGCTGAGCCCGTAGCAACTGTCGCCGCTCCCGACAACGGCTTCGTCGCAGCCATCGACGGCCGTGCGATCGGCGAGGCGATCGCGTCGCTTAAGAACGTTGCGGAAGCCGGGATTGGCCCCCGCATCGGGATACGGCTGCAAAAAACAGTGGGCGAGTCAGTCGAAAGAGGCGAGCCTTTGTGTCTGGTCTTTGCAGACGAAGGTGCGCAGCGTTTAGCGAAAGTCGCACTTGAAGCTGTAGACATAACGCGCGACGCACCGGTTCGGGGTCCAGCAGTCATCGAGCGGCTGCGCGCGGAACCAGTGTAGCAACGGACCAAGGTAGCAACGGACCAATGTAGCAACGGACCTTTAGGTCCGTTCATAAAACATGAAGATAGCAATCATCGGATCCAATGGCCAAATTGGGAGCGAGGTTGTGCGGGCGGCGAAGGCTGTCGAGCTCGACGTCATCGAACTTCGCCATAACGAATGCGACGTGACCGACGGCTCAAGCGTTGCGCGCGCACTTGCGCGGCTACGCACTGGCGACGTCGTCGTCAACACGGCGGCATTTCACAAAACGGAGGAATGTGAAGTCGCCGGCGACAGAGCGCTCTCAGTCAACGCGCTGGGCGCATACCGGGTTGCTGCGGAGGCGCGCAAGCGCGGCGCAACTGTGGTGTACCTAAGCACTGACTTCGTCTTCGACGGGGCCAAACGAACGCCGTACGTTGAAAGCGACAAACCCAATCCGCTCAACCTCTACGGCGTCAGCAAGACGGCCGGCGAGACGCTACTGCGCACCGCGAATCCCAATCATTACCTCATCCGCGTCTCATCTGTTTTCGGTCCCGCGGGCTCAAGCGGCAAGGGCGGCAATTTTGTTGAATCGATGGTCGCGAAAGCGCGCAGAGACGAGACGCCAGATGTTGTTGACGATATCGTCATGGCGCCGACCTCGGCTGCAGATGCGTCCAGCCTGTTCGTGCAGCTGCTCCAGCGCAAGGCGCCATTTGGCACGTATCATCTAGCAAATGCAGGCGCATGCAGCTGGCTCGAATTTACCGATGGGATTTTTGAGCTCATGGGTGCGAAAATTCGAGCACGTCCGATCAAGGCTGCCAGTCTCAACGGAAAAGCGCGCCGACCGCTCTACTCCGTGCTCGCAAGCGAACGCCTTTCGCCGCTTGGGTTAGAGACCCGAGAGTGGCGCGAGGCACTGCGGGATTACCTTCAGGTCAAAGGCTATTTGAAAAGCTAAAATCTCATGCGAGCTTGACTGCTGCTTCGGCGCAAGTCGCTCCAGGTCGGTCCGCAAACCACACCGATTCGAACCCCGCACGCGAGCCGATGATCTCCTCGAGCAGCGTCATCCACGCGATATTGTAGTATCGGGGATGCGCAAGCTCGGTCGGGTTGTCGACCGGCACGTGGCGCAAGATGCCTTCGATCGACTCGAGCACCGTCACATGCGGCGTAAAGCCAACGCGGTCGGCGAGCTTGCGGTTCGTGCAGCGGTAGTTGCGGTTGATGGCAGGTACCGGCGCGTCTTCGAGCTGTACCTGGCGGCCGCGCAGCGAGAGCGATCCCGCAACAAGCATCGCGAGTTGGCGGATCTGGAAATTTTCGTGCACCACGTTGAAGATTTCGCCGCCGAGCGAGCCTACGGGAGCTTCGATGCAGCGCAGATGTGCTTCGGCGACATCGTGGATATCGACGAGTGGCCGCCACATCCAGCCGCCGCCATGAAGAAAGAGTTTACCGCGCAGGAGGGCATCTTTGATAAACGTGTTGACGACGAGATCCAAGCGCAGGCGTGGGCTGAATCCGTACACCGTTCCCTGGCGCAAAATGACGGGCGCAAACCTCTCCCCGGCAGCAGCCAGCAAGGCCTTTTCTGCGGCGAACTTCGACTGGGAGTACGCGCCTCGCGGCGCGACATCGGTGCGCTCGTCAAAAATGTCATCACCCAACCCATCATATATGGATGCACTCGAACCGAACGTAAACCGCCGGATGCCGCGCGCACGACAGGCGTGCGCGAGTTTTTCGGTCGCGGTGGCGTTCATTTCCCAGTTCGCCCCGGTGTTGTATTCGGCGGTCGGGTCGTTGGAAAGTCCGGCGAGATGCACGACGCCTTCGATGCCGTCGAGCACACTAGGTTCAAAAGCGCGCACGTCGGCGACAACGAGTTCAATGCGTTCGATCAAGCGCTCGAGAGGTTTGCGCCCCCAGTACAGGCGGTCGAGTACGCGCACGTCGTGGCCTGCATCGAGAAAGCGCTGGCACAACACCGTACCGATGTAGCCTCCGCCGCCCGTGACAAGCACTTTCATGGCAAGATCTGCAACCCCAAAGCGCCGAAACGCTGGCCGTTATATCCAAAGAAATAGCTGCGCGTGAGCTGGAGCGACAGCGACCGAGTGACGCGGAAACGCAGCGTGCCAAAGAGCGACCACGGAATGGCGAATGATCCGTTGGGATTATCGGTCGTTGCCGTTGAGTGAGTGGCGAACAGGTTCAATGCAAAAGGATCGCCGTTGTCATAGTTCACGGAAATTGTCTGCTGATAACTGCGGCTGTGATAGATTGTGTCAACGGAAGGATACGCATCAAAAAATGGCACGACGCTATCTGAGAGGTTCGTCGAAACAGCGCGCGTCAGACGAGTATACAACGTTAGTGTATAGTCTTGCAACACCTGTCGGTGCGGCAGCGTGTCGGTTTCCTTGCGAAGATCCGCAGAGCCAAAGAGGCTCGTATTTTGTCCGAAATTCCACGATGGCGAGCCTAGGTAGCCTTCAAAGGCCGAGTGCCAGACCGTGTTCGGCAGGACTGCATCGGCCGCAAAGGGCGCAAATGAGCCCTGTTGCGACACGTGACTAAATCCGTATTCGCTGCGCAGATGATAGAACGGGCGGCTGATAGTTGAGGAACCGAAAGGCTGATCGAAGCTCTGCCACGCGAAGGTCGAGCCGTGAAAATCTGGCTGCGTTGAAGCGGTCAGCTCGAGGAACGAGCGGTGGATGCTGTTTCTGAGGTCGTATGCATTGAACGTGCCTGAGCCCGTGACGGTTGACGAGTTAAAGGTCTGGCTCGCATGGTCGTTGATGTAATCTTGCCATGTGAAGTTGAAGACTTTTGTCGGGCCGATGAGTGGAGAGCCTGAAACCAAAACGTACGAGCGCTCGCCAACGAAATGACTATCGAGGCCGATCGCCACCTTCGTAACTGTATTATACGAGAAGTGAACGCCTTGGATAGAGTCGGCCGTGCTGCCGAAGTAGATCGGTAAATCTTCGCCATTGGTGTTGATGTTGCTGATCGAGTAGCCTGGGTTTGTGGCATAGGTATACACATAAGAAGGCAACGCGACGCTCTCGCCTCCCGGCACAATGATGCGCGCATTACGCAGTCGCACATCGGCGCCGAGGTGCGCGACGGCGCGCGTTGCGCGGACGTACGGCTGCTCAAATCCAACGTCAGGGAGCGCTAACGGTTCACTGTGAGGAGCAATAAGTGCCGGACCTCCGACGGCTGCGCCATCGACTGCTATGCTCGAGGGTGAACTCCCACTATCGACCAGCACGCCGCGATGGGTAACGATGTCCACGCCGAGCGCATCTCCGTGAGCGAGACTTTGTCCCTCGATTGTTACCGAACCCGCCGCAAGGTAATGCTCTCCGCGCATATCGAGAACGATCCGGTCTGCATGTACATGCAGCACGCCGTCGTCGAGATAGGCGCCGCCGATTGCGTCAAGCACGAGGTGGCCCGGATAAAACCCCACAAATCCGGCTTGCAAAGAGACCGTGGGGTGACGTGGCGCAGCGTACGAGGGTTGCGTGTTTGTGCTAGTCCCAACCACGACGAGCGCAAAAGCGGCGAGCAGCCGCGTTCGGCTCGACGGCAAGTTACCTTGCTCCCGCCATATAGGCTTTCACCGATTCGCCGAGACGCCTGATGCCTTCGACGATCATGTCGTCCGATGCGTTGCTGAAATTGAGCCGCATCGTATTTCGGACGACGCGGTTAACCCAGAACGGTCCGCCCGGAACAAATGCCACCTTGCTGCGAGACGCGAGAGAGAGCAGCTCCTCGGTATCGACTTCTTCGGGCACCCGCGCCCACAGAAAAAGTCCTCCGTCTGGATGCGTCCACGAAGAACCGGAAGGCATAAAACGCTCGAGCGATTCGAGCATGAGATCGCGCCGCCTGGCATATACCGGCAGCATTTCGGTAATGTGCGCTTCGAAGACGCCCGGCTGTCGCGTGTACTCATAGACCGCTCGCTGCGTGAAGCTCGACGTGTGAAGATCGGCAGCCTGTTTGGCAGGCACGACGCGCTCGAAAACATCGCGCTCCGGGATGACGAGCCAGGCGACGCGCATGCCCGGCGCTATGGTCTTGCTCACTGTACTCATGTAAACGCAATTGCGCGAGCGCGCGATAGCAGTGAGCGACGGTAAAGCCTCGCCTGAGTAGCGCAGCCGCCCGTACGGGTCATCCTCGAAGATTGGGATTCCGTACTCGGCTGCGATGGCGACCACATCTTTTCGCCGTTGCAAGCTGAGCGTTATGCCGCTTGGATTTTGAAAATTCGGAACAAGGTAGAGCAGTTTTGGTTTGCGCTTTGCTTCGCGCAGCACCCGAATTAAGTCGCTTGTGATAACGCCTTGATCGTCTGTCGCTACATTGATGTACTCGGCCTGATACGCGTCGAACGCTTGGATTGCCCCGAGGTAGGCCGGGTTCTCGATGATGACGGGGTCGCCAGGATCCAGCAGCACTTTGCCGATAAGATCGAGGCCCTGTTGCGAACCGCTGATGATGAGTACCTGGTCGGGCGTGCACTGAATGTTGTTGACGCGCCCGAGATATTCGCACACCCACTCGCGCAGCGGCGGAAAGCCTTCCGTGACGCTATATTGCAGTGCAGCGGGCCCGTCGCTTGCGAGCACATCCTGACACGCCTTGGCAAACTGTTTGACCGGGAATAACTCTGGTGCCGGCAAGCCGCCCGCAAACGAGATGACATCGGGCATTGCCGTGACTTTGAGAATCTCGCGAATAGCGCTTGCCTTGAGGCGCCCCATCCGCTGCGCGAAGCGAAAAACCTGAGTATTAAATGAAGGATCGGATGCGGCGAGTGACATGCTGACCTCGTTGCTGCAGTCGACATAGTTATCGACCGCGGGGTTCGCGGCTCGTCCGTTCTCCACAATGCCTGGGTATCCCCGTACCCACGCTACAGCGGGTTGCCTAATGCGTCGTAGAGAATGTGAGTTGGGCCATTATGCTCAAGCGCGTTCGAGTGTCATGAAGATCGCATACTTCGATTGCTTCTCAGGTGCGAGCGGCAATATGATTTTGGGCGCGCTCATCGACGCCGGTCTGTCCCCGGATGCGCTCGAGCGCGAGTTGCGTAAACTGCCGGTGCACGGCTTCGAACTGCGCGCCCGGCGCGTTGACAAGCGTGGGCTCGCTGCGCTTCATTTTGACGTGTACGTGCCGGGCGAAGACGGTAGGCTGGCCGGTGATGCCGACAATAGTCACGCGCATGAGCATCACACGCATGAGCATCACGCGCACGAGCATCACGCGCACGAGCATCACGCTCACCGCCACGACGCTCATCATCACGAAGGCATCGCGCATCGCAAACTTGGCGACGTCCTCGAGATTCTTCGCTCGGCACATTTTCCCGATGTGGTTGAATCCATGGCGGCACAGATCTATCGCAGACTGGCGCGAGCAGAAGGGCAAGTGCACGGCGTGCCTGCCGAGCAAATCGCATTCCACGAAGTTGGACAGATCGATGCTATCGTCGACATCGCCGGCGCCGCGCTTGGCCTTCATCTCCTCGGCATCGAAAAAGTATTCAGTTCGCCGCTTCCCTGCGGTAGAGGACGCATAAGGAGCGCGCACGGAGAAATGCCGTCTCCCGCACCAGCCACGATGGAACTGCTGCGCGACGTTCCAACATACGAGCTCGATGTTGACGGCGAGTTTGTGACCCCGACTGGCGCTGCGATTCTAACAACCGTCGCCTCCTTTGAGACGCGCCCCGCAATGACGATTGCCGGCATCGGGTACGGTGCGGGCAGCTCAGACTTTCCGTTCCCTAACGTCTTACGCGTGCTCATCGGCGATTCGGTGAAGCGCGAGGGAGGCGAACAACATCCTGACGATGTCGTGCAGCTTGAGACGAACATCGATGACATGAACCCGCAACTCTACGAGCACGCCATCGAACGCCTTTTTGCCAGCGGAGCACTTGACGTGTGGACACAGGCCGTCACGATGAAAAAGGGCCGACCTGGCGTCGTGCTGTGCGCGCTTTCCGCGCCGGAGCGCGCCGAAGCGATAGCCGAGGTCATGCTTGCGGAGACGACGAGCATTGGGGTCCGCAGCTGGAGCGCGCGCCGTGTGACGCTGCCACGGCGGGTCACAACGATTGCTACGGCACTGGGACCCGTGCGCGTGAAGATCGTTGAGGGACCTTCTGGGAAACGTGCGCGACCAGAATATGAGGATGTCCGCGGCATTGCGCAGCGCGAGGGCAGGCCGCTTGGCGAAGTAATGGAGCGCGTCGAACGAGAGGTCGCGGAGCTCTTGGATGAAGAGTAACGGATCCCACGATCCGTTGCGCACGCCGCGGGGCTCATTCGAGCTGCGGAGATTCTCAAGCGATGCGGCGCTCGTTATCATCGGGGCCGGGATCGGCAACGCCTTTTCATATGTCTTCCATTTCGTGCTCTCACGCCGGCTCGGTCCGGGCGCCTACGGCACGCTCGTGACATTTTTATCCATCGGCGTGATGGTGAGCGTCGTGGGGAACTCGCTTGGCACGGTTGCAATGCAAGAAACCGCGAAGCTGTGGGCCACTCACTTGGAAGCGGTAATCGCCTCGTTCGTCAGGCGTACTCTGCGGTTTGCCTTGGCCGCGTCTATTGCAATTGCGCTCGCGCTCATTGTCGCAAGCGTGCCGCTCGCAGCGTACCTCCACGTCCAGCAGCCGTTGTTATGGGCGCTTCTCGGCGCCTACGTTGCCGTGCAGATACTCGCGGCATACGCGCGCGGCGCGGCGCAAGGCGCACATCGCTTTGTGATCTTCGCTTTGTCGTTCGTTGGCGAGGGAGCGGTAAAAGTTGCGCTGGCAGTGTGGCTTGTTATCCTCGGCTTTGGCGTAGCAGGAGCGCTTGGTGGCCTGATCGCGAGTGCCGTCACCGTTCTTGCGATAGCCTTGCCACCGATCATTTCCGGTGGCACCGCAAGAACGTGGCAGCAAGGCGAGCAGCGCAAGCTTGGGCGCTCCGCTCTGCTCGTTATGGCGGTGACCGGGGCGGTGAACGCGCTGCTGTATATTGATATGCTCTTCGCAAAACATCATTTTCGCGCGGAAGTGGCCGGTTACTTCGGAGCAGCTGGGACCGTCGCGCGCACGATACCATACGCGGCAAGCTTCATTGCGCTCATCCTCATGCCCAAAGCCGCGGCTGCCATCCACGTGAGTCGCGATTCATTGGCTCGCGTCCTCGCGCTCGCGGCGGGCATGACTGCTGCATGCGTTATTGCGGCGCTTGCCTTGATCAATCTGCTCGCGCACCCCATCATCGGCGCGACGTATGGACCTGCTTTCACCGGCGCCGCTCCAATCTTGGGCGCTTATACGGTGGACGAGGCGCTCTTTGCACTGTGGGCGAGCGCGAACGCGTGCCTCGTCGCGGTCGGGCGTTATGAGGTGTTCGGCTATCTCGCCGTTGCCACAGTCGTTGAGGCCGTCGCGATGGCGTTTTTCGGATCGACTCCACTGCGACTCTTGTCGATAGCGATCGTCGTCAACGCCGCGCTGGTACCGACAGTGTGGCTGCTCGCACTCCGCACACTCCGTGCAGTGCCGCAGGCGGCTAGCCCCCTGCGCGCAGAAAACGTTCTGTAATCCCTCAGTACGAAAGGTCCTACGCAAACATGGATGCGGTGCGTCGCCAGGACGCGAGCCACGTTTTTTATCGCAAACTGAACCGCGAACTGAAGCAGATCGTGCGCGGCGAAGGCGTATACCTTGTCGACGCATCAGGGAAGCGTTATCTCGACGCGTGCGGCGGTGCGATGGTTGTCAGCGTTGGCCACGGCGTCAGGAAAATCGGCGACGCAATTGGGGCGCAAGCTGCCACGGTAGCATACGTGAACGGCACGATGTTCACAAACGAGCCTGTCGAACGGCTCGCCGGCGCATTGATCGAACGTGCGTCTCGAGGCATCGAAAAGGCGTATTTCCTCTCGAGTGGTTCAGAAGCGGTCGAGGCGGCGCTCAAGCTCGCGCGGCAATATCACGTCGAGCGTGGAGAGCCATCGCGTCGAACTATCATCGCGCTCACGCCAGGGTATCACGGCAATACCCTGCTCGCGCTGTCCGCCTCAGCCCGGCCACACTACCGCCTGCTCTTTGAACCGTGGCTCGTTGACGTCCGGATGATTCCGGCACCGTATGCGTATCGTGCGGGGGACGAGGGCGAGCGCTCCCCGTCAATGACAGGCGAGGCGCTCGAAGATGTTATTAAGAGTGCCGGCCCGGAGAACGTCGCAGCATTTATCGCAGAACCCGTAGGAGGATCATCCACGGGCGCGTCGGTTCCGCCGCAAGACTACTACGCGCGCGTGCGAGAGATTTGCGATCGCTACGGCGTGCTCTTCATTGCCGACGAAGTGTTGTGCGGGGTCGGCCGCACGGGAAAGTTTTTCGCCATCGAACATTTCAAAAACGCAAAAGGAGAGCCGATCAGTCCGGACATCATCACCTTGGGTAAAGGCCTCAATGGCGGGTATGTGCCTTTGTCCGCCATGCTCACGACCCAAGCACTGTTCGATGCGATGAAGAGGAGCAAACTTGGCGGCCTCATGCATGCGCAAACTTACTCCCAACATCCGGTCGCGGCCGCGGCAGGTTTGGCAACGTTAGATTACATCAAGACGCACAATCTTGTGGAGCGCGCGGCAACTGTTGGCCCGCTCCTGCAAGCGCGGCTGAAAACGCTTGCGACTGATGGCGACGGCGCCGAACTGGTCGGTGACGTGCGTGGGATCGGCATGCTCGCGGGCGTCGAACTTGTCGCCGATCGTGCGACGAAGCGACCCTTTAGCCGAGACCTCAAAGTGGCTGAGCGTCTCGTCGACGCAGGTCTTAGGCACGGCATCGTGCTATGGCCCAACACCGGCCAAGCCGACGGACACGACGGCGACCTCCTGCTCATCGCGCCGCCACTGGTCATATCAGAAGAAGAAATCGAACACCTCGTTACGCTGCTGCGCGAGAGCCTCGCAGACGTCGCGCGCGACATCGCACTCAAAACCTAGATGTAGCAACGGACCTTTAGGTCCGTTCCCTAACCAAGAAGGAAATACTATGAGCACCCAAGCTCCGGCCAAACAGCCAAAGATCACGTACTCAGCCGTCGGCGGCAACATGGATGAAATTCACGCCGGTTTCGATGCCGCACTTGCAAAAGTGAGGGCCGGGCTTGGCGCTACCCATCATCTCTTCATTGAGGGCGCGTCCGTCAAAGGCGAAGGCGCGCCGTTTGTAACTCGTTCGCCGATCGATCGTACCATCACCATCGGCGAGTTTACGACGGCGAGCAAAAAGCAGATCGATACCGCCGTCGATGCGGCGAAGGGCGGCCAGAAGATATGGGGAGCGCTGCCGTGGCAAAAGCGCCTCGAGTACATGCGCCGCGCTGCAGAAGCGATTCGTAAGCATCGCTATGAACTCGCAGCCATCATGAGTATTGAGATCGGTAAGAGTCGCATGGAGTCGCTCGGCGACGCTGAGGAATCAGCCGACCTCATCGACTATTATGCCGACCAGGTTGAGGCGGCCTATGGTTACATACGGCCCCTCGGTCAGCTTTCACCCAACGAGCGCACGCAGGACGTCCTCCGCCCCTACGGCGTCTTCGTCGTCATCGCTCCTTTCAATTTCCCGCTCGCGCTGTCAACCGGCATGTCCAGCGGCGCACTGCTTGCGGGCAACGCCGTCGTGTACAAGCCTTCCGTGCAAGCGCCGCTCACCGGTGCCAAACTCGGCGAAATTTACGCGGAGGCACAGTTGCCCGCGGGGGTTTTCAACGTGCTCTTCGGGTCGGGGGAAAACGTTGGTGAGCCGCTCATCAATCATCCCGGCGTCGACGGCGTTGCTTTCACCGGCTCAAAAGACGTCGGCATGCGCCTGATGCGTGAATTTTCCGCCGGCGGCCGGTTCCCGAAGCCGGTCTTGGGTGAGCTCGGAGGCAAAAACGCAGCAATCGTCACGGCGAATGCTGACCTTGACATGGCGGCCGAAGGCGTCATGCGCTCGGCTTTTGGGTTGCAAGGGCAAAAGTGCAGCGCGTGTTCGCGTGTCTACGTCGATGAGCGCGTCGCGGACAAGTTCTTGGATCTGCTTATCACAAAGACGAAGGCGATCATGGTCGGCGATCCGACCAAACGCGATGTGTACCTTGGCCCCGTCATCAGCGAGAGCGCGCTGAAGAAGTACGACGAAGCAGTTGGGTCAGCGCGCGCCACAGGCGATCTGCTCGTTGGCGGCGAGCGGTTGCAAAAGGAGCCGCTCGATCGCGGCAACTACGTGGCGCCCGTCATCGCACGCCTGCCGCTTGACCACGAGATTTTCTCGCGCGAACTCTTCTTGCCGATCCTCGCCGTCGGCATCACGAAGTCGTTCGACGAGTCGCTCGCTGAGGCGAACCGCTCGGATCTTGGACTCACGGGCGGCCTCTTCTCAAACGATGAGACTGAGATCGAGCGGTTCTTCAACGAGATGGAAGCCGGTGTGCTCTACGTCAATCGTCGCACTGGTGCGACCACCGGTGCGTGGCCGGGTGTCAACTCTTTTAGCGGTTGGAAAGGCTCGGGCATTACGGGTAAGGGAGGCTGCGGCCCATATTATGTTGCGCAGTTCATGCGAGAACAGTCGCGCACGCGAATGATGTAAGAGCCCCAGTTACCGACATTCCAGAAAAAGCGCGGAAGAGCCGGCGTAATTTCGAGTGCTCACCACACGTTTGTATGGGTTGTTTGCCATATCACATTGCTCCACGAACCGTTGATACAAGGTCCGTCACTACGAAGCGAGAAACTTTGAACTTCACCATTCGCGCGCGCTTCTTAAGCTCGGGTTGCACTGAGCGCGTCACGTAAACGGAGTCGTTATGGCTAAGCCCTATCCGCACATTGTCACCCCGCCGCCCGGGCCCAACGCTGCGCGCATCATCGCGCAAGATCAGCGCTACGCGTCCCCGTCATACATCAAGGAGTATCCCCTCGTGGTGGCGCGCGGTGAGGGCGCGATGATTGAGGACGTCGATGGGAACCGCTATCTCGATTTCATGGCGGGTATTGCCGTCGCTTCCACGGGTCATAGCCATCCGAAAGTCGTTGCGGCCATCGAAACCGCCGCGCGGAAGTTCTTGCATATCTGCTCGACCGACTTCTACTACGCGGGCTTCTCAAATGTGTGCGAACGGCTGGCAAAACTCGCCCCCGGGCCTGAGCCGAAAAAAGTCTTTCTGACAAACTCAGGAACCGAGGCGACCGAGGGCGCCATCAAACTTGCTCGCGCGCATACGAAGCGCCAGAACATCATCGCTTTCCAGGGCGCCTTCCATGGCCGCACGATGGGCGCTATCTCACTCGACGCAAGCAAAGTGCGATACCGGCATAACTTCGGGCCGCTGCTTCCGGGTGTTTATCATTTGCCGTATGTCGACTCATACCAATGCAGAGTGTGTGGAGAATCGGCGACCTGCGCCGACCCGCTGGCGTGCGCGCTCAATGCAGCGGAGTCGCTCTTCCACGAGCGCCTATCACCGGATGAAGTCGCCGCGGTTTTTATCGAGCCAATCCTCGGTGAAGGTGGATACGTCGTTCCGCCGCGCGAGTTTCTCCAGTACTGGCGCGATTTCTGCGACGAACACGGCGCGGTGCTCATCTTCGACGAAGTTCAATCTGGCATCGGCCGTACCGGTCACATGTTCGCCTCGCAGCTCTTCGACGTCGTACCAGATGTCATGTTACTTGCCAAGGGACTCGCATCAGGGATGCCGCTCGGCGCTATCGTCGCTAAAGAATCCGTCATGACGTGGGGTCGCGGTACGCATGGCAGCACGTTTGGCGGCAACCCCGTCTGCTGTGCTGCGGCGCTTGCCACGCTGGATCTCGTCGAAGGGTCGCTGTGTAAGAACGCCGCGAAGGTCGGAAAGGTGTTGTTGGACGGCGTGCGCGAGCTAAAGCGCAAGTATGACGTCATCGGCGAGGTTCGCGGAGTGGGTCTGATGATCGGCGTCAAATTTGTGAAAGATCGTGCGACGAAGGAAGCATACCACGGTCTCGTTCCCGAACTCGAGCGAGCGGCCTTCGCGAAAGGACTGCTGCTCTTGGGTTGCGGACGCAGCACAATTCGTCTGGCGCCGCCGCTCGTCATCGATGAGGAAGATGCTGCCATCGCGCTGCGCATTCTCGATGAAGTGATCTCGGCAGTACGCGTGCCGGCGTGAAGAACCCGCTGCGCTAGATCGTCGTCACACGATGACGGACGCCGGCAACAAGATCATGTCCATGCGCGACGCGGTCGCGCGCTTCGTCGCTGACGGTGACTGCGTCGTCATCGAAGGCTTCACTCACCTTATTTGTTTTGCCGCAGCACACGAAATAATACGCCAACGCCGGCGCGATCTTACGCTGTGTCGACTCACGCCGGACCTCATCTACGACCAGCTCATCGCCGCGGGTTGCGCGAAGAAACTCGTGTTCTCGTGGGCGGGCAATCCGGGCGTCGGTTCCCTGCACGCCCTGCGTCGCGCGGTTGAAAAGCAGCATCCGCAAGCGCTCGAGCTCGAAGAGTACTCGCATTTCGGCCTCGTCGCTCGCCTCTCAGCGGGCGCGGCAAAGCTGCCATTTTGGCCGCTGCGCGACTACCAAGGCAGCGATCTGCCGGCCGTCAACGACAAGATTCGCAGCGTGACCTGTCCGTACACGAGTGAAGTGATCGCAACGGTGCCTGCGCTCAACCCGGACGTCACGATCGTCCACGCGCAGCGTGCTGACCGTGGTGGTAACACCCAGATTTGGGGACTCTACGGCGTTCAAAAAGAAGCCGCCTTCGCGGCTCGGCGAGTCATCGTTGTGGTCGAGGAGATCGTCGACGAGAAGATCGTGCGCGGCGACCCAAACCGAACGCTCATCCCAGGCATTATCGTCGATGCCGTTGTCTGCGAGCCGTGGGGCGCGCATCCTTCGTATGCACAAGGGTACTACGATCGCGACAACGAGTTCTACGTCGACTGGGAAGACATTTCGCGCGACGAGGCGGCACTTGCCGGATGGTTGGACGATTTTGTCCACGGTGTCGCCGACCGTGCTGGGTACATGAAGAAGCTTGGCGACGATCGGCGCAAACGCCTCAGCGCGAAGCCGCTTATCAGCCCGGGGGTGAACTACGGTTTCTGACGCAGCCGCGTACACAAATAATGAGTTGATGGCTGTCCGCGCCGCACACGAGCTCGGCGATGGTGAGGTCGTCTTTGTCGGCATCGGGTTGCCGAATTTGGCATGCAACCTTGCGCGCGCCACGCATGCGCCGAATCTCGTGCTCATCTATGAGTCGGGCGCAGTCGGGGCTGTGCCCGACCGGCTGCCCGTATCGATCGGCGACCCCGCGCTCGTCACCGGTTCGCTCGCGGTCGCAACAATGGCCGACGTTTTCCAGTTCTACTTACAGGGGGGACGGATTCAAGTCGGATTTCTGGGCGGGGCGCAAGTCGATCGCTACGGCAACATCAATTCCACGGTGATTGGCCCGTACGAGAAGCCGAAAGTTCGATTGCCCGGCAGCGGGGGCGCATGCGAGATTGCTATTCACGCAAAGCGAGTCATCGTGGTCGCGCCCCTGACGCCGCGAACGTTCCCGGCTTCCGTCGATTTTATCACCTCACCAGGTCACAATGGCAAATATGGCACTCGCTCGTCAATGCATCTCCCCGGCGCCGGCCCTGTGCGTGTTGTGACGGACGTGGGCGTACTTGAGCCGGCATCGCGCGATGGAGAACTAGAACTTGTCGCTATCTACCCGGGCGTCGATCCTGAAGAAACAAAAAAGAAAGCAGGATGGCCGCTCCGCGTCGCGCCAAACTTGACGGTTCTGCCGCCGCCAACTCAGAAAGAACTCCATTTGCTCCGCGATGTCCTCGATCCAAAACATCTTTATATAGAGAAGAGAGACGCATGAGATTACCGATCTTCACCGCATGCCTGGTTGCCGTCGCACTTGCGACGCTCGGTGCCGCGCCAGCCGGCCCCCCAACGCCCTCTTTACCAGCCGCCACCGGACTAAACTTTCATCAGACGCCGCAGGAACTTGCCGCGAGCTGCGACGCTGCTATCGCGACGGCAAAGGCAGCTTACGAGAAGATCCTTGGCGCGCCGGCCGACAAGGCGACCTTCGGTTCGCTCCAAGCGATTGAGACTGCGGGTGCTGATTTCAATGACGCGACAGCTGTGCCCGGTGGGCTGTGGGAGCTTTCGCCGGACGAGGCCGTTCGCAAAGCCTCGGGCGACTGTTTCCAAAAAGTCAGCAACTACAATGTAGAGGTTCAGTCAGATCCGCGTATTAACGCTGTGGCCGAGCACGTCTCGACGCTGGGCGGCGTGCCTGCACCAGCCGGCACGAAGCTCGTTGAATATTACGTTGTCGGCGGCAAGCGCGCCGGAGCTGGACTTGACCCGGAAGCACGCAAGCGTACGACCGCGCTCTTTCAACAGCTCAACGACCTTGAGCTCAAGTTCGCACAAACCCTCGACAATGAGATTGTCACCATCTCAATTACGCCTACCGAGGCGAGATCGCTTCCCGCAAGTTTCGTCGCGCTGCTCAAGAAAACCGCACAAGGCTACGTCGTGCCGGTCGATGAGAGCACGTATGGGCAGTTCATGATCAACGAGTCGAGCAGCGCAGCGCGCAAGCGCTATGTCATCGCGTATGGCAGCCGGGGCGGCATTCAGAACGTTCAGCGCCTGCAACAAGCAGTCGCCGTCCGCGACGAGCTTGCGCACCTGCTCGGGTATCACTCCTGGGCAGCCTACCAGCTCGAGGCCAAGATGGCAAAGACTCCCGATCGCGTCGAGAGCTTACTCAATACGGTCAGTGAGAAGTTGCTCCCAAAGGCGTTGAGCGAAATCGCGGCGCTTACTGTGTACAAGAATAGCCTCGGATCGCCAGGGCCGCTGCGCCGATGGGATTACGGTTACTACGAAAACAAGCTCATCAACTCGAAGTATGCTGTTGACGAACAACTGGTGCGCCAATATTTTCCAGTCGATCACGTTGTCACAAGCGTGCTCGGTATATACCAAAAGCTCTTGGGTGTAACGTTTGCCGAAATCGCGCCGGCGGATACCTGGGCTCCCGGCGTGCGCGAGTATTCAATTACGGATACGGCCAGCGGCAAGCCGATTGGATGGTTTTATCTCGATCTGTACCCGCGTCATGGGAAGTTCTCGCATTTCGCAAATTTCCCGATCCGTCCCGGCCGTGTCATGCCCGATGGCTCGTATCAAAAACCGGTTTCGGCGATCGTCGGCAACTGGCCGTTGCCGTCAGCGGGGAAGCCAGCGTTGCTGAGCCACGAGGAAGTGATCACGTTCTTCCATGAGTTCGGTCACCTCATGCATAGCACGCTCTCAACGGCGCCATACGAGACGCTCTACGGCACGAGCGTGCGGCCCGATTTCGTCGAAGCGCCGTCACAGATGCTCGAGAACTTCATGTGGCAGCCGTCCATTCTCAAAGAAGTATCGAGCAACGTTAAGACCGGCGAACCGCTGCCGGACGATCTGATCAAGAAAATGATCGCGCTCAAGCATGTCGCCGACGGGTACGATTGGTCGGGTCAGGCATTTTACGCGCAGTACGACATGACGATTCATAGCTCTGGGCCTAAGATCGACGTTGATACGACGTGGTTCGATCTCGAAAAGAAGATGACGCCGTTCCCAGGTACGCCGGGAACGCATCCTGAGGCAAGCTTCGGTCATATCATGGGGGGCTACGATGCCGGGTATTACGGCTATCTGTGGTCCAAAGTCTATGCCCAAGATATCTTCACGCGCTTCCAAAAGGAAGGTCTGGAGAACCCAGCGGTTGGCGCTGCGTATCGTAAGGATATCTTGGAGCCGGGAGCGACGGTCGAGCCGGATGTTCTCGTTCAGAACTTTCTTGGCCGGCCTATGAATCCGCAAGCGTTCTACAGCGACATCGGGATCACGCAATAACGCCGTGCGGCGAGTTGTCCCAGCACTGAGCCTCGCCATGCTCGTTGCATTCGCACACGCGAAGGCGGGAGCGAGCCCAAGCCTCACGCCCAAGGACGCGCTGGAGCGGTTATTCACGGCCGATCATGTGGACTCGAACTGGTTCGCGCAATCGTTCCTCGACCAAGTGAGCGCAGCGCAGGTCGAAACAATTGTCGGCCAGCTCAAATCGCAGCTCGGCGCGTTCCAAAGCGTCGAGGCTGACCGATCAAAGTTTCGCCTGACCTTTGCCCGCGGCGACGACATGGCAAGCATCGTGCTTGACGACAACGGCCGGATCACGGGCTTATTCTTTGAAGTGGCGCAACCGCGCGCGTCAAGTTTCCAGGGCGCGCTTGACGCGTTCAAAGGTCTTCCGGGGCGCGTCAGCGTCAACGTGCTCGAAAATGGAACTGAACGCGCTGCACTTTCGCGCGATCTGGTTTTGGGTGTGGGATCGAGCTTCAAACTTGCGGTGCTTAACGCGCTTAAGCGGCGCATCGATGCCGGCAAGACATCGTGGGAATCGATTATCCGGCTGCAAGAGCACAATAAGAGCCTGCCGAGCGGGGAACTGCAGAACTGGCCCGATGGCTCGCCTATCGACGTTTTCTCGCTTGCAGCGGTTATGATTTCTGCAAGCGACAACACCGCGGCGGACACGCTGCTTGCCTACGTGGGCCGGCGCAGCGTTGAAGCCTTCGCGCCTCGAGACCGCCCATTCTTGTCGACCCGTGAGGCATTTATCCTTAAGGATCCAAACCGTGCCGATATGCTCAAGCGCTATCGTGCCGCCGACGAGTCCGGGCGCCGGAGTATCCTCAATCAAATCGATGCGCTGCCGCTTCCCGATGTCAGTATTTTTTCGGGCGATCCGCTGGCGACAGATGTCGAATGGTTCTTCAGCACGCGCGAGTTGTGCGATCTCATGCGCAGCGTGGAGGCGCTTCCGCTCATGTCGATTAATCCGGGCGTGGCCGAAGCGTCCGATTGGAAGCGCGTTGCCTACAAAGGCGGATCAGAACCGGGCGTCCTTAACCTCACGACGTGGCTGGTCGCAAAAAACGGAAAGAACTATTGCGTGTCGGCGACGTGGAACAACGACAAACCGCTTGATGAGACCAAGTTCTTCGGCCTCTACAAGAGTTTGCTGGCAAACCTCCAGAATTAACTTTGTAGCAACGGATCTTTAGATCCGTTTTACGGAACCGCGGGTGGCCCCATCCGTGACGGGTCGACCGGCGGATGAAACGTCGGCGTGGTGGGCGGAGTAATCGTCGGCGTGCGCCGGTACGTTTGAGCGGTCCGAGTCAGCATGTACAGCGATGAGCCGATCGACAGAGCGGCGACGCAGAAGTAGATGATCACGCCGATCCAGCCTGTTGCAGCGGTGAGCACGAAAAGCAACAGCAATCCCGCGCCAATGACTGCAATTGGCCTGGGTTGCGCCACCTTGAAGACTTCGAGGAGACGTGCGCCGATGAACTCTGCTATCGCAGCCTTGCCTAGGAGGTAGCCCGCAACCGTCGCCAGCACGGCGACCGGGATCAGCGGGATGCCGACGATGGTGATCGCGAGGGCTGTGACGACGACCGTGAAGATGATCGGCGAAAAAAATCCCAGTATGCCTGCCATCGCCGGATTATCCGCAAGGTGTTCGCCTGCGCTGCGCGTGCGGTTGGGGAAAAGCAAAAATGCTATGAGCACGAGGAGCGCATCGAAGAAGAAGAAGGTCGTCCAGCCCTCCTGATACCACGGCACCGGGGGTTCGGCGGCTTCCGGAGGTGCCGTCGGCTCTACCGGCGGCGTAACCTCATTGCCGCGGCCTTGCGGCTGGTTCGATCGATTGTCGATGACGCCGCCAAGATTGACGAGGCTTCCGTTGACGTGTCCTTTGGGTGAGATGTAGATGCGGCCGCCCAAGGCAACGGCGTCGCCATCGACTGTGCCATAGACGTCGGCGCTGCCGCCGATCACGACGAGGTCGCCCGAAACCTTTTGTCCTTCCCGGATGGTCTCGTGCTGGCCGCCCAACACTACAACGTCGTCGCCCGAGTTGTCGCCGGACGCATACGCGAGCGCTGCGCGCGGGGTCGCAACGACCAGGCAAGCTGCGAGCAGCCCCAGCAGGGGCAGCGTGCCGAGCACAGTTCGCTTCACGTTTATGGATGGTTTCATATTGTTTGGGCTCCGAACAGGGATGAGCGCATCACTGCCAGATAGCGCCGCGCAGCATAGAGGAAGAACAGCAGGGCCGCGCCTTCGACGAGACCGCCGATCAGCGCATAGGTAATGAGGTGGAAGTGATCTGCGATGCGATACAGCGCATCGGCTGAGAGCGCGAGTTTTCCGACCAGCACGCCGCCCTCGGCAACAACGGATTTCCATCGGAGGATGCCGGCCGCAGTGAACGCGACGAGCATGACCCACGCGACGAGATCGTACGCGCCAATCCACCACATGCGAACTCCGCTGCGCGGCGCGGGAAGTGCGGCGATCCTCGCCATCACGGTCTGCGTGAAGTCAACGCGCGGCGCGATTTCCGTCAAGCGCGCCAGCCGGCGTTCGACGACCATCATCTCTTCAGAGAAGGTGCGGCACCCCAAGCACGAGGCAAGATGCGCCTCGAGATCGGCAGCAGCTCCTGAGGCCAGCACGCCGTCCTGATAGGCCGGCAGCCGTTCTCTACACGCAGAGCACTTCACGGTGAGTCACCTCCGAAATTACGTGAGCCTCAGGCTGCACGAAGCTGTCACGTGATTCCAGCTCGCGAGCCAGGGCAGCCTTGCCTCGATGAATGAGTGTCTTAACATTTCCCAGCGATACGGTCATGGTATCGGCGATTTCCTGATACTCCATGTGTTTGAAATAGCGAAGCACGAGCGCGCTCCTCATCTTTTCGGGGATGTGCTGGAGCGCGGCACGAAGCATGCGCTCGTCGTCACTTGCGAGGAGTCGAGCTTCAGGAGCGGCACCTGCCCGCTGGTCGGGCAGTTTTTGGTCAAGCGTTTCATCTTCGAATAGATCTTCGGTTTGCGGTCTCCGTCGTTCTTTCATCAGGTGCGTGCGCGCAGTGTTGCGCGCGATCTGGTACAACCAGGTGGAGAATTTTGCAAGTTTTGGATTGAACGTCTTGAGGTGCGCATACGCGCGCATAAAAGTCTCTTGGCTGACGTCGTCGGCTTCTTCGGATGAGCGCACAAGGGCATACACGAAATTCACTATGCCCCGCTTGTGCCGCTCGACGAGCGGCGTGAAAGAGTTGCCATCTCCTCGCAGGACGAGTGCTACGAGTTCCTCGTCCGTCACCTGCGCGATAATGCGGGAACCTCCGTTGCTATAATGTACCGTCCGGATCCGCAAAAGTTTCGGCGGCGGCGTCATGTGTGATGTGGAAAAGTCAAGCCGGGTTTCGCTTTTGCGCTCGCGAAAGCCCGCCCATGCAGGAACGAGGGCTCAAAGCGCTTCCAGGTAAACCCGTGTCCGCCTCGGCGGTGGAGCTTGCCACGCTCGTCGAGATAGCCGACACAAACCCGATGGGCAACATCCATGGCGGCGTCATTATGAAGCTTGCCGACCAAGCCGCCGCTGCCGCAGCCATCCGCCACTCAGGCCGCATCTGCGTGACGGCCGCCATCGATCGTCTTGATTTTCTCAATGCCGTTCACGTGGGCGACATGGTCGTGCTCAAATCGTCGATACACTACGCCCATCGCAGTTCGATGGAGGTCGGCGTGCGCATCGAGGCCGAGCGCCTTCAGACGGGCGAGCGAAAGCACGTCGCCTCCGCCAAATTTATCTTCGTCGCGCTTGACGATAACTGCAAGCCCGTACCCGTTCCGCCTGTCATCCCGGAAACGCCTGACGAAAAGCGTCGCTACGAAAGCGCGTACAAGCGCTATCTGGAGCGTACCGAAAAGCGAGCCAAAGAGCGCGCGTCGCGCGGTTGAATTCTGCCGCCGGACGCGCAAGCGGCGGCCGCACAGGGCTGACGCGGTACGCGCTGCTTGGGCTTGGGATCGTTGGCCTCTCGATGGCGGGCGTGCTGTACAAGCTTACCAGCGCACCAATCGTTGCAATCGTTGGGTACCGGATGATTCTCGCGGTAGCAATGCTGCTGCCGCTCCTATACCTTTCGCGCCGAAGCACGAGTGCGCAGCGGCAGGCGCCGGTTGCGCGGTCCGATATCGGCGCGGCGGCGGCATCCGGTACGCTCTTTGCGCTAGATGTGACGCTGTGGGCGCTCAGCATTCAGTTCACAAGCGTCTCGAGCGCTGCCCTGCTCGTGAGCATGGATCCTATCTTCGTTGCCGTTTTCGCGGCGATCATTTTTGGCGAGCGGCCGTCGTGGCATATGGTGGCTGGTATGGCCGTCGCCGCCGGCGGCGCGGCGGTCATCACCGTCGGCGATTTTCACATTTCCGGACGCGCGCTCATTGGGGATGCGCTGGCGCTCGCCGCTGCCTTTGCTGAAACCGGCTACCTGTTGCTCGGGCGTCACGTGCGCAAGCGAGTGGACACATTACGCTACGTCTTTATTGTGTATTCCGCTTGCTCTGCTGTCGTGTGGCTGGCTGTCCTTGTCTTGCGAGTTCCGACGGCCATAAGTGGTCACGACATTATTGTGTGCGCCGCACTCGCGCTGTTTCCGACCGTCTTGGGTCACACGCTTGTGTCGAAGTCACTCGGCCATATGCCTGCCGCCGTCGTTGCTTTCGCCTTTCTATCGCAGCCCATCATGACGGCTGCGCTCGCATACCTCGTGCTTCATCAAATCGTTGCCCCGCTGACGGCTATCGGCGGAACAATAGCGCTCATCGGCATCGGGGTTGTCGTGTTCGCTAACGAACGCTATGTGGCGAGCGCCCCGCCGCAACCGATTTAGCGCTGCGCGAAAAGGGCGCGGTCAACTCGAACACCAAAGCACGACGCCATGGCCAAGCGCGCCCTGATTACGGGTATTACCGGGCAGGATGGATCTCATCTTGCCGACTTTCTGTTGGAGCAAGGATACCAAGTCTTTGGCATGACCCGTCGCTCCAGCACAAATTCATTCGATCGGATTGGACACATCGTCGATAAGGTCACCTTGCTTTCCGGCGACCTGCTTGACGAGCACTCGTTGGCATCGACGATTCGGGAAGCCCAACCTGACGAGATCTACAACCTGGCCGCGCAAAGTTTTGTGCCAACCTCGTGGTCGCAACCCGTCCTCACGGCTGAGTTTACTGCAGTTGGCGTTGGCCGTTTATTGGAAGCCATGCGCGCCGTCAAACCCGATGCGCGGTTCTATCAAGCATCCAGCAGTGAGATGTTCGGCAAAGTCCGCGAGTCTCCGCAAACGGAGAAGACACCGTTTTACCCTCGAAGTCCCTATGGTGTTGCCAAGGTATTCGGGCACTGGATTACGGTCAACTATCGCGAATCGTACGGACTGTTCGCGTGTTCTGGGATACTGTTCAACCACGAGGGCGTTAGACGAAGCTTGGAGTTTGTCACGCGAAAAGTGACTGATGCTGCAGCTCGCATTAAGCTCGGCAAAGCACAAGAGCTGCGGATGGGCAACCTCGATGCCAAACGTGACTGGGGATACGCACCCGACTACGTTCGCGCGATGTGGATGATGCTGCAGCAGGATAAGCCTGACGACTACGTCATTGCAACCGGCGAAACGCGCTCAGTCCAAGAGTTGGTTGAGACGGCGTTCCAGCACGCTGGTTTGGATTGGCGCAAGCACGTGGTAATCGATCCGAAATTCATCCGTCCGGCTGAGGTCGATATTCTAGTCGGCGACGCCAGCAAGGCAAAGAAGAAGCTGGGATGGGTACCAACCGTGACATTCAAGCAGATGATCGAACGCATGGTGGACGCCGATCTTGAACGGCACTCCCGCCGCCCTGGTTAATGCGCGCATTTGTCACGGGCGCAGACGGCTTTGTTGGGCAATGGTTACTGCAATTGCTCGCGGACGAAAATTTCGTGTCGGGCATGATCCGCGCCTCGAATCCAACGTTAACCACGCTCGCGCCGGGGCTCGCGGCACGCGTACAATGGCGACAGTGCGAACTCAGCAACGCTGCCGGCATGCGCGAATTGCTCAACGATGCAAAACCGAGCGCAGTCTTTCACCTTGCGGCACAGTCGTCAGTGCCGGCGAGTCATGAAGATCCGCGGGCGACCCTCGAGACAAACGTGTTGGGCACGGCGCGGTTGCTCGAAGCAGTCCGAGAAGCTGCACCTAAAGCCATGGTTGTGGTGGTTGGATCCGCAGATGCGTACGGCGCCGTAACAAGGGATCAGCTTCCGCTGAAGGAGAGTGCACCGCTACGACCACGCAACCCATACGCAGCTTCGAAAGCTGCCGCTGAGGTTGTCGCGCTGCAATACGCCCTTTCCGGCTGGGCTCGCGTTGTCGTGACTCGCTCGTTCAACCATACAGGGCCCGGTCAGAGTCCGGCATTTGCAGCCGCGGCTTTTGCAAAACAGATCGCTGCTTTCAAGAAGAGAGATCGCGGAGGAGAGATTCGAGTCGGCAACCTTACACCGCGACGCGACATTACCGATGTGCGCGATGTGGTCAATGCATATGTTCTCCTCGCACAGCGCGGTGTCGCAGGAACGGTCTACAACGTATGCAGCGGACGGGATTACAGCATGCGCGAGATCGTGGATGAGCTTGGTCGCATCAGCGGCATGCAGCTTGAAGTCCGAGAGGATCCGGCGTTAGTTCGACCGGTCGAGACGCCCGTGCTGCGCGGGGATCCATCACGCATCCACGCCGACACCGGATGGAGCGCGACGACGCCGATTGAAACAACTCTCACCGATTTACTCGGATATTATGAGCGTGCCGCAGTCTAACGCACGGACCTCAACCGGTTGGCGCACCATCGTCTTCAAAAACCGCGGAATTCTGCTCGTGCCCGTTGCGCTCGTGCTCGTCATTTTCGGACGACCGACGCTGACAAGTACGATTACCGGTATCGCAATTGCCGTGCTCGGCGAATTACTGCGCATCTGGGCCGTTGGCTACTCGGGAGTGACGACGCGCGCCAACGTTGTCACTGCGCCGACACTTGTCACCGCGGGGCCATACGCCTCCACGCGCAACCCGCTCTACATCGGCAACACGACCATAGCGCTTGGCTTCTGGCTCGCGTTTTCCGGCGGCCTGCCAATCCTCGAATCCGCGCTGATGCTTGCGTTTGTCGTGCTGATGGTCGCAGGAGTGTATGCGGCGATCATCCCGCTCGAGGAGGCCTACCTCATAGAAACCTTCGGCGCGCCTTATCGCGACTATCTCGCGCGAGTGCCGCGCATTATTCCGACGCGCGGCCCGCTTCCCGGTTCAATTCGGCTCGGCACCTGGAGACAGGACGTGATTTTGCGTGCCGAAATCATAACGCTGCTTCTCTTTGGGCTCATGGTTGCCGCGCTACTCGCCAAGCTAAGCTGGCTTAAGATGCACGTCTCTTAGACCACCCGGTGGGACAGTGATGCCAAGGCTTTACAGTTCTTGGCAAAAAGCGAAAAAATCCCACATTTGGGGACGAGACCATCAGGGTGGCCGAACACTCGTTGCCTTGATGGGTCGAGTTTCGGGATGCTATTCTTCTAGGGCGCTGCAGCAGTGTCGACGCATAGGCGGTCCGGTTCTGCGGAGATCCGGCGAGTGCCGCCGCCGGGATGACCGGCTCGCAGTTAACCCCGCGAGCAAGACGTCAATCAGGAATATCGACGCAGCAAGAGCGCAGGTAAGGCCGCCGCCAGGCGGCCTCTTTTTTGTGAAGGGGACCGGTCTGCAAAGAGACGGAAGCGCACGAGCATGCGAGTCCTCGTTATCGGCGCCGGTCAGATGGGAACCGGCATTGCCCAAGTCTGCGCTGCAGCGGGGCATACTGTTCTCGTAAACGATGTCGATCAACAGGCGGTCGATCGCGGACAGGAGTCAATCCGCCGCAATCTCGCTCGCGCAGTCGAGAAGGGCCGCATCGATGCGGCCGCCCGCGCGAATACTGAAGGGCGCATTCAAACGCAACTCACGCCGATCGAGGGAGCCGACGCGGACATCGCCATTGAGGCCGCAAGCGAAGATGAGGCGCTCAAGAAGCGCATCTTCGGGGAACTCGACGGCGCTTTGCCGCCGCGCGCAATCCTCGCGAGCAATACGTCTTCAATTTCAATCACGGTGCTCGGCGCTGCCACGAAGCGGCCGGACAAAGTCATCGGAATGCACTTCATGAATCCCGTACCGGTGATGCAGCTCGTTGAGGTCATCCGCGGCATGGCCACCTCAGATGAGTCGTACGAGTTTGCGCGGCGTTTTGTCGAGGAGCTCAACAAAACGCCCGTCGAAGTCAAAGATTTTCCCGGCTTTGTCAGCAACCGCGTCCTCATGCCCATGCTCAACGAGGCGATGTTCGCCTACATGGAAGGTGTCGGCAGCGCTAAGGCTATCGACACCATCATGAAGTTGGGTATGAATCATCCGATGGGGCCTCTTGAGCTCGCCGACTTTATTGGTCTGGATACGTGCCTCGCGATCATGGAGGTTCTTCACAACGGATTCGGCGATCCCAGATATCGCCCGTGTCCGCTGCTCAAGAAGATGGTGGCCGCAGGATATCTCGGCAAGAAAGCGGGCCGTGGGTTTTACGAGTACGCATGAACTTTGAACTGAGCAACGACCAAAAAGCAGTCCGCGATATGGTCGAGGCGTTTGCCGACAAAGAGGTCGCGCCGTACGCCGCCGATTGGGATCAAAAACATACGTTCCCTGTTGAGGTCTTCGGCAAGCTCGGTGATCTCGGGATCATGGGCATGTTCGTGTCGGAAGCCTATGGAGGCGCGGCCCTCGACACGGTCAGCACCGTACTGGCAATCGAAGAACTCAGCAAAGCCGATGCCGGGGTTGGCGTGACCGTTTCGGTGCAAGGACTGGCAGCACGCATCATTGAGGCCTTCGCACGTGAGGAGCTCAAGCAAACCTATTTGCCGCAAATGTGCGCCGGGCGGTGGCTCGGCGCGTTCGCGTTGACCGAAGCTGAATCGGGTTCCGATGCGTCAAGTTTACGAGTCCGCGCCGAACGTCATGGCGACGAATACGTTCTCAACGGAACGAAGCAATGGGTGACAAACGGCGGGTACGCAAAAGTATTTGTCGTGTTCGCCCGCACGGGCGCCGATGGACCCAAAGGCATCTCTGCATTTCTTATTGATCGCGATGCGCCCGGCGTGAGCATCGGTCGCGTCACACACAAACTCGGCATCCATTCGTCAAATACGGTTGACCTCGTGCTGGAGAATGCAAAGCTGCCTGCGGCATGTCTGCTGGCCGACGAAGGCGCCGGCTATCGCATCGCGCTGTCCAACTTGGGCACGGGTCGCCTCGGTATAGGCGCGCAGGCTGTCGGCATCTTGGCAGCATGTCTCGAAACGTCCCAGCGGTACGCGCGCGATCGCTATCAATTCGGGCGTCCGATCGGAGCATTTCAAGCGGTGTCATTCAAGATCGCAGATATGGCGGTCGATCTCGATGCAGCGCGCCTGTTGCTCTACCGTGCGGCTTGGATGCGGGATCGGGGCAAGCCGGTCGTGGACGCATCGTCAAAGGCAAAACTTTTTGCGTCGACAGCTGCGCGCAAACACGCGGCTGAATGCGTGCAAATCCTCGGCGGTTACGGCTACACCACAGAATTCCCGGCGGAGCGATACTATCGCGACGCTAAGATCACTGAGATCTACGAAGGCACGTCCGAAGTCCAGCGTATTGTTATCGCTCGCGAGATTCTGGGCAGACTCGACGAACGCACGGCACGCGACCGGCCGCCGCGCCAATCCGCAAAAGGTGCACTCCCCAACGGTGCACGTCCGGCGCGTGATCGAACCAAGAGATGAATCAGCTGATCATGTAGCAGCGGACCTTTAGGTTCGTTAACGGAGATTCGATGCGCTTACTTGAGTATCAAGGCAAAGAGCTGTTTGCAAAAGCCGGCATCCCGGTGCCGAGCGGCCGCGTCGCTACGACCGTCGAGGAAGCCGTGCAGATCATGCGCGACAACCCGGCTCCTTCAGTCGTCAAGGCGCAAGTGCTCATCGGCGGCCGCGGAAAGGCGGGCGGCATCAAATTTGCCTCGAGCGCAGACGACGTGCGAGAGCCGGCTGGAGCAATACTTGGCATGCGCATCGCGAACGCGCAAAATCCGGCTGGCGAGGTTGCGAAACGTGTCTGGATCGAGCAACGCCTCGACATTGCAAAGGAGATGTACCTCTCGATCACCGTGGACAGAGCCAGTAAGCGCCCAATCATCATCGCGTCATCGATGGGCGGTATGGATATTGAAGAAGTGGCAGCCACGAATCCGGGCGCAATTGCGAAGTACCCTATTAACCCGGCCGGTGGTTACTGGCCTTTCATCGGAAGGCGGGTTGCCAAGGAAGCGAGCATTCCACCGGAAGTCACAAGCCAGTTCGTAAGCGTTCTCGGCAAGCTCTATGCGCTGTTCTTTGACTGCGGCGCCATGTTGCTTGAGATTAATCCGCTTGCGATCACGAAGGACGGCAAATTGATTGCGTCCGATGCAAAGGTCGAAATTGACGATAACGCGGTCTTTCGTCGCCCTGAATTTGAAGCGTGGAAATCCGCCGCAGAAGATGATGAACTCAAAGCGCGCGCGGTCAAAGCCGGGCTTGGCGAGAACAATTACGTGGGTCTCTCCGGCGACGTAGGCATTATTGGCAACGGTGCTGGGCTCGTCATGGCGACCCTCGACGCCGTGACCGCCTCCGGCGGCACGCCGGCAAACTTTCTGGACGTTGGCGGCGGCGCGAAGGCGGACCTCATGCGCGATGCCGTTGCCATCGTCACCGCGAACCCCCGGGTGAAGTCTGTCTTCATTAATATATTCGGCGGTATCACGCGCGGTGACGAAGTAGCGAAGGGCCTCGTCGCTGCGCTCGACGGCGGCAATTGGAGCAAAGACAAGCTCGTCATCCGGCTGACGGGTACAAACGAGCGCGAGGGCCGTGAGGTGCTGGCAAAGAGCGGTATCACCGCGGTGGAAACCATGAACGAGGGCGCCAGCCGCGCCGTCGCCATAGCCAACGGATAGCGTAGCAACGGACCTTCAGGTCCGTTCTTAAGGAGCGCACGTGTCGATCTTTCTGAACCGCAGCAGTGTGGTCATTGTCCAAGGCATCACCGGCCGCGAAGGCCTGTATCACGCCAATCGCATGCGGTCATACGGCACAAGCGTGGTGGGCGGAGTTACACCGGGCAAGGGCGGCCAAACCGTCGAGGGATTTGCGGTTTTCGACACCGTCAGCGAAGCGCGCCGAACGACCGGCGCCAACGTCAGCATCATTTTTGTTCCTCCGCCATTTGCAGCTGACGCAATTATGGAAGCGGCTGACGCAAATATCGAACTCATTGTCTGCATCACCGAAGGCATCCCTGTCCATGACATGCTCAAAGCGGTATCGGTGTTGCCAGCAAACGTGCGACTCATCGGGCCGAACTGTCCTGGACTCGTATCACCCGGAGAGTCACTTGTAGGCATCATGCCCGGCCACGTTTTTTCATCAGGCAATGTCGGCCTCGTGTCACGCAGCGGCACGCTCACGTACGAGATCGTCGATCAGCTTACGCGCGCCGGGATCGGTCAAACGACCTGCGTCGGCATCGGCGGCGATCCCATCATCGGAACTGTCTTCACCGATTGTTTGAGCGCATTCGAGAAGGATCCGCAGACCGAGGCGGTCGTGCTCGTCGGCGAGATCGGCGGCACGGACGAAGAAGATGCAGCTGCCCTCATCGCTCGCGGAAAGTTTACGAAACCTGTCGTAGCATTTATCGGCGGGCGGTCTGCGCCAGAGGGCAAGCGTATGGGTCATGCAGGTGCAATCGTCAGCGGCGGTAGCGGTACGGCACAAGCCAAGGTGGAGGCCTTTAATAAGGTTAGAGTCCCCGTCGCTGACAGCCCGGCCCAAATACCCGACCTCGTGCGCACAGCACTTGCGCAACCTGCAACTCGTTAAGAACGTCGCTCCGCACCAACCAAGCCCGTCAAATAAAGGTTCGGCGTCCCGCGAAAGCCTGAAACGAGCAGGTGTGCGGTGTGTGCAAGCGAACGTTAAACGCCTGTTAAGCAGAAGGGCGACAAGCGCCGGTGAGCGGGCTTGACTCGTTTTTCGTCGCGCGCCAAGCTGCTTAGCTTGCTCACTCACTTAGGAGGACTCCCTTGATGAAAACTAAGGGCCTTCTCCGCATCGCGCTCTTGGCGCTTTTGGTGTTGCTCGTCCAGGGAACATGGGTACTGGCCGGCACCACCGGAAACATCCAGGGCAAGGTGACGGATCAAAGCGGCAATGCAGTTGCCGGGGCGAAAGTCACGGTCGCATCGCCGAGCTCAACGGTCACGATCACATCGGGACCGAGCGGGTTCTACGCAGCGTTGAACTTGTCTCCGGACACGTACAGCGCGACTGCCAGCAAGGACGGCTACGATACCTCGACCGTCTATGGCATTACGGTCACTGCTGACCAAATTACAAGCGCAGATATCCGAGTTCGTCAAACAGTCAAGACGCTCGGACACATTACAACGACTGCGACTGCTACCGTCGTCAACAGGACGGTAACGGGCGATCTGTATGCGGTCAACGCGCAAACCATCCAAAACACCAATGGCGCTTCGGGTGGTGCGGAGACACTGTACAGTCAGAACAGCGTTGTCGGAACACTTCCGGGCGTCAACCGCTATGCAATCGGCGGCGGTCCGGGATATGGCGGACAAGGCCAGCTCAGCATCCGCGGCGGCGCACCCGACCAAGTCGGGTACGAGCTCGACGGCATTCCGCTGAACCGCGGCTTCGACTTCTACAACGGCACGTCGTTCAACACGAACGGCTTGGCCAGTCTTGAGGTGTACACGGGCGGCGCGCCGGCCGACTCAGGCCGCGCAATGTCCGGTTACATCAATGAGATCATCTCACGCGGCAAGTACCCTGGCGGTGCAGATTTCACCGGCGTCGTAGGCAGCCCGCTGTTTAACCACAGCGCGCAAGCCGACGTCTATGGGGCAACGCCGGACAACCGCTTCACCTACTACGTCTCGACCCTTGCGACGAATAACTACGTGAACTTTGGCGATCGCAGCAACTTAGCGAACACCTCGTTCACGGTTCCAGCAGGCGATCCGGGATGCGGTCAGTTCAATCTCACAGCGGGGCCGAATGCCACCGTTGGTGGTACGCAGCTCAACTGCTCCCAATCGTACATCCTCAATCAACCCGTATCGCAGGGTGCATACACGTCGACGCCGTTCAACGCTGGGCGTGACACGGCTGCAAATCTCCACTGGGGATTCTTACACAACGGACTAAACGATGACTTGCAAGCATTGTTTGTCGTCGGCACAACCGTTGCGGCGCCGTACGGATTGTATGGGGCCTTCGGTGCAGATCCGTCGCAGGCCACTCTGCAGTACACTGGAACCTCGCTGAGTTCGACCGGCCAGATCCAGTGGCCAACAGGCGGCTTCTACCAAGGAGCAGTTGGCACACCCTACAATCCTGCGAACTTGATCCCTCTGACGTGGCCCACGTCGGGTGGGAGCTTGGCGCCGAGTTGCGTTGGTGGTGCTAACCCCGCGACTGGTCTGCCGTTCTGCGGTGGTGCAATGCCTCCGACGTTCCAAGATAGCGAGAGCACGCAATACTCGATCGAGAAGCTTGCGTATACGCACGCGTTATCGCAGTCTTCGTTCTTGCGTGTTTACGGGTACCAGATGTACTCAGCGTGGAATCTCGATCAGCCGATCAACGGCTTCGTCGGATTCTCGTTCTATCAGCTCCATGACAACGCGACAGGCGCTGGTTTCAACTACGAAAACCAGCTCAACTCGCAGAACCTGATAAAGTTGATCGGGGACTGGACGAGAGACGTAACACTACGTTACAACTACGCACCCGAGGCCGTCGGGCCGCCGAGTTGCGTGGGTGGTTGCACGCCGGGAGCCGCGGTAACCCACATTAGCATTCCGTTTAGCACTTGGAACACGGTAACTCCGCTCGACTGGGATGGCGTCATCCAAGACACCTTCAAGCCAAGCGATAAGGTACAGTTCGACCTTGGGCTACGTTGGGATGAATTCGGGTTCCAGCTCATGCCGCAGAGGCTGACCGGTCCGGATGGCCTGGCCTACCTCAGCGAAGAGGTCGACGGCATCTGTCTAGATGGCTTCCCCTACTCTCCGTCCGATCCCAAGATCATCGGACCGGCGGGTAATCAGAACTGTAACCAAATCCTGAGTACTAGCACGAACCCGCTGGTCCGACCCGGTGGGTTCGGCTGGACAAATCCGCCGAGTTTCGCAAGCTTCACGACGCTGAGCCCGAGATTCGGAGCGACGTTCTCGGTCGATCCACGAGACGTTGTCCGCCTCTCCGCCGGTCGCTACGTGCAACCGCCGAACTCGGCGTTCGAACAGTACACACGAAACCCGCGCTGGGGCCCGGGAGCGGGCACGACCTTGCTCAACAGCTTCATGTTGGGGCTGGGTTTTGGTGCGTATCACGACATTCTGCCCGAGGACAGCACGAACTACGACCTCTCGCTCGAGCACGAGTTCAGCGGGGGCCTTTCAACGAAGATAACTCCGTTCTACCGCAACACGCGTAATCAGATTCTCAGCATCCCATTCAATCCGCAGTCGCCGAGCTTCGTCACTGGCGATAACTTCGGCAACGCGCGGATCAAGGGAGCTGAGTTCACGTTACAGCGGCGGATTGCGGGCGCAAGCGGTATCGGCGGAATATTGAACGCGACCTATACAGACACCAAGATCAGGTTCAACATACCCCGCGGCGGAACGACGTCGTTCATCGACGTGATCAACGGCACGAACGCAGCAGGTGTGTGCCAGGGCAGTGGTATCTGCGGATATAACACTGCCTACGGCACAAACTACGCGCTGCTCGATCCGAACGGCTACTACTCGCCGTCGTTTGTGATGGCGCCGACCTCGACAGGCCCGTCATACGATGTACGATGGAACGTTAACTTCACACCCGAGATCAAAGAAGGCGGGTTTGACGTTTTCGTGCCATTCGCGTACTCGTCTGGCAGCCCGTACGGCGACGCGCTGATCTTCCCAGATCCGCACTGTCCAACGGGCGTTGTACCGAGTGCAAGCAACGGATGCATCGCAATACCTGCTGGTAAGAGCTACTACGGTGGAAACGGTCCGGATCCGTATACCGGCACGTTTGACGGACCTGGCTCACTCCAGGGCCCGTCGTGGTGGTCGCTGGGTGTGGCCGTTTCTCACGACATCGGCCATAACCTGAAGGCCTCAATCCTTGGCACGAACCTCCTCGTAGGAGTTCACAACCATGGATATGCGTGGGAGCAGCCAACGGCTCAGAACAATGTCTCCTACGGCGACAATTCCTTCTACAGCGCCGCGCCGCTTGGTGCGTTCTCCTTCCAAGGACCCAACCCGGCGACCGGTTACTACGGCAACAACTACTACCCGTACTCGTCAGGCGGCATCTTGTCGTATCGCGACTGGGTGTTCCAGATTAAGGCAAGCATCTAACGACTGACGACCAGTACGACGACTTGAAGGCTGCTGGGAAACCGGCAGCCTTTCGGTTTTCTCAAGGTGCGTAGGGCAGGTTCATGAGGCACGTCAGCGAAGCTGTTTCGCCAAATCGTCCCATGAAATGAAGATGAAGCCGCACAAGATGCGGCTCATGCTTTTCCCTGAATTGAGGAGAGCTAGAAGCCTGATGAATCCCAGACTGGGAGTTTGCATTGTCCTGGCCTGCGCAATAGCAGCGGCCGTCGCGGCGGGATGCAACAAGTCGAGCAACGTGAGCCCAACGCCATCGCCAACGCCTACTCCGACGGGTCCCGATACGCTCTACGTGCAGGATGGCGGATCTAAAACGATCCGCGTGTACAAGCATGCGTCAGGTCTTAACGGAGTCGCGGTTGCAACGGCAACATTGCCCACCAGTGACGTGAGCAACCCCGATGTCGTCTACAATCCGGCGTTTGACGTCTTGTGGTACCCAAGTGCATATCCTAACCCAAGCCTCGGTCCCCCGGCTTCGACGCCCATTAGGGTTTGGGATGCGGCCTCAACCAAGAACGGAGCAAATCCAGATCAACTTGTACCCTATACAAATGGTGCGGGCACAGCGACGTACGATTCCGTCCGCGACTTCCTCTATGTAGCCAATATTAACGGCCCAACGATTCAAGTATATTCGAGCGCGCATCTCATGACGAGCGCGTCCGTGCCAGCCGCAAATGTGACGCTCACTATCACCGATGGCGGTTGTGGCTGCACGCCGAGACCTCAAGAGATGCTGTACGATCCCGTCAACGACCGTTTGTTTGTCAGCGACTTGGGCACGGTCGTTGCAGTCTTTGATGGTTTTGGCGCAGCGGCGCTCGGGGGCGGTACGCGTGTCGCTAACCGCGAGATCCTCGGGCTCAACTCGCCTGACGGTCTTGCCTATAGCCCCGGCAACGACGTCCTATATGTCGGCGAGATCAGTCGAAAACAAATTGACGTCATTCATAACGCAAGTACTGCAAATGGGCCCAACGGTCACGGCCAGGTCATTAATGCTTTCCAAACAGGGCCGACGGGAATGGCGTACGATGGTCCTCGCGATCTTCTTTACGTGTACGATCCGCTGCAGATATGGGTGATCCCAGCTCCCGCTGCCGCGAGCGGCAATGTCAACTCAATCGTGAATCGTCATCAGTTCTTCGACTCGGCGACGACGCTTGTCGGTTTTGGTCTTTCAGTCGACACAACCCACTAAGTAAACCCGAGTTGGCGGGCGATAACCATGCGCTGGACTTCGTTCGTTCCCTCGCCGATCTCGTTGATCTTGCAGTCGCGCCAGTAGCGCGACACCGCGTATTCGTCCATAAACCCATACCCGCCGTGAATCTGGACCGCTGCATTGGCGCATCGTCGCGAAACTTCACCTGAAAAGAGCTTTGCCATCGCTGAGGCCGTAGCAAAGTCACGGTTTTGGTCCTTCAGCCATGCGGCTTTGAGCACAGCAGTTTTCGCGAGTTCAATCTCGACCGCCATGTCGACCAACTGGAAGTTAATCGCCTGAAATTTCGCGATCGGTTGGCCAAACTGGTAGCGCTCTTTTGCATATTTGGAGGCAGCATCGTAGCACGCTTGCGCGAGCCCTACCGAGAGCGCTCCCACGCTGATGCGGCCGCCATCGAGGATGTCGAGAAATTGTTTGAAACCGCGACCGCGTTCACCGAGCAAATTTTCCTGTGGCACCTCGGCGTCGACGAACGTGAGCTCGCGGGTATCCGAAGCTCGCCACCCCATCTTCTTATACGGCGCCGCACGCGTGTAGCCGGGTGTCTCTTGCGGCACGATGATGTTGCTGATTTCCCGCCGCTCACCATCGCCCGAACCTGTGACAGCGGTAATCGTAACGCCCCCGGTCATCGGCGTGCCGGCATTTGTAATGAAACATTTCGTTCCGTTGATCAGCCAACGTCCGTTACGCAGCTGCGCGGTTGTCTTGGTTGCGCCGGCATCGGACCCGGCTTGCGGTTCTGTTAAACCGAACGACCACAACTTCTCTCCGCGCGCAAGCGGCACGAGGTATTTCTGCTTTTGTTCCTCAGTACCAAAGAGAAAAAAAGGCTGTGATCCAAGCGACACATGTGCTGCCATCGTGATGCCCACCGACGCGTCCGCCCGTCCAATCTCGAATACGGCCAGTGCGTACGAGATGGTATCGGCTCCTGCGCCTCCATACTTTTCAGGAAACGGGAGACCGAGCAGACCCAGCTCGGCCATCTTGCGGATGGCGGCGAGCGGAAATTCAGCTTTGGCATCCCATTCCTGCGCGTGCGGTGCGATCTCGGCTTCGGCAAATTCACGGCACAGATTCGCGACGTCTTTCTGCTCCGTGGTCAAATCGAAATCCATGCCGTCCCCTTTGCCGCAGGCGGGGCCGGTTCCCCACTGATAGGGTGGTCACGGCGGGCGGCGAATGAGGGGGTATAAGGATGGCCACTATCAGCGCTCCGGGCTTTCCGTTGGGTCGGCCATGATCGTCTTTCGAGACGTCAGCCTCGTTTATCCTAACGGCGTCCACGCCCTTACCGACATCAGCCTCACCGTCGCGCGCGGTGAGTTCCTTTTCTTGGTGGGCAGCTCAGGCCAAGGCAAATCCAGCCTCCTCAAGTGCATCAACCGTGAGGCACGCCCGACCGAGGGCGAGGTCGTCATCGAGGAGCAGAGCCTTGCGGATCTCCGGCCACGCGACATTCCTTTCTTGCGACGTAAAGTCGGCGTGGTGTTTCAAGACTTCAAGCTGCTGCACCAAAAAACGGTGTGGGAAAACGTCGCCTACGCGCTCCAGGTTACCGGCGCAAGCTCCCGTGACGTGATGCGCCGCGTGCCGCGCACGCTGGAACTCGTCGGCATCGCGCACAAGAGCAAGATGTTTCCGCACGAGCTCTCCGGCGGCGAGCAACAGCGCACTGCCATCGCGCGCTCACTGGTGAACAATCCGCTCATCCTTTTATGCGATGAGCCGACTGGGAATCTCGACCCCGAAACATCGAGCGAAATCATGGCGCTCCTCGCGCGTATTAACGCCAAAGGCACGACCATGATCGTGGCAACGCACAACCAGGCGATCGTCGACCGCATGCGCCGGCGCGTCGTCCGCCTCGTAAACGGACGCATCGCGCGCGATGAGGAACGCGGCCGGTACCATGTTGGATTGGGGTAGAGTCCGCTTTTTCTGGGCCGAAGTGGCCCAAAATTTCACGCGCAACATCACGATGGCCCTTACGTCGATCGGGACGATTGCGATTTTGATCGTCTTATTAGGCGTCTTTTTGTTCTTGCGCACGTCGTTTGATATCGTGATGAAAAATTTCGTCGGCCAGGTTGCGATCGCCGTGTATTTACGAGACGATGCGAAGGGGTCTGACATTGACGCGCTCGTGCGCGACGCGAAGGCCGACCCGCGCGTCGATAGTGTCCGTTTCGTCAGCAAGAAGCAAGCGTTTAATAAGCTACGGCAAACGCTGCGCGGCCAGTTCAACCTCAATTACATCAACACAAATCCTCTCCCCAATGCTATTATCATCCACACAACCTTGCCCACGGACGTTCCTCCCGTCGCGGGCGGCATGCAGGGGAGGCCCGGAGTAGCTGTCGTTAATTTCGGCAGTGGCGTCACCGAAAAACTCTTGCGCGCCGAAACACTGTTCAGCGCGATCGGCGCAGCCATCATCGCCCTGCTCTTCGTCTCGACGTCGCTCATCATGTACAACACGATTCGCCTCACCGTGTTTGCGCGTCAACGTGAGATCCGCATTATGCAGCTCGTCGGGGCCACCAGCTGGACCGTACGCTGGCCGTTCATCTTCGAAGGCATCGTCTCGGGTTTATTGGGGGCATCGCTTGGGTTGTTTGCCTTGCAGCTCGCCTATCGCACCTTTGCGCCGAAACTGATCGTTAATTTGCCGTTCATTCCATTCAATATTGCCAGCGTGCCGCTGCATAATCTTGCGCTCGAACTGATCGTTGCGGGCGTGCTCGTCGGCATGCTGTCCAGCTTGATGTCGGTCAGCCGCTACTTGCAGACCGCATGACGCGCCCTCGCGCAGGGCTTGCCGCGAGCGCGTGCGTGCTGCTGTCGCTCGCAATGCTCGTACCCGGACCCAACCTACTGGGCGCTCACACAACCATTGCATCAGCAGCACCGCCGCTGCCGCTGTCCGAGAAGATCCGTCAAAAAAGGGCACTCATTGAGGCGACGCACCGGCGACTCGAGGCCAGCAGGCTGAAGCTGCATGCGGCCAGATACAAAGAACAGACAATTACGCAGCAGCTCGACGCAGTGCAGAACAGCATTGCGCGCGTTCGCCTCGATCTCAGCGACTTGCGCGGCTCGATAAAGCAAAATGAATTGCGTCTGTCCATACGGCGCACCCAGCTCGACGCGGCCCAGCTGAGCCTGAACCGCCACCGCGATGCGCTCAATTCCCGAATCGTCGACATCTATGAATACGGACGGACATCGTATCTCGACGTGCTGCTTAGTGCCACATCGTTTGTCGACTTTATCGAGCGCTGGGATTTTGTCCGTTATATCTTACGGTCCGATCAGCAACTCATCGACACGGTCAACCATGAGGAAACGCGGTATCAGAAGCTCGTCTACGATTTGGAAAGCACGCAAGCCGCGCTGCTGCGCCAAAAAGAAGAAGAACTTCGTCGTGACGATCAGCTTGGCACGCTTGCCGGTGAGCGACGCCAGCTGCTTACCGTCGCCGCGGGTCAGCGCGCCGTTATTGCGCAGCAGGTTTACGAGCTCGAAAACCTGAGCGCCGCCGAGGAGGCGCGTCTGCAAGAGCTGATTCGTGAGAAGCAGCAACAAGAAGCAGCAGCGGTATTGGCAGCTCGCCGGGCAGCATGGCAGGCACGCAGGGCAGCAGCAATTGCGGCTGGCTTACCGCCACCTGCGGAGCGGCCAGAGGGGGGCCCGGTTGCCTTTGCATGGCCAGTTCACGGGCCAATTACGTCACCTTTCGGCATGCGGACGGACCCTGTGACGGGACGGTACCAGCTGCATTCCGGCATCGATATTGGGGTCGGCTACGGGGTTCCGATCCAAGCGTCGGCCGATGGAATAGTTATATATGCCGGCTGGTACGGGGGCTACGGCAACGCCATTATCATAGACCACAGTTCGGGACTGTCGACACTCTACGCTCATTGTTCTGCCATGTACGTCAGCGATCATCAATGGATACAGCGCGGACAAGTCATCGGCGCTGTTGGAGCAACCGGGTGGGCAACCGGGCCACACCTTCATTTTGAAATTCGCGTGAATGGAGTGCCGGTGGACCCGCTTTCTCGGTTGTGATGTACTATCCTGAGAGGAATGTTCTAGGGGCACAAGAGCCTCGATAGCGAATGAAACAGTCTGCCTCAAACGTTACATAGTAAAGCCGTCCCGCACCTAGCCCCAGTTTTGAAAGGAAATCGCTGCATCGTGTCCGCCGCTCGTCGAACTATCGTCATCTTGGTCGTGGTTATCATCGGACTCTTGGCGTTCCTTGTGGTGCAGCATCGCCCGCATATCGCGTGGCGCACGCACCGTCATCATCCAGTGCTTGCGTGGGATTTCGGCAACGTCGTGGTGGATGCCGATAACAGCGCTGCGGGTGATCAACAGCGCGACCTCGACATGCTCGACATGTCGCTCGAAAAAATCAGCAGCGTTTACTATAAGCGCGTTGACGAGGCTTCACTCTTGCGCGGCGAGCGTCAAGGATTGCTTACCTACCTCAAGTACAAGCACGTGGTCGCGATGCTGCCGCTGCCCGCAGCCAACCCGCAAGCATCCGATGCGCAGGTCGAAGCGGACGCCAACGGGCTGTTGACGGCTGCAATCGGCAAGTACGGCCCTCGAGCCGGCGCCGATAATCTAACCTATGCTGCGATCGCCGGTGCGCTCGACTCACTCAACGACCCGTATACGGTTTTTTTGAGCCCCCGTGACAAAACTTCGCTGACCGAATTCATCCAAGGAGGCGATTTTGGCGGCATTGGGATCTACATTGGTAAAGACAACAAGACTCACGAGGTCAACATTATTCAGCCAATCGACGGTACGCCAGCCGCCCGTGCCGGGCTGAAGCGTGGTGACGTTATCCTTTCGGTCAACGGCAAAGACACGAAGAACCTCGACCTCGATCTCGTGATGAACATGATCAGAGGCAAGGCCGGTTCAATGGTCACGCTCGTCGTTCGCCGCGGCAAAAATGACCTTCGCGATTTTTCGATTGAGCGTGAAGTTATTACCGTTCCATCGATGACCTCTCGGATGATCAGCGGCGACATCGGCTACATTCAACTGTATGATTTCGGCGAGCGGTCGGCTCAAGAGGTGACCGACGCACTGAACCGCCTCCTCAAGGAAGGCGCCCAAGCATTCGTCTTAGATTTGCGCGACAACGGTGGCGGTTTGCTCGACGCCGCCGTTGATATTTCGTCGAAGTTTATTGCGGACGGACCCATCGTCTCGCGCATCGATCGTGACGGTCATGTCGAGACTGACGACGCCAACCAGGACGCCATACCTCCGCATCCGCTCGTCGTGCTTGTGAACCAATACTCTGCAAGCGCATCTGAAATCACGGCAGGGGCCATTCAGGACTCGAAGATCGGCATACTCTTGGGCCAGAAGACGTTTGGCAAAGGCGTCGTACAAACCATATATGACTTGCCCGGCGGCAGCGCTATCAAGGTCACGACCCAGCGCTATGTGACCCCTAACGGGCGCGACATCAACAAAAAGGGCATCGAACCCAACATACTAGTGCCGATGGACTATAGAGATGTCGGCATTGCCGGCAAAGATATCCAGCTCCAAGCGGCGCTGCGGTATCTCAAGCACCAGATCGCGTTAACGAAACCTAGCATCTAATCTGAAAGGCATATCCAGCATGACTTCGACCTTGCAACAAAAGTTTGCGAAAATTATCGGTGTTGCATTCTCCCTCAGCCTGACGTTCGGTCTGGTTGCCAGCGCTGCGCCATCGGCCAGCGACGACGTCGGCCGATCGATGCTGGATTACTCATTCGAACGCGCGTCGACCGAATTCTACAAGAAGACGACCACGCAAGCACTGCTTGACGGCGCAGTCGCCGGCATGCGTGCGATCGTGAAGAGTCACGGCGGCGATTCGAGTAAGCTTTCCGTGCTGCGTGACGCCGGCAACGACAATGCAGACATCACGGCGCTCAATCATGAGTTGCTGCTGGCAGATCATGAGTTTGGCCAGATGGTCGGCGATCGCAACATAGCGTACGCCGCCATTGACGGCATGATGCAGTCACTGCACGACCGCTGGACCGTTTTCATGACGCCCAAGGAGTACCGCAGTCTCAATGAAGGACTCGATGGCGGCAATTTCGCGGGTGTGGGCATCGTCATCGATGTCGACGCAAACACGAAATCGCTGCTGGTGGTTCAGACAATCGATGGCGGTCCTGCCGAGAAGGCCGGCATCCAAGCAGGCGACCTCATTTTGAACGTCGATGATAAATCGACACAGGGTCTCACGACTGAACAGGACAGTTCGCTCATCCGCGGCAAGGCGGGCA
>Ga0207416_1000185_pt1 | contig 116195 bp, 93 predicted proteins | sample PaiPotPPM11metaG_FD_184107 | JGI IMG/M metagenome (GOLD analysis project Ga0207416, IMG submission 184107) | Iron sulfur acid spring bacterial and archeal communities from Banff, Canada, to study Microbial Dark Matter (Phase II) - Paint Pots PPM... ... | reverse complement strand
CCCTCCCCCTTCCCGTCCTCCCCCCTCCCTGTGTTCGCGTTCCCGCATGCGGTAGACTGCCTGCGACAAGGAGCCCCTATGATCTTCCGTTCCCTTTTGCTCGCCGGGTCACTCGCCGTAACCATGGTGGCGGCGCAGCAATCACCCGCCGTACCCGCCACCCTCGCCGCCAGCGTCAACCAGCAGCTCTCGATCGCCGAGCACGAGGTCGTCGCGGCCGCCGAAGCCATGCCGGAAAGCAAGTACTCCTTCGCGCCCAGCAACGGGACGTTCAAGGGGGTGCGCAACTTCGCCGCGCAGGTGCGCCACATCGCGGGCACCAACTACTGGCTGAGCGGCATGATTACCGGCAAGAACGTCTCCGGCGATGAAGGCGACAGCAAGCTGGTCACCAAGGCGCAACTGGTGCAATACCTCAAGGACTCCTTCGCAGCCGCCCATCGCGCGGTGGATACTCTCAATGATTCGAACGCCTATCAGGCTGTTCCCGGCGCCTTCGGCGGTCACATGAACCGCCTGAGCCTCGCCGTCATGATGTGCGCCCACCCCTTCGACCATTACGGCCAGATCGTGGAATATCTGCGTATGAACGACATCATCCCGCCGGCGAGCCGGTAGCGAGCGTCGAGCGTGAAACGTGGAGAGTAGAGCGTGAAGCGTGGGAAGCGGAGCGCCAAGAGCGGAGCGTGGGAGGGGGCGCGTAAGCCGCGGATGGACCTGGAGATGAACACCGGCGCAACGGAGTGAGTCCAAGCGCCGGCGTTTCCAATGCCGTTCCAAGGCGCCAAGTCGTAGCCCGTCGGCCTTCCGCCTTCCGCCCTCGGACGTCACTCCTCCCCTCCTTCAATCTTGCCTCCCCTCCCCCCTCCCATCCTCTCCCCTCCCTGCCTTCGCGTTCCACCCCCTGCCGAGCGGTCGGTCATCGCCCGCAGCGCATGAAATACTGGATATATCTCCCGTGCGCGCCACCCTCGTCCAACTCGACTCCCACTTCGGACAGCCCCGCCATAACCTCGAACGTGCCCTGCAGCTCATGCGGGCCGCCGCCCCGGCCGACCTCGTCGTTCTGCCCGAACTCTTCCCCAGCGGCTACACCTTCGCCGACTCCAGCGAAGTGCGGGAACTGGCCGAACCCGCCGATAGCGGTCCGACCTTCGAGGCGCTGGCGGCGCATGCGCGCGCCCACCAGACTTGGATCGCCTACGGCTTCGCCGAACGCGCCGCGGATGGGTTCTACAACTCCGCCAGCGTGCTGGGACCGGACGGCCTGGTCGGCACCTACCGCAAAATACATCTCTTCAGCCGCGAGAACCTGTTCTTTTCTCCTGGCCAGACTGCGGCTCCGGTCTACGATCTGCCCATCGGCAAACTGGGCCTGATGATCTGTTTCGACTGGTTTTTCCCCGAGGTGGCGCGTTCGCTCGCGCTGCGCGGCGCGCAGGTCATCGTCCACCCCTCCAACCTGGTGCTGCCACACTGCCCGCAGGCGATGTTGACCCGCTCGCTCGAAAATCGCGTCTACTCACTGACCTGCGACCGCATCGGCAGCGAACACCGCGGCGGCGCGGACCACGACTTCATCGGCAGCAGCCAGGCGGTCGGGGTGAAAGGCGAGCTGCTGGTCCGCCTCTCCAGCGACCGGGAAGAGACCGCGACGGTGGAGCTTGATCTGCCACAAGCCGACAACAAGCGCCTCAACTCGCACAACGACCTCTTCACAGCCAGACGCCCGGAGCTTTATTAACAGTTGTCGGTTGTCGGTAACAAGAACGAACCGCTCGGTCCGAGACGCGGCGTTTTGGAGTTACCGACAACCGACAACTGAAAACCGACCACCATTAAAACGGCGTAGCCACAAAGCGCAGCGGTAGCGAGGCGGAGCCCGTCGGCATAAACTGCAGCCAGACGGTCGTGCCGGCGCCCGGGCTGTACTCCCCTGCCAGAGCTCCATACGCGTTGCTGCTCACCGACCCGGTCGAGGGCGGGATCAGGAACACGCCGCCGGGCGTAATCCCCGCCGCTGCATTCAAGGCTCCGGCCCATGCGCCGCCCCGCGGGTTGATGAGGAAGCCGAGGTTCTGCGCGTTACTTGCCGAGGTGCTGAGGTGCATGAGGTACAAGACGCCGTAGTTACCGGAAAGAGTGACCGAGGTGAGATCGGTGGCGTCGGTCCCCACCGCGCTGGGATCATTGGGTGTATTGGCCGCGACGGGAAACTGCTGCATCCCGCCGGCCGTGTCGATCGTCACGCCGGCCGCGGTGTCATAAATCTTGTTGGCGTTGGGAAACGTGCCGCGTTGATGGGTGTCCTTGTCGAGCACGGCAAGGGTCGGGCACATCGTGACCGGGTCGTCGGCAGGATTAAGGGCACAGATGGTGATCTGGTGCGGCTGCGTGAAGGAGTAGTCCCAGATGCCGTGCAGCAGGTTATTGTAGGCCACGTTGATGGTGTCGAAGCCGGGATCAAGTTCCACACTGGCCCCCGACGGTACCGTGACCGGCGCGCCCGGGGGGAACTCAACCACCGCTGAAAGGCCAGCTTGCCGACGTACATGTAACTGGTCGAGGGTCCGGCGAGACCCGCCTGCTGCACGGTCAGGGTGCCATCCGCGCTGCCGAGGTTGGTCACGATCACGGCAAACTTCATGTAGTCGGCGGTATTGCCGTTGACGTGATAGAGAAATATACGATGGTAATTGGTACCGCTGGTGGCTGGCATCCCGCCATCCTGGTAAAGAATGCCGGATGACGCGGGATACTCCGGCGAGTCGGAAAACATCAGCTCGCCGCCGGTCCAGGTCGTGCTCATGCCGATCTCCGGGCAGTACAGGGGGTTGACACCCGACAGGCTCAGCACGCTGGCCTGCGCTGCTCCCACCAAGCTGGAAGCCAGCGCGGCCGGCGTGGGACACGTCTGCGCAGCCGCGGACACCAGCCCCAGCATGCTCGCCAAGGACATAACAACCCATAAACGATACGTCATAGATTTACTCCTTTTCGATGTGCTCAATTCGCGGATAGTTAACCTGCAATGGTTGTCGGCTCTCAACGCTTAATAAGCACAGCGGCAGTGCCTTGTTTTGTGTAGCCGACAACCGACAACTGACAACCGAAAACCATTAGAACGGCGTAGCCACGAAGCGCAGCGGCAGCGAGGCGGCGCCCGTCGGCATGAACTGCAGCCAGACGGTGAACGCACTGCCTGGGCTGTACTCTCCCTCCAGGGCCGCGTAAGTGTTACTGCTCACCGATCCGCTCGAGGGCGGGATCAGGAACACGCCGCCGGGCGTGATGCCGGCCTCGGCATTCGCCGCGCCCGCCCAGGTGCCGCCGCGCGGGTTGATGAGAAACGCCAGGTTCTTTCCATTACTCGACTTCGTGCTGAGGTGAATACGGTAGAGGATGCCGTAGTTGCCGCTCAGCGTCACCGAGCTGCCGTCGGTGGCGTCGACGCCGACCGCGTCGGGATCGTTGGGCGAGTTGGCGGCCAGCGGAAACTGCTGCATCCCGCCCGCCGTGTCAATGGTGACGCCGGAGCCAGCGTTGTAGATCTTGTTGTCGTTGGGGAAGGTGCCGCGCTGGTGCGAGCCGTCCTTGGCCAGCAGCGCCAGCGTGGGACACACTGAGACCGGGTCGTCGGTCGGGTTGAGGGCGCAAACCGTGATCTCGTGGGGCTGCGTAAAGGAGTAATCCCAGATGCCGTTGAGCAGGTAGTTGTAGGCGGCGCTCAGGCCGTCGAAGGTGGGGTCGAGCTCGACGCTGGCACCCGCGCCGACACTCACCGCGGACTTGGCGGTCGAGCTCAGCCAACGGTCAAAGGCCAACTTGCCGACGTACAGGTAGCTGGTCGATGGTCCGGCGGTGCCGGTCTGCTCGACCGTCAAGGTGCCGCTCGAGCTGCCGAGGTTGGTCAGAATGACGGCAAACTTCATGTGCTCCGCGCTGTTGCCGTTCACGTGGTACAGGAAAACGCGGTGGTAGTTGGAACCGCTGGTCGCCGGCATGCCGCCATCCTGGTACAGGATGCCGGGCGCGGGAGCGTACTCCGGCGAGTCGGAGAAGATCAGCCTGCCGCCGGTCCAGGTATTGCTCATGCCGATCTCCGGGCATTGTGTCGGGTCCACGCCACTGAGGCTGAGAACGCTGGCCTGGGCGGCCCCGACCAGGCTGGAAGCCAAGGTGGATGGTGTGGGGCAGGTCTGCGCCTGAGTGGACGCCAGTCCCAGCGTGCCCGCTACTACCGCTACAACCAATGAACGATGCGACATAGGTACTCTCCTCTTCTGCTTAACGTTGTCGGTCGGCACAACAACAACGCGACACCCAAGTCCCGGCCGGCGTTTGTGTTGCCGTCAACCGACAACCGCCCAACCCTTCGCAGTCCTCCAGACGTCTAGTTGTATAGCCAGGACGGATTCTACTCCCAAATGCAGCACGGCATGCAACGGCGTGCCCCGTTGGCGATGAAAAGGCGAAGCCGGAGATGAGCGGCCGGTTCATGGAACCAGCGTTAGACATTCAACGGTCCCTCAGAACCGGCCTTCTCTGCTGGCGATGAGTTCATGCCATGGTTGAGAAGAATGGCGCTCTCCTCGCAGGCTCCCACGTTCGAGACCGCGATCCAGCGTCAGCAGGTCCCCTCGTTCATGCGATATCGGATGCCAACACAGCGACCAGGCGACCCGTCAAGCCCCTGCGATCAGTTCCAGCGCCCCGACGTTGTGGATGAAGAGAGCCGCCCCATGGCTGGAGATGAGCTCCCGTTCCTTGAGCACGCTGAAAAGACGACTGACCGTCTCCCGCGTGGTGCCCAGCATCTCAGCGAGTTCTTCCTGGGTGCGGGTATGCACCACCCGTACCCCTTTCGGCGTGCTCTTGCCCAGCTTGGCCTGCTGAATCAGGAAACGTGACAAGCGGGCCAAGGTCGAGGGCGACAGGCCCAGTAACTTCACCTGTTCGCAAGTGCGCTGGTGAACGAGACTCAGGCTGCGCGCGGCGTTGAGTCCCGCGCCGGCATTTTCTGAAAGCAGCTGGAGAAAATCGCCGGCAGCCACGCGATTCACCTGGCCCGGGTCTTCCATCACGGCGGTGAACTCGTAAGGCGTGCTCGACAGGACGGCGCTCAATCCCAGGACCTCACCCGCCTCGGCGATGCCCGCGATCAGCTCGCGTCCGGAACGACCACTTGCATACAATTTCACCCTGCCGCTGCACAAGACCAGCACACTGTGCGCCACCTCGGCTTCGCGAAACAAAACGGCGCCGGCCGCCAACATGTTGGTGGTCTTGATGCGCTCAAAGGCTTCGAGTGTTGGACGCGGCAGATTACAGAACGGGCGTTGCGATCTGACGGGACAATCCAAACAATCGTAGATGACGTGCAACTCATTTCCCGGCATTGTGATGTCGAGTATACGCGGTGGGCCCGGTTGCGCCCCTGCATCGCCGCCGCGCCAGCGTCTCTTCTGCCGATCAAGTGATGGCCTGACGGACGGGGACGTTGGAACGAAAGTTCTGATACCGCACCAAGAGTCGGCTGCCGACGACTCTGGTCTGCAGGACGTCGAGGGATCGAGGAGGTGGCCCCGACTCGTAGGCTCCGTCAGGCGCAAACACGCCACCATGGCACGGGCATAGAAACCTGCCTTCGTTATCGTCCCAAGCGATCGTGCAACCGCGGTGCGGGCAAACCGGACTCAGGGCTCGAAGGGTGCTGCCCACCTTGACGATATAGACGCTTGCTCGCCAGCCATTGCGCTGCACCACGTCAATGGGGCGGCGTACCGGGACGCGCGCGGCCGCGTAGTCCGCAACAGCACCGGCATCCACCCAGTCTGAATGCTGGTCGCGCGCCGTCAATGGACGAAACATGGCTCGTACGAAGGGGGACGTCAGCACGGCGCCCACGGCGAGCGATACCAGTCCCAGCCACACGCCAAGAAATGAGCGTCGCGATAGGTCGTGATTCTCGGTGTTACGCACCTGTTTGCCGGGTTCCAATCAGTATCCGCCAGACGCTGGCGCGTTGGCCCTGCAGGGTCTTCGCCCCCGCCTCCCGTGGGTCGCTGCTCCGCTTCACCCGGCGCCGGCTGACGCACAACCACTCGCGCCGTGAAGTCTGGCGGCACCGGACCGCACAGTTCGCATGCACTCTCGGTTCCGCAGAGCCGACGCGGCAGGTACATCAAGCCAAGGCAACGTCAAGCGGGTGACCTTTGCACGGCTTCACAACCACCCTACAGGAAAGGGGCGTTGGCGCGGCGTGACCCCTGTCACACAGGCGCTGGCGGAAGCGCGGGTGCGTCCCAACCCTGCGTTCGCACGCGCTCCGGTGCCTGGTGCAGGAACGGTATGGTGTGCCCGCGCAACAGAACGTGCCAGTACAGCCAAGGTAGGCCATAGCGCTTCAGCAGCCACATGTCGTAGCGCTCACGGATGGTGTTGATCCACGGGATGCGCGGTCGCGGCCCGCCGGTGTAGTCGAGCTCGCAAAGCAGCACACGGTCATAGCCGGTGATGATCGGGCAGGCGATGTAGCCGTCGTAGGCGGCCGTGGGCTGCGCGCCGCGCATGACGGCCAGCAGGTTGGCGACAACGACCGGCGCCTGACGCACGACAGCGGCGCCGGTTTTTGCGTTGGGGGTACCAGCGACGTCGCCGAGCGCGAATACGTTCGGGTAAACAACGTGCTGCAGGGTGTACTTGTCGACCTTCACCCAACCTTCGCGTGGTTTGTCGGGGTCGGCCAGCGCGCTTTGGCGGATGAACTCCGGGGCGGTCTGTGGCGGCACGGCGTGGAGCAGATCGTATGGAATGGTCACGCGACGGCGTTCCGGCGTTCCCGGAACGGTGAAGATCGCCTCCTTCTCCACCGCGCGAACTTCCACCAGATCGTGGTGAAAGCGTGCATCGATGCCATGGCGTTCGATCACCCGGTCGAGGACGGCGGCATACTCCTTGACGCCGTAGATGGCGCCGAGAGCGGAGCCATAGATCAGGTTGACGTCGCGGCGGATGCCGCGGCGGCGGAAGTGATCGGCGGCAAGGTAGAGAATCTTCTGCGGCGCTCCGGGGCACTTGATCGGCGTGCCCGGCATGTGGAACAGCGCCGTGCCGCCGCGGAACTTGCGAATCAGCTCCCAGGTTTTCGGTGCCAAGGCGTAGCTGTAGTTGCTGGAGGCGTCGCCGCGCTGAATCGCCTCCTCAAGTCCTGGAATTGCGGCCCAGTTCAGTTGCACCCCGACCGCCACGACCAGAAAGTCATAGCTGACGCGGCCACCGTTGCGGGTCGTGATGTAACCATGGTCGGGATCGACCGCGGCCACGGCATCCTGAATCCAGCGCACACCTGCCGGGATGTAACGGGCTTCGGGCCGGACGCTGCTCTCGCGCCGGACGGTCCCCGCGCCCACCAGCGTCCAGATGGGCTGGTAAAAGTGGAGGGCGGAGGGTTCGACGATGGCGATATCGGACTCCCCTGCCTGCCGAAGTAGGCGGGCGGTCATGATGCCGGCGGTTCCGCCGCCAAGTATCAGAATCCGCTGGTGCGATGGATTGAGGCGGTGAGCTGCAGTCACTTGGTTGTCTTTCTGGACTTCACGCTGCGCGTGGGAGCGCGAGACGCGCCCGAGACGTCCCGGGTGATTTGGGGGCGGAACCTGGTGAACTACTCAAGAAAAAAGAACAGCTGGCGCAGGTCAGGCCAACTCAGAGGGGTGGCAACAACATCGTGTGGGCACGTGCGCGCAAGCCATGGCAAGAGCGTAACGCGGACGCTGGGACCCGCGTCTGTGACCCCGGTCACGCTGCTCGATGCATCACGCAACTGTGCGTTTAAACACGGCGGACAAGCTTTCCGCAGCACCAATCGCCAGCAGGCCGAGCAGCAGATGCACAACTTGGATGATCCAGTGATTGCTGCCCTGCAGCACACGTAATTGCGCGATGCCGACGACCGGCAGGAGCAGGCCGAGCAGAAGGGCCCCTGCCACGGCGGCGGGGCGAGCGCCCGCGCGAGCTGCCAGCGCGGCCAGAAGCCACAGCGCCACGACCAGGACAAAACCGAGGCGTATGTGCCACGGGATGAGTCCAGAGGCGCGGTGGGTCCAGAACAACACTCCAAGAACAAAGGTCACGAGGCCACTGAAGCGGACCAGCATGAGCAGCGCGGCAGCGGTGGCCTTCATGAAAAGATCCTACTCTCCTTCAGGGACATTCGCCGGGGGACACGGGCGCGTCGGCCACTCCAGGGGCTGCCCATCCCGGTCGCGCCGCTGCGCTTTGGCCTGGCGGCGGACTGCCCTGCGGAATTTCACCGGTTGTTTTCGTCGGGCGCGCTGCGATCTCGGCCATGCGCAGTTGGCTCGGCGGGTGCCTCGACTTTTCAGATTGCAGATGTGACCGTGGTCACTGCCAAGACCACCAGAATGGCCCAAGCTGGGAGCATCGGTAGGAGTCAGCGATCATGGTTCAGCCCACTTCGTGCGCGCCGTCCCGGCAGTTTCTCCCCGAGCGCCCCGAAGCCCACGACCTCAGCGACAAGCCGTGGGTCGTGATCTGGGAATTGACCCAGGCGTGTGATCTGGCCTGCCTCCATTGTCGGGCCAACGCCCGGGCCGGCCGACACCGGGACGAGCTGACGACCCGGGAAAGCAAGCGGCTACTGGACGACATCGCCGCCACCCAGCCACGCGTGTTGGTGCTGACGGGCGGCGATCCCCTGAAGCGCGCCGATTTGATGGAGTTGGTGCGTCACGCGGTGGAGCTGGGTCTGCAGCCGGCCCTGACCCCCAGTGCCACGCCGTTGTTGACGAAAGCGGTGATCGGCGAGCTGGCCGAGGCGGGGGTGGCACGCTTCGCCATCAGCCTTGACGGGGCCACCGCCGCGACGCACGATCGGTTCCGCGGTGTAACCGGCTCGTTCGACCTCACCATGGAAGGCGCGCGCGAAGTCATCCGTCTGGGGCTGCCGCTGCAGATCAACACCACTGCGACGCGCTTGAATCGCGAGGAGCTGCCGCGCATCGCCCGCCTGCTTGAGGAACTCGGCATCGCCATGTGGAGCGTGTTTTTCACCGTGCCGACGGGACGCGCGCAGCGGAGCACCATGCTCGATGCCGATGAAACCGAAGCGGTTTTCGATCTGCTCTTCGAGGTGGGCTCCCTCGGCAAGTTCCTGGTCCGCACGACCGAAGCCCTGCATTACCGCCGCTACCTGCTGCAGCGGAAATCCGAGGTGGGACCGACGGCGCCGGCGCTGCGCTGGGCGTCGCGAAACGTGCCGCGCGGAATCAGCGACGGCACCGGTTTCATGTTCATCTCGCATACCGGCGAGGTCTTTCCCAGTGGCTTTCTGCCCCTGTCTGCCGGCAATGTGCGTCACGAGAAACTGCTCGACATCTATCACCACAGCGCCCTGTTCACCACCCTGCACGATCGCACCCGACTGAAGGGCAAGTGCGGCGTCTGCGAGTTTCGCAACGTGTGCGGAGGCTCGCGCGCTCGGGCTTACGCCTGTACGGGCGACTGGCTGGAGAGCGACCCGGTGTGCAACTACGAGCCGGCACAGTGGGCGCGCGTCGCCGGAGCGGCCCCGGAAGTGACGATCAGAGCCTGACAGTGACGCCCCTCCTCCACGTTCTCAACGCCGCACCGCCGGTGTCTTCACCAGCGCTCCACCCCAAGGGCTCCCGGGCGCACGTGCTGTTGACGTCCGTCTTCGGACCGTATGCCCAGGATGACGCGTTCGGCAGCCGGGCCATCAACCCGATGGAGCTCTACCACAACCAGGTGACGCGGGCGCAAGGGGCCTGTTCCCTGCGCATGTTCCACCGCTCATGGGGGATCATGCTCATCCGCGAGAACATCACCGCTCCATGCACACTTCTGGACTTTCCCACACGCGACAGCTTTGAGGCGGAGCTGCTGGCCGGCGGCTACGATGTAGTCGGCATTTCCTCGATCATCGTCAACGTCGGCAAGGTTCGCGAAATGTGCCGGATCGTGCGACGGGTGTCACCCGGTTCGATGATCGTGGTGGGCGGTCATGTGGCGGCCATCCCCGGTCTGGAAGCAATGATCGACGCGGATCACATCGTCCGCGGGGACGGTGTGAGCTGGATGCGGCGGTTCCTGGGGGAGGACGAGCGGGCGCCAATCCGCCATCCGGCGATCGTGTCCAGTTTCGGGTTGCGGGTCATGGGGGTATCGGCGGGCGACCCTCGGGGCTCGGTGGCGGCCACCATCATTCCCTCCGTCGGCTGTCCGCTGGGGTGCAATTTCTGCACGACCTCGTCCTTCTTCGGCGGCAAGGGGAAATTCCTCAACTTCTACAACACCGGGGCCGAGCTGTTCCGAGTGATGGTGGAGATTGAGGCTAAGTTGGCAGTGCAGTCGTTCTTCGTAATGGATGAGAACTTCCTGTTGCAGCGACACCGGGCCCTCGACCTGCTGCGGCTGATGCGGCAACACGACAAGAGCTGGGCCTTCTACGTGTTTTCCTCGGCCAATGCCATCGCCAAGTACTCGATGACGGAACTGGTGGACCTGGGGATCTCCTGGATCTGGATGGGGCTGGAGTCGCCGCACAGCGGCTACACCAAGCTGAAGGGAATCGAGACGCAGACGCTGACGCGGGAACTGCGGGCGCACGGCATCCGGGTGCTGGGGTCGACCATCATCGGCCTCGAGCACCATACCGCGGCCAATCTCAGCGGCGAAATCGAGTACGCCGTAGCCCATGACACCGACTTCCACCAGTTCATGCTCTACACCCCGATTCCGGGGACGCCGCTCTATACCAGCATGGCGGCGGCAGGGCGGTTGCTGCCCGGCGATCTGGCCGATATTCACGGCCAGTACAAGTTCAACTTTCAACACCCCGGACTCAGCCGCGACGAATCTAAACTCTGGCTTGACCGGGCTTTTGAGCGCGACTTCGAACGCAACGGCCCCAGCCTCTATCGCATCGTCCGCACCACCTTTGCCGGCTGGCAGCGATACCGTCACCACCCCGATCCGCGCGTGCGGCGGCGCTACGCCCGCGAGGGGCGGCAACTACGGGGCATGTACCCGGCGCTGTTGTGGGCCATGGAACGCCAGCTCCGGAAGTTCAATCCTCGGATCAGCGCGAGCATGCGCACCCTCCGGAGGGGAATCGGGAGCGAATTCGGCTGGACCGCGCGCGCGGCCACATGGCTCGGTCCGCTGCTGCTTTGGACCAGTCGGCGCGAGGAACGCCGCTTGGCCTGTGGTTGGACCTACGAGCCCTCACCGATTGTCGAGCGGCGGGAGGCGTGCGCCTGCTCATGATGACACGGCCCCTTCAATCCAAGTACGGGGCATCTAGCAGCGACCGTAACAGCGGCCCTGCGCCACTCGCGTCCCTCAACCCCTGCGAACTCGAAATCGACCTGTTTTGCAAGGGGCTGCGCATCCATCCCTCGTGCGACCTGAAGCACGATGCCCGCTCTGTCACGCGGACGCGGGCAGGGTTGGGTAGCGGCCTGGAACTGATTATTCTGAGCCGGTCGAGTGCAAACGCCAGACCCCTGAAGGATGTCTGGGTCAATGCGCCGGTGGCGGAGGCGTTCGCACAGCGATCGTGCTACCAGCTGACGCGTGCCCACGGGCAGTACGCGATCTGCGATGACCGTACCGGGTTCGCTTATCCGGTGCGGCTTCCGCCGATGCCGGCGTGGTACAACCGCACCACGGCAAGCGGCGTACAAATGCGGCACGTCGGCGTCCTCCAGGGCACCTGCCTCTCGTTCTATATCTCAAACACTTGTGGCTTCTGGTATCACTCGCCCAGCCTGCACTGCCGGTTCTGCACCACTGGACTGAACGTCGGCGTCAACGAGATCGCCTCCAAGAGCGTCGAGGACATAGTGGAAGTGGCAGCAGCGGCCCGCGAGGAATCGGGAGTCACGTTGATCCATTTCAACTCCGGCTATCACTCCCACCGTGACCTCGATGTCGCCGCGCCTTACGTCAAGGCGGTCAAGTCGCGGGTGGGCGGCCTCATCGGGCTGCAGCTGGCGCCGACGCGAGACCTGTGGAAGTACGACCGGCTGATCGATCTGGGCGTTGACCACTTCAGCTTCTGCTATGAGTTCCAGAACCCCGAGTACTTCGCGCAGTTCCTGCCGGGGAAAGCCCGTTTGATCGGCCAGGAACTGTTTTTCCGTGCCTTGGAGTACACCTCGCGCCAGTTGGGCAAGGGGCGGTGTTCCGGTGAGATCATCGCCGGGATCGAACCGTTGGAGGACACCCGGGCCGCAATTGATTACATAACCGGCGTCGGCGCTTTTCCGACCGTCTGTGTCTTTCGTCCGACGGTCGGTTCCGACATGGAGGAATGGCCGCCACCGCGCTACGAGGACATGCTGATCGTGTTCCGCCACCTGTATGAGGCGTGCCGTCGAAACCAAATCCCCATCGATGTCGCTCCCAATATCGAGGTGAGCCTTGTGGTCCAGCCCGGCGACACTCGTTATCTGGCCCCGCGCACCTGGGCGAGCCGTTGGTACGATTTCAAGATGGCCGTCGCGAGACGGTTGGCACGGCCGTATTTTTGGCGTTGCGCACGACCACGAACCATCGCCGCGACCGATATTCTGGCCCCTCCATAAGCAGAGTGCCGGCGCCCGCTCCTTCGGGGATCGATGCTCGATCCCAGCCGCTCGCCGACGTTCCGGACCGACGATACGCGCGGTCCCCCGCATCCCCACTCGTTGCGCGGCGATGGGGTTCATGGTCCACGATGCCAATGAAAACAACAGCCATTATCGGCGGCGGCATTACCGGCCTTGCGGTGGCGTATCACTTACAGCAGCACGGGCGCGGCGAGGTTCATTATGTGCTGAGCGAGAGCGCCCCACGATACGGGGGCAAGATCACCTCCGTCCGTGAGAGTGGATTCACGATCGAAGGAGGCCCCGACTCCTTTTTGGCTCAGAAACCGGCTGCGCTGCAACTCTGTCGTGCGCTGGGATTGTCAGAGCAACTGATCCCCACAAATCCAGTGCACCGCGTCTTTGTATGGAGTCGGAAGCGGTTGCGGCTCCTCCCCGAAGGGGGCTTGCATATGAGTCCGTTGAGTCTGTCCAAGATCACGGCCCTGGCACATTCGGACTTGATCTCCTGGCCCGGGAAGCTGCGCATGGGAATGGAGTTGTTCATTCCACCCCGCCGTAGTGCGGCGGATGAGAGCTTGGCCGATTTTGTTCGACGGCGATTCGGCAAGGAAGCACTGGACAAAATCGCCGGCCCCGTGATGGCAAGTATTTACGCCGCCGATCCGGCCAAGCTCAGCCTAAGAAGCTCATTTCCCCGTTTCCAGGAAATGGAAGAGAGGCACGGCAGCGTACTCCGCGCGGCGCTGGCGGAACGCCGTCCCGCGGCCGCCGAAAACGGGAGTGAGCGCAGTCTCATGTTCTTGTCCCTCCGCGAGGGTCTGCAACAACTGATCACTGCCCTCCAAGCCTCTCTCCCCCCGGAGAGGCTGATGCTCTCTCAACGCGTCGTGACCGTGACCCGTCGAGAGACGCGCTGGGAGCTGTTCCTGGCGGATGGGACACGTCTGGCTGCCGACGATGTCGTCTTCGCCACTCCAGCCTATGTGACCGCCGAATTGCTCGCCGGGATCGATCTCGATCTGGCCTCCAAGTTGCGTCGCATCCGTTATGTGTCGACAGCGACCGTCTCGCTGGGATTTCGGCGAAGCGACGTGCCCCACCCGCTCGACGGCTTTGGCTTCATGATGCCGCAAAGCGAGGGGCATAACTTTAACGCGTGTACCTGGTCTTCCTCCAAGTTTCCCTTCCGAGCGCCGGAAGATTGCGTCCTGATGCGCGTGTTTGTGGGCGGCGCCCGCGCCGAAAGCCTCGCCGAGCAGGACGAGTCCGCCCTGGAGGAGTTGGCGCGCGAGGAACTACGTCTCACCATGCGCATCACGGCCAACCCCCTGCTGAGCCGGGTGTTTCGCTGGCATAAGGCCATCCCGCAGTATGAGGTGGGGCATCAGGACCGCGTCGTCGACATCGAACAGTGCGTCGCCTCACATCCCGGCCTGCATGTAGCCGGCGCGGCCTATCACGGCGCGGGAATCCCGAATTGTGTGCAGAACGCTCAGGATGTCGCGGAACAAATTCTGAACCGTGCCGGCATGTCGCTTGACCGCGGATAGGGCTGGCGCCCCATCACCCAGCGGACCGGCGCAAGCTTCCGTTGCTCGCTCGAACTCAGTACGATCAAAGGACTTGTCGGGCGCCAAAATGGCGATTTGGCGCTCACCGTCGCAGCGGCTGCGCGTCCCACCCACTCGCTGATCGATTTCTGAGAGGGGGAAGGCTCAGCGGCCGGCCCGGCCAGTAGGCGCCCCACTAGCCGGAAACGCTGCCGAGCAGGGTGGTCACCACCTCCGCGGCGGTATAGGTTGAGGTCCCCGGCGTGACGAACCGCGCGAGCGCCTCCAGGTCGTCTCCGGAAGTGACCAGCCCCTGTTCTTCGAATCGAGTGCCTCGCATCTGCGGGTGTCCGATATTGGCCATCAGGGCGTTGCAGATGCATTTCCGCCCCACGGTGTCCTCAAGTTTCCCGCCCTTGGACAGATAGATTGACACCGGCTCCGCCGCGCATCGGTAGGCGACGGATCCATCCGCGGTCTGGTAGGCTTCTCGCAAATAGCCAAGATCGCAGATGCGGGGTCTGGCCAGGTAGACCTCCCGCTCCGACATCGAACCCTCCAGCCGGACGACCTTGAAGGGGAACTTGGTGGGGGAGGCGAGCGGATCAGTGAACACGCGGGCCGTGCCGGCCAGCGCCTGTGCGCGCACTTCCTCCTTGTAGTGTTTCGCCAAGCCTGATTCGTCGCAGAATGCGAACGCCGTGCCCACCTGCACACCTGCCGCTCCGGCGAGCAGAGCGTCCCGTACTTTGCCTGGCCGACCGTAGCCACCCGCCAACCAAAAGGGGAGGCCGATCTCGCGCATCTTCGCCAGATCCACCTGGTCACGCTCGCCGTAGATGGGTTCTTCTTCTGCATTGAGCCGCAGCTTTCCCCGGGGCGGGGCGTTGTGACCGCCGGCGGTCGGCCCTTCAACCACGAATCCGTCCACTTTTCCGTTAGCTCTCTTTGCCAACGTCGCGGCAAGAACGCTCGACGCGACAATCGCGAGAAATATGGGGCGGTGCAGGAGAGTGCCGAGGGTCCCATACCAATGTGGGTCGAAGCAGAGGGTGGTGGCCTCGGAGGCATCCGTCACCTGCAATGGATACGTCGCCGGTTCGTGTTGGACAAACAGATCGAGCACTCCCGGAATCTTGGCGGGAATGCCGGCGCCCATGAGCACATAACCGACCCCCGCCAGCATGGCGCCGTAGATGGAGGGCAGATGGGGGATCTGGATCTTTTCCAGAAAGTTGATTCCCACGGGGTTGCCGTGCCCCTCACGCGCCAGGAACACTTCCACGAAATTCGCCAGCACGCAGAGATCGATCAGCTCGCGCGGGCTGTCTTTGTCGTGCATCGACGGCGATTGATACGCCGCCTGTGCCGGCTTGCCTCCGGGGATGTAATACGTTTCCCAGATATGCTGAGCCACGGCGGGAAAAGGGAAATAATCACAGCCGTGGCGCATGTGTCCGCCCGGGTCCCCGTCCTGCAGGCGCCGCACGAAAATCTGCTCCAGTGCCGTTCCCGACACCACGCCGAGTTGACCAACCTCGGAAACGGCACGCGCGAGTTTCCAGTTGGACACCCCAACGCCCATGCCGCCTTGAATGATGACCGGCCACTGATTCATGGAACTCCTACATTGTGCGTGCTGGCGTAAGGTCACGGTGCGGCCCGACTCACCGCACCGCGGTCATGATCAACCAGGAGTGTTGCTCGTTAGCATCGATTCTGAACCATCGACAGCCCTGCCGGTGTGACCACTATCACAGCCTCCTCCGTCCTTGCCGCGGTGTGATCGGCGTCACATCGGGGCGACCCACGCGCCCCCTATAGTGGACGCGTGGGTTGATTTCAATAGCAAGATGCCAACGTCGACTCGACTGACTAGTCTGATCAGAGATTTCGCCGGGCATTTCAGGAGGCTTTCGCAATGAACCGATCGATCATGATTTTTATCGGCATCCTCGTTATGACGTCGTTCACCCTGGCGGCCACAACCGGCAGCATTTCCGGCAAGGTTACGGGAGTGCCTGCGCCGCACGCCATGCCAGGCGCATTCGCCCAACCTCCGGCGCCATCCGTCGTGTACGCCATCCTGACTGGCGAACACCCGGCGGCGCCTGCTCAAACCGTAATTGTTGACCAGCAATGGGGCGCCTTCAATCCTCAAGTCGCGGCCGTCGCCGTGGGCGGCACGGTAGAGTTCCGGAATAACGACACCGTCAAGCACAACGTCAAATGGGACGCGATTGGCGAGGACAAGGCGCTGGCTCACGATTTGGGTAGTTGGCAGCCTGGCCAGACGGTACGCTACACCTTCACCCACGCGGGGGCCATCCATCTGGAATGCGCGCTGCATCCTCATATGTCGGGCTGGATCATGGTCGTACCGACCCCCTACTATGCGGTCACCAGCCCGAACGGAACTTTCACCATCACACATCTTCCCTCGGGAAAATACCGGCTCGTCGCCTGGCATGCTCACCTGCCAAGCAAATCGCAGGCTGTCGCAGTAGAAGGTAACTCCGTCAACGTCACGGTCAAGTTCTAACTCCAGAACCAGCATGTCTGGACATACGGATTAGTCGGAAAGGATGGATCATGATACGACGTATATGGAATGGCGTTTTCCCCATGGCGAGCGTCGTGTTAGTCTTGGGACTTTCCACGTCGGCGTGGGCGATTCCCAGTTTCGCGCGCCAAACGGGGCTGCCGTGCAGCAGATGCCACACATCGTTTCCTGAACTCACGGCATTTGGGCGCGAGTTCAAGCTCAACGGATACATGCTCAGCGCCGATGACGCGAAACATGTGACCGGCCCGAGCGACACGAAACAGCCGGGGCTTTGGATTAACCAAAACTTGCCGCTATCGGTGATGTTTCAACTCGCCGACACGGTACTGAACAAAGCCGTGCCGGGGGCACAGAACCGCAACCTCGAATTCCCGCAGCAGTTCAGCCTCTTCCTCGGTGGAGAAATCGGTTCACGTGCCGGCACATTCATGCAGTTTACGTACACGGGCGCCAATAATCACTTTGCGATGGACAACACGGACATCCGGTTCGTCAACCAGCGCTATATCCGAGGCGCGCCGCTGGTGTACGGACTCGACCTGAACAACAATCCGACGGTTGAGGACCTGTGGAACGACACGCCGGCTTGGGGCTTTCCCTTCGCTGCTCCCGATTCTGCCCCGAGACCAGCGGCCGCAGCGCTCATCGACGGTGGGCTGGCCCAAGATGTCGGCGGCGTTGGCGGCTATGCCATGTGGAATCATCACCTCTACGGTGATGTGACGCTATATCGCTCAATGCACCTCGGTGGATCCCAACCGCCAACGGGTACCGGGTTTGGCGTCAATATCGTCGGCGCCGCGCCGTACTGGCGGGCGGCCTACCAGACGATCTGGGGACACGGCCGCAACTATCTAGAGGTGGGGACGTTCGGGATTCACGTCAACAGCTTCCCGTGGACAGTGGCCGGCACCGAGGACCACTTCACCGACAACGCCCTAGATGCCCAGTATGAACGGCACCTTGGCAACGATGTGTTGACGCTCCATACCACCTACATCCACGAACGTTCCCATCTGGACGCCGCCTTGGCGGCGGGTGGGGCGAGTGCAAGTCCGCATGTGTTGAACACGTTCCGCTTCGATGGGTTGTATCACATCCATCGCTATACCTTGGGGGCAGGCTCGTTTTCGACGACCGGCACCACGGATCCGCTGGTCTATGCGGCCGCACCCCTAACCGGCAGCACCAGCGGTAACCCAAAGAGCGCCGGGTACTTTCTGAGTGCTGGTGCCTGGTTGCAGCAGAACATTGAACTGTCGCTAAACTACCGGGGCTTCACGACCTTCAACGGTTCGAAGACAAACTATGACGGCGCCGGGAGAAATGCATCTCACAACAACGCGACCTACATTAACCTTTGGCTGATGTTCTAGCTTGGGGGACTGTCGGTCGTGGCGCAAGAGTCAAGACGGGGCAAGCCATGCTCTTGGGCACGGCTTGCCCCGTGGAATTTAGGGCGTGACTCCAAACACTGCGCCCCTCTCGCCACATCTGCAGCCGAGAAAGCTTCCTCGCGACGCAGTTGTCGCCATGCTCTTGATTCCTTTGCGACAGGCCACCCATCGAAGGGCTTGACGTCAGGACGGGCTCAGGAAAGTTGGAGCAGCCTTCAAGTCTCGAAGTCCACTGCCAAGACGGCTCTGCGCGAGGGCGGTCTGGTGCTTGCCCATCAAAGTGTGCGTGACGGCTAGGATCCCCGGGTAGCAGGGCGCAACCCAAGTCTCAACGCCCGCGTTGGAGCACTGGGGTGAACACTCCCGTGAGGCCGATGCGCCAGACTCTATAGTCGCGGCCAATATCCCGCCGCGCGACAACGATCATGGCCCGACGACGGGTGCTCCCGTGGGCGGTTGGGCCGCCAGCGTCAGTACATAGCCGTAGAGGGCACTCATCTGCTGCCTGGTGAGGGTTCCTGTGCCGGGCATCATTCTCCCCGGAAGCCCGTGGCTGACGATAAGCGTAAACTGCGCCACACCGCTCTGCCAGTTCTGGTCGAGGGGCGCGTCGAAGCTTTGTGCCCGCACTTGAACGTAAGGCTTGGCAGAAACGAGCTGCGTTGGGATATTGCCCTTGCCCGAAACGCCATGGCAGGACGCGCAGCGGTCGGTATAGATTTGGCGACCGTGCTCCACTTCAGCCGCGTTCAACTTCAGCACGGCCGGCGTCGTGGCGGGGCCTGTGGACGCGACGTTCTGATTCGCCTGCTGCACGATCAGCTCCATGGCCAGCGCAATGGGGATGCGGGGAGCATCTGGAACCGGCTTCATCGCTGGCAGCGGCGAGCCGACCTGTCCGCCCGGATCCACCTTGGAATGGCAGGCCACCGCCGTTCCCAGCACCACGGCCAAGACCGCGGCCAATGCAACCCAAGTGTGCGTCGCCGCGCATTGTCTCCACGTTCGCGTCCTCAAAGGTACCCTCCAGACGCCGATTGAGCCAGGCGCGGATCGCCGACTGGCACAAACGGGTGATGTTGCAGAAAGCGAATTACGCACAATCCACACGCGCCGAAGAACACCAGAAAGACGCCGAGCTCGGCCAAGCCGGGGACGACCAAACGTGAATCAATCGAGGGCATGACGAGCCAGTAAATGTCAAACCATTCACCGACGATCACGAGCAGGGCAATCGAGAGCAGGACCCCCTTATGGCGCCGAGCTTTCTGATTTAAGAGCACCACGAACGGAACCACCCATTTGGCGAACAGCAAAAAGACGAACAGCCAGCCCCAGCCGTTCACGATGCGCTGATGGAAGTACTCCGACTCCTCCGGGTAGTTTGCATACCAGATCAACATATATTGTGCGAAGCCGATGTAGACCATGAAGATACTGAATGCATGCAGCATGCGTGCGAGATCGACATAGTTGTGCTCGCCCGCGATATCGGGCAGCGCGCCGGCGCAGCGCATCAAGATGGCCAGGCAAAGCAGAACGGCCAAGCCGGTCTGAAACAAACCGGAAAAAGTGTAGACCCCGAACATGGTCGTCTCCCAGCGGGGCTCGAGCGACATCAGCCAGTCCACTGAAGCCAACGTGAACGTGTAGGCGAACACGACCATAAACAGCGCCGCGCTGCGGCCGCGCACTGTTGGCAACTTGCCGAATCCGGTGGGCGGTACCAACGATTTGACGAGCCCGCGGTCCTGCCGCAACGAGATTCGAATGAACCAGCGTCCAAAGGCGAACCAGATGAGGACAAAACTCACGGCACGCAGGCTGACAAAGTTCCGCGAGAAGTAGAATTGCTTGCTTGCGGTTGCGAAATGATAATCGGCTTGGGCCCACGGGTAGATATGCGGAATCCCCACCAGAAACAGGAGCACGGCGGGGACGAGGACCGCCATGGACGACCCCACCGCCTCCGCCAAGCGGCGAAAGACCACCGACCACGTCGCGTTGGTCGTGTACTCCAAGGCCGTCAAAAATACGCCCCCGAGGGTCACAACCGTAAAGAAGAAGAAGTTGAGCAAGAATGCAAACCAAAACGCTCGTTCGAAGCCGGCGGGGCGTGTCGCCCCCCTGATCGCCACGAGCGTGATGCCAAGCAGGATCATGCTCCAGACGAGTGTCAGCAGCCTGGGCGGAAATACCGCCGGACCGATCGTGCGGATGTTAGTGTCAGTGGTGATCGCGTGGTTCATCGGGAGGAATCCGAATCAGGGACGCGGTAGCGCGTTTTGCCCAGGCTCGTAGCCATGCCGGGTCAGGGCCGGTGGAAAGTCGCTATCCAGCGAAAGATGTTTGCGGGCGGCCATGTCGAGTGCCTCGGGCGGGGGATTAGCCGCCAGTTGTAGCGCTCGAACATAGCGCACGATCACCCAGCGTTGCGCCGGATCGAGTTCGGTGCGATAGGGCGGCATATGGTTCTGGCCCGCGGTGATGGTTTGAAAAAGACGCCCGTCGGACCAAGTCAAGACATCGGGGGCAAATAGCGGGGGCGGCTGCGTCATGTACGGCACGACATAGCCAAAGCCGTCTCCGCGCGGACCATGGCAGACGATGCAGTAGGTGTCGTAATACTGCTGCCCGGCAAGCATGACCGGCAAGGTGAGGGGCATCGGGTTGACCACCGTATTGAGCAACGCCACATCCTCGGCCTGCGGGTAGGAGACGTAGTTGACCGGGATCGTCCCCGGCGGCGGAAGTCGCATACCGGTGGTTGGGTGGGCTCGAGTGTCGAGGGATTGAGTTCGCACCGCGAGCTGGTGATACATATCCGGCTGGTATTCCCACTGGGGAGGCGTAGAGGGACGGTGGCCAAGAACAAGCATGACGCCAAGTGCCACGCCACCCCAACATACGGCGGTCACAATTTGTCGCTTAGTTGGCAACGGTCCGTACCTCCGCAGCGCCCAACTGCTCCAACAGGGCGCGGATGGGACCCATTTCCGCCGCGGTCCCGGGAACCAGCAGCGCGAAACGGTCGTTGGTGAGCGCAAGGTCGAACGGCACGTAATGCGTCGTCGGCCGCAGTTTGACCGCTATGAGCATGGCCACAAAGGTGGCGATGCCGGCGACGAGAATTCCCGACTCGAACGTGACCGGCATGAGCGCGGGTACCGGAACGAACGGCTTGCCGGCGATATTTAGGCGCCAAGTCCAACCCAGAACCCATACTTGGAAGGCAAACCCCAGTCCAGCGCCGATGAAGAACGCGGTTTTCGTCACGCGGGGCATCCAACTGGTTTTCAGGCCCAGTGCCTCGGGCAGCCCGTGTACCGGGTAGGGCGTGAGCGCATCCAATCCGGCGTAGTTATGCGTCCGCAAGATCGTGGCGGCGCGCAGCAGCGCCTCCGGGTCATCGAACATGGCGACGAGGGTCGGCCGCTCACGGAGGCTAGGCATGGCTTTTCTCCTGCAGCGAAGGTTGCCCGCCGACGGGGTGACGAAGGATCGCCTTGATCTCCGCCATGGCCAACGTCGGCATGAAACGCACAAAGAGCAGGAAGAAAGTGAAGAAAAGGCCAAATGAGCCGATCAGTATGCCGATGTCGAAGCGCGTCGGCCCGAAGTACCCCCAGTTGGACGGCAAGAAATCCTGCGCCAGAGAGGTCACGACGATGACGTAGCGTTCAAACCACATGCCGACGTTGACCAGAAGGCTGATGACGAACATCGTGGCGAGACTGCGCCGCGCCCGGCGGAACCAGAAGACCATGGGCACAATGCAGTTGCAGCACACCGCCAACCATCCAGCCCATGCATAGGGACCAACAAAGCGCAGCCAGATAAAGATGTGCTTCTCATAGGGATTCTCGCTGTACCAGGCCATGAAGATTTCGTCGAGGTACGCGAACGCCACGATGGTCGAGGTCACGAGGATGATCTTGTTCATCAGCTCGAGATGGTCCAGGGTGATGTACTGCTCAAGGTGATAGGCCTTGCGCAGGATCACCAGCAGCGATACGACCATGGCAAAGCCGGAGAAAATGGCTCCGGCGACGAAGTAGGGAGGGAAGATGGTGTCGTGCCAGCCGGGCACCAAAGCCACCGCAAAATCGGCCGACACGACGCTGTGGACGGAGAGCACGAGCGGGGTCGCGATGGCGGCAAACAGGCCATAAGACGACTCGTAGTGGACCCAGCCGCTGGCGGTTCCCTCCCAACGCAGCGACAGCGCCGTATAGATCTTTTTCACCCACGGTCGGTGCTCCCGATCGCGCATGGTGGCGAAATCCGGAATTAGGCCCTTGTACCAAAAGAGCAGGGAGATCGTGAAATAAGTCGAAACTGCAAAGACGTCCCACACGAGCGGTGAATTGAAATTCACCCACAGCTCACGATCGTTCGGGTAAGGAAAGAGCCAGTACGCCAGCAACGTGCGTCCCAGGTGCAATAGGGGAAACATGCCTGCGCAGATGACGGCAAAGATGGTCATCGCTTCTGCGGTTCGATTGATCGCGGTTCGCCATCGCTGACGCAGCAGGAACAACACCGCCGAGATGAGCGTGCCCGCGTGGCCAATGCCAACCCAAAAGACAAAATTGACGATGTAGGTGCCCCACATCTCAGGGCGACGCAAGCCCAGAATTCCTAGACCAACGCGGAGCTGCAGCGCCACGATAGCCGCCCCGATGCCGAGTGCGCCCGCCGCGGCGAGAAACGCCCCCCACCACCAGCCGCCTGGGCGCCCCTTCATGGGATCCAGAACGTCGTGAGTCACACGATTCAGGGTGATCCGCGTGTCATAAATCGGCGGCTCTTCGGCCGGCAGCGTACCGTGTTCTAGCATGAAATCCTGGCCCTTGCCCGTGCCGTCGGCCTGCATGCTGGCGGGCTGTCCAACGGCTTCGATCGCCACCGGAAGCGTCCCTGACTCGAAGTCGCCGGCCCCGCCCATCCACGCCGTGGCCGAGCCAACCGGCGCGTTTGCGTCGTCGCTGGAGATCGCCAGACAGGCGCGCACGGGCCCGGCGAGGCCGTGACGCGGCGTTGCACACTCGATCCTCATGCGTTTGCCTCGGGATCCGGTCCAGACGCGGCCGCATAACCGGGCTGGTTGGCGCTGGGGGACGCGCTGGATTCCAGAGGTTCCGGGCGATTTCGGATGCGCGTCAGATAAACCACGGTTGGCTGTGTATTGAGATGTTCAAGCACCCGGTAAGCGCGCACGGCGTTGTCGCCGCTGCGCATGCGCATGACTTCGGACTGGGGGTCGTTGAGGTTGCCGAAGACGATGGCTTGCGTCGGGCAGGTCTGCTGGCATGCGGTTTGGATGTCGCCGTCGCTGATCGGGCGGCCGAGTGTTTCAGCCTGCAAATGGGCGGCATTGACCCGCTGCACACAGAACGTGCACTTTTCCATGACGCCTTTGCTGCGCACGGTGACCTGGGGATTCAACGCGAGCTCAAGCGGACTGCCGCGCAAGGCGCTGAAGCGCCCGTCGGCATAGGCGCCGCTGTAGTCGTAGAAATTGAAATGACGCACCTTGTAGGGGCAGTTGTTCGAGCAATAGCGGGTGCCCACACAACGGTTGTAGACCTGAAGGTTGAGGCCCTCGGCGTTATGCACGGTCGCGAGCACCGGGCAGACGCTTTCGCAAGGCGCCAGGTCGCAGTTCTGACAGAGCATTGGTTGCTGAACGATGTCGGGATTGTCGGGCGATCCTGAGTAGTAGCGGTCTATGCGCAGCCAGTGCATCTCGCGCCCGTTGATCACCTCCTGCTTGCCCACCGTCGGCACATTGTTTTCGACACTGCAGGCAACGACACATGCCTGGCATCCGACGCAAGCGTTCAGGTCAATGGTCATACCCCAGCGATAGCCGGGATACATGTGTTCGGTTGGGCCACCGTTATTCCAGAGCGTAAGACCCGGAGGCCCCGGGGGTGCGGGAGGGCGTGATAGCGCCTGCAGGAAGCCAGCCAGCAGCTCTTCTCGGACAATTGGCCGGCCGTCGAGGTAATTATGGCCCTGCGTAGATGCCAGCGCGTATCCCGCTTTCATGCGCACGAGCTTGACCTGGGCACCGGCGTAGACGATCCCGGATCCGACGATGCGCGACAGGGGATACGCATTGACGCCGACGTTGTTGCCGATCGTCCCCACCGACGTGCGGCCCCAGCCCAACCCAAGCACCGCGACTTGGGAGTGAACGCCGGGCTGGAGCTGCACCGGCGCCGAGACCCGCGTCTGCCCGACGGCGATTTCGACCACATCGCCGGCATTCAACCCAAGATTCCGCGCGGTTTCTGGTACGAGCGCTAAGGTGTTATCCCAGGCCAATTTGGAAATCGGATCGGGTGCCTCCAGCAAAAGTCCATTGTTGTTGCAACTGCCGTCGCCGGTCATCGGTTGGGCGATAAGGACGAGCGCGAGCCCCGTGGGAGGTTCTGGCTGCGACAGGGTGGCGGTCGCCTCGGCGAGCGCTGCAACATGGAATGCACGCGCCGGCCCCGGCTCCCGCTGGCTTGCGTCAAACAGGCCATCGCGCAATGCGCTCGTCCAAAAATCGTCCCAAGTCGCGGCCAGCTGGTTTGTGGCATAGATCTGTCCGTTCCAGACCTGGCGCAGGTAGTCATAGAACGTAGCCGGCGCTGGAGCCGCGACTGCGACCGTTGTCGGTGTTGCCGCTTTTGACGGGGGGACACCCGCCGCCGCTGCCAGATTGCCCTTCGCGACCGGAGCAGCGGCGATCCCCGGCGCGGTCTTCCCGTTGCGACACATCAAACTGAGGAGCGTGTCCTCGAACGAACGGGCCTTGAACAGCGGCTCGATCGTCGGTTGCACCAGGCAAAAGAGCCCGCGTCGCGGCTCCGCGTCGCCCCAGCTCTCCATGGCGTGCAGAGCCGGCAGCACCACGTCTGCAAGCTGACCCGTCTCGTCCAGGCGTTCCGCAATACTGGCGACAAAACCGACGCGTTTGGTCGCCCCCGCGAAGTCCGCATCTCCCGGCAACGTATAGGCCGGATTGGCACCGTAAACCATCAGGACATCGATCTGTCCCTGCTGCATCTGATCGCATAGCTGGAGCATTGCCGCATTCGAGCCTTGCGTCTGCTGGCTGGGACTAGCGGTGGCCTCGATCGTTGCTCCTTCGTTTTCCAGGACGGTGTTCAGAAAGCTGGTGACGACCTGGAGATGCAGTTCTGTTCCTGTGGCGGCGGCGGTATCGCCGCCCAGTACCAGGCTGCGTCCCTTGTGCGCCCACAACTCAGCAACCAGTGCAGCAATCGTTCCCCGAGGCAATGCACAAGCTTTTTCGACAATGTCCGGCGCGAACCCCGCCAGGGCGCTGGCGACCGTAGCGTCTGTGGCATACGAAGAATGGCGGTCGATAATCACCATCTGGTGCGCAAGTCCCAGAGCCAGCGGCAACAGGCTGCCGGGATGCACCGGATGACGGGTGTCGGCATTGATTCCCGTCAGCGACAGCATGGGTTCGAACGCAACGACTCGGGACATCGCCAAGTTGCCATCACGGCGCTGCAGCTTACGTTGCCGACCGAAGCCAGCCATCCATTCCTGGCGCGAGTACCCCGTTCCCAAGGGGTCGGCTCCCAACGTCACCAACACTTCGACACGATCCAGCAACAACCGTGGGATAACCGCCGTACCGTAAGCAGCCCGTTGTGCGCCCGTCAAGGCATCGGGGTTGAACGCGTCGCTGGTGACGTGCCGCATTCCGAACTGACTGACAAACTCGGCTACCAACTGGATACGGGCTGGGCCATGAATCGTTCCGGTCAGCAACACCGCTCCCCCGGGACGGGCACGATGGAGCGCATCCATCAGGGCGGCATCGGCCTCGTTCTCACCAAGCGGTTGATGTAGGCCGCCGCGGTTCGTCCGCAACGCTCCCGCGATCCGATCGGGATCGTAGAGGTTCAAGAGCGCTGCCTGACCGCGAGCGCAGAGGCTTCCCTGGTTCAAGGGATGCAGCGGGTTACCTTCCAGCTTGATCGGACGCTGATCCAGAGTCTTGACAATCACACCGCACCCAGCCGGACATTCCCGGCACGTCGAAGCGTAGCTGTTCGGCACCCCTGGCAGGGTTTCCTCGGGCTGTTGCGCGTACGGCACGATCTTCTCGAGGGGCTTGCGGGTACAGGCAGTTGCTGCCAGCGCCAGCGCCGCGGTCGACCATTGCAGAAACTCGCGTCGCCCAAACTCAAAGTGTCCACGCCCAACTCCGGCGACATGCATCGAAGACCTACCAACAAACTCCTCCTCGCACTGCCGGGCGACAGCCGGATCTCGCTCATATTCCGGGAGGGTAGCCCAATACCGTGGTTCGCTCATGGTGTTGTGCCTCAGCCTAGGCGTGGCAGATGTTGCAGTCGTACGGTGCGTTGACGGGATGACCGTGGTAATGCGCCAGAGCGCGGTACGGTTTCTCCGACGGTTTGGGCAAATAGTTGTTGTTGCGGTGACAATCCATGCACTGGCCCATCGTAAATTGGCGAACCTGCCGGACGCGTGTCATGTCCTGCACCTCGCCATGACAGGTTTGGCAAGCCACTCCTGCATCAACATGCATGCCATGGTTGAACTTGACGAACTGCGGGAGATCGTAGACGCGCACCCATTGAATCGGAGTTGCCGCGCGGTAGGCGGCGGTCAGCTTCTCGATGTCCGGCTTGCCCGTCGCTACGACCGCATGGCATCCCATGCATACGTTGAGCGCGGGGATGGGAGCCTCCGGCGAACGCTGTGCGCCAGCATGGCAATAAAGGCACGGGATGTGGTGATCACCCGCATGCAGTTGATGACTGAATGGAATCGGCTGCACGGGAGAATAGCCGGTGTTGCCATTCACCCGAACGATGATCGCGACGCAGATCACCACCGCGACTGTCGCGGCCGGCAGTTTCCATGCTCGTGTAGTTAGCCCCATGAACCTTGTCCATCAAGCCCCATGTCCCAAATCCGAGATCGTATCGCCCGTTTGCGGTGGATCGCGCAATGGAAACAAGGCTAGGGCCAGCTTGCGACAGCGCTGGGGATCCAAACCCCGTGGCCCGCACCGGCGTCGCCTCTCCCGCTCATCCACCGTCCAAGCGCAGCATACGGGCGGGCGGGTCTGAACGCATGTGACGGACGTCACGGCGCAACCCGACCAATGCAGGAAGTGGGAGAAATCAAGTCAACTTCTATGCCGAGCCGTCGGTCATGACGTCCGGCGGTGGCCCCCCGACAGGGCTTGTCGGCGCCCACCCCCTTCCGACCGCCATGGGCTCGAATAACGCGCGGTTCCGACGCCAGCACGACAAGTCCGTGATCCAAAGGCGAAGTTGTCGCTGTGGACCGAAGGCGTTGCGGGCGTCGTAGCAGGCCAGATCCTGCGCGGGCCGGGTTCTTTCGGGCACCGTCCCACAGCTGTGACGGACGTCACGGCCCAACCGTCAAGAAGCACACTATTGTCGGCAAGGGCGGCATGCGGGCCAGTTTGTCCGCGAGGCAAGGAGGAACATGGTCGTGCGCTCTCCCTACGAATTTGACCTGATCGATGACTGTCTGACCTGCCCAGTTCGCCACGACCGCCTTTTCTGTACCCTGCCCACACCGGCAATCCAAATGCTCGAAACGATTACGGCGCCGGAACTGTACCCCAAAGGCGTGTTGTTGTGCCTAGAAGGGCACCGGGCGCATGGGATCCACGTTCTTTGCCATGGAAGCGCCAAGGTTTATGCGAAATCTGCCGGAGGTAAGACCATCATTCTACGAATTGCCGGGCCAGGCGAGCTGGTGGGCCTGACCGGTGTAATCTCCGGGGGCAATTATGAGGCGAGCGTCGAGACCCTGCGACCCACACAGGCAAACTTCGTTTCGAGGCAGGATTTTTTGCGATTCCTTGCAAGATTTCCAGAGGTAGGAATGAAGAGCGCGCAACAGTTGGCGCATAGCTGCCAATGCGCGTACGAGGAGATCCGTACGCTGAGACTTGCTGGGTCCGTTTCTGATCGCATGGCCAGCCTGCTCCTGCAGTGGTGCCAGCAACCCATGATCCATCAACAATTCACCGACGGCAATCCTCGGGTACAGGTGAGTTCGAGCCAGCAAGAGATCGCGCAAATGATCGGGACGTCGCGGGAAACCATTTCTCGCGTTGTCAACCAGTTCAGACGGAACGGCTGGATTGCCATCCAAGGATCCACGTGGACGATTCTTGATCGCGGGGCGCTTCAACGGCAGCGCATCCCATAATCTTTTGAGCCATGCGTGCACTCATTTATGATATGAGTTGATCGAGAGATCACTGGAACTTCACGGCTCGACGCGATGCAGCGAAACTGGGATCCGTTTCCATGGCGACGACACGTCCATCCTCGTTGACCCGTCCCCTGTTGATGCGCGCAGCTGTTCGTGCCTGGCCGCGCAAACTTTTCCAAAGCACGCAGGCGACCACGCCATAGGTATGTGAACAGCTCGATCTGGTCCACTTGGCACCGGAAGCGATATGAGCACTGCCACAACTGAGCTGCTTCAGCGGATACCCATGTTCGCGGGTTTGGAGCCAGAGGTCCTCAATGCCCTGAGGCAACGAGCCGCAACTCGTTCGTTTGGGCCCTCCGAACTCTTGTTCAACGAAGGTGACCCTTGCGACGGTATGTTCTTGCTGGTGCAGGGCTCGGTCAAGATCTTCAAGAGTTCGTCGTCGGGACGGCAGTTGACATTGGCCGTCGAGACAGCGCCTGCGACTATCGCGGAACTACCGCTTTTCGACGGTGGCCCGTACCCGACCTCGGTGCAGGCGGTCGACGAGGTGGTCGCGCTTTTCTGCCACAAGCGGGATTTCCGGGCGGTTTGCCTCCAGCATCCCCAGTTGCCGCTCCAAGCGCTGGCCGTTGTCGGCCGCCGACTGCGTGCCCTGGTCGCACTGATTGAAAGCGTCACGTTCGGCAAGGTCCGCCAACGCTTGGCGCGCACGCTGCTCGAACTGGCCGATCAAGCCGGCGGGGATTCGTTTTCCTTGCCCTGGACCCACCAGGACATCGCGCTGAATCTGGGGACTGTGCGCGAGGTCGTTTCACGCAACCTGAACCGTTTCCAGGCTGCGGGACTGATCCAGGTAAACCGTCGGGGTGTCGTCTTGGCCGACCGGGAAGGCCTGCAGCGCGAAGCCGAAGCCGAGATTTGATGCATCGTGTGACGTCGGTCACTGCAATCTTGGACCTCCTGCCCGAAGCTAATACATGGCAGGAGGGACCATGAAAGTAGATTCGCAGACGACGGTGCGGGACATAGCTTTGGAATATCCGCAAGCGGCCCGGATGTTTGAGTCTTTTGGAATCGACTATTGCTGCGGTGGAAAGCGCCCCCTCGAAGACGCGTGTCGGCAGGCTCACGTTGCCGTCGACACGGTGCTCGAAGTGCTTCGACGTCCGGTGGCGGCCGAAGAGGTCAGGGACGACCGCTGGAACTCCGCGTCCTTGGAGGAACTCGCCGACCATATCATCGGCGCACACCATGCTTTCGTTCGTCGGGAATCGCCGCGGTTGACGGAGCTGGCGCGAAAGTTGCGGGCGCGACACGAATCCGCCCACCCCGAGCTGCGGCGCGTCGACGAGCTATTCGGGGCGCTGGCGACCGAGTTGGCACTCCATATGCTCAAGGAGGAGCAGGTTCTGTTCCCCATGATCAAACGGCTGGAAAAAGCCCGGCAAGCCGATGGAGCAAGTGGAGCACGTTTTTGCGGCATTGAGTTCCCGATACAGCGGATGACGGCCGAGCACGACGAAGCGGGCGAGGCCTTGCGTAGTATCCGTTCTCTTACCGCTGCATTTCAGCCTCCTGTTGGCGCCTGCCCCAGTTTCCGCGCGCTCTACCAGGGACTGGAGGAATTCGAACGAGACCTCCACCGTCATATCCATCTTGAGAACAATATCCTCTTCCCGCGGGCGGTGGAATTGGCAAGGACGGGCCAGGAGAACGGCAATGTCGGCCGCTAGGCTGCCGATCACCGTTGACGTGCGGTCACAGCGCGAGGCGCAGCTCCAGCGCTTGGTGAGCATTTATGTCGTCACCGGACTGTTTTTCATGCTGCTGCCCGGAACATTTCTTGGTGTATGGAACCTGATCTCCATTAGTAGCCGGCACTCGCTGTCGTCACTTTCGGCAGCGTGGCTCCAGGCGCACGGCCATGCGCAGATCTTCGGATGGATTGGCACCTTCGTCATTGGAATCGGTTACTATTCCCTTGCCAAGATGGGACAAATTCGTCCTTTTGCGGTCAGCCGGGGCTGGCTGAGTTGGGGCCTTTGGACATTCGGCTTGATCCTGCGCTGGATCGCCAACGTCAACCTATGGCACTGGCGGGTGCTGCTGCTGGCTTCAGCTGGCTTTGAGTTGGCCGCATTTCTGATCTTCTTTTCGACGGTGAGCAGACATAAGCGGGGCGGCGAACGAACGGCGATGGAACCTTGGATGAAGCTTGTGATGGCTTCCACCATCGGCTTTCTGATCCTTCTCCTTGTCGATTTGGGTGCGGCTGCCTACTTGGCGTTTCGAGCCGACAGTCCGGCGTTCCCGCACTGGTTCGATCAGCGCTTTCTTGTGCTGGCGACCTGGGGCTTCCCGGTGCTGGCGGTGTGGGGGTTCAACGCGCGCTGGCTTCCGGTGTTTCTCGGCTCGAAACCGCCTTCCAGTCGGGGTTTGATCGCCGCATTAATGATTTGCGAGACCGCAGTGTTCTGCGCCCTTTGGGGATACTTTCGACCTGCGACCGCCCTGCTGATGATCGCGTCGATGACCACGATCGCGGCGCTAAACGTCTTCGAGCCGGCCTTGCATCCCGCCAAGACTCAAGGCGTCCATCCCAGCTTTCCCTTCTTCGTGCGCCTTTGCTACGTCTGGCTGCTCGCTGCATCCGTCCTTTCGATGTGGGCGGCCAGAGCGGACGTGCATGGCGGCATTTGGGGTGCCTCTCGTCATGCTCTCACCGTGGGATTCCTGGCGAGCATGATCTTCGCCATCGGCCAACGAGTGCTGCCGGCCTTCTGCGGAATGCGACAACTCTTCAGCAGTCGGCTGATGTTCGGCTCTTTACTCACGCTGAACATCGGTTGTCTTCTGCGAGTAACGGCTGAGATTCCAGCCTATGAAGGTTATTCTCAAACTGTCTGGCACGTCCTGCCCTGTTCAGCGATTGTAGAACTGATCGCGGTGACCCTTTTCGCGGTTAATATGGTCCTGACTCTGGCCCAGCCGCCTGCGCATCTGCAACGGTTGCGGCAAGCTATCGCGTGACTCCAAGGCCGGTGTTCAGCCTGGAATCAAGGAGGTTGTATTGATCCAAATCGGACAGGCGAGCGCAACCATCGACACGCCCGTGGAGCACCTGATGGCGTGCCACCGCCGGATCGAAGACCGCCTCGCGACGCTAGCGCGGGCGGGTGATCATCTGCGCGAGGACAGGCCCGCAGCGTTGGAGGCGATCCGTAGGAGCATCCTGTTTCTCGATTCGAGTGGTGTGCTACACACGAGGGACGAGGAAGAGAGCCTGTTCCCAAAGCTAAGGCCGCATCTTTCGCCCGAAGAGCTGCAATTCCTGGATGGACTCGAGGAACAGCACCGCGCTGCAGAGTCGGTGTTCACAGAACTGAGGGACGTTGCGGAGGAGTTGGCCACCGCTGCTGACAACTCCGTATCTGTGGAAAGGCGTTACAAGAAACTCGCAGCGCGACTTTCCGCGCTTTACCTCCCTCACATCCAGTCCGAAGATGAAATCCTCACAACACTTGCCAGGCGCACGCTCACCGATGACGAGCTCAGGGTCATTGCGGAGGAGATGAAGGAGCGACGGGAGCAACGTAAGCATCCGTTATAAATGTGATTCTTCTTGAGGTGTTTCGCGCGTTCCGGGAACGCCCGATCACGGTCACGCCCCGCGCAAGCTTGGCGTTGAGAGCCGCGCGTCCACCGGCGGTCGGCCCTTCCCATCCGCGCGCTGCTGCGCCCTCACGCTCAGTTCCAACAGCTCCCATTGCCTGTCGCTCACCGCCCAGCATCCGCGCATCGGCTGCGTCGGCGGAAGGTCCCCAGAGCGCCTCCAGCTTCGCCTCACCCGAAACTCGCCCGCAACTACCTTTTTCCTCCCCCGTACCGTTCTTGAGACCGCCTCTGGGCAGGCAATATAAATCCATTACTGTTCTTCATTCGTGACGGCCGTCACGGCATTGGATCGCGATTTCGAGTGGAATGGGGTGCGCCGCTGCCAGCGCCCGGCAACAAAGGAGTGCTCCTCACGCACGACTCCAACTCAACCCCTCGCCCCTTGTGGATCCTGCGCCTGACCGCTGGAACCTTTCTTTTTCTGCTGGTCAGCGGCGTGTATGCATGGCTGTATCCGCGTCAGCTGGCGGCACAATGGGCGCTGTTGGTCCACACCAGCGTCGGACTTCTCGCGCTCGCGCCCATGTCGCTGCTGATCTGGAAGCACGGACGCAAGGCGCAGCGGTTCCATCCAACACGCTGGTATGAGAGAAGTTGGCTTTCGGGAGTCGCTTGGACTTTGCTCGGTGTGACCGGAGTGGCGCTGGTCCTGGTCGGCCTTTTCGGCGCCGACGTGCCTTACCGCCTGCATTGGCTGCATCTGATCCTCGGGTTGACGCTGGGGATCGTGGCGGCGCTCCACATCATGCGGGAGGTGTTTCGAAGCGTCTTCGCACAACGGCGCTTCGTCGGTCTTGCGATGCCGCTGGTGGCCGGGATCACGGCGGTTATTCTCGGAGGCGGCGTTCTCTGGTATGTCCGCCGGCAACCGACCCGCCCGGCCAGCTTTCTCCCCTCCAACGCCCGCTCGGAAAATGGGCGCACCATCCCGCCGGCCCTGCTGGATAACTCCAAATCCTGCGCCCGCTGCCACGGGCAAATCTATCGCGAGTGGCAGCCGGGCGCGCACCACTATTCCGCGACCGACGTCTTCTACCAGGCGGTACGCACAAACTATATTAACGCCCGTGGACCGGAGGCGGCGCGCTACTGCGCCGGCTGCCATGAACCGATCACCCTGCTTGGCGGGTTCCCCCTTCGCCGCGGCGTGCAGGAGGAGGCGGCAGAAGGCAGTTCCTGCGCCTTCTGTCACGCCCTGCGCGATCTCCGAACGCGCGGCAACGCCAATTACATCGTGGCCCGGCCTCACCCCTATCTGTTCGAGCAGTCGTCGAACCCCGTGCTGCTGCGCATCTCGGACGCCCTCATCCGGCTGCATCCGGAGGTGCATCGTGAGGATTTCGATCTCAAGCCGGCACGCACCGCCGAGTTGTGCGGGACCTGCCACAAGCAATACATCGACAAGCACGAAAACGGCTTCGGCTTCCTGCAACTGCAGGATCAGTACGACGACTGGAAGAACGGTCCCTGGCATACCAACCCCGCCCGCGAACTGCAGTGCCAGGACTGCCACATGCACAAGCGACCCTCGTCCGATCCCGCCCGCGATGCGTCCGGAACCATTCACGACCATCGCATTCTCGCCTCCAACAGCTACATGGCGGAGCTGCTGCATCTGCCCGGAGGGCGACGGCAGGATGAGCTGGTCCGGCAATGGATGCAGGGCGAGACGGTCATCCCCGAAATCGCCAACCGCTGGCCTCCGGGACCGCTCCTCCAACTGGAGCTGCATTCGGAATCGGCGATCGCCGCGGGCAAGCCCGCCCGCATCCGTGCGGTCGTGATCAACGCCAAAGTCGGCCACGCATTTCCCACCGGCCCGCTCGACGTCATCCAGGCCTGGCTCGAGTTCACCGTGACGGATATCAAGACCGGTGCCACCATCTATCGCGCCGGGTATCTCGACGCGTCGGGCGCGCTGGTTGGCCCGACGGTGCAGTATCGCTCCTACCTGCTTGACCGCCATGCTCAACCGGTATTCACCCACTCCCTGTGGGACGTGGTCGGAGCCCGCGACCGCCGCGCCATCCTCCCCGGCATGAGCGACAGCACGGTGTTCGCTTTCCCGATCCCGAGACGTGAAGCCGGGACGTTGAAGTGCACGGTGCGCGTGCTCTACAGGAAGTTCAACCACCGGTCGCAGATGCTCCTGCTGCCGCCGGCCATCCGCTCGCTGATACCGGTGATCACCGTCTCCTCCGCGACCCGCTATTTTCCGATCGGCAAGCCGAACAGATCCCGTGATGTCGCCGCGGAGCGGCCGCAATGACGCGTCGGCATTGGCTGAACATGATGGCGAGTGCTTCGCTGGCGGCGCCGCTGGCCGCTATCGTCGGCTGCGATCGGACGGCGGCCGCCCGGCGCGCCGTGCAGGCTCATGCCGCTCTCGCCGCTTCAACCGGCCTCGACGACGGCACGCGGGCGGGGACGTCGATTCCGTCTCCGGGAGCAGCGGATGGCCAGCGCTTCCGCGACGTCACCGCCGCTGCTCAACTCCATTTCACCCACTCCTGGGGACCACGGAGCGGACTGCTACCGGAAGATATGGGCTCGGGACTGGCCTGGGGCGATTACGACAACGACGGCTATCCCGATCTGTACGTCGTCAATCAGCCCGGCGCCTTCGCCTCAAGCCAGAAGCACGGCCCCGGCAATCGCCTCTTTCGCAACAACCGCGACGGAACCTTTCGGGACGTGACCGAAGAAGCGGGACTCGAACTCGTGCACTTCGGCATGGGCGCCTTCTGGGGCGACTACGACAACGACGGCTATCTCGACCTTTTCGTCACCGGCCAGGACGGTTGCCGTCTGTACCACAACGAAGGCAACGGCCATTTTCGCGACGTCACCCGCCGCAGCGGCGTCCAGACGCCTTGGTGGAGCACGGGCGCCGTCTGGTTCGACTTCGACGGCGACGGCTGGCTCGATCTGTATGTGGTGCACTATGTCGACTACCCGCACGATGTGGCATCCCTTCACCTCAGCGCCCGCGGGCAGTACAACCTGGTGGTGCCGCCGGCGTTGAATCCGCAGTCCTTCGCGCCCAGACCCAACCGCCTCTTTCGCAACAACCGCGACGGAACCTTTTCCGATGTCACCGCTCGTGCCGGGGTGGCCGATGCTGACGGACGCAGCCTCACCGTCACTGCCGCCGACTTCGGCCTCACTGGCCATCCCGATTTGTACGTCGGCAACGACCTCAGCATGAACCGCTTCTACGCTAATACCGGCCACGGCCGCTTTCTCGACCGCAGCGCGGAGACTTGGCTGGCCGAGAACAAGGGGACCATGGGATTCAGCGTCGCCGACGTCGATGGCGACGGCGATCTCGACCTCTTCGTCGCCCACTGGCTTTCGCAGGGAGACTCCCTGTACCAGAACCTCCACATCGAAGCGCCCGGCACCGCACTCAGCTTCACCGACCTCGCTGACTCGATGCAGCTCGCCTACGTCTCGCTCCCCATGGTCGGATGGGGCTGCGGCTTCGTCGACTTCGACAACGAGGGCCGGTCCGACCTCATCGTGGTCAACGGCAACACGCTGGAAAACGCCCAGGATCACCTTCTGCTCGTTCCCCAACGCCCGTTTCTTTTTCGGCGCACTGGCGACGACTACCACAATGCCGCCGCCACGCTCGCACCGGACTTCGACCATCCTTGCAACGCGCGCGGTCTCGCCGTCGCCGACTTCGACCGTGATGGTGACCTCGACTTCGCCGTCTCCTGCAACCGTGGCCCGTTGCGGCTGTTTCGTGCCGACGGGGCCGAGCAGCGTCAGTGGATCAAGATCAACCTGCGGGGAGTTCGGAGCAACCGTCAGGGCATCGGAGCGCTGGTGCATTTGACTGCGCAGGGGAAGACGCAGCTTCAGAGCGTGGGGAGCCAGGGTTCCTACCTGTCGCAGCACGCCATCGAGCTTCACTTCGGCCTCGGTGATGCGAGCTCGGTCGAAACCATCCGCGTCGACTGGCCCAGTGGCCGCCGCCAGCTCATCCACAACGTCCGCTCGCGCCAGATCCTGCACATCGTGGAGGATTAGCCAGGGCGGCCAAGGTCCCCAGGTGCGACAGCCGGATTAAAGGCTCGGACCGGTTTTCTTTAACACCCGTGTCGAAGAAGTCACTGCAGGCGCGCCAACCCGTGTGGCAGCGGGCGCTGCGGTGCGCGCGACGCGTCCAAGTATGTCCGGTCGACAATCACCAGCTCGCCGCGGCGTGTCGCTCCGACAGGGTCCCTTCGCGACGCAGAGCACCCAAGAGGCGCGTGATGCACCTCCCAAAGTGTAAAAGATGTTCTGAACACAACCTGTAAACCTTGTCCTGGTACTTGACACCCAAAGCGGGTGCAGGGGCAGGAAGTGGCCGGTGGCAAATCGTCCAGCTGTGATGGTTCTCCCGGGTCAGCGATCCGTAATACACGCCCATCCGCAGCCGCACCATTATCTTGAGAGTGTTGGCGCCCCTGCAGCTGCATGTTGCATGATCCCCAACGACCGCACTCGCGAGGTTTCGTCACAGGATTGCGCTCGCGACACCAGTCCGAACGGGACCGAGTCCGCCAAGGGAACGGCGCTGCTGGGCAACTTTGCCGACTACAAACGCATCCAACCTTCACTCGTGCACAAATTTATAATAAAGATAATAATGAGGATATTAACAGTTCTGCTTGTCGTTCTTAGTGTAGGAGATGCAGCGTTTGCGGTACCCAGTTTTGCCCGCCAAACGGGGCTCTCGTGCAATGCCTGTCACAGTACCCCTCCCGAGCTGACGGCTTTTGGACGCAAATTCAAGCTCAACGGCTATGTGTTGACGGAAACGACCGTGAAAGACAAGATCGGCAACTCCAAAGACCTGCTGCTCTCGAAATACATTCCGCTCTCTGTCATGATCTTGCTGTCCGACACTGCGTATCAGGCCAATCAGCCCTCCACTCAAAACGGCACTGCCGGATTTCCCCAACAGTTGAGCATTTTTCTGGCTGGAGCCTTTGCCTCGCATTTCGGCGGCCTCGCGCAGTTTACCTACACCCATCAAAACGACCACTTTGGCATGGATAATACCGATCTGCGTTATGCCAACCAAAAGACCCTGGGTGGGCATGACCTGGTTTACGGGATCACGCTCAACAACAATCCCACCGTGGAAGATGTGTGGAACAGCACTCCGGCTTGGGGATTTCCTTGGATATCGAGCAGTTCTGGTATCAGTCCCCTGGCGTCTCCGCTCCTTAAAGGGGCACTGGGTCAGGATGTTGCTGGCGTCGGCGCCTACAGCATGTGGGACAGCCATCTCTACCTCGACGTAAGCATGTATCGCTCCGAACATGCCCGCGGCCCCATTCCCGTCACCGGGACCAACTACCAATACAACATCAGCGGGGTTGCGCCCTATTGGCGTGCAGGATGGCAACAGACATGGGGAAGCAACTACCTTGAGGTCGGAACGTACGGCATTCATCTGAACTCCCACCCGCGTGCCATCGCTGGGCCGGAAGACCGCTATCTCGACGCGGCCTTCGACTTTCAGTATGAACGTCCCTTTGGCACCCACTTCCTGGATGCTCACGGGACGTATATCCACGAGACATCCGATTTGCGGGCGACCTTTGGCGCTGGGGGCGCGTCCGCCCAGTCCAGCCATCTGAATACGGTCAAACTGGACAGCACCTATCACTGGACCAGCAAATACAGTGCGACCGGTGCTGTGTTCTCGACCACCGGGAATGCGGACCCGCTGCTCTATGCGCAGGCTGCGGTAACGGGCAGCAACAACGGCAGTCCGAACACCAGCGGTTATATCGCGCAGTTCAGTTACTGGCCGGTGCAGAACATTGACATCAATCTGGCTTACACGGGCTATCTGAAGTTCAATGGCGCCCGCACCAACTACGACGGCGCCAACCGCAAGGCTTCCGACAACAATACCCTGTACGTAGCCTTGTGGCTCAACTTTTAGGAGACAGCATGGAACACCGCCGCAATGGTGATCAGGACAAGGCCCACGACGATGTCATTATTATTAACAAGCGCTCCTTCTTTGGAATGCTGCTTGGCATCGGCACCGCGGGCATGGGAGCACTCCTTGCCATTCCCGTGCTACGCTATGCGTTATATCCGCTATCGGCAACTTCCCGTCAGAGTGGCTGGTCCGTTGTTGGCGCCGTTGATGAGTTCTCCAATCTGGCGCAACCTATCCAAAAAACCGTGGACTTTACCCAACAGGACGGGTGGCGTGAAGTCGTCTCCTCTCAGTCCGTCTATGTGACCCATGGTCCGGACGGTCAACTGCGAGTTCTCTCCGCCATCTGCCCGCATCTCGGGTGCAGTGTCTCCTGGCAAAAGACGCCGGAGGAATTCGTCTGCCCCTGCCATGGAGGACGGTTTGCCGTGGACGGAAAACATGTTTTCGGGCCGCCGCCCCGTGCCATGGATGCCCTGCCCCACAAGGTGCGGGATGGAAAACTGATGGTGCAGTTTGAATACTTCCGGTCGAATGTTCCGAACCAAGAAGTGTTGGGCTAGGTGCCAGGGTGGATGATCCAGTGAATATCTCGCCAAAGAAGCGTTTGCCAGCACGTCTCCGTCGCTGGATCGACAGCCGCACTGGCCTGCGCAGCGTCATGCGCGCATCCCTGGATGAACCGATTCCAGGGGGGGCACGCCTGGCTTACGTGTTTGGCTCCGGTCTTCTCTTCGTTTTTATCTCTCAGGTGATCACCGGTCTCTGCCTTGCACTCTACTATGTCCCTTCCGCGGAGACGGCGCATACCAGCGTGGCATACATCACCAAGCAGGTTGCCGCCGGGGCCTTTCTCCGCAGCCTGCATTACTACGGCTCCAGCGCAATGATCGTGGTGCTGGCACTGCATTTTCTGCAGACCTTTCTGTATGGGTCTTTCAAGGGCCGCAGAGAACTGCTCTGGATCTCGGGCGCCGTGCTGTCCCTTCTGGTTCTGGGCATGGGCTTCACCGGCTACCTGCTTCCGTGGGACCAGAAGGCTTACTTTGCGACGGCTGTCGGAACGAACGTCATCGGACAGGTTCCCTTCATTGGAGAGTGGCTCACACGGTTGCTGCGCGGCGGAGACACTCTTGGAACACTGACGTTGTCACGTTTTTATGTGGCCCACGTGTTCCTGATTCCTGGCGCGATCTTCTTGTTCATCGGCGCCCACATTGCGCTGTTCCGAAAAGCCGGCCCCGCCGGCCCGATGCACGAGGATCCTATTGAGCCGAAATTGCCGCCGGAGGGATTCTATCCGCGCCAAGTCATCATGGACATGGTGTTTGCACTGCTCCTGATGATCAGCCTTGGCGTCTTGGCATACTTCCATCCCGTGGGACTTGGCCCGGTTGCCAATCCTGCGGACACCCATTTCCTTCCGCGTCCCGAGTGGTACTACCTGCCGATGTTCGAGTGGCTCAAGTTCTGGGAGGGGCCCAAGGTTGTCCTGGCCATTGTCGTGGTGCCCGGAATCCTCGCGCTGCTGTTTTTCCTGCTGCCGTTTTTGGATCGCAAGCTGGAACGGCGGCCGTGGCGCAGGCCAATCCCACTCCTCGGAGTTGCCATCGTTGTCGTCGGCATGATTTTTCTTGGGATCAAGAGTCATCGGGATGATGCCCACGACCCCAGCATCGCGGCGCAAATCGCCCTTCAGGATCAACAGGAGAAGGAATACAGCAGGGCCCCATTTCAGCCTTATCTTGAATCTCCGGGGGCAATGGCGCCGTTGCAGGTCGTATCCGGTCCCATCAGCCCTTTGGTCGCTCAGGGGAAAGGAATCTTTGATGCCCATGGATGTTCCGGATGCCATGGGGAGACCGGGATGGGGACGCCCGCTGCTCCACGCCTTGTCGGAGTGACCAGTAAGTACTCTTCGGAACAGCTCGTGAGCGTGCTTCACAATCCAAATGCGAAGATGCGAGCTGGCGGGATGCCGGCGGTCGACGTCTCGACCAGCAATATGTCTGCGTTACTCAGCTACCTGGGTGCCCTGGGTACAAGCGCGGCGAACGTTCCGGCGACATTTCACGTCGCGCAACCTACAGCCATCGCCACTGTCAGGGAGGCCCCGTCTTCCGCCACGACAGGCGACAGTACCCAGCTCCCTGTCCCGAGCCCCGCTGGAGCAACCGTTGCGTCTGTGGCAATTGGGCAACAGGTATTCCAGTCGCATGCCTGTTTTGCGTGTCATGGACAGGCAGGCGTGGGAACAGCACGCGCTCCAGCTCTGGCTGGGCGCGTGGCAAAGCTTTCCGATTCGCAACTGGCAGAACTCTTACATAGTCCGAGTGCCGCGATGCGTGCCGGCGGGATGTCACCACTGGCAGCAGCACCAGAGCAGGTCAGCTCCTTGATAGCCTACCTGCGAACGCTGGCCCCGGCTCGGAGTGCGCCGCCACAGAAGGTGTTCAGCGCAGCGATTCCTGCGGCGAGTCCAGCCGAGGTGGGGAACGCTCCTGCCCCGGAGTCAGCGCCGACGCCGGCGTCCGCAACACCACGCGCAGCCCCTGCGAATGCACAAGCCTCAGGAGGACGGGCTGTCTTTGTTGCAAACGGGTGCGCTGCCTGCCATGGACAGAATGCGGATGGCACGCATTTCGCGCCATCCCTCATTGGAATCGTCCATAGATTCCCGAAGGCTCAACTCGCGACATTGCTGCGTCATCCTTCGCGGCAAATGCGCGACGGGGGCATGCCTGCCGTCACGGTGAATGATGCGGAACTGCAGCAACTCGTAGCGTATCTATCGAGCTTGGGCGCTGCTCCTTCCGGGCAGCCCACGACATCCGGTCACGGGACGCGTTCTGCTGCAGCCTCGTCCCTACCCGGGCCGGCAATGTCGACAGCCGCGGACGAGCTGAACACATTGCCGCTGAGTCCAGAGGCGCTGCGTGGAAAAGCGATATTTGAGCACTATTCCTGTGAAACCTGCCATGGAATTGGCGGCTTGCATGGAACTGTAGCGGCTCCCGGCCTGGCTGGAACGGCATCGATTCTCTCTGCGCCTATGCTGGAGAATCTGTTGCGGCATCACAGTCAACGCATGCAAAAAGGTGGCATGCCACTCACCGACATGAATGCCCAGGATATGCAGGCGATCGTCGCTTTCATCCGCTCACTGCCCCGTCCACGATAGGTTGTGTCGGGAGGGGCGTGGGTCGCCGGAGGAGAGCTGAAAAGGTCGGGCTGTCCCACCCCTTCCCTGCGGCGCCGCAGCAGCATAACCCAACGACGAGCATCGATCACGCCGCCTACCAGTGTCGTGCCTGGCTGGCGCGCCTATTGCGCCGATGGCCATTTCCAGTTTCGGATCTCGGGCTTGTCTATGCCTTCGGTGTTGGCATAGTGAATACTTTCGATGATCTGTCCCTTGAGCCACTCCTTGAGATGTGCGCCGGAAGCCTGCAGCGAGGGAACCCGATCGATGACGTCGATCGCCAGGTTGAAGCGATCGACCTGGTTGCGGATGGCGAGTTCCAGGGGGGTATTGATGTTGCCCTTCTCTTTGTACCCGCGAACATGAATGTTGGCGTGATTGGCCCTGCGATAGGTGAACTTGTGGATGAGCCAGGGGTATCCGTGGAAGTTGAAAATGACGGGCTTGTCCTGGGTGAAGAGGGAGTCGAAGTCACGATCCGAAAGGCCATGAGGATGTTCCGTATCGGGCTGGAGACGGTACAGGTCCACGACGTTGACGAAGCGAATCTTAAGATCGGGAAAGTGCTCCCGAAGAATGGCCACGGCAGCCAAGGCCTCCTGCGTCAGGATGTCGCCCGCGCTCGCCACCACGACATCCGGCTCCGCTCCGGCATCGTTGCTCGCCCAGTCCCAGATGCCGATGCCCTTGGTGCAATGGACGACTGCCGCATTCATGTCGAGGTAGACCAGGTGCGGCTGCTTGTCGGAGACGATCACGTTCACGTAGTCCTCGCTGCGGAGGCAGTGATCCGCCACGCTAAGCAAACAGTTCGCATCCGGAGGGAGGTAGATCCTGGTGACGCCTGCGCTTTTATTGCTGACGAGATCCAGAAAGCCGGGATCCTGATGGGTAAAACCGTTATGGTCCTGGCGCCAGACGAGCGACGAGATCAGGAGGTTGAGCGAGGAGATGGGAGCACGCCAGTCGAGTTCCAGCTTCGCCTTCTCGAGCCATTTCGCATGCTGGTTGTACATGGAGTCGATGATGTGGACGAATGCCTCGTAGGTATTGAACAGACCATGGCGGCCCGTCAGGAGATAGCCTTCGAGCCAGCCTTCGAGCGTGTGTTCGCTGAGCATCTCCATCACGCGGCCATCGGGAGCGATGACTGTGCCGTCGGCGTCCTCCGGCTTGATCGCAGCCAGCCAGGTCTTGGGACTTGCTTGATAGACATCCTGCAGCCGATTGGACGCATTCTCGTCCGGGCTGAACAGGCGGAAGCTGCTCATGTTGCGCCCCATTACGTCGCGGAGAAACTTGCCGAGGGTTTCCGTCGGCGAGATTTCCGTTGTTCCGGGGCTGTCAACCGGAACGGCATAGTCGCGGAAGTCCGGGAGGGTGAGCGCTTTGCGCAGCTTGCCTCCATTGGCGTGAGGGTTGGCGCTCATCCGGCGTTCGCCTACGGGCGCCAGATCCCGCAACTCGGGCACCAGGGTGCCGTGCTCGTCGAAGAGTTCCTCCGGCTTATAGCTCCGCATCCACTGTTCCACGATTCGGAGGTGCTCCGGATTGGACTGCACATCGAGGACCGGCACTTGGTGTGCTCGCCAAAAGCCCTCGACCTTGTGCCCGTCGACCTCCCGCGGTCCGGTCCACCCCTTGGGTGAACGGAGGATGATCATCGGCCAGCGCGGCCGGTCCGGCTTGCCGCTGCTGCGTGCCTCCTGCTGCATGGAGCGAATCTGCTGTACGCAGACCTCGACGGTTGCAGCCATCTTCTGGTGCATCAGTTGGGGATCGTCACCCTCGACGAAATGCGGCGACCATCCATATCCCGTGAAGAGAGCCTCCAGCTCCTCCGGAGCGATGCGGGCCAGCAGCGTGGGATTGGCGATCTTGTATCCGTTCAGATGAAGAATGGGCAACACCGCGCCATCCCGGATCGGGTTCAGAAACTTGTTGGAATGCCACGAGGTTGCCAGCGGCCCGGTCTCCGCTTCGCCGTCTCCGACGACCACACTCACGATCAGGTCGCGATTGTCGAACGCGGCTCCAAACGCATGCGACACGCTGTAGCCCAGCTCGCCGCCCTCGTGGATCGAACCGGGCACCTCCGGTGTGCAGTGACTCCCGAGCTGGCCGGGAAAGGAGAAAGCCCGGAAGAGCCTGAGCATACCCACTTCGTCCTGGCTCTTCTCTGGGTAGATCTCCGAATAGGTCCCTTCGAGGTAACAGTTCGAGATCACGGCCGGCGCGCCATGGCCTGGACCGGAGATGTAGATCATGTCCAAGTCGTACTTCCGAATGACACGATTCAGGTGAACCCAGGTGAATGTCTGGCCGGGGTCGGAGCCCCAGTGCCCCAGCAGTCGGTTCTTGAAATGCTCCGGACGGAGCGGCTCCTTGAGCAGAGGGTTGTCACGAAGGTAGATCATCCCCGCGCAAAGGTAGTTGCAGGCGCGCCAGTATGCGTCGATCTTGCGACACTCGTCCGAGGTCAGCGCCTGCTCCGGGGAGGCCGCGTGCCGTTCACGATTCCCTGTGGATGTCATACCTCTGTGGAATTCATAAAGACCACGCTCCTGCGCACAGTTCGGCCATCCCATTATGTTGCCGCGCCCTCTCCTGAGATGCAGCGCGTGGACCCGACGCTTAAGCGTGGCACACCTTTTATTCCCGGAGTAGGACAACCATCACTGCAGACGGGACAGCCATCCCTTCACCTTCATACACGGTAAAGTGAAGCCGATGGAAGGCATCAGTGTCGAAGAAGGCAGGTCTGCACCCATGTCCGAGGGATCAATTCTCGTCATCAACACCGGATCTTCATCGCTGAAGTTTGGCCTCTACGCGGAGCAGGATGGCGAAGAACAGCTTCTTCTTGACGGGTTGGCCGATGGCATTGGCCGGAGCAGCAGCGGCAAGCTCGAACTGAGGGACGCCCACGGTCGCGTGCTGCGATCCGAGAACCTCAGCTTCACGTCGCAGGGCGACGCCCTGGACCGCGCCGCACAATGGCTCACGGAACTCTCGCGAAGCCAGCCGTATGCCATCGGACACCGCGTCGTGCATGGAGGGCCTCACCTCGTGACTCACCAGCGTATTACGCCGGCTGTGCTCGGGGAGCTGCAGACTTGCCTCCACTTCGCGCCGCTGCACATTCCGCTGGCGCTGCAGCTCATCGACAGGGCTGAACGGTTTTACCCGAAGGTCCCGCAGTTTGCCTGCTTCGACACCGCCTTTCACAACACCATCCCGGAAGCCGCAGCGAGGTTCGCCCTTCCCCGGGGGTTGTTTGATGAAGGAATTCGCCGCTACGGCTTCCATGGGCTCTCTTACGAGTCCATCGTCCATCAACTTGGCCACGGTCTTCCGAGCCGAACCATCATCGCTCACCTTGGCAGCGGTGCCAGCCTCGCTGCAGTGAAGGACGGGAGATCGGTCGATACAACCATGGGCCTCACGCCCACCGGAGGGATTCCCATGGCAACGCGGAGCGGCGATCTCGATCCCGGGGTGCTCCTGTATCTCCTGCGCGTGAAACAGATGAACGCCGATTCGCTCGAGGAACTCCTGAATCACAACTCTGGCCTGATGGCACTCTCGGGTGGGGACGGAGACATGCGTGATCTCGAAGCCGCAGCCGACGGCGCAGATCGGGAGGCACAGCTGGCGATCGAGGTCTTTTGTACGTCCATTCGTAAAGTGATCGCAGCCTATACCGCAGTGCTTGGCGGCCTGGACCTGCTCGTTTTTGCCGGAGGCATCGGCGAGCACAGCGCCCGACTTCGAAGTGACGTGTGCCACGGTCTCCATTTCCTTGGCATCTCCATCGACGATTCTGTCAACCGGTTGCATGGCAGCAGGATCTCGACGACGCACAGCCACGTCCGCGTGGAGGTCGTTGCAAGCCAGGAAGATCGCCAGATCGCGCGCCACTCTCGCGCCCTGATACGGAAGAACGGCGCCGCCGGAGCGCCCTAGCCGGTGCGGCTGACAACCGCGACCCAAGGCATGACTGGCGAGGCACTAAGGAGGCGCAGGGTTACAAGTAATGATCTGCAGTGTCGATAAAGACCCACCAAGGTACGCCGGGACCATGATTGGGGTTGGGCACCGATCCGGGTAGCGTGGCCACAGGTTGGAACTGCCGGCTTTTACGCCGCCAGAGCCTTGCGCAGCGTCGGGGCAGGAGGGCGTCGGCCTCGGACTTCCCCGCACTGTACAATTCAGACCGACGTTCGATCTGATTCGCGCCCTCGCCTTTCAGAAGGATCAGAAAGATGGGCATCGTAAGACACGCTCTTATCCTGCGCGAGTGAACACACCGGCGGGGATAGGAGGAACCCGTTTGCGATACAGTCCTCAGCTTGGGATTGAAGCCTCGACGAGAAAGAGAATGGGTGTTGAGCCTGAGCGGCCTCAACCCCGGGAGGGTAGCTTGCGGAAGCCGGCGCGCGATGCGTTGATCGCCATCTTGGCCATAACTGGAATCTTGCTCCACCTGGTGCTGCGCTATCTCTTTACTTTTCCTCCCGTTGCATGGCGGATTCCCCTTTACATCACCCTGATCGTGGGCGGCGTGCCGCTCGTGCTCGCTCTCTCCCGCAAGCTTCTGGCGCGGGAATTCGGTTCGGATCTACTCGCGGGCATCTCGATTGTCGCCTCGGTGTTCCTGGGCGAGTACCTGGTGGGATGCATCGTGGTTCTGATGCTGTCTGGTGGCGCCACACTTGAGCAATACGCAAGCAGGCGCGCGTCATCGGTGCTGGATGCCCTTGCGAAGCGGATGCCGCAGACGGCTCATCGCCAACTCAAGGACGCAATCTCTGATGTCGTGATCGATGACATCGCGGTCGGTGATCGTCTGGTGGTCTTCCCGCATGAAATCTGCCCGGTGGATGGCGTCGTTCTCGAGGGCCACGGGAAGATGAACGAGGCGTACCTGACCGGGGAGCCGTTCGAGATAGCGAAGACTCCCGGTTCCGAAGTGCTGTCGGGAGCGATGAATGGTGAAGCGGCACTGACGATCCGCGCAGGCAAGCTGCCGGTCCACTCGCGCTATGCCCGGATCATGCAGGTCATGAAAGAGACCGAGCAAAAGAGGCCGCAGTTGCGCCGTCTGGGCGACCAACTGGGTGCGTGGTACACGCCCCTTGCCCTCCTCGTTTCCATCGCCGCCTGGGTGGTCACGGGGGACCGCCACCGCTTTCTGGCGGTGATTGTGGTCGCCACTCCCTGCCCGCTCTTGATCGCGATTCCTGTGGCCGTGATTGGCGCGATTTCACTGTCCGCGCGACGCGGCATCATCATCAAGAACCCCGCCATTCTCGAACAGATTGACTTGTGTCACACGCTGATCTTCGACAAGACGGGAACACTGACATATGGAAAGCCGTCGCTGGAGGAAATCGTCTGTGCTCCCGGTTTTGAGAGGAGCGCGGTGTTGCGCGCTGCGGCCAGCCTGGAACGATACTCGAAGCATCCTCTTTCCGGCGCGATTGTGGATGCGGCGCGACGCGAAGCCGTGGTTCTTGAACCCGCCGTGGAAATCAGCGAGCGCCCCGGCGAGGGCCTGCGCGGGATCATTGACGGACATCGCGTATGGATCACCGGACGCAAGACCCTCTCCGGCCAGGCGGTTGCGTTGCCGCCGGCCACGGCGGGTCTTGAATGCGTGGTCTGTGTTGACGGCACCTTCGCCGCCGTGTTTCGTTTTCATGACGCACCGCGCAAGGATACCCGCCTCTTTGTGGACCATTTGAAGCCGCGCCACGCGGTCACCCGGGTGATGCTCGTATCCGGGGATCGGGATGCCGAGGTGCGCTATCTGGCGGGTCTTGCGGGGATCACGGAGGTCTACTCCTCCAAGAGCCCGGAGGAAAAAGTCGCCATTGTCAGCGCGGAGGCAAGCCGCCAGAAGACCCTCTTTGTGGGGGATGGCATCAACGACGCACCGGCCATGCAGGCAGCGACGGTGGGAGTCGCTTTCGGCTTGAGCAGCGACATTACCTCCGAAGCTGCCGACGCCGTCATCCTGGATGCCTCGCTCGGCAAGATCGATGAACTGATTCATATCGGGCGGCGGATGCGCAGAATCGCACTCGAGAGTGCCATCGGTGGGATGGCGCTCAGTATCCTTGGAATGGTGGCAGCCGCGATGGGATTCTTGCCGCCGATTGGCGGCGCTGTCGCCCAGGAATTGATCGATCTGCTCGCGGTGATGAATGCGGTCCGCGTTGCCCTGCCTTTCAAGGCACTCAGGGACTTCTAGATCAATTCCGGGCACACTCTTCTTGGTCCGCAGACCGCGGAGCCGGCGCGATTCAAAGCAACGCCTCTGGTGCCAAGGCAGGGGAAGCGGCAGAGAGGTGGAATTGCCCTGTGCGCGGATCTGACCTGCGACAGTTTTAACTCCAGTCGGATTGTCATCCGGGCCGCGACGACCTGCAAACTTTGAAACGTCAACTGGCCTTGGCGACCTCGACCGCCAGGATCTGCGCCGGGCCGAACATGTTGGAGCGGAAGACGATCCATTTGCCGTCGGGCGTGAAGTTGACGTTGGGCTCGAGGTGGTAGTTCTGTCGCGCCATGTTCACCAGCTTCTCGGCCTGCAGCACCCCGTGTCGCGGCCGGAAGAGGTACAGCCACTGGCCGTTCTCCGCGTGCGCGACATTCTGCGGACCGCCGCCGTCGCCGGCAAATTCCTTCTCGTTGGGCGAGATGTTGAAATGCACCGACCACTCGTCGCGGGTGAGCCGGTAGCGGATCTCGCGACCCGTGGCGAGCACCTTGCCGGCCAGCCAGAACTGCCGACTGCGCGGCGTCTGCAAGTCGAACCAGACAATCTTGCCGTCCGGGCTCCAGAACTCATGGCCCGCGATCTCCATCGGCATGGTGCGGCGGTGCACCAGCCGTAGCCCGCTGCCGTCGGTGCGGATCGTCCAGATGCGGTCCACCTTGTCCCACGGGCCTTCATGGCAGAACAGCATGAGGGTGGGATCGGTGGGCGAAAACTGGACGTGGTTGAGCCAGTGATCGTCGTGATAAAACGCCGCGATCTTGCCGGTGCCGATGGTCACCGTGTAAAGCACCATGGGGAGGTGGGCGGCGGCGCGGGCAACAAACATCGCCTGGCCGGGCGGCGGCGCCCAAGCGGGCTGCCCGGGCGTAAGCAGCGTGGCGCTGCCGCCCAGCTCCGTCTCGTCGGCGTTGATGGTCAAACCGGCGCCCTGCTGCCAGTTGGCGGGCAGTGTGGCGACGGTGCGCGTCGCTTGCGTGTCGAGTTGCGTGGCTTCGATCTCGGCCCCGCGGCGGTAGTACAGGGTCCGCGTCTTCGCCGCGAGCACGAGGTTCGCGGTGGGACCGGGCACGACAAGGTGGATGTCGTGCGTTCGAAGGTCGAGCGTGTTGACCCCGGCGCGCGTCGTGAACACCATCAGATCGCCGGCGGCAGTGTAGGCGTTGACGTTGAAATAAAAGCTGTGACTGTCCGGATCGCGCGAGAGCCGCACCACGCGGTGCCCGGTCGCGGGGTCAATCCAACTGGTGGGCGGTTCCGGGACGGCTGCCACCGCCAGGAGTGCGGTCGTGATCCACAACACACCGATCTTAAGGCGCATGGCTTTTGCTCCCGCTCGCGGCGCCGTCCGGCGCCCGGCTTGGGACGTACCGGGCCAGGTCGCGCATCGCGATGACATGGTAGTGGTGATCGTGCAGGTACCTCAAATAACGGGCCAGCAAGGCGGACGGTGTGGTCACCGGAGGATGCGCCACGTCGGGCGTTCCGTGAATCGTCAGCACGACGATCCGGCCGTCATGCGCCTGCTGCAGGTCATTGAGCACGCGTTGCGGATCGTCGCCCGTGGTGCTGAAACTGGGAATGAGCAGCGCATCGTCACGGACCGGATCAAAGGCGCGGCCGCCGCCGGCGCGCGCAAAGCGATACCCGCGCTGCCGCAGCACCTGCAGCGCCATGGGGCTGGTCACATAGGCCGGGTAGGCAAAACTGCGCGGCCGCGGGATGCCGTAGCGCCCGCACTTCTGCTCTATGTAGCGCAGCTCATCGGCAAACTGGGGCGCCGTCAAGGCCGTGACATGGGTGTGCGTGCGGGTGTGGCTACCGATCTCGAAGCCCATGGCGTTGAGCTGCTGAATCTGCCGCCAGCTCATGTACTTGTGCTTGTCGACAAAGTCGGGCGGGAACTCACAGATGAAAAACGTCGCCCCAAACCCGTACTTTTTCACCATGGGCGCCGCCACGGTTGCCTGCGTGCTGACCGCGTCGTCAAAGCTCAGCACCACCAGCTTGTCGGGAACCGAGCGGTGCGGCGGCGCCGGGCGCGCTGCCTGCACGGCTGGCGCCGCCGTCGTGAGGAGTAGTAAGAGGTATATAGGTCGCACGTTGCCGCCGGAGCCACGGGATTTCCCCGGGCTTAAAAGTAAATCTTGATCGCGAACTCGATGGTGCGCTGGATCGGGGGCGTGTAGAGTCCCCCAAACCCCTGGTTAAAGGACTGACGCAGCCGATACAGCTTCAGCCCCTGGACCGTGCGGATGTCGAACGCGTTGGCGTTGCTGGTGGCAAAACCCGCCGGCAGCGCCACCGTGAAGAAATTCGCCGGCAAGACGCCGGCACCGTTGAGGTTGGAGGTGATCTGACCGTTGATCTGATTCATCTCCGCCAACCCCGCCGAGCTGCCCGCCAGCGGCTGGTTGTTGAAGGCCGCCCAGGCGTTGTACTGCGCCGCCGTCAGCTTGGCCTGCGAGGGCTGGGAGAACAGGTCCGAACCGCTGGCGTTGGGAACCGGCGCAAAGACCGGGTGATTGAGCGCGTTGAGGAAGTCGCCGCGCAGTTGCAGCCGGAAGCGCTCGTTCAGGGCAAAGTTCTTCTGCACCGACAGGTCGAGGAACTGTTGCAGCGGCCCGCGGGCGCCGTCAATGGTGCGCGGCGCCGTGCCGAACTGACCCAGCGCCGGTCGTTCGAACGCCGCCGGGTTGAGGTAGGGCTCGCACAGGTTTCCCACCGGACAACCTGCGTTCCAGAGCGGATTCACCACCGGCACGCCGGCGACCAGGTTGGGTCGGATGGTGTGCGTCTGGGTGGTATCGCCCAGCAGGTTGCTGTCCACCAGGGTCACGAGAAAGGGCAGGCCGCTCTGCAGGTGCTCAATGCCGGACACGGTCCAGTTGCCCAGCACTGCGTTCAGGACTCCCGGCATGCCGCCCAGATAACGCTGCCCGCGTCCCAGCGGCAGGTGGTAGAGGAACGACGTGCTCAAGCTCTGGCGCACGTCGAAAGTGGAGACGGAACGGTCGGAGCGTAGCGGCGCCCCAAACGACACCTGGCCGCCCACAGTCTCGGTATTGAGACTGAACTTGTCGGGGCTGGCGTCCGAAGCATCGTCCAGCGATTTTCCATAAGTGTAGTTCGCCGACAGGAACAGGCCCCGCGTCGCCCGCCGCACGAAGCTGGCGTAGACGGCATGGCGGATGCTGTTCGCCGCCGAATTGTAGACGGTATACAGGTTCGAGAAGCCCAGGAACTGGCTGCCCAGGCTGCCTTGCGGAATGCGGATCACCTGCCCGACGGCATTCTTGCGTCCCAAGGGATCTGGAATCGTGGCCGTCACGCTCAGGTTCTTCCCGTACAACGCGTTGATCAGATCGAGGCTGGAGGGGTTGGCGTTGATGCGTGGCAGAAACAAATGCGTGCCCTTGTTGCCGACATACGCAAACTCCAGCACCGAGTTGGGGCCCAGCGGGTAGTCGAGGGTGAGGTTCCAGTTCTGCGCGTACGGCGTCTTGATGTTGTTGGCGAGGACAAAACCGGAGGCGGCGTAGTTCAAGCTGGGCAGGAACGACAAGCCTCCCGCCGGGATGTTGAGCGCCTGGTCGGGGGTCAGCGGCGTGACCAGCGGCGGATTGCTCGAAAGTCGCATGGCGTAGGTCGCATCGGTCTGTCCGGCCGTCTCGCCGTACCCCGTGGTGGGCGCCCCGAAATTAGGGTTGGGAAGTCGGTTCTGTCCGGTCAGCGGCAAGTGGGAGAGGCCATAGCCGCCACGCACCACCAGATGATTGCCGAAGCCCGCCCATTGTGGCGCCCAGGAGAACCCCAAGCGCGGCTCGAAGTCGTTCCAGCGCGTCGGCCAGAGGGTGCGGCCGCGGCCCCCCAAGTTGTCGAACGCGAAAGCCGGAACCAGGGCGGAGGTGAGCGCCGGCAATCCCAGCGAGGTGTAGGGCTGGCCGTTTGACAACGTTACCGGCTTGGCGATGGGATAGCTCAAACCCGAACCCGGCAGAAAGACACCCTGGTGGTTGTACTTCTCGATGCGCGGGATCTGCAGCGAGTAGCGCAGCCCGAGGTTCAGCGTGAGGTGGGGTGTGACCTTCCAGTCATCCTGCGCAAACGCATCGCCGTCGTTCCAGCGGTAGTAGTAGGGCAGCAGGGCGTTGGCGAGCGTGACGTTGTTGGGAACGCCCAGCAGAAAGCTGGCGAAGGCGTTCCCGCCCGTGCCGGCGCCGGTGTTGTTGCTGTTCGTCTGCAGATAGCGGAAGAAGTAGTTGCCGCCCGCCGCGGAGTAAAACGACAGCTCGTTCAGCAGGGCATGATCGAAGTCCACCCCGAAACTCCAGTTCATGGAGCCGCGGTTGACGTACAGGATGTCGCCGCCGCTGTAGCGCTCCTCGACGTTATCGTTGAGCGTCGAGCCTTGCGAGCCGATGTTGGCGAAGGCGTTCACGGTGTCGAATTGGAAGAGGGGCAGGCCGCCGTGCGTCAGGCTGGGCAGGCCGAGCAGGGTGCTGAGGTTGCGGCCCGTCTTGATGTCCCACGCCGGGGAAAAGGTGCTGCTGAAGATGCCCCGCGTGTAGTTCACGCGCACGTCATTGGCCACCGTCGGCGAGAACAGGTGCGTCTCGCTCAGCACGATCTGGCGGGAGTTGCTGTAGCTGCCGCCGTTGCCGTTCACCGCGCTGCCGAATCCGGTCTGGCCGATGGCCGGCACCGCCGTCAGGCGGGCACTGAACTGGTTCGCGGGCGAGAAATTATGGTCGAGGCGCAGCGTGTAGCGCGTGTAGTCCTCCTTCAGGAAGCGCGACAGCGTGTAGTTCGCCAGCCGCCCGCCCCCGTTCAGGTAGTACGCCTGCGGCTGCGGCATGTACTGCAGCAGTTTCTGCGCCACCGGATCGAGCATGGCGCTGGGAATCGCGTTCCCGGCGAACGCCGGATAGCTCTTGCCGGCAGCGGGCGCCGGCTGGATCTGCAACTGGTTGCCCACCTGGTTGAACTGCTGGTAGATCGTGCCGTCACCGGTGGGAGCGATGCCGAACTGCGCCGCCACGCTCGAGGGCACCCATCCCCCGGGAACCGGAACCACGCCGCTGAAGTTTCCCTGGCGCATGGCCGCCGTGGGCAGCAGAGTGTCTTCCTGCAAATGATCGCGGCGGTAGCGCGGTTCGACCGCGGCGAAAAAAAAGCTCTTGTTGTGGCCGTCGTAGACGTGCGGGATGACGACCGGCCCGCCGACGGTCAACGAAAACTGGTTGTCGCGCAGCGTGGGCTTCGGCCGGTTAACCGCCGCGGTGGTGAACGGGCTCGCGCCCAGCGCCGGGTTGCGGCTCAACCAGAGCGCCTCGCCGTGCAGATCGTTGGTGCCGGACTTGGTGGTGATGTTGATCACGCCCCCTCCGGTCGAGCCGTAAGCGGCGGAGTAAGCCGAGGTCTGGACGGTGAACTCCTGCACCGTCTCGGGGGAGAACGACACGACCGAGCGCGCCAGTCCCACGCCGGTGTTGTTGACCCCGTCGGCCAGCATGATGCTCGTGCCGGAACGTCCGCCGTTCAGGTTCAGGTTGAAGCCCGGCACCGGCGACCCGGCGGTGATGCCCGGGTCCTCGCTCCCCACCGAACCCGAGACGTTGGGCGTGGTCAGCGCCAGATCCAGCACGCTGCGGTTGTCGAGCGGCAGGCTGTCAATCTCCTGCTGCGAGATGGTCTGCCCGAGCGTCCCCGACTCCAGGTCAACAGCCGGCGGGGTGGCGGAGACGGTAACCTCGGCCTTCACGCTCTTCAGCTGCAGCGCCACGTTCACCGTGCGCGTGGTCGCGGTGTCCACCTTGACGGCGTCGAAACGCACACTCCCGAAACCGGGCGCCGCAACCGTGAGCGCGTAGACGGCGGGTTCCAGGTCGGGGAGCGCGTAGTCGCCGGTCTTCGAGGTGGTCAGGTGCCAGGTCTGGTTGGTGCCGACGTTGCGCACCGTCACTTGGGCGCCGGCGACCGCGCCGCCGCTCGCGTCGCGCACCGCACCCGACAGGCCGCCACGGTTGGTCTGCGCCGAAAGCAATGCCGACAGTGACATCGCGGCCAGTAGAACGATCCCTAGACTGCACTTCATTTCCAACCCTCCCCACACTTGACGTTGGCGCACTGGCGGGTCCGCCCGGCCAGAGAGCGACACCAGCCCGCGCCCCACCCACGGCGCCACACACGCAGGGGTCATGGCCGCCCGCGCGCGCCTCGCTTCGCACGGGTGGCGTAAACGTTTTCTTATGCCCGTTGCGCCCCGATTAAAACGGCCGCGACGCGTCCGGGGTCAAGCGCATTGAACCCTAAAACGACTGTTTTACAGAGCGAAATGCCGCATGGGCCCCGGGATGGCAATTAAAGCCTTTATAAACATAAAGATGCTGTCATATGGCGGCCTCCGCGCGACTGTCGCGCTCGATCCGGGTTGGGGCTGCGTTGTACACTGCGAAACACCGCTGCCGCCCTGCGGCCAGGGCCCAGAGCCGAGCAGGTGACCGACCATGAAGCCTTCCTCGCCGCAACGTTATGTCGTGCAGTCGCTGGTGCACGGCGCCCGGGTGCTGACGGCGTTCAAATCCAAGGGCGAGGTGCTGGGGCTGAAGGAGGTCGTGGGCCGCACCGGCTTCAACAAAAGCCTGTGTTTCCGCCTGCTGTACACGCTGCATGATTGCGGCTGGATCGAGAAGGTGGGTGCCAACCAGTACCGCCTGGTCTCCGACCTGCGCCCCTCGCGCCGCTACCGTCTGGGCTACGCCGGCCACGGGCAGGATGCCTCCTTTCCCCGGGAGGTGGCGGCCAGCCTGACGCGTGCCGCCGAGGCGGCGCACCTCGAGCTGATCGTGGCTGACAACCGCTATGACGCCCGCACCGCGCTGCGCAACGCCGACGACCTGATCCGCGAGGCGGTGGACCTGGTGATCGAGTTCCAGGCCGACGAGGCGGTGGCGCAGGCCATCTCACGCAAGTATCTCGAGTGCGGCATCCCGATCATTGCCATTGACATACCCCACCCCGGCGCCACCTACTTCGGCGCCAACAACTACGAGGCCGGCCTGCTGGGCGGCCGCCACCTCGGCCGCTGGGCGCAGAAGCACTGGCAGGGAGAGGTGGACGAGATCCTGATGATCGAGCTGGCGCGCGCCGGCTCGGTGCCGCAGGCGCGCATTCGCGGCATGCTGGCCGGCATCCACGAGACCCTGCGCGTCCCCGAGCCCTGTCGCGAAATCCACCTCGACGGCGACGGCCAGTTCGGCACGACGCTCGACCGCGTCCGCAAACACCTGCGCAGCTCACGAGCGGAGCACATCCTGGTGGGCGCCGCCACCGACAACAGCGCCCTCGGCGCCCTGCGGGCTCTCGAAGAGGCGGGCCGGGCCGGGCCCTGCGCCGTGCTGGGGCATAACGCCGATCCCGAGGGACGCGCTGAACTGCGCGACCCGCACAGCCGCCTGATCGGCTCGGTCGCCTACTTTCCCGAGAAGTACGGCGCCAACGTCATCCGCCTCGCGCTCGACATCCTGGAACGCAAGCCGGTGCCGCCCGCCGTCTTCATGCGCCACCAGATCATCACGCCCGAGAACGTGGACCACTTCTACCCCAACGACACGCTGCTCGGCCTCACCACCGTGAAAGGCTGAACGCCAACCCGGCCGAGAATGCGCGGGGATGGCCGCCGCACCTACCACTTGAAGGTGGCTACGGCCGTCCATCTGCTGGTACCTGGTCGCATCGCTGACGGTGATGCTGAGCCGGTTGGAGGTTGGCGCGCCGAAGGAGACGGTGGGCTGGAGCTGTAACAGCTTCCTCTGGCTCCCCGTGGTCTCGGTAGGCGGGACGCATGAAGGCTCCTGTTCCAGTCCTAGCGAATCGAGCCGGGTGTGCGAAGAAACGTCGTCCCCGAATCTACGCCCCCATAGGCTCATGCAGAAACAGGCGGACGGCATGGCAAGCCCTGGATCGTTCGATCGCCAGATGGGTGGGGCTTGACCGAAGATAAAAGGAAGCGAGGTCCTGCGTGCCCTTCTCACACGCAGTACCGGCGTATTCAAACATCGGCGCCACAGGTATTGCTTCCGTTATCTCGACTACTCGTCAGAACAGTAGAGAGATACAGGGCCGCGAGACCCAACGCAGCGAACGGCGGTGCAACGAGTGGTGGGCCGCTCCCTTTTCAAGGGCGAGTAACTTGGCCCACGTTTGAGGAGCATGGCCGCGATGCTTGCAGCTGCCGTTGCGAGCTGGGCCGCGCACCGTCATTGCTGCTGCTGTTGTTCCTGTTCGGTGCGCGCGTTGACGCGGGCCATGGCGGGGCGGGGTGGGATGACGATGCCCGGTGGGGATTCTTCCCGGTGCGGCGCGTCCGCCGGACGCACCGTCACCGCCACGCTCAGCAGGCTGTGCGCCCCGCCCTTGTACACGCCACGCGTGGGCGGAACGTCCGCGTAATCACGGCCGATGGCGACGCGAATGTGGCGATCGGCGCCGACCAGGTTGTTGGTGGGATCGAACGCCACCCAGCCCAGGCGGGGAACCAGGGCCTCGACCCAGGCGTGCGAGGCTCCTGCCGGGGAGCGATCCGGAGCTTCGTCCTCTTCGCGCCGAAACAGGTAGCCGCTGACATAGCGGCAGGGAACGTGGAGGGGGCGAACCAGCGCGATCATGATGTGTGCGAAGTCCTGGCACACGCCCTGGCGCGTTCGCAGCGCCTCGTCGATCGGCGAGTCCACCGTGGTGCTGTTGGGCACGTAGGTAAACCACCGGAAGATGCCCTCGTTCAACTCGGTCAGCAGGGCGAGCGGGCTGTCCCGTCGTTCGCACCGGAGTTCCGCCGCCACGGGCGCGAGTTCCTCCACCGGTCGGGCGAACTCGCTGGGCGCCAACATGTCCCAGTAGTCGTCGGCGGCCACCAGGGCGTCGAGGTCGGCCCAATCGCCGGCGTCGGCGGGACGCAGGGCGGGCGCCGCCTGCACCTCCACGGTGGAACGGGCCGTGACGTTCAGTTGCCGGTGCGATCCCGCAATGTCGAAGTGGTGCACCGTGTTCCCTGAAAAATCACGGTACTGCATGATGTTGGCCGCGATGCTCACGTCGAGATGGAAGCTGAGGCAACGCTGGTGCCCCTCGCTCCGCGGCTGCAGGCGCACCTCCATGACGCTCTCGCGCACGGCGGGCTCGTAGAGGAAGGTGGTTGTGTGTCGAACCGAGTAAATCACCGATGTCCTTCTTCTTGCAGGCGGCAGCGCAGCGCCGCCGCGTGGCACTCAGGAGACCAGCGCCGCCTCAACCGGGTAGTCAAAATAGATCTGGTGAATGGAGTGATGGATCAGGGCACACTGCCGGCGCACGCTCTCCACATAGGCGTTGGCGCCTGAGGCCATGATTTCGTCGATCTGGCTGAAGCTGAGGGTGGCGCGCAGGCGTCCCGCCAGGCGAACCGACTGCTCCTCCCTGCGCTCCGTCAACTCGCCGATCGCGGTTAAGGCGGCGTGCACCCGGTCCACCGAGAAGCGCACCGAGTGGGGAAAGCTGGAGTTCAACAGGAGAAACTCGGCCACCCGCAGCGGCCGGAGTTCGGCGGTGTACGTTTTGCAGTAGGCTTCAAACGCCGCACAGGACTTGAGTAACACCACCCACTCCAGGTAATCCTCGCCCTCCACCGCCTGGTCGAGCGACTCGGGCAGGCGCGTGAAGTGCGTGCCGATCAGCCTGGCCAGCGCATCGGTGCGCTCCACAAAGCGCCCCAGCTGGATGTAACGCCAGCCCTCCCCATGGGCCATGGTGGAGTCGGTGACGCCCTGGAACAGATGGGCGCCCTCCTGCACCGCCCGATACAGCACATGCGAGTGCAGCAGCCTTGCCTCGCTTGCCGTGGTGCCGTTGACCTGCAGGTAGAGACGATTAAGCTGCTCCCACATCTCCGAACTGCACTGCTCGCGGACCTGGCGCAAGTTCTCGCGCGCGGCGGCGACACAGCAGACGATGGACGAGGGGTTGGCCTTGTCCAGCGTGAGCAGGTGCGTGAGCGTGGTGGCATCGATCCCGCCCTCGGCGGGCGCCGGCGCCTCCGACGCTTCCAGCAGCCGCAGCCAGCGGCCGGTATTGGCCTCCGGGGACTGGTCCAGGCGCAACTGAAAATCTACGTCAATCAGGCGGGCGGTGTGCTCGGCCCGCTCCAGGTAGCGGCTCATCCAGTACAGGCTGTCCGCCACGCGGGAGAGCATGGTGGTCTCGCGGCTGGGGCTCATGCGCGCAGCACCCAGGTATCCTTGCTGCCCCCGCCCTGGGAGGAGTTGACCACCAGCGAGCCTTGACGCAACGCCACCCGCGTGAGCCCGCCCGGCACCAGCGTGACGTTCTCGCCGTAAAGAATGTAAGGACGCAGGTCAACATGCCGGGCTTGCGCCTCTCCGTCAAGGAAACACGGCGCCCGGGAAAGATGCAACGTCGGCTGCGCGATGTAATTCCGCGGCTCGGCCTCGATGCGGCGGCGGAACTCCGCTCTCTGTTCCGCGGTGCTCTGGGGACCGATCAACATGCCATAGCCTCCGGACTCGCCCACCACTTTGACCACCAGTTCGTCCAGGTGTTCCAGCACGTAACTCCGTTGCGAGCGATCGGTCAGCAGATAGGTCTCCACATTGGCCAGGATGGGATCTTCTCCCAGGTAGTAGCGGATGATCGCGGGCACGTAGGCGTAGAGCGCCTTGTCGTCAGCGATGCCGGTTCCGATGGCGTTCGCCAGCATCACATTGCCGGCGCGGTAGGCGTTGAACAACCCCGGCACGCCGAGGCTCGAGTCGCGCCGGAAGCAGAGCGGATCGAGGAAATCGTCATCCACGCGCCGATAGATCACGTCCACGCGCCGCAACCCGGCCGTCGTGCGCATGTACACCACGTTGTCGTGGACCAGCAGATCCCGACCCTCGACCAGCTCCACGCCCATCTGTTGGGCCAGGAAGGTGTGTTCAAAGTAGGCTGCATTAAAGACCCCCGGGGTCAGCAGCACCACGGTCGGTTCGTGCCGGCTGGTGGAGTTCGGCGGGCTCAGCGCCCGCAGGGTGGCGAGCAGCGCCTGGGCGTAATGATCGACCGGGCAAACCCCGTAGTCGCGGAACAGCGTCGGGAACACCTTCTTCAGGACCTTGCGATTGGCCAGCATGTAGGAGACGCCGCTCGGCACCCGCAGATTGTCTTCCAACACGGCAAAGCTTCCGTCCGGAAGCCGCACCAGGTCGGTGCCGCAGACGCTGACGTAAATCCCCCGGGGCACCTCCAGACCGCGCATCTCGCGCCGAAAGTGGCGGCAACTGTAGACCAGCTCCTTGGGCACGATGCCATCCGCCAGAATCCTGCCGCGGTGGTAGACGTCCTCCAAGAACAGGTTCAGGGCCGCGATTCTCTGCGTGAGCCCGGTCTCGATCTTGCGCCACTCGTGGTTGGGAATGATCCGCGGCAAAAGGTCATTGGGAAAGACGCGCTCCGTACCCTCCTCGGCGCCATAGACCGTGAAGGTGATGCCTTGGTGCAGGAACGACAGGTCCGCGGCTTGCTGACTCTTGCGGAGTTGCTCGGGCGGCAGCTCCAGGAGGGTTTGAAAAAGGGCCCGGTAGTGCGGTCGCGGCTCGCCGGGAGCCTGAAACATCTCGTCGTAGGCGGCGTCGAACTGGTAGTTCCGGAAGGGGGGCCGGAACAGCGCGCGCACCGTCTCGGGCCCCGCCGCCGGGCCTGCGACCATTCGGCTTCGAGCAGGGCTTTGCGGCACCTGTAGGACTCTAGGCGGCGCTGCACGCCAAGTCCAATTCAAAAAGCCTATCCTCAGGATTCGGCATCCGGGTGCCCGACTCCGGTTGGTCCTTGCCGCCTAAGAATGAGTCGGCTCCCGTTGCGTCGCCCTCGATGATCCGGACCCCGCCGCATGAGTTTCTTGGCGCGGCTGTGCGTCCACTCTGGGGTGCGCCGGCGGGAGCGGCGCTCCGCTGTCGATTTAGGATCAGTCGTGGACCAGGACATCGGGCTGCAAGCGTCCGCATGCCCTAGACATCTTGACTGTGATTAGCGATCACACGTCTGTCGTTGAGGCAACCCACCCGACGAGGGGGGCTAACTTCCCAGTAATATGATAGCGACGGAGCGGACGACGCGCTGCGCGCCCGGGCACTGCTGCTACCACATCATGAACTGCACTGGAATCAACTGTTATGCGTCTTCCCTGCCCAGGACCGTCACAATGTCGTAACAATGTCGTCATAATTTCGTGACAATTGTTTCTTGGGAGTCTTACACGTATCCACCCTTTTATGCGCTTTTCGCTTGACTCGGCTGCTACGCCGGAGTCACAGTGCCGGTCATTGCGACGCGATATGCGCGGGTTGCGCGACGGCACGATCACGGAGACCCATCCACGGAGACCCATCAAGGAGCGAGCTTGGCTCGAATGACGGCAGGCGATCCCCGCCGGGGCACCGCGTCATGGTCAAGTCGCCCAGATCCGCACCGGAACCATCGCTTTGCAGTGACTTCGACGTGTGCGACAAGGAGTAGTTTCAATGCCTAACGTAGGACAAGAACTTGCAAGCATCGATTTTGCATCCATGCTCGGCGGTCCGCTGGTCGCCGTGGTGAATGCGCAAGCGCAGGCCGCGATGAGCTCGGTCAATTTCATCAAGTCGGTCGGCTTTGAGCCCGCCACAACGGATGCGGACGGAAACATCATCCCCGGGAAGCCCATCTATGTGTCGTTCAATTACCCCAAGGAGATCGCTCCCTATACGGCAGCGTCTGATGTCCTCGACTCCATCGCCGTATCCCAAGGCGGTACGAACTATACGTCGGCGCCGTCGGTGACCATCACTCCCGCCGCGCAAGACCCTGGCGCCGGCGCGACCGCCATGGCCACCATTGCAAATGGCGTCGTAACGGGGGTGACGATCACCAACGCCGGGAGTGGGTACAAAGCGCCCCCGACAATCGGTTTTACCGGAGGCGGCGGGGCCGGTGCGGCGGCCACGGCCAAGGTGAAACACGCGGACGCGAAGCCGGCACAAATCGAGGAGATGAAGCTCGAGGTGCCGATCCTGACCATGCTGCCCATCCCGTTCATCCGGATCGAAGAGACCACGATTGACTTCCACGCCAAGTTGAATTCCGTTGAGTTCTCCAAGACCGATACCAACTTGGGCGTCAAAGCGGACCTCACCGTCCAACAGGGCTGGCCGGGTGGCTCGGCAAAGTTGCACGTGGCGGTCTCGTATCAACGCAAGACCAGCCAGGGCCTGCAGGTGGACCGTACCTATTCCATGGACGTTCACATCAAGGCGGTGCAGGACGAGTTGCCGGCCGGCTTGGATCGCATCCTTGGGATACTGGAAAAGGCGATGCGGGAGCAACCGGTGAAGGCGCTTCCTCCCACGACGAACTAGGGAACGCTGGGCGCACACGGCGCTCCGCAGCAACCACGGTGGCTGCGGAGCGCCGTCTCGCAGTTTTGACGGAGCGACATCCTCATGCCTGTACTCGGCGACTATCTCGGCGTGTTAATGGCGGAGATTACGAACGCGCGGCTCCAGGCCGACCTGGAATCCGTGCGCATCGCCCAGCTCTACGCCTCGCATCCCCTGCTCCAGCATTTGCCGGTTCCGCGCTTTCGTCTGCCGAACGTGACCCTCGATCTCCCGGTTGCCGTCGACAAGATCGAACCACCGTCGGGAGCCACAATGCCGGCTCCCGACTTGGCGGCTCTGCGGCGAAGAACCGATGAGATCATTCGCCAGCAACTTGGCGCGACCGAGCTCCATCTTGCATCGGGCGCCCAAGGAAAGCTGAAGCACGCTCTTGACCGGATCTTCGAAACGCTCAAGTCGACGCCGTCGGCTTCAGCGTCGGATGCGACACTGGCTGCGGAGCGTGTTACGAATACGGTGATGGAATTGATGAAGCCGGCCGAGAGCGGGCACCCAGCCGCGGGTTCCGGCGTTGAGGAGGCACTGCGGCGCCAGATAGGGTTGGAGTTCGTGAAACTGCAGCCCCCGCCGCCGCGCCTACAAGTCATCGTAACCACCGCCCAGTTGAAGGGTTTCGGGCCACCGCAAAACCTTTCCCGCCTGCAGTTGACGATCAGCGAGGAGGGGGTCGAGTGGACACAAACCGACCCAACTGACGCCTCCACGAAACGACTCTTGCCGGAGTAGGCCGGATGCTGCACCTGCTGAACCTGGAGGAGATCGAAGCTCTGCTGCTCAAGGTGCCTGCCCTGGTCAGGCGCTTTGAAGATCGCGACCCCGATTTCATCGTCGCCGTCAACGCCTGGTTGCGGGCGGCGGAGGAGATACTCAGCAATAATCGTCTGGCGCTGGCATCGGAGATCGCCGTATACCGGGGTGCGCTCCTCGCGGCCGAACGCGGCTTCCCCGGGGGCACGGCATCCACCAGCCGCAGCGGGGCGCGGCAAGCGAAGCAGGCCCGTGCCGCCGGCTTGTTGCAACAAGCCACCGATGCGGTCAGCGCGGCGATCCAGCCGCGGCGCGCGCAGATGGACGAAGCCGAGCGCGTCATGCTGCAGGCGGTGGCGATAGGCGTGCGTTTAGGGCTCATACCGGCGGAATCCGGGCGAGAGCATACGGCCTACCTGCAAAGCGTCCTGCAGGCGATGTTAAGCCGCGCCGAGCTGGCGTCGTTGCTTGTCCATGTCACCGGCTTGCTGGGTAGCTCAGACACCCTGGTTATCCTCGATCGCGCGCTTTCCTACATCCAACAATGAGCGCGACGCTCGGGCATCGTTCTATCGGGGCTTCGCCCCCGGCGCTTCCGTTGCTCGCTGCCCGCCGGAACGACGTTCTGGCCGCCACGCGGCCGCACGCCATCATCGAACGGGAGCTCATCGAGGTTCGTCTGGGGAAGACGCTGAGTAAGGTAAGGCGCCAGTTCGACAGGACGCATCCCCGCTGCGCCTCCACGCTGCACCCGGATCGCAATTGGGTCTGGTCCACCTGGAGGCTGGATGGGTGCGGTACGAATATGACGGTCATGAGACGATTGCAACAACCCGCGCTTGGTATGAATAGATGTGTGCCATCCAGGGGTATAAGGTTCCACCTTCCGTCCGGGCTAGGTATGATTGGCGTTGCAAAGACACACTCAGGACATAGTTGCTTGTGACTGCTCTTCGTGTTATGTTGCGGGCGATTACGAGGTTGAACCATGGCGACGGGTGATATTCAGCTTCCCCAAGAGCCGTCGGTTTCGCGCAGGGATTTGTTGCTGGGCGCGACAGCCGGTTTTGTTGCCGGCGGATTTTCCACTGAGCGTTATCTGAGCAGCCGCTCCGTTGCGCCGCAAGTCATCGAGCCCGCAACGCAGGCTGCCATAGATCCCTTCTGGACGGAGGGAATCTGGCAGGACACCACCAACCAGTTGCGCCAACCGCGGCGCGGTCCACAGCCGAAGCTGACTGGCAGCTTGGAGTGGCCCGATTTACTGCCCGCGGTGTATGCACAGAATCCAGCGCCGGAACAGACCGTACAGCACTACCACTTTCCCGATGATGAGCAGCGCTTCCGCCTGCCGGCAGAGGTCAAGCCGGAGCACGCTCGCGGTCCCGTCTGCTTCGCCGCCGAGCTTCGTTTCTTCAACCCCAGCCGGGCGCAGTTCGAAGACAAGCAGCGCTACGCGACTTTCCGAATGGACGTCGGAAACGCACTCAACCCGACGGCATCTCCCTACGGGCTGTTCATGACTGGCATGAATGTTTTCCATGCGCCGCGCCAAGGCGCCGATCTGAATCAGCGTCTCTTTGGCGCCAACCCACCCATCATCATCCCCGATGGCACGACCCAATTGCGGCTACTGTTCTGGAGGAGCCACCCCAAGAGCTGGTGGACGAGAATTTTCGGCTTCATTGAAAAAGCCGAGGGCGGGATGCCCGTCCTGTTCCCCTCGGTCGTCATCCCTGTGGCGATCAAGGAGGTGGTGGACTTTGTCAATCGCATGATTGGTGGCAGCGAAGCAGCGGATAAGCAGCGATTCGACTACCTATGGACAAGCGGCGCCAATACCTTCGCAGTAACCCAGGAAGGGCAGAGTCGCTGGCCCATTGCGAATGGCCTTCGCTCGGGGTTGTGGGTGGCCATTGACGGTCGCGCAGGCACCGAGTTGGACGAGAATCGCGACCTGATCATCAGTCCCGGACGCTATTTTCTAGCGCGCCGCCAAGATCCACACACGCCGGTCATGCAGGACTTTAATTATCTGGTCTGGCATTGTCGGCTACAGCCCACGCGGCTGGCCACCGAGGCCGGCTGCATCTACTCACCTGCGGGCTGATGCGCCACACTCTTGTGGAGCCCCGGTGGGCAGGCGCTGAAGTTCCAGTTCCCTGCCTCCGCGATCTTCAGCATCCCATGCGCGTCCGCGAAATCGAGCAGAGCCGGGGCCTGCGGATAATGGGCAATGCACATCATCCCGGCGTGCAGCCGGCGGTGCATGGTCCGGAACCGGGCGCCAGCCGGGGGGCATTCTCCAGCCCCGGGTGCAGCGTGGCGGCAAGGCGCACGCCTTGCTGTCGCGCGGAACCCGGGCAAAAGGGGGACAGGCTCTCAGGCTTTCCCCCTTTTCTCCATATGAAGCCCCTGTAAATGCCCGTTGTTAAGGTACTTCGCTTCAAGCATGCGCGTGTTTGCGTCCGGTCGGCTTTTGCGGCGGGTCGGTACATCACGCAACTCAGTCCGTCTTCTGCTCCAAAGCACTGACGAGAATCGTTTGAAGCGAGTAAGCGAGGAAAGCGACCACAACCCCCGTTCCCAGGACAACCGGAACCGGAAATGACAGCAACAGGGCGCACGCCCCAATGGCTACTCCTGAGCCTGCGAGATAGGCCAGGTCAGGCAACCAGTCCGGCCACGGCTCCCGCGGTTGCCGTGCGATGCGTGCCTGCAAACCCGCCCGGAAGCCGGAGTTTAATTGGGGAGCGGCAATCCCTTCCTGCAGGCGAAGATCGAGTTGACTCTGTAAGACGGCGAACTGTGCGCACTCCGGGCACTCTGATATGTGCCGTTCCAATTGACTTTTCTCCAGCGGAGAGACAGCGCCCTCGAAGCTTTCCAATAATCGCTCTTGTGTTTCACGGCAGTTCATCACTTCAACTCCTCACCATGTCGGCCAGCGCCCGCCGCGCGCGATGTAAGTGGCTCTTCACCGTGCCCTCGGGAAGATCGAGCATGTGCGCCACATCCTCGACGCTACGCTCCTGAAGATAGAATAGTGTAATCACCCGTTGTTGCGCCTCGGGCAGGCGCTGTAGAAGCTGATTTATCTCCAATTGTTGCATCCCGGTTTCCCAGTTGGCGGCTGCCGGCTCAAAGTCTTCGATAGGCAGAGTCTTCCGATAGGACTCTGCGCGAAGCGCGGAAAGAGAGGTGTTTCGAGTGATGGTATAGAGCCAAGTCGAGAGCGAAGCCCTGCCGTCGTAGTCCGGAAGTACCTGCCACATCTTCAGGAAAATATCCTGTGTCACCTCTTCCGCCTTTGCTGCCTCCTTCAATATCGAATACACCAGGCGAAACACCTTCTTCTGATGGCGATCCAAGAGAAGCTCAAAGGCTGCCGCCCAACGGCGCTTGCGCAGCAGGCTTTGAATGTCCTCGTCAGTCATTCCTCTATATTGTACTCGCGAGGCTTCCTCCAGGTTGCACCAACATTCCTGACTCGGCAGCGCAACCCGGCCGGCAGCACACGAGTATATAGGGTCGAAAGGATGGTAACGCAAAATGGAATTCACAATCGTAATCGTGGCCCTCATCGCTTTCGTGGGCTTTCGGCAGTGGCTGAAGCACCAGCGCAGAGTGATGATTCACCGGGAGCGTTTTACTGCGATTGAGAGGGGAGTCGAGCTCCCAACACTGGAGCAAGAGGTCAGGCTAAGCAACTGGAATGTTCAGCGGATTCTCCTGCTTGCTGGACTCATTTGGATTTCGTTAGGCATTGGTCTTTTCGCGGTGCTCCAGGCGCTGTTGGCTCATCCGGAGGGGCTAACAGATCTCCGCCAAGGAATCCAATGGATTGGTATCGCGCCAGTGATGATCGGTTTCTCGCACCTGATTGTCTATCTGGTCGGAAAAAAGAAAGAAAGGTAGAAGTTCTCGAAAAGAAATCAAAATGAAGAAGATGTACTCTGCTTTGCTCACCCTGAGCACACTTGCCACTGCACTGTTGCTCGCGGCCACTAGCCTGGTCAGGGCTCAAACGACCAAGAAGTTTGAACCGAGACAACTGCGGGAAGATTTTCAAATCGCGCGACAGTCCTTGGAGGAAGGTCACAGCGGGCTCTATCGCTATACGAAGAAGGCCGAGCTCGACCGAATCTTTGATGAGGCCGAAAAGTCCCTGGACCACCCCATGGATTTCTACGAATTCTATCGGGTGATGGCGCCAACCATCGCCGCGATCAAATGTGGCCACACAAACGTCAGCAGGCCGCCCCATGTTAAGGAGGAGTCGGAACGCCTTCCATGGCTTCCATTCGACGTGAAGGTGCTGGAGTCCAAAGCTTACATTTTCCGGGATTACGCGAAGGGCGGGACCTTGGCCGGAAAGGAAATTCAATCGATCAACGGCGTCCCTGCCGGCCACATCATTTCCACGATGCTTGCCGCCGAATCCCAGGATGGGGATGTTCAGACCTCTCGCCAAAGAGGGATCAGCGGCAGGTTCGGGTCGAACCTCATCACCTTGCTTGGATTGAGAGCGCCCTACGAGGTGATGCTGGCAGGTGCTGGAAACAACAAGCTGGTGAGGGTTCAGGTCACCGGTCTGAGGCACGAGGAACTGCTCAAGATGTCGAAGGCGCTGTTCCCCCAGGATCAGCCAAGCAAGGATTTCGCGGATTTGAAGTTTCTGGACGATGGACAAATTGCGTATATGACATATTCCTCGTTCGGGACGAACGTGGAAGAAGGCCGGGCGTTCATGAAACGTGCTTTTGAAGCCCTTCAATCCAAGGGCTCGAGGGCGCTCATCCTTGACGTGAGAGGTAACGGCGGGGGTGCGGACGAGCTTGGGAAGCTCCTGTTTTCCTACCTGGTTGATACTCCGTTCAAGTACTACGACGACCTCATCGTCAACAATTGGAGTTTCAATTTTTTTCCAAAGTACACTGACGACCACAATGACTTCACTATCCCGAAGGGAGAGGCCGAACTCCGAGCCGATGGCAGGGTCCACGCACTCAACCATCCCAATTTGGGTCTTCAACAGCCCAGCAAACCTACGTTCACTGGTCCCGTCTATATCTTGATCAATGGCGGCTCGTTCTCAACGACCTCGGAATTCCTGACCGAAGTCCACTTTCATCATCGCGCCACCTTCATAGGGGAAGAATCCGCCGGTGGCTACTACGGCAATACTTCAGGGAGTGTCGTGAGAATCACCCTTCCCAACACCAAACTTGGGATCTATATCCCGCTCGTGAGCTACTACGAGGCCGTCAGTGGCAACCACGAGGCCGCGCGTGGCGTGATCCCGGATTTCCCCGTAAAGCACACCATCACTGATCTTGAGGCCGGGGTGGATCGGGATTTCGATCTGGCGTTGGAGCTAGCCCGTCGGCGACGGCTGCCAGAGCAAACTTCGCCCCGTGGCATGGCTGGGGTCGAAGATGATCGGCAGGTGCGTCATCTCCCGCTAAGCTCAAATATGGCGAGCGTCCACAAGCAGCCAACCGTGAACAGGAACAACGCTGCAACCTTCAGTCGTTTCGGCCTCTCTGACCGGATCCAGTTCTCAGCACTGTAAAACAGCTTCCGAACAACGCCTCCGACAGGCTCCCAGGCTGCTCTCCTTTTTCTGTCCTTCTCCCCCTTTTGTCACTTTTCCGAAGTTACTCGTAAGTTACTCATCATTGCTATAGGTATAAATCGTGTCGACGCGAGTACGGTGATCTTTGCGAACTAAGCGCTCCAGCCCTCTGACCTTTTTACTTATGATGCGCCCGGCCGCGGGCCGCATGGAATACGGCTCAATATCTTCGATACCCACCACCTTAAAATCAAGACGACGCAGCCACTGAGTCGCCTTTCTGACGAAATCGCCTTCGTTTTCTGCCCATGCCAGAACGTTCGTGTAGGCACCAATGGTGTCAGCAGACGGAAATGGGAGTGTCCCTTTTCTCGGGACAATATGCGCCAAACCAATCCACACGCGCTTTCTGCATACCATCATTTATTCCTCGGATAGGTAGGTCCGGCGTAGGGGTCAGTCTGATTATGTACCGGTTCTTGTGCGGCTGTGACTCGTTGCCTTTTACGCCATGGAAGCCGCCCACAGCCTCGGCGAGTTCGCCTTGGGACCGTTCGCCCGGCTCACGGCCATGGCCATCGTGGGCGTCGCCGCTTTCAGCTTCGCCTGGTTGCTGATGGTCGAGCCGGACACGGAGGATGCCGGATACGAGAGCGACAACCGGCCGCCCCGGGATGGTTGGGTCCCTCGCTTGATGCGCCGCGTGCGACGCGACGGGCACCGACGCCGACACGCCGGCAAGGTCGGCTTGGTAGTGCTCCTCGCCCTGATGTTGGTCCTGAATGTCGTCTTTGGCTACCGCCCGGCGGGCCCAGACGGCGGACGACGCCACCGCGACGACCCGGCTGAATATGGAAGTCGATCAGTTGCGGCGATCGACCAGCGCTATCCTGAACGAGCTGACAACGCGGCTTTCCGGCCAACCCGGGCGCCCGCCGGCTGCCGTACCGGAGCACCGCCCCACTCCGAGCCGCCCGCGACCGTAACCTCAACTTTTGCAGCGCTGAAATTATGACGATCGAGTCGAATACAGCCCGGGCGACCGTCGGCTGAGCTATGATCAACCGGCGAGGCTGGGCTGAGTGTCGCCGATTTTAACGCCTGTACAGAAGTCTATGCACCATCTTCCTGCTGGCACTGTCGGCTTGATGATTGGCCCCGTTGTACTTCTCGCGACCTTCGCGTTCTGCAGGTCACGAAAGAAGGATGCTAAGTACAATTTTGACCCAAACGGCAAGCCGGGGGGCTTTGAGCCTTTTCTCAATATGTACCTCCGCGCCGCTGAGTTCATTATCGGCCTCGCCGCTGGTTCAATTGTGCTTCTCGTCGGGACCTGCGCTCTGCACTCCCCTAGCGGTCTCTTGCCTTGGTTTTATCGCTCACCGCTGCTCGCGCTCGGCTACAGCGTGATATTGGGTGTTTCATTCATCGTGTGGCAGATCAATAGATACGAGTCTTATCGACGCGGCGAACCTCACACAGCACTCAAGTATTCCATCAGCGAGACGCTCGGCTACAGCGCGCTCGCATGTTTTTGCATAGGTTATATGTATTTGGCCTGGGTTGTCGCGCGGTAAGGGCAGCTTGCGGGTCAGAGATAGATGTCGGTTCCTCCTCGAACCTCGAAGCTCCTCACCCCTCTGCTCGCTTGTCACCGATGTTTCGTTCGGCTATCTCACGGATGCTGCAGCACTACGGCGGCCTTCGCGGCCTTGTCGACCAGTCGATCTTGGCGATAGCAATACGCCCACCGGGCGGCAGCAGTGCAGCATCCGAAGCATCGCCTCACACGGTAGTGTCCAGAGTTCCGTTCCAATAGTGTGTCTGGAAGGCGCTACAGACGATCCCACGCGGAGAGATGCGGAGCTATGCAGAGCCTGCCCGCGAGCTGGGCAAGCCGACTGCGGCGCGGGCCGTGGCCGCTGCCTGTGCGGCAAATCCGGTAGCGCTCGCGGTTCCCTGCCACCGCGTGGTCGCCATCGATGGTTCACTCGCGGGCTATCGCTGGGGCATCGACCGCAAGCGCAAGCTGCTGGCAGCCGAACGTCGTTGAGCCTGCCTTCCGCATAAAAATGCGCGGAGCCCCGGCAGGTGTGGGTTGCGATGGTCGGATACCCATTACTTAGCAGGGTCGGCAGGCGGCACCCGCGTGCTGTGAAAGAAGACGATCTTCCAGACACTGCCCTGCTTTTCGAGAATGGCGGACTCGAGCCACTGCGTCGGGGTGGGTACGCTGTTCGGCATCTGGATGGAGCCGTCGTTGACATAGGTGATCCATGCTTCTTTGCAGTGGATCGTGACCTGAGGTCTGGTGACGCTCCAGACGAACTTCACACCTTGATCCTGGTATGCCTTCACGGCCTTTACCAGGTCGTCAAGGCTGTTGAATTGCACCCCACCATCAAAGGCGTAGAAGTTGGGAGCTGTGACACTGTGCATCTTTGCCATGTCATCGACGGCTGCTCCGAGGTAGAAGGTGCGCAGCGCGTCGACGACCGCAGCCTTATCAGTATCTGTCGTCTTGCAGCTTTGTGCTCGCCCACTTTGCGCAATGAGCGCAAGGGCGAAGAGAAGCACGAGAGTCCTGGTCTTTGGCATGAATGAGTGTTTCCTCGCTGAATCAGAAGGTTGGCTTTGGCCTTGTGCAGTAAAGGGGGCCAGCCTGAGAGCCTGTCCCCCTTTTCCGCAGTCGGCGCTTCGGCGCTCCTTTATCGAGATTGCAAGTTCGATTGGTCCGGATCGAGCGCCACTGCTCGCGCGAGAGGGAGCAGTAGCTGAGCGTCTCGGCAATGCCCGCCTCCCGCATCGCCGCCGCTTGGGACAGCTTCATCTCTCGCAGCTTAGCCGCTAACTGGTGTGCCTTGTCCTGGGCCGCCATCCGACCCTCCTGCGCGTGGATCGTTCTGCGGGTTCCAGGTCGCAGCATTGTTGCAGACTATTTGCGGCTCGGAACGCGAGGTCGTCGCTGTCTCTCGGTTGCAATGATGTTTATCAGCAAGAGCGGACCATTTTCATCTGCTCCAGTCAGGCACCACGCCCCGACGAGACCGTTGAGCGGAACTGAGTCTTGGTCAGCGATGATCTCCAATATCGTTTCGCGCTTTAATCCCCATTCCCTCAGATCCTGTTCCGGAATCTGGTTGGCCCATTGGTTTAGTCCCGCAAGACGAGTTCTGCCCCGGACTTGAGCAATATAGGTGCCACCGTCGTAATCGAGAACAATCGTGTACAAATGTTCAACCGGTCTCACTGTTGGCCCTTGTGCTTCAGCGAGGGTTTTCGGAAGATGGTTTCCGAAAAGTTTGGCGGAGTGAGGGCGTAGCCCGAACGCAGCAGGTCAGCGCCTCGATAGCCCCAACTGTCCGCTCATCTCCCGCTAAGCTCATCTGAACGTTTTCTGGTGCGCCCGGAGAGATTCGAACTCCCGACCCTCTGGTTCGAAGCCAGATGCTCTATCCAGCTGAGCTACGGGCGCACGGCGGCAGTTTAACAGCACGCTGGCCGAGGGACGAAGGCCGGGGACCACTGACCGAGGACGGAAGACCGCCTCTGGTGGCCGCGATGGCCACCGGTAAACGATTAAAAGCATGGCACTTGGACGAAAGGGGGCGGCCAAAAGTCATGGTGCCGGCATCTGAATACCTGTTCCCGGTTCCACCGACGGAACCCAGACCGTCCATCGAGGAGTCCGACTTGGTCACCGCACCGCGCCTTCCCCAATTCAAGACGCAGCCCGAGTACAAGCCCGCTCCCCAACTCACGCTGGTGCCGCGCCCGACGCCGACCCCGGCAACCGACCAGAAGGCCTGGGTCGGTTTTCTGTTGCTGGCCATGGTGTTCCTGACCCTGTTGCTGGCCAGCGTGACCGCGTTCGTGCTGACGCGTCCGGCGCCGCTGACCGATGAGTCGCGCGTGACGCGCACCGCGCCGCTGGCAGCAGCAGTGAGACGCGTCGTTTAGGTTTCCACGGAGTTGTGAGCCGGGGCCCGCCTCTCGCCCCGGATGTCGCTCCGCGGACCGGACGAGTCGGCGGCAGTCCTCCCCTTTTGCCGCCGACTCGCTCGTCGGGTGAAGGGCGTGGGGGGTCGGTGCCCGTGCGGAACACGTACGGACACTCTTTTCTTACTCTCTTTTCTTACTCTCTGGGAGCACTCAGGCTGCTGGATAGTTCTTCCACCAACGCTGCTACCTTGGCGGCAGAGACCTTAGCTTCCGGTTTGGCTGGCTCGCGGGCCGCGGTGCCCACGTGGAACACGAGTGCCAGGCCTTGGGCAATGGCGGCGCGGGCCAAGGGTGCGAGTTCGCCGCGGCGCAGTCCGCCCCCAACAATCCAAGTCAGCGCAGGCGCGGCGGTGGCATAGCGCGCCAACTTCGCGACACCCTCCTCCCACTTCCCCGCCCCATTTGATAACGACATCAGGACGCGGTCCACCTGCGGGCAGCTGCCTAGCTCACTCAGCGCTGTCACGGGATCACTCAGTTCCTCGCAGGCGCGGTGAAACGTGGCCCGCAGGTCGGGTGCGGCCGCCAGCACGCGCTGCAACGCGCGAAGATCCACCGCGGTAACCGCACCGGAGTCTTCCGCGCCCGGGATGTCGCACAACATCCCCAGGACGATGCCTTCGACCCCCAGCCGCTGCAGCGCTCGCGCCTCGCCTGCCATGGCATCAACCGTCTCCGCGGTCACGCGGAACGCCGGGGTCGGCCGCACCATGACCCGCAGCGGCAATCGCACGGCGGCTTGGATCGCCGCCACGGTTGCCAATGCCGGGCTCAGCCCGCCCATCGCCGCCTCGCGCACCACCTCCAGGCGCGAGGCGCCGCCGGCTGCCGCGGCGCGGGCGTCGGCCACGGTGCAGACGAGAACCTCTAACGAGTGATGAGTGATGAGTGACGAGTGATGAGTGGAAAGGGATGAGTGATGAGGCGCGCTTTGGATGGGGGTTGGCCCGTTGATCCCCGTCCCGGTCTCGTTCTCTTTCATTCGCCGGTTCCCTTGGCGCGCTTATTCAGTTGGCGTTTCCAGCTCTCGGCTAACGGGGGGCAGGCGGCCAGGGCGGCGCTCGACTCGTGGTGCGGGTCGTTCATGACCTGGGTGGCTTGCAGCGCGGTCCATTCCCGGTACGCCCGGTCGAGCAGGATCAGTTCCAAGCCGGGCTCGACCTCGCCCTCCTCCAGCACGCGCAGGTACCAGCCGCTGCGTCCCGTGGCGCGCACGCGCTGTTCGAGGTCGGGGACGCCCCAGAAGCGGGTCAGCTTGCGGCAGGGCTGGCGCGGCTGCGCCACCTGGACGCGCGCCCCGCCAGCGCGGTAGATGTCGCCCAAACAGACATCCGCCTCGCTCGCGCCCACGATGGTGAAGTTTTCGCCGAAAGCGCCGTAGAGGCCCTCCGGCCCCGCGACGCGGGATTCGCGGAAGACGGGCGCGGGGCGCGGCAGCTCGGCCAGCCACAACGGGTAATGGGCGGCGGCGTAGCACAAGACTGCCTTGTCGGGACCGCCGTGGACGCGGCGGTCGGCTTGTCCGTCGCCTTCCAGCCCCTCGCGCCGCAGCCAGCGCCGCCCCGGCGCCCCCTGCTTGAGGATGGCGCTCGTCCACGGCTCTTGACCCACAAACGTTCGCGGCAGGCCGACCTGGATGGAGACGACGCGAGGATGCATGGTGTGATTGTGCGCGAGACGCGGGCGCGTCGGCTACGCTGGGGCTTCGCCCTCGGCGCTCCCGTTGGTCGCGGTCCAGCGTGCCCAGATACCGGCCGCCACGCAACCCCTCGCGGCATCGGGTCGGGCGGCACTGCATCGTCCCACGGAATCTTGCGTGGTCGTCGCCGTTGCGGGCCACCCTGAAGGGTTCGGGCGCGTCGCTTCCGCGTTCCCGGGGTTCCGCGCCGCCGCCGCGCGGTGGCGCTCCACCCCGGGCTATGCGCGGTTCGCCCTGCGGGCTCCAACGCACCATCGAGAGCATGCAGACTTGGCCGCAAGCGTCGTCTTGTCGCGTTTTTCACACATTCTGCGGCCGGTTTCGCGTTATCTTCGGCGTCGGGAGATCCAATGCGATTCATGCGTCTGTTGGCCGTCGTGGGCGGTTTTGTTGGTTGTGCGTTCGCGCAGGCGGGCGCTGGTATCGACTTGCCCAGCAGTCAGGTGTTGTTGCCGGGGACGCCGGGGGGGGCGCAGTTATCCAACAGCTTTCCCACCGCCGTGGCGCTCAGCCCGGATGGGCGGTTCGCGGCGCTTTTAAACAATGGACGCGGCACGTATGCCTCGCAGTTTTCACAGTCCATCGCCCTGGAGGACCTGCGAACCGGCCAGCTCAGCGACTTCCCCGACCCGCGGCTCAAGGTCAACGCCCACCAGACGTACTTCCTCGGCCTGGCCTTCAGCGGCGATGGCCGGCATCTCTACGCCAGCATGGCGTCCCTCACCGATCCGACGGGCCGGCGTCCGAACGACACCGGCAACGGCATCGCGGTCTATCGCTTGGAGGACGGCCGGCTGACGGCAGAGCGCTTCATCGCCATCGCCCCGCAGCCGCTCGGCGTCGGCCGCCGCCGCGATGCGGTGCACCATGCCGCGCCTGCCGGCATGTTGGTTCCCTATCCAGCTGGACTCGCTGTCGTGGCGCACGCCGGGGGCGAGCGCCTGCTGGTGGCCGACAACCTCTCGGACGACGCGCTGCTGCTCGACGCGGCGTCCGGTCGGCAACTGCAACGCTTCGACCTGGGTGGCGGGTCGGCCACGCCCGCCAGTTATCCCTACACCGTGGTGGCGTCGCCCGACGGACGGCGCGCCTGGTGCAGCCTGTGGAACGCCTCCGCCGTGGCGGAACTCGATCTCGAAACCGGGCGCGTATTGCGGCGCATTCCGCTGCTGCCGCCCGCCGCCGCAACCGGCGCCAGCTCGCATCCCACGGCGCTGCTCGTGAACGCCGACGCTTCGCGGCTCTACGTGGCGCTCGCCAACCGCGACCGCGTGGCGGAGGTGGATACGCGGCGCGGCGCGGTCACGCGCATGCTCTCGACCGAGCTGCCCGGAGAGAAACAAGGCGGCACCTATCCCAACGCGTTGGCGCTGAGCGGCGACGGCCGCGACCTCTTTGTCGCCGACGCGGGCGCCAACGCCGTGGCCGTCCTCCGCCTGGACAGCGGCCAGACACGCGGTTTTGTGCCGACCGAGTGGTATCCCACCGCGCTGGCGCGCGCCGGAGACCGTCTCCTGATCGCCACCGGCAAGAGCGAGGGCACCGGACCGAATGGCGGCCCGAACGCGCCCCGGCAGGGCGTGGATCAGCGGCTGGGATATCCCTATATCGCCTCCCTGATCCGCGGCTCGCTCGCCTCGGTTGACCTCGCGCAGCTTTCCCCCCACCTCGCCGCTTGGACGCAGCAGGTTCTGGCCGCCAATCACATGGCCAGCCAGGGGGGCGCGTTCACGTTCGCAGGCGGCCGCAATCCCATCCGGCACGTCATCTACATCATCAAGGAGAACCGCACCTACGATCAGATCCTGGGCGACCTCAAGGTGGGTGAACGTCCGGTCGGCAACGGGGACCCCGACCTGGTGCTCTTTGGCGCGGCCATCACCCCCAACGAACACGCCCTGGCGCGGCAGTTCGGCGTGATTGACGATTTTTACGATAGCGGCGAGGTCTCCGGCGACGGGCATGTCTGGTCCACCGCCGCCATCACCAGCGACTACACCGAGAAAACCTGGCAGATCGACTACCGCGGCGCGGAACGCGATTACGACTACGAGGGCATCGTGTCGAAGGCCCTGCCGCTGGCGCAGGGCTTGCCGGACGTGAACGAGCCGGCCACCGGCTACCTGTGGGGCAATATCGCCCGTCACGGGCTCAGCTACCGCCATTACGGGGAGTTCGTGTCCACGCGCTGGTGCAACGCCCACGCCGGCATGGCCTCGCCGCGGGAAGGCACTCCGACCGACGAAGGCAAGCCCTGCGCCCGCACCTTCATCGCCCGTGGCCAGCCGTTGCCCGCCGCTGTCGGCGAGCCGCACGGCAGCGCCAGCCCCTGGCCGTGGAACATCCCCATCATCGCGGAAGACGTCGCCACCAAGCCGGAGCTGCGCGGCCACTTCGACCCGCACTACGCCGACTTCCGGCTCGACTACCCGGACCAGCTACGCACCGACGAGTTCCTCGACGAGTTCACCGGCTTTGTGGCGGCCCGGCGCAGCGGTCGCGGCACACGGATGCCGCGCTTCGTGATGCTGCGGCTGCCGAACGACCACACGGCCGGAACGCAGGTGGGCATGCCCACGCCGGCGGCATCAGTGGCGGACAACGACCTCGCGGTGGGACGCGTCGTCGAGGCGGTCAGTCATAGCCCGTACTGGGACGACACCGCCATCTTCATCGTCGAGGACGACGCGCAGGCGGGCGCCGACCATGTGGACGCCCACCGCAGCATCGCCTTGGTGATCAGCAAATACGCCCCCGGCGCGGCGCAGCAGCCCTTTGTGGACAGCCACTTCTACACCACGGTGAGCATGGTGCACACCATGGAGGCGCTGCTCGGCCTGCCGCCGATGAACAACTTCGACGCCCACGCCCCGCTCATGGCCCCGCTCCTGGCGGGCCCCGGAACCCAGCCGCCCTACACCGCCATCACCCAGAATCGGGACAACGGATTGATCTACACCGCCAACACCAAGAAAGCGGTGGATGCGGACAAGTCGGCGCGCCTCGACTTCTCGCACGCCGACGCGGCCGACTCGTCCACGTTGAACGCCATCCTTTGGCACGCGCAGCGCGGCGCGACGCCGGTGCCGCGGCACGGCGGTAGACGGTAAAAGGTGGGAGGGGGGAGGTGGAACGCACGCTGCGAACGGGCGTGTGTGAGTTGCGTGCATGATCGGCCATCAGCTACAAGCCACCAGCCACCGGCTTGATATTTTCTTCGGCTTCGCGCGTAACATCCTCTTGGGAGGCGTGCAGGGATGAGCACAGCGGCCATTGTCGTCAGCGGGGTCTGCAAGAGCTATGGCGGGGTCCGGGCGGTCACGGATCTCGACTTCACGGTGCCGGAGGGCAGCGTCTGCGGTTTTCTCGGGCCCAACGGCTCGGGCAAGACGACCACCATCCGCATGATCATGAGCATTCTCTACCCCGACAGCGGCACGATCACCGTGCGCGGGATTCCGGCCGGCCCCAAGGCCCAGGACCTGATTGGCTATCTGCCGGAGGAGCGCGGCCTCTACCCCAAGATGAAGGTCGGCGAACTGCTGACTTACTTCGCGGCCCTGAAGAACGCCGGGGCGGACGGCCCGCGCCGCATCAAGTACTGGTTGCAGCGCGTCGAGCTCGAGGCGTGGGCCGACAAGAAGGTCAACGAGCTCTCGAAGGGCATGCAGCAGAAGATCCAGTTCATCGTCAGTGTGCTGGCCGATCCGCCGTTACTGATCCTGGACGAGCCGTCTTCCGGACTCGATCCGGTCAATGCCAATGTCCTGAAGGACATCCTGCTGGAGCTGCGCGCGGCGGGTAAGACGATTCTGTTCTCCACCCATCGCATGGAGGAAGCGGAGCGCATCTGCGACCACATTTACATGATCAACCGCGGCCGCAAAGTGCTGGACGGCACGCTGGCGGCGGTCAAGGCGGGCGCCGGCCAGAGCGCAGCGCGCATTGAATTCCGAGGCGACGGCAGCCTGCTGCGACAGGCGCCCGGCGTGCGCGAGGTCGAGGACTACGGCAACTACGCCGAGATGCGCCTGAGTGCCGAGGCGCAGGGAGCCGAGATCGTGCGCTTTCTCGCGCCGCGGCTCGACATCACGCGTTTTGAGCTGCTGGAACCGTCACTCAACCAGATCTTTCTCGAGAAGGTGAGCCAGGGGGACGCTGCGTATGCCGAAAATTCTGATCGTCGCGAGGCAGGAGTACCTGCGGCGGGTTAAGAGCAAGGGCTTCATCATCTTCACCCTGCTGCTGCCCGCCATCCTGGCCGGCTACTTCCTGCTGATCGTCAAGATCTCGCAGGCGGGACGCAACGTGGCCAGCCGGCTCGCCGTGGTTGATCTCTCCGGGAAGACGTTCGACGAGCTGCGCACCACGCTCGACGACAAGCTGGCCGACGGCACGCCCAAGTACCAGCTCACGCCAGTGGACGCCACTCCCGCGACACTGCCCGCGGTCCGCAGCCGGCTGCAGCAGGACGTTCTGCACGGCACCTTCACCGCCTTTCTCATCATCCCCAGCGACGTGCTGCAAACCAATACCGCCGAGTACCACGCCAAGAACGTCGCCAACGTGATTGAGATCCAGACGCTGCAGAACAAGTTGCGCGACATCGTCACGCGCCTGCGCCTGGAATCCGCCGGTGTCGCCGCCGACAACGTGCCGCACGTGCTGGCGAAGTTCGACCTCACGGCCTTGAAAGTCACGCTCACCGGCGACCAGGAGGACCGCGGCCAGACCATCCTCGCGGCCTATGCGCTGGGCACGCTGCTCTACATGACGTTGATCATCTACGGGGTCACGTTCATGCGCAGCGTGGTCGAGGAGAAGACCAGCCGGGTGGCGGAGGTCATTCTTTCCTCGGTGGATGCCTACACGCTGCTGATGGGCAAACTGATCGGGGTGGCGGGCGCGGGCCTGACCCAGTACCTCGTCTGGGCGACCGGATTGGCGCTGGCCGGCAGCTACAGCGCCGCCATGTCCCACCTCGCCGGCGGACCCAGCCTGGTGAAGTACATCCCGCATCTCTCCATCGCCGTCTATGTTTGCTTCGTGATCTTCTTCCTGTTGGGCTTCCTGGTCTACGCGGCGCTGTTTGCCGCGGTGGGGGCCATCGTATCGAGCGACCAGGAGGCCCAGCAATCGCAGATGCCGATCACGCTGCTGCTGGTGGCGGGCTTCCTCTCGGCCTCGGTCATCACCTCGGACCCCGGCAGCCATCTCTCGATCCTGCTCTCCGAGATTCCCTTCTTCTCGCCCATCCTGATGACCATGCGGGTGATCATCTCCAACCCGCCCTTCTGGCAGGTGGCGCTGGCCATGGCGCTCTGCGTGGGAACCATTCTGGTGGTGATGAAGCTCTCCGCCAAGGTCTACCGCGTCGGCATCCTGATGACCGGCAAGCGGCCGTCGCTGCCGGAACTCCTGCGCTGGATGAAGTACAGCTAGCGCGAAGGTAGGGTGTGGGGTGTGGGGGGTCGATGACGCTCCACGCCATACGCTCCACGCCCCCACCCCCTACTCCCCACTCCCTACTCCCCACCCCCCACACCCGAGGTATCTCTCGGGTAAACCCCCTAGTAGCGCGGCGGCGGAAGTGTGGGTATACTCACGTCCTCCCCCCTGAAACTGACTCAGATGCACTCACGTGTTTTTCCTCGAACGTGTCTGATGGTTCTGGCGCTTTCCGTATGGTCCGGGGCACAGACGCTGTTGTCCGCACGGCCGGGGGATGCCGATAGCGACCAGATCGTCGCCGTTCACGAGAACGGACACATCGTCTACACCAACTTCGGCCGCCCGGCGCCCGTTGTTGCTGCCGTCTCCACCCACCATCCGAGCCTGCGCCCCGCCGCCGTGGTCCGGCGTCATCCCGCCCCGCCGGCTCATCTCGACCGCATCATGCAGCGCGCAGCGACGCGCTATGCCGTGGACCCGCTGCTGGTACGCGAGGTGGCGCGGCAGGAGTCCGGCTTCGACACCCGCTCGGTCTCCGACAAGGGAGCGCTGGGGGTGATGCAGCTGATGCCGCAGACGGCGCGCGCGCTGGGCGTGCAGAATCCCTTTGATCCGCAGCAGAACATCGAAGGCGGGACGCGCTACCTGCGTGACCTGCTGGCGCTCTACCACGGCAGCGTGCCGCTCAGCTTGGCCGCCTACAACGCGGGTCCGGGCGCGGTGGCGAAGTACGGCAACCGGGTGCCACCCTACCACGAAACGCAGCAGTACGTGAACGTCATCACGCGCCGCTATGCGGGCGCCGCCGCGAGCAGCACAAGCAGCGACACTGCGGAACTCGTCCCCGCCCCGATCATCGTGCGTACCCAGGACGCGGACGGACACCCCATCTTTACCGACGCGCCTTAACGGTTGTCGGTTTTCGGTTGTCGGCTACGCGGCTGCTGGACGGTATCCTTCGCTGGTGTTGCCGACAAACGAAACCCGTTTGCAGTCGACCAGGATGCGCCCAAAATCCGCCTAAAATCCAACAACCAACAACTCACAACGGATCTTCCGGCCGCCCCTTCAGCGCACCGTGCTCCACAGTCGGCTGACGTAGTCGGTCATGGTCATGCCGAGCAGGATCATCAGCCAGAAGACCCCGAGGATGACGGTCAGCTTGGTCATCTTGCTGCTGTACTTCACGTGCATGAAGAACAGCACCACCAGCGTCGACTTGGTCACGGCGATGCACAGCGCCACCACCGTATTGGCGGCGCCGAGGTCGATCGAGGCCACCAGGGCGGTGACCACGGTGAGGACTTCGAGCGCCAGGAAGACCAGGAAGTAGGTGCGGCGCGGCAGGATGTGTTGCGATGACATGCAGGTGTCTCCAGGTAAACGGCCGGCGCCGCGATTACTTGTGATAACGATCAATCAGGTACAGCAACGGGTAAAGATAGATCCAGACCAGATCGACAAAGTGCCAGTACAGACCGATCAACTCGACCGGGGTGTTGTAGGCCGGCGTGAAGGCGCCTTTTTGCGCCTTGATCACCAGCCAGAGCATGAGCCCGAGGCCGACGATCATGTGAAAGGCGTGGAGGCCGGTCATGCAGAAATACAGGATGTTGAAAAGGACCACTTCCTTGGCCACCGCGAAGCTGACGCCCGGGGTGTCGTAGCGGAAGTTGGCCCCGGGCACGTGGCCCTCGAGGATGTGCTCGTGGTACTCGATACCCTTGAAGCCGAGGAAGGCGGCGCCCAGGATCATGGTAGCGATGAGCAGCCAGACGAGCGCCTTCTTCTGTCCGAGCTGCGCCGCGCGCACGGCCAGCGCCATGGTCAAGCTGCTGAAGATCAGGACGACGGTATTGGCGGTACCGAGCTTGAAGTTGAGTTGGCTGCTGCCGATGGCGAAGGCCTGCGGGTACTGGCTGCGGTAGACCAGGTAGGCCATGAACAGGCCGCCGAAGAACATGACTTCGGTGACCAGGAAAACCCACATCCCGAAGCTGGAAGTCTCCTTCTGCTGTTCGGCATCGTCGAACTGCATCTCCAGGTGGTTGTCGAGTTCCGCCACGGCGGAGCCGGGCGCGTGTCCAGCGCTATGAGACATAAGTCGAGGCCTCTTCCTCCGAGCGCACGGCAAGCGCGGGGGCGGGGATGCCGGTGTAGTCGTACGCTTCGCGCGTCACGATCGGCGTGGTGACGAAGTTGTGGGTGATGGGCGGCGACTGCGTCTGCCACTCGAGGCCGCTGGCGCCCCATGGGTTCGGTCCGGCCACCGGGCTGTTCTTGTAAGACCAAGTGAGGTAGATCAGCGGCAGCAGGTAGCCCACGCCGAGAATCGAGGCGCCGGCGGTGGAGAGCACGTGCCAGACCTGAAACTCCGGCGGATAGGCATGGTAGCGGCGCGGCATGCCCAGGTAGCCGAGGATGAACTGCGGGAAGAACGTCAGGTTGAAGCCCACGAAGATCAGCAGGGCGGAAAGCCGGCCCCAGACCTCGGGGTACATGCGGCCGGAGATCTTCGGCCACCAGTAATGGATGCCGCCGAGGTACGCCATGATCGTGCCGCCCACCATGATGTAGTGAAAATGTGCGACCACGAAGTACGTATCGTGGATGTGCACGTCGAGCCCCAGGGCGGCGAGGAACAGTCCGGTCATCCCGCCCACGGTGAAGAGTCCGAGGAAGCCAAGAGCGTAAAGCAGCGGCGTGCGGTAGGAGATCGAGCCTTTGTAAAGCGTCGCGGTCCAGTTGAACACCTTGACGGCCGAGGGTAGCGACACGGCGTAGCTCATCAGCGAGAACACCAGCGCTGCATAGACCGAAATCCCGGCCACGAACATGTGGTGCGCCCAGACGACGAAGCCAAATGCGGCAATGGCGATGCTGGAGCCCGCGATGTAGGCGTAGCCAAAGGGCCGCTTGCGGGAGAAGGTGCTGATCAGCTCGCTGATCACGCCCATGGCCGGCAGGATCATGATGTAGACCGCCGGATGGGAGTAGAACCAGAAGAGATGCTGGAACAGCACCGGGTCGCCGCCCAGAGCGGGATTAAAGATCCCGAAGTGCAACAGGCGTTCCACCGCCACCAGCGCGAGCGTGATGGCGAGCACCGGAGTGGCCAGCACCAGAATGACGCTGGTGGCGTAATTGGACCACATGAACAGCGGCAGGCGTTTCCAGGTCATGCCTGGCGCTCGCATGCGGTGCGTGGTGACGATAAAGTTCAAACCGGTCAGAATCGAGGAGAATCCGGCGATGAAGATGCCCGTGGCGGCCGCCACGACATGGCTGTTGAGGTACCCGGTGCTGAGCGGCGTATAGAAGGTCCAGCCGCCGTCCACTCCACCGCTCAGAATGGCGTAGATGGTGACCACGGCGCCGATGTTGAACAGGTACCAGCTCATCAGGTTGAGCTTGGGAAAGGCGAGGTCCTTGGCCCCGATCATCATCGGCACCAGGAAGTTGCCCAGCGTGGTCGGAATCGAGGGGATGAGGAAGAACCACACCATGATGATGCCGTGCATGGTGAAGAGCTTGTTGTAGGTATCGTCCGAGACCAGGTCGGCCGGCGGGGTGAGCAGCTCGAGCCGCATCAGCATGGCAAAGATGCCGCCGATGGCGAACATCAGCGTGATCGACGCCATGTAGAGCAGCGCGATGCGCTTGTGGTCCGTGGTGAGCAGCCACGACTTGAGACCGTGGCTCTCGTTCAGATAATGGTTCGCCGGCAACTCGGGGGCGAGCGGCTGCGGCGACAGGGGCTGGGCGGTCAGGGTACTCATTGTGGGTACGTCTTTGTCTCCATCGGCCGCGGGCCGGCGGGAGGGGTGGTCCGGTTGCTGTAGGGTTGGGTCTGCTCCTGCGGCGCGAGCGACTTGATGTAGTTCACCAGGTCGAGCACTTGCTCCTCGTTGAGCTGGCCGAGGAAGGTCGGCATGATGGGCTGGAAGCCGGCCACGATCTTGGCGTTGGGATAGAGGATGGATTCGCGGATGTAGTTTTCATCCGCAGTGACCGTGGTGCCGTCCGCGAGGTGGACCGGCTGGCCGTACAAGCCGCTCAGGCTGGGACCGCGGGCGCCGGAGTCGGCCCGGTGGCAGCTGATGCAGGAGAGGCCTTGGAACAGCCGCTGCCCCTCGAACGCCGGGCTGCCCATCGTCAAGCTGGTGCTCATCCACTTGCGGTAGGCGTCCGGCTCCATGACGATGATTTCACCGATCATTTTCGAGTGCTGGGTGCCGCAGTATTGGTCGCAGAAGAGATGGAACGTCCCGGTCTGGGTTGCCTGAAACCAGGTGGTGCGGTAACGCCCTGGCAGCACGTCCATCTTCAGACGAAAGGCGGGGACGGCGAAATCGTGAATGACGTCCTCGGAAATTAACGAGAGTTCCACCGGCTGATTGACCGGCACGTGCAGGGCGTTGATCTCGCGTTGTCCTTCGGCGTGCTGGATCTTCCACATCCACTGCTTGCCCACCACGGTGATCTTGATGGCGTTATTGGGCGGGCGGTTCTGCGTGAAGTAAAGCCGCGCTCCCCACCCGAACATGACCATGAAGATCCCGAAGGGGATGACCATCCAGAAAACTTCCAGCGCCGCGTGGCCCTCGATATGGGCGGCGTGCGGGTGCTGTTTTTCGTGGTAGCGGACGGCGAAGACAATGACCAGCACCGCCACGAGGAGAGTCGTCAGACCGCAGACGGTCAGCATGAAAAAATACAGCCCATCCACGCCCCGCGCGGTGGTCGAGGCCTCTGGAGGGAAGAATGGAAAATACCGGTTCATAGGTCCTGTGCTCGTCTTGAACTGGACTGTTCGTCGGGTTCGGTGCCGGTTTTGTCCGGGGGCTTGCGCCACGTCAGGGCGATGAAGCCGCCGAGCAGCAGCATGGTCAGCACGCCCCCGATGCGCATCGCTGTAAACGCCACGGCCCCATATCGTCCCTTGGCCGGGTCGTAGTGATAGCAGTAGAGCAGCACCTGGTCCACGACGTTGCCGATTTGGTTGTGACTGGCTTCCACCAGTCCCAAGCGGACATCGCGCGGCGGATAGTCAATGCCGAAGTAGTACTGCGCCACCCGGCCCTGCGGGGTCAGAAGGACAATGCCCGCCGCGTGCGCGAACTGGTGCATCTGCGGATCCCACGCATAGTGGAACCCCACCGCGTCGGCCAGCGGTCGAATGGAACTCTCCTCGCCGGTCAAAAAATGCCAGCCCGCGGCGGCGCCCGGTCGGCCATAACGCTTGATGGTGAGTTGTTTCTCCGCCGCCGCTTCCGCCGGCGTGTCGTGCGGATCGAAACTGACGGTAATGACCTGGAAGTCCCGCCCGACATTGAACTTCAAGTCGGAAAACACCTGCGTCATGCCGTTGACGACCTGGCTACAGAGCATCGGGCACTGGTAGTAGACCAGGCTGAGGATGACCGGTTTGTCGCCAAAGTATTGCTGCAGGCGGACCGGCCGGCCGCTCTCGTCAAGAAAGGTGAGGTTGAGCGGCACCTGCTGATTGAGGCGCTGGTCGAAGTTGGCCAGCTTGAGAATCGCCGGACGGGTATTCAAGCGCGCGTCATTGACCCGGTCAGGCTGGTACTGGGCCTGGGCGGCCAATGACAGAGCGAGGCCCAAGGCAGTCAGTCCGATCCGGGTTGGGTACTGCAACTTCATGATTTAGTGACTCACTCCTGCGGAAACGACAGGCGGTTTCAAGCCCGGCGTCGGGGGGGCGACGGCGCCGGGGACGCCGCCGCCGCGCGCCGGTACAGGGAGCAGGGAGACGGCGTTGGGATCCACGTTGTACTGCGCGGCGGCTTCTTTCGGGGTGGGCGGCAAGCCCTGCTGAGCGATGACCTGCATGGCTTGCGTGATGGGAATGCGCACCTCGCCGTTCGCCTGATCCGCCCAGCCATAACTATTCAGGATGGCGTCCTCGCGTGTACGCATGCGGTTCATGTCCAAGACATCATCGGATTGCAGTTGCGGCTCGGTCGAGGGCGCGACGGGGACCCGCAGTTGCGGATAAGCCCCGGCATATTGCTGGTATTCCGCGGTACGGAAGCCGCGAAATAGTCCGGCGGCGATGACCACGACCAGCCCGGCCAGAATGGTCAGAAAGATGGCGAACGCGACGGGATACCAGGTGGGCGCGTCAGAGACCTCGTGGCCCCGCTCCACCGACGAACGCCCGGCGGGACGCGGCTCCGGCACCCCGGCACGAACCACCAGCCAGACAAAGAAGGCGACCAAGGCCGCCAACAGCAGCAGACCCAGAGCGATGAGCTCGATATTGGTGCGATTCAGGGACACGGTATCAGCCTCTAGTGCGCCTTGGCGCCGGACGCCTCACGCAGGATCTCGTCCATTTGCGGATCAAGCAGCGGCAGCAGTGGCCGTTGTCGCAGAAAATGCAGAAACGCCACCACCCAGACCGACCCCAGCGCCAGCGGCACCGTCACGTTCTGCCAGTTGAGGTGGGCGTGGCCGGCGACGTTGGGGAAGACCAACCAGTAGAGCTCCACCCAGCGCATGCAGAGGATGAACGCGGCCAGCAGCGCCAGCTTGCCGGCCTTCTTCTTGAGCGAGCTGGAGAGCAGCAGCGCAAACGGCAGGGCGAAATGACCGATGACGAAAAGGAGAGTCACCGCCAACCAGCCGGCATTGATGCGTAGCAGGTAAAACTTGATCTCGTCCGGAATATTGCCGGACCAGATGATGAGCAACTGCGAGAACGAGAAATAGGCGAACAGCAGGACGAACATCAGCATCCACTTGCCGAGTTCATGGAACCGCTGCCGGGTGTAGATGCGATTGAACGGGGCGATCTGCGCCAGCTTGCTGCACAGGATCACCATCAGGGCGATGGTGGTCAGGCCCTCGCCGGCGAGGACGATCAAGCCAAAGATGCTGGACGACCAGGCGGGCAGCAGCGACATCACCCAGTCGATGGCGGCAAACGAGATGGTGATACAGCCGAGCAGCAGTCCGACCCCACTGACGTTCTCCAGGCGGTGCTTGAGCGGCGTGCCGCCCTGGCCCGCGTCCTGCTGATTGGAGTAGCGCACCAGGATGCGGGTGATGACAATCCAGACGAAAAAGTAAATGCCGGCGCGCGTGGTCACCCAGGGCAGGTTGAGGTAGCCGCGCAGGTGTTGCAGGCCGCTGTCGCGGGCGACGTCGGCGGGACGGCTCCAGGCATAGAGCACGGTGCGCCCCAGCCAGATGGGGATGAAGAGCACGGCCAGCACGGGCATGGTCTGGGCGGCAGCCTCAAAGGGACGGCGCAGCACGACGGCCCAGCGGCCGCCGCTGAGGTGCGACACCATCAGCATTCCGAGCGACCCGAATGCGGCCCCCAGGCAGAGCATGAAGCCCAGCAGGTAGGAGGGGAAAAACTCCTGTTGGTTGAGGAAGAACCCGAGCAGCGACGCCAGGGCGGCCACCACGGCGAGGATGCCGGCGCGGCGTTGCCAGCCCTGCACCGCGGCGGGCGCCATGACGTCGGCGACGGTCAGTTTCAAGGGTGGGGTGTGCACGTGGGACATGGCACTCATGGCTGCACCTCCTTCGGATAGTCCACCCCATGCGGGGCAGCCTTGCCGAATTCCGTCGCGGGGAGGCGCAGCGGCTGGTTCAGGTCGGCCTGATGGTCGGCCGGTACCAAGCTCGCCGGCGCGTGCTGGCTGAGCTGCAGGGCGCGGATATAGGCCACGATGGCCCAGCGGTCGGCCACCGGCACCTGCGCGGCGTAGTCCGGCATGGCGCCCCAGCCGTGGGTGATGACGTCAAAGAAGTGGCCCACCGGCGCGTTCCGCAGGCGGTCCTGGTGGAACGTGGGTGGACGCGAGAAGCCACGTTGCACGATCATGCCATTGCCATCGCCCACGCGCGCGTGACACGGGGCGCAGAAGATGTTGTAGCGTTCCCGGCCACGCGCCAGCAACTCCGGCGTCAGCGGCACCGGCAGCGTATCCACCAAGGAGCCGCCGACCCGCCCTTGGTAGACGGCATCGTTGTCATTCAACTCATCGCGGGCCACCGTGCCCGGAACCGCCGGGCGTTCCGAGCGGCCGTCGCGGAAAAAGGTGCTGGGACGCATGGGTACGTACTTGGGCTGGTTGTACATGTCTTGCCGGCAACCGGCCAAGCCGAGACACAACAACCCCGCGACGGCGATGATGCGCGCCCTCCGGCTCCCGAGAGATGGCATTCGAGGCGTGACCACGCTAGTTCGGGACCTCCGAGACGGCGGTGGGGTGCAGGCTGTGGAGAAAGGCCTCCGTCGCCTTCCGGTCAAAGTTGGGATCGGCGGCTTCGATGCACAGGAAGAAGCCGTCCTGCGTGACCTGCGAAAACCGCGGCACGTTGAAGACCGGGTGATAGGGCAGCGGCAAGCCATTGGCCAGCAACATGCCGACCACCGCCGCGATCGCGCCGCCGAGAATGGTGAGCTCGAAGGTGACGATGATAAACGCCGGCCAGGAGAGCAGTGGCCGGCCACCAATGTTGAGCGGGTAGTCGATGACGTTGATCCAGTACTGCAACAGGTACCCGCTCAGGCCGCCGGTGATCGCCCCGAGCAGCACGATGAGGGGCATGCGGGTGTGATGGGCGCCGATCGCCTCCATGGCTTCCTCGATGGGAAACGGGGAGTAGGCGTCCAGCTTGCGATAGCCGGCTTGGTAGGCATGCTCGGCAGCATGCACCAGCGACTGCGGGCCGGTGAACTCGGCCATCAGCCCGTAGAGTCCGGTGGGTGTGTCGCCGTGGCTCATTCCGCCTCCACTTTGGCTGCCGGCAGCAGCATCTTCACTTCCGCGATCGAGATCATCGGCAAGGCCCGCAGAAAGAGCAGCATCAGGGTGAAAAATAGGCCCAAGGTGCCGATAAAGACCGCCCAATCCCAGCGCGTCGCCGTGTAGTGTCCCCAGGAGCTGGGCAGGAAGTCGCGGTGCAGGCTGGTGACGATGATGACGAAGCGCTCCAGCCACATCCCGACCAGCACCACGATCGAGATGAGGAACAGGGCGAGCACGTTCTTGCGGATCTTACGCAGCCAGAGCAGTTGCGGGATCAGCAGGTTGCAGGTGAGCAACGACCAATAGAACGGCGCGTAGGAACCGACCAGGCGGTTGTGAATCATGTAGATTTCGTACTGGTTGCCGCCGTACCAGCCCGCAAAGCCCTCAAACAGGTAACCGTAGGCGACCACCAGACCGGTGGCCAGCATCACCTTGGCGCAGTTCTCGAGGTGGCGCGGGGTGATCAGCGCGTGCATGTTGTACATGGCGCGGATGGGAATCGCCAGCACCAGCACCATGGCAAACCCGGAGTAGATGGCGCCCGCCACGAAATAGGGCGGGAAGATCGTGGTGTGCCAGCCGGGCATGTTGGCCACCGCGAAGTCGAAGCTGACCACCGTGTGCACCGAGAGCACCAGCGGCGTGGCCAGCCCGGCGAGAAGCAGATAGGCCGACTCGTAACGCTTCCAGTGCCGCGCCGAACCGCGCCAGCCCATGGCCAGCACCCCGTAGAGGCGCTTCACCCAGGTCCGTTGCGCCCGGTCGCGGTAAGTGGCGAGGTCGGGGATGAGTCCCACGAACCAGAACAACAGTGAGACGGTGGCGTACGTCGAAACCGCGAAGACGTCCCACACCAGCGGGCTGCGGAACTGCGGCCACACCTGCATGGTGCTGGGATAGGGAAACATCCAATAAAACAGCCACGGACGTCCCATGTGCAGCAGCGGAAACATGCCGGCGCAAGCCACCGCGAACAGCGTCATGGCCTCGGCAAAGCGGTTGATGGCGTTACGCCACGACTGGTGAAACAAGTGCAGGATGGCGGAAATGAGCGTTCCCGCGTGGCCGATGCCGATCCACCAGACGAAGTTGATGATGGCAAAGCCCCAGGCGACGGGGACGTTGATGCCCCAGATGCCAACGCCGCGCAGCAACAAATACGTCACCGCCCCCATGAACATGGCCAGCAGCAGCGCGGCGACCGCGAAGGCGGCGAACCAGCTCAGGGGAGTGGGGTCCACCAGGACGGCGTTACTGATCTTGGCCGTCACCGAGGCAAAGGTCTGTCCCGGCGCGATGACGGGGGACTCTTGCGGCGGTTCCGGCAGGGTTTCGATTTGAGCGACTGGCTCCATGATTACGCCTGAAAAAGTTATGCCTGCAAACGACGGGCCCGGCGTACCGGGGGATTAAATCTTGATCTCCGGGTTGGGGTTGCCGACCGCTGCCAGGTACGTGGTGCGCGGTCGTGTTCCCTGCTCTTCCAGCAGGCCGTAATTACGCGTATCGCTCTTGAGTTGCGCAACGCGGCTCTGGCGATCGCCGATGTTGCCGAAGGTGATGGCCCGCGTCGGGCAGGCCTGCTCACAGGCGGTCTGCATTTCGCCGTCCCGCACCTGGCGGTTGTCCTTCTCCGCGTTGATGCGGGTGCGGTTGATGCGCTGCACGCAGTAGGTGCACTTCTCCATGACACCGCGACTGCGCACCGAGACGTCGGGGTTCTGCAGCGCCTCCAGGCTGGGTGTGCCCTCCAGCCAGGCATAGTGCAGGAAATTGAAGCGCCGCACCTTGTAGGGGCAGTTATTGGAACAGTAACGCGTGCCGACGCAGCGGTTATAGACCATGTCGTTCAGGCCTTCGCTGCTGTGCACGGTGGCGCCCACCGGGCAGACCTGCTCGCAGGGCGCGTCCTCGCACTGCATGCAGGGAATGGGCTGGAACTGCGGCTTGGGATCGTCGAAGTTGCCGGTGTAGTAGGTATCCACCCGCAGCCAGTGCATCTCGCGGCCGCGTTCCACCTCGGCCTTGCCGACGATGGGGATATTGTTCTCCGCCTGGCAGGCCACCACGCAGGCGTTGCAGCCGATGCAGGAGTTGATGTCGATGGCCATGCCCCAGGCATAGCCAGGATAGGAGTACGGCGTATAGAGCGAGAGTCCCGGCGGCGGGGCCTCGGTCTTGGCGTGGGCGAACTGCGGATCCTGCTGGTACTCCGCCAGGGTGGCGGTGCGGATCAGGTCCCGACCCTCCATGCTGTGATGATCGTGCGTGGCGGCCAAGCCACGCCGGCTGCCGGTCTTGCTCACCGCGAGCCCGACGCCGAACCATGGCGTCTGGCTGTCGCGCAGGGGGTAGGTGTTGGTTCCCACGCCGGTGCCGACGCGTCCGGTGCGCGGACGCCCGTAGCCGAGGGGCACGGTGACCACGTCATCGGGTTGACCCGCCTGAATCCAGACCGGCAACTCGATCTGCCGGCCGTGGTAGTTGAGCGCGACGATGTCCTCGCTGACCACATTCAGCCGTTTGGCCAGCGCGACGCTGATCAGCGCGGCGCTGTCCCACGTAACGTGCGTGATGGGCCGCGGCAGCTCCTGCAGCCAGCCGTTGTTGATGAAGCGCCCGTCGTAGACCGAGGCGTCGGGACGGAAGCTGATCTCCAGTCCCTGCGGCACAGCCGTGGGCGCCGGCAGGTTCGCCGCCGCCGTGAGCGCGAGCGGCGCCGGAGCGCTGCCCGCCAGGAAGCCGTCATGCAACGACTTGCGCCAGTAATGCTCGAAATCGGTGCCGCCGATCGTGGCGGTGGTGAACTGGGTGTTCCAGAACTGCTTGACCGTGTCGTAGGGCGCTTGGAAGACCTGATCGCTGAGCGCGGTCAGCATCTCGTGGGCGGTGCGGTTTTCGTAGAGCGGAGCAATGAGTGGCTGCACGATGCCCACCGTGCCGTCATGGCTGCGCACGTCGCTCCACGCCTCGAGGTAGTGGGTCTCCGGAATATGCCAGTCGCAAAGCGCGGCGGTCTCGTCGGCGTAAAGCGAGAGGTGAACGCGGAATCCGGCCTTGCCGAGCGCGTCCTGAAAGGGAACATCGGCCGGCGCAGAGAAGACAGGATTGCCGCCCAGGATCATCAGCAACGAGACCTGTCCGGCTTGCATGTCCTGCACCAACTGACGCAGTGAATCCGCCTGAATGACTGGGACTGCCTCGGCGGGGGCGGTGTAAGTCACGGTGGCGCCCACATTGCCGAGCGCGGCGTTGAGGGCATGCGCCAGCGCATGCACCGCCGGGCTCTGCTGTTCGCCCGCCAAGACCACGCAACGGCCGCGGTGCTGCTGCAGATCGGCCACCAGCGCCGCCCGCCACGCCGCTTGACCCGGCGCAGCACCCGGGGCGGACGCGGTCTTGCCGAGTTCACTGAGTAGAGCCTGCGCAAACGCCTCGATGTCGCTGCCGCGCAGCGCCATGCGATGATCCGCTTTGGCACCGGTCAGGGTCATCGCGCTTTCGACCGCGTACAGCCGGTTGAGCGGCACGCCGCGCAGCTTGCGGCGTTCCCCGAACTGGCGCGCCAGCAGCAAAAAGGCCGGGTGGCTCGCGCTCGACAGGAAATCCGCGTCCAGCGACAGAATGACGTCCGCTTTGTCGAGCTGGTAGTGCGTGTCCACCATGCGCCCGAAGGCGAGTTGCGAACCCTGGCGGGCGGCATCGCGATTGATCGGCTCCCACTGGTGCCACTTGGCGTCGGGATAGCGCTGCAGCAGGTTTTGCAGTTGGAAGGCGAGCGTGGGCGAGGTGACGGTCTCGGTCAGGATGCGCAACCCGGTACCGCGGCCGCCGGCCTGCACCTCGGGTCGCGCCCGCAACGCCTGCAGGAACTCGTCCCAGCCGCGCACCTCGCCGTTGGCAGTGGGGGTCTGGGCGCGGTCCGGATCATAAAGCCCCAGCACCGAGGCTTGGGTGAATAGATCCGTGCCGCCCAGACTTGCCGGATGATCGGGATTGCCCTCGATCTTGTTGGGGCGTCCCATATCGCTGCGCACCAGCACCGGGAACCCATAGCCGCCGAGCGGCATGGAGGTGGCGAAGAACTGCGGCCGGCCGGGCAGCAGGTCTTCCGGCTGCTTGACGTAGGGAACGATCAGCTCGGTCGGCTGGCGGGTGCAGGCGGTCATGCCCGCCATTGCCAGCGAAGCCCCCATGAGGCTGATGAAGTCGCGACGGTTGCCGGTGAACACCGAAGCCTGCCGCGGGAACTCGCGGTGCAGCATCTCCTGGAAGCCGTCAGTCGCGGCCAGCTCCTCGAGGCTGCGCCAGTAGCGCGGGCCCTGCGCCTCGGCCAGTTGCCGGCGCAGGCGATCCAAGTCCAAGGGGGCGGCCGGCTGCACCGGCGCCGTCTTGGCATGGCAGGGATGAACTGTGTTGTCGTGAGCCATGGTTTCGGTCTCTGCCTGCGTCGCGGCCGGTTCCACTGCGCCAGGGGCTAGTGATGACAGGTGGAACAACTCGTGATGTCCTGCGGGCTGCGCACGTGATACTGCTGAATCAATTGCCGCCCCAGCGCGAGCTGGTTGGCGGGGTAGGTGTATTCGGTGTTGAAGATCTGGTCCTTGGGCCGCAGGTACTTCTCCGGGGCGCGGTGACAATCGAGGCACCAGCGCATCTGCAACGACTTGGCCTGGTACATCAGCGGCATGCGGTCCACATCGCCGTGGCAGCTCTGGCATCCCACCCCCTTGGCGATGTGGATGTCATGCTGGAAATAGACGAAATCCGGGAGATCGTGCACCTTGGTCCAGCGGATGGACTCGCCGGTGCGGAAGCTGTCGCGAACCGGAGCCAGCATGGAACTGCCCGACCAGATCTGCGCGTGGCAGTTCATGCAGGTCTTGGTGGGCGGGATGCCGGCAAAGCTGCTGCCCTCGACCGAGGTGTGGCAGTAGCGGCAGTCCAGCCCCAAGCCGCCGACATGGTGAGCGTGGCTGAAGGGTACCGGCTGCTCCCGCGTCTGCCCCTGGCGCGTCGTGTAGGGGCCGTACTGATAGGAAACGCCCACCCAAGCCAGCGCCGCCACCACGGTCACGAGGATGACCAAGCTCACCCGGACCGACGAGTTTGCGCTGTGCGGAAAAAGTTGTGGCATGCGAATGAGACCGTTTGCCGGACGTACAACCGCAACGCTTTGATCGTACCGCGAGCCCCGCTGACGCACACTGCCGCGCGCGGAAAGATGAACAGAAGGCGACTGATTTTGATAACAAAAACTCGCTCCACAGTCAATTTTATAAATTCTTTTTCAGCGCACGCGGAGGGGCAGGCACCACCGTTTTTCCACGTCCCGCGCGGGTTCCGGCCCGTTGCATGGCGTGCGAAATTTCGTCTTCCGGATTGACCCGCGCCCATGCCGCATGCCACCATCGCCGCGTCATGTCTCTCCCTTCATTCGACGTGGTCGTGGTGGGCTCGGGCGCCTCCGGCGGCTGGGCGTGCAAGCATCTCTCCGAAGCCGGCCTTCGGGTCGCGCTGGTGGACGCCGGACGAGTACAGAAGGACAGCAACTTCACCGAACACAAGCCCGCCTTCGAACTCCCCTACCGCGACCGCTCCCGGGCGTGGCTGCAGCGCACCCGCTTTGAACAGTCCAAGGCGGGCTGCAACGAGTTCAACGCCGACTGGTTCGTCAACGACCTCGACGAGCCGTTTACGTACAACGCCGACAAACCCTACACCTGGCAGGGGCGGGTGCGCATGACCGGCGGCCGCACCAACGTCTGGGGACGCCAGAGCTACCGCCTCAGCGACCTCGATTTCAAGGCCGCCTCGCACGACGGCTACGGGACCAACTGGCCGATCTCCTACGCCGACGTCGCCCCCTACTACGACATCGTCGAGCGCTATGTCGGCATCACCGGCATGCCGGAGGGCGTGCCCGAGCTGCCTGACGGCCACTACCATCCGCCCATGGGCATCACGTGTGCCGAGATGCGGCTCCGCACCCGGGTCAAGGACAAACTGGGACGCACCATCACGCTCGGCCGTTCCGCCAACATTACCAAGCCGATCAACGGCCGCGCCCCCTGCCATTACTGCGGTCCCTGCCACCAGGGCTGCATCACCCACTCCTATTTCAACGCCGCCTTCACCACCGTCGCGGACGCGCTCAAGACCGGCCGCACCACCCACATCCCCAACGCCATGGTCTACCAGGTCCTGATGGACAAGACGACCAACCGCGCGACGGGTGTGTCTTACGTGGACCGCAACACGCGCCAGTTGCACGAGGTGCGGGCGCCGCGCGTCATTCTCTGCGCGCAAGCCTCGGAGTCGGTGCGCATCCTGTTCAACTCCGCCACCCCGCAGCATCCGCAAGGGCTGGGCAACTCGAGCGGCGTGCTCGGCCACTACCTGATGGACCACATCATGGGCGGCGGCGCCTTCGGCGAGTTCCCCGACATGGCTCCTGACCGCAAGGTCAGCGCCAGCAGCCCGCGCCGCCCCGACGGCATGTACGTCATCCGCTTCCGCAATACCCTCAACGGCCCCAAGTACCCGCACTTCCTGCGCGGCTACGGTTTCCAGGGCGGCGGCGGCCCGGGATTCAACTTCAACGCTCCCGGCTTCGGGGAGGCCTTTAAGAAAGGCTTGCTGGAGACTCGCACCGGCGTCGGCTTCGGCGGCTTTGGCGAGTGTCTGGCGCGCTACGAAAACTACTGCGAGATTGATCCGCAGGTCGCGGACATCTTCGGCATCCCGGTGCTGAAGTTCCACATGGCTTACAGCGATAACGAGCTGGCCATGGTCAAAGATATGGCCGAGACAGCGGCGGAGATGCTGGAGGCGGCGGGCGCCAAGAACATTCACAGCCACGCCAGCCCCTCGCGTCCCGGTAACGCCATTCACGAGGTGGGCATTGCTCGGATGGGCGATGATCCCAAGAGTTCGGTGCTTAATTCGTGGCAGCAAACCCACGACGTCGCCAACCTCTACGTCATGGACGGCGCCGGCTTCACCTCAACCGCCTGCCAAAATCCGACGCTGACCATCATGGCGCTCACCGTCCGCAACTGCGACCACTTGCTCGCGGAAATGAAAAAGGGGAACGCGTAAAGAGTTCGTGGTTCGTAGTTCGTGGTTGAAACAGCCCAGAGCCACCACGTTTTCTTAACTACCAACCACGACGCTGCCCGCCACTCCTATGGCACTGCCCCTTTTTGATGCGGTGGTCGTTGGTTCCGGCGCTTCCGGGGGCTGGGTCTGCAAGCAACTCGCGGAAGCCGGTCTGCACGTGGCGTTGGTCGATGCCGGGCGGTTGCAGAAGGACAGCAACTTCACCGAACATGAACCGGCCTTCCGGCTGCGCTACCGCGATCGGGCAGCGGCTTGGATGCGCCGCACCCGTCCCATTCAAACCGAGAGCGGCGCCTGCACCGAGTTCAACGCCGATTGGTTCTGTAACGACCTTGAGGAACCCTATTCCACCGGCGCCGGCCAGCCGTTTGGATGGTTGGGGCGCATGCGCGTCACTGGCGGGCGCACCAACGTCTGGGGCCGGCAGAGCTACCGCTTCAGCGACCTCGACTTCAAGGCCGCCTCGCATGATGGTTATGGCGTCGACTGGCCGCTCGGCTACGCCGATCTCGCTCCCTACTACGACAAGGTGGAAGAGTACGTCGGCATCACCGGCGTCGTTGAAGGCGTGGATGAGCTGCCGGACGGCAAGTTCCATCCGCCCATGGGGCTGACCTGCGCCGAGACCCTGCTGAAAGGGGCGGTCAAAGACAAGCTGGGCTGGAACATCACCCTCGGGCGCTCCGCCAACATCACCAAGCCGATCAACGGCCGCGCCCCCTGCCACTACTGCGGACCCTGCCACCGCGGCTGCGTGACGCACTCCTACTTCAACTCCGCTTTCACCACCGTGGCCGATGCGAAAAAGACCGGCCGCCTGACCCATATCCCCAACGCGATGGTCTACCAGGTCCTCACCGACCCCACGACCAACCGCGCCACCGGGGTGCTTTACGTCGATCGCAACACCCACCGCACCGCCGAGGTGCATGGCCGTGTGGTCGTGCTCTGCGCCCAGGCGCTGGAGTCGGTCCGCGTGCTGTTCAACTCCGCCAATCAGCAGCACTCAGCGGGTCTCGCCAACTCCAGCGGGGTGCTCGGCCACTACCTGATGGATCACATCTGGGTGGGCGGCGGCGCCTCCGGACAGTTCGCCAATCTGCCCGGCAAGGCCAGCGCCAACGGCCCGCACCGGCCCGACGGCATTTACGTCATCCGCTTCCGCAACACCTTGAAGGAGAAGTGGCCGGGCTTCCTGCGCGGCTACGGCTTCCAAGGCGGCGGCGGACCCAGCTTCAACTTCAGATCCCTGGGATTTGGTGAGGCGTACAAGCGCGGCGTCTTCGACCCGATCCATTCCGTCGGTCTAGGAGGCTTCGGGGAGTGTTTGCCGCAGTTCGACAATGCGGTCGCCATCGACCCTGGCGTGTCCGACATCTACGGCATCCCGACGCTGCGCATCAGCATGAAGTTCCGCGAGAACGAGCACAAGATGATCGACGACATGGCGGTCTCGGCGGCGCAGATGCTCGAAGCAGCCGGGGCGAGAAACATCCACCCCTATACCGTCCATGACCGCATACCGGGCCATGCCATCCACGAGGTGGGCGTGGCGCGCATGGGGCACGATCCCAAGACCTCGGTGCTCAACCAGTTCCAGCAGACCCATGACGTCCGCAACCTGTTCGTCATGGACGGCTCCGGCTTCCCTTCCAGCGCCTGCCAGAACCCCACGCTCACCATCATGGCCCTTGCCGTGCGCAGTTGCGATTACCTGTTGGGGGAGATGAAGAAGGGGAACTTGTAGTTCGTTCGTGTTTCGTAGTTAAGTCAACTCGAAGTGATCCGTAGTTTTTCAACTACAGACCACGAACCACGAGCTTTTTCGCAGTGACGTATACTGCCGAACGGTTGTCCCTATGCCAAACCGGACTCGTCACCATTCTCGTGTTGCCGCCTGGTTGCTGTCTTTCGTCCTCGGTTTTGTCCCCATGCTGGCGGCGCAAGCTCGCGGCGCCGCCGCTCCCGCCGCCGTGGAGGCGCGTGTCGAGTCGCTGCTGGCCAAGCTGACCTTGGAACAAAAGATCGAGCTCTTGGGAGGCGTGGACGGCTTCTATACCCACGCCGCCCCGAGCATCGGCTTGCCGCGCCTGAAGATGTCCGACGGGCCCTTGGGCGTGCGCACCTGGGGCGCCACCACCGGCTACGCCGCTGGTATCGGCCTCGCCGCCACGTGGGACCCGGGGCTGGCGCGACGTGTCGGCGTCGGAATGGGCCGCGACGCGCGCGCGCGTGGCGTCAACTTCCTGCTTGGACCCGGCGTCAACATCTATCGTCTGCCGCTCAACGGCCGCAACTTTGAGTACTACGGCGAGGACCCCTTCCTTGCCGGCCAGACGGCGGCGGGCTTGATCCGCGGCGTGCAGAGTCAGGGAGTGGTCGCCACGGTCAAACACTTCACCGCCAATAACTCCGAGTACGACCGCCACCAGGTCAACTCGGTCATTGACGAGCGTACGCTGCGCGAGATTTATCTCCCCGCTTTCGAAGCGGCGGTCAAGCAAGGCCATGTCGGCGCGGTGATGGACTCCTACAACCTGCTCAACGGAGTCCACACCACGCAAAACCGTCACCTGAACGTGGATATCCTGAAAGGCGATTGGGGCTTTCGCGGTCTGCTGATGTCGGACTGGACCGACACCTACGATACGGTGAACACGGCCAACAACGGCCTCGACCTGGAGATGCCCGATCCGCGCTTCCTGAATCAGCGCACCCTGCTGCCCGCCATCAAGGCCGGAGAAGTGAGCGTGGCCACAATTGATGACAAGGTGCGGCGCCTGCTACGCCTTGCCGTGACCAACGGCTGGCTGGATCGCCCGCAGTTGGACACCGGCATCCCGCTTTACGATCAGCAATCCCGCCAAGCGGCCCTGCAGTCCGCCGAGGAGAGCATGGTGCTGCTCAAGAACGAGGGCGGCCTGCTCCCGGTGGATCCGCATCGCGTGCACTCCATCGCCGTCATCGGTCCCAACGCCTACCCCGCCGTGCCTTCCGCCGGCGGCAGCGCGGAAATCACCGCGTTTGACCCGGTCAGTTTCCTGACCGGCATCAGCGATGCCGCGGGCAGCACCATGCCGGTGTACTGGAATGCTGGCGTGCGGGACCTGCACTCCATCTTTGGCGCAGCGGGCTTCAACGGCGGCAGCTTCAGCGTGGATGCCCAAGCCACGCGCCCTGGGCTGAAGCAGGAGCGGTTCGCCAACGACGACCTGAGCGGCCCTCCGGAAGACACCAAATTCGTCTCGCATATTGATTCCTGGCAAGGCTCGCTGTGGGCCGGACCGCCGCAACATAAGACCTCGTACCGCTGGTCGGGTTTCTACACCCCGAAGACCGGCGGCCCCCAGACATTCATCGTTGCCGGTATTGGACGCGACTCTTACCGCTTGTTCGTAGACGACAAGCAGGTACTGCAGCAACCATTGCGCGAAGGACAGGCACCGGAGGCGGTCAACCTTGATCTCCCCGCGGGCCACCCCGCCGCCATCCGCCTGGAATACGTTCAGGGCAGCGAATCGCCGACGCTCGGTTTTGGTGTCGTCCCCGCCGCCGAGATGCTGGATCCGGAGGCTCGGAAGCTCGCGGCCCGGGCCGACCTGGTGGTGCTCGCGGTGGGGTTTAACCCGCGCACCGAGTCGGAGGGCTTTGATCGCAGCTACCAACTGCCCCCGGGGCAGGACGAGTTGATTCGCACGGTGCTGGCGGCGAACCCGCACTCGGTCGTGGTCCTGACCGCCGGGGGCAGCGTGGACACCCATCGCTGGATCGCCCAGACTCCCGCCCTGTTGCACACCTGGTACGCCGGGCAGGAGGGCGGCCGCGCCTTGGCCGACGTGTTGCTGGGCCGCGTTAACCCTTCCGGCAAGCTGCCGATCAGCTTCGAAAAGCAGCTTCAGGATGAACCCGCATTCCCCAACTATTACGAAGCACCCGGCAGCCACGACGCCAAGTACGCGGAAGGTGTCTTCATCGGCTACCGTTACTTCGACCAGGCCAAGACCAAGCCCCTTTTCCCCTTCGGCTTCGGCTTGTCTTATACCAGCTTTGCCTTTAGCCACCTCGTCGTGACTCCCGACCACGGCACGGCGGACACGCCCATCCAGGTCAGCTTTGATGTGCGCAATACCGGCAGCCGCGCGGGCGCGGACGTGGCCCAGCTCTACGTCGGTGATCCATCCGCCACCGTGCCACGCCCGGTCAAGGAACTGAAGGGCTTTGAGCGCGTCAACCTGGCACCGGGAGCGACCCGGCACGTGACCTTGAAGCTCAATCGCCGTTCGCTGGCCTACTGGGACACGGCCACTAGCTGGAAGGTGGACCCGGGCAAATTCATCATTTACGTCGGCGATTCCTCCGTGCACGTGCCGCTGCAGGCCACGTACCAGGTGAAGTGAAGGACGCTGGCGCGTCACCGGCTGCTTCGACCGCTGCAGCGCGCACTTTTTACCGCTACAGCGCCCTCACGCAGATCGCAACGCTCGGTATTTCATCGACTTGCGAGTGGCCCTCCAGTTGCTCCCCTTGGGGCAGGGAACCCATTCCTGGGAGGGCCGTCTCATGCGTCGCGTTCGCCGCTTTACCGCCGGGTTGCTGACCGCCTTGTTCGCCGCCCTATTGCTTGTTTCCGCGCCGCCGGCGTCCGCGGCCGCCTCGAGGCATGGGCGCCACCGCAGCGCTTCCAGCGCGGTATACGTGCGACATCATCATCATCGCCGGCATCGCCGCTCCAAGAAGAAGTCGGCGTTGATCATCGGCAGTTCGGCCGCTACCGGCGCCGCCATCGGGGGCTTGGCCAAGGGCAAGAAGGGCGCCGGCATCGGCGCACTCGCCGGCGGTACGGCAGGTGTTATCTACGACCAGAAGACACGGATTAAACACTGAAATGGTTCGTAGTTCGTGGTGGGTTGAATGAGGCGAGCGGCCGATTGTCGGCACGTGACGCACCACGCACTACGAACGCTTCCGGCCTTCCGCCACCGGCCACCTGCTAAACATTCCCCTTCTTCATCTCGCTCATCAGGTACTCGCAGGAGCGCACAGCGAGCGCCATGATGGTGAGGGTCGGGTTCTGGCAGCCGATCGAGACAAAGCAGGAGCCGTCCATGACGAACAAGTTCTTGACGTCGTGCGTCTGCATGAACTGGTTGAGCACCGACGTCTTCGGGCTCTCGCCCATGCGTGCCACGCCCACCTCGTGGATGCCATAGCCGGGGACGCGGTCGGGGACCTCGAAGGGCTGCACGTTGCGAGCGCCGGCGGCCTCCATCATCTGCACGCCGGTCTTGGCCATGTCCTTGATCATGGCGCGTTCGTTGTCGCCGAATTGCATGCTGATGCGCAGCACTGGGATACCGAACGTATCCACCACAGTCGGGTCGATGGCCACGTGGTTCTCGTAGCGCGCCAGGCACTCGCCGAACCCCACCACGCGGACGCTGGTCTGCGGATCGAGAACCGCCTTCTTGTACGCGGCGCCGAAGCCCGGTGCTGCCATGCTGAACGAGGTGGCGCCGCCGCCCTGGAAGCCGTAGCCGCGGATGAAGTCCTTGGAGCGCGGACCGCGCGGCGTGTTCTGGAAGCGGATCACGTAAATGCCGTCCGGGCGGCGCGGGCCGTTGACGCTGGCCTTCTCCCCCATCTCGGGGAAGTCGCCGGAGGCGCCGCCGCCCACCCAGATGTGATCCATCAAGTAATGGCCGAGCACGCCGCTCGAGTTGGCCAGCCCCCCCGGAGCGGAGTTGAGCAGGATGCGGGTTGATTCGAGTGCCTGGGCGCAGAGCAGGACGACCTTGGCGGTGACCTCGCGCGTCTGGCGCGTGTTGCGGTCCACGTAGGAGACGCCACGCGCCTTGCCGGTGACCTGATCCATCAGCACCTGGTGGACCATGGCGTTGGGAATCAGCGTGCAGCGCCCCGTTTTCAGTGCGTCGGCGACCGTGGTGAAGGCCGCGTTGAAGTAGGAATGGGTGATACAGCCGCGCTCACAGGGACCGCAGTAGTGGCAGGGAGCGCGGCCGTTGGTCGGCTTGGTGAGGTTGGCGGAGCGGCCAAGCGTGGCTGTCCAGCCGAGCTTGGCCTTGACCCGTGTACGGAACAAAGTCTCGGCACAGGTCAGACCCATGGGGGGCTGAAAGTGGCCGTCGGGAAGTTCAGGAACGTTTTCCCGGATGCCGGTGATGCCGACATACTCCTCAACCCGGTCATAGTACGGCGCGAGGTCAGAGTAGTTCAGTGGCCAGTCGTCGCCGTACCCATCGAAAGACTTACCCTTGAGGTCCTGCTGGCTGAGACGATAGCTCTGGCGTCCCCAGATGTTGGTGCGGCCCCCGATCATGCGGGTGCGGCCCTGCCAGCTAAAGGGCTTGCCGGCCGCCGTGGTATAGGGCTCGTCAATGTCGTTGCAGAACCAGTCGGCGTTGTACTCCATGCAGGCATAGCAGTCCTTCTGCACGGGACGGGTACGGCGCATGTAGGCGTCGGCCTGGTTGCGGTACTTGAGCTGGTAGGCTTGCTCGTGCTCGGTGAAGTTCTTGTCCTGCTGCGGCCGCCCGGCATCGAGCATCGCCACCCGCAGGCCCGCTTCGCTCAGCTGCTTCGCCGCCCAGCCGCCGGAGGCGCCGGAACCGACCACGATCACGTCATACGAAGGCTGCATCAAACTCGCTCCTGCCTGCACACGTTTGCAAGGGCGAGTTTAGCTGAAAAAAGGTTCGTGGCCCGTGGTTGCTGGTTCGGGGTGCAACGAACCAAGAGTTCCCCGGCTCGCGACGACTCGAGCCGGAGTTCAGATCCACGAACCTCGAACTACGAACCACCCAGCGCGGCCAAGTTCGCTTCCAGTTGCTTGATCTGGCCGCGGTACTCCGCTTGTTTGCCGCGCAGGTCAGCGACGATTTTCTCCGGAGCGCGGGCAAGGAAGGTCTCGCTCGCGAGTTGACGTTCGGTGTTGGCCAACGCCTTGGCGACGTTGTCCCGTTCCTTGACCAGCCGCTGCTTTTCCCCGTCCAGGTTAATCGCGCCGCGCAGGTCGAGCCGCAGGTCGTAGTCGGGCGTGCTGACCCGGCCGACGCCCTCGGCGGCGATGGCGTCCACGAAGGTGACCGACTCCAGCCCGGCTAGAGGTTGCAGGAAGTTGAGGTTGGCTTCGAGCCAGGGCCGCGTCTTCTCCCCGCGCGCTGCAATCTCCAGTTTCAGCCGCGTCTTGGGCACGACCTTCCACTCGCCGCGCAGGCTGCGTACCTGGGTGATGACCTCCTGCACCAGGTTCATCTCCTTTTCGGCGTTGGGGTGGAAGGCGCGGGCGTGCGGCTGCGGGAAATCGGCGAGGGCGATGGTCGGCACTGGTGGGGCACCCGCCCACACCGCCTGCCAGAGTTCCTCGGTGAGAAACGGCATCAGCGGGTGCAGCAGGCGTAGCGCGGCATCGAAGATGGCGAGCGCGTTATCGGCGCTGTCGCTGGCATCCTGCCTCGAAAGCGCGGGGTCGGCGAGCCGTAATTTTACGAGCTCGATGTACCAGTCGCAGAATTCGTCCCAGTAGAAGTGATAGAGGGCGTCGGCGGCGTCATGGAATCGGAAGCCCTCGAAGCTTTCCCCCACGCGCACGGCGGTGCGGTGCAGACGGGAGAAAATCCAGCGGTGCTCGAGGAGTTCGCTCTTCGGGCGCAGCGGGATCTCCGCCGCCGTGCCGGCCGCCATGGGACGGTCGGCCAGCGCGCGTTCCATGAAGCCGGCCCGCGTCCACTTCCCTTCCTCCTCCAGCCGCGAGAGCGTCATGAAAAGGAAACGCGCCGCGTTCCAGATCTTGTTGGCGAAGGCGCGGTAGCCGTCCATGCGCGCCTCGGAGAGTGCGATGTCAGTCCCCGGCGCCGCCATGGCCACCAGCGTGAAGCGCACCGCGTCGGTGCCGTACTTGGCGGTCACCTCCAACGGGTCAATCACGTTGCCCTTGGTCTTGGACATCTTCTGCCGGTCGGCATCGCGCACCAAGGCGTGCACGTAGACCTGGCGGAAAGGCACCGCCTCGGCCAGCGACCGCCCGTCCTGCCGCATGCAATGCACTCCGAGCATCACCATGCGCGCCACCCAGAAGAACAGGATGTCGACGCCGGTGATCAGCAGGCTGGTGGGATAGAACTTGGCCAGATCGGGCGTGCGGTCGGGCCAGCCCAGGGTGGAGAAGGGCCACAAGCCGGAGCTGAACCAGGTGTCGAGCACATCGGGGTCCTGCGTCAGCGTGGCGCTGCCGCACTTCGGGCAGTTCCCCGGCGTCGAGCGCGCCACCACGATCTCGCCGCAGGCACAGTGCCAGGCGGGGATGCGGTGACCCCACCAGAGTTGCCGGCTGATGCACCAGTCATGAATGTCGCGCATCCAGTCGAGATACGTGCGCGTCGCACCGGGCGGGACAAACGTCAGATGGCCCTCTTCCACCACCCGGATGGCGTCCGCCGCCAGTGTCTGGGTGCGCACGAACCACTGCGTCGAGAGGCGCGGCTCGATCATGGTGCGACAGCGCTGGCAGTGCCCCACCGCCATGGGGTGCTCGGCGGTCTTCACCAGTTGACCGGCGGCATCGAGGTCGAGCAGCACGCGCTCGCGGGCGACGAAGCGGTCCAGGCCGGCGTACGGTCCCGCCGCTTCAGTCATCTCGCCGCGATCGTTGATCACCTCGATCTGCGGCAGCTGATGGCGCTCGCCGGCGAGGTAGTCGTTGGGATCATGCGCGGGCGTGACCTTGACCGCCCCGGTGCCGAACTCGGGCTGCGCCAGCTCGTCGGCGATGACCGGGATCTCGCGGCCCAGCAGCGGCACACGCAGCCGCCGACCCACGAGGTGCTGGTAGCGGGCGTCACCGGGGTTCACGGCCACCGCGACGTCGCCGAGGATGGTCTCCGGCCGCGTGGTCGCCACCGTGATGCTGAGCGTGGGGTCGTCCACGACGGCGTAGCGCACGTGGTACAGCTTGCCTTGTGACTCGACGTGTGACACCTCGAGGTCGCTGACCGCTGTCTGGCAGCGGGGACACCAATGGACGATGTAGCGGCCGCGGTAAATCAGGCCCTCTTCGTAAAGCTTTACAAAGACCTCCCGCACCGCCCGCGACAGCCCCTCGTCCAGCGTGAAACGCTCGCGCGACCAGTCACAGGAGGCCCCCAGCCGCATCATCTGCTGCGTGATGGCGCCCCCGCTGCGCGCCTTCCACTCCCAGACCTTGGCCACGAACGCGTCGCGTCCGAGGGCGCGCCGCGCCGCGCTTGGGGACTGCCCCGGCGCCCCCAGATCGCGCTCCACCACCATCTGCGTGGCGATGCCGGCGTGGTCGGTGCCCGGCAGCCAGAGGACGTTGGCGCCCCGCATGCGCTGCCAGCGTACGATGGCGTCAATCTCGGTGTGCTCCAGCATGTGGCCCATGTGGAGCGAGCCGGTGACGTTGGGCGGCGGAATGACGAGTGACCAAGTCGGCCGCGCATCTTGCGGCGCGGCGGAGGCGCGGAACCAATCGGAGTCCACCCAGGCGCGCGCCCAGCGCGGCTCAATCTCCTGCGGGTCGTAGGTTTTGGGAAGTTCTTTGAACATGCGTAGGCCGGGCCCCGCAGGGCGTGCTGCCCCGGTGCGCGGGAACGAACGCATTAGTATACGGGGACGCGGTCGGCGGTGGATGGAGGGTCAAGCGTGGCGGGTGAGCGGCCCACCGCCCACCCCCTTTGGTCGGTCTAGGCTCTGACTAGGGGCGCGTCGACGACGTGTTCGGCTACGAACCAGACCTGCAGTTCGTTGGTGCGCAGGATGCTGCTCACCAGCAGGTCGTTCGAGCCCTCGTCGCCTTCTTTGCTGCACTGCTCGGCGGCGGTGCGCGTCTCGCGGATGATGGTTTCATGCGCGGCCAGCAGGCGCGCGATCTGCACCGGCACTTCCTCGCGCCCGCGCGGCGGTCGGGGAATACGCGTCGTCTCGGCCACATCGGCAGCCATCGCCAGACTGACGCCCCCCAGCAACTGAATACGTTCCGCCAGGGCGTCCACGAGATCCGATTGTTCCCCGAAATGTTTATCGAAAAGCAGGTGGAGCTGGTAGAACGTGTGACCCGAGACCTGCCAGTGGTGCTTCTTGTAAAGGTCGCGCAAGGTCATCGTGTCCGCAAGAATCTGGTTGAGACGTCCCACGCTGCGCTGGCAGACCCCGTGGTCGAGCGCGATCGGCATGCGGAGCGTCGTGCCGAAGGCCTGCAATTCACGACCGTGCTGGCGGACCAGGGGCTGGGCGCTGGGTGCGTTATTGGACGTCGATCGTTTTCGGGGCGAGGTGACGGTCGTTTTATTTCGCATGGCAATCCGACTTTCCTGCGGAAGATCCGGCGGGGCCGGATGGATTGATTTCAATTTTGATGGGTTGAACGCAACAAAAAGAAGGGGGCGGACGCCGCGGCATTGCGCCGTAGCCCCGGCCCCCTTCCCGCGGATGCTCCCGGGAGCATCGTAACCGCGGTCAGGCAGTCCTTCTCGCGATCGCGTGGTATCCGACCAGCACGATCACCGCTCCGACCACGGCTACAAACAAACTGTAGAGGTTGAAGCCGCTGACACCGGCCGCGCCGAACATGTTGAACAGGAAGCCGCCCACCACGGCTCCCACCATGCCGAGCACGATGTCAAGCAATGGGCCTTCACCCGCGTGGTTAACGAGCTTGCTGCCAATGAAGCCCGCAATTAAACCCAGGACGATCCAAGCGAGGAGTGACATGGTAGTTCCTTTCTGACCAGCAATCCCTGCCCGTGCTGGTTTCGGTTCCGTACCGCAGCCAGACCGGCAGAAGTGTCCACTACGAGCGGACGCGACCTCAATGCTCTATAACAACCGTTAAGATGCGCATCTCGGGTCTGGTAGCTGCCATAACGGCTTTTCTGCTGGAAAGAAAGGTGCCGGGCTCCCGATCGCCAGACCCGAGGTACAGGGGTCGATGATGCGAGGTCCGCCGCCGGAAACGCCGGCATCGCGCCAACCGTTAGACTAGGGAAGGCGCGCCTCTGGAAATCCTCATGGCAACCACCACCTCGCCGCTCGCAGCGGCCCTGACGCAGTTCGAGCCGGTGATCGGGCTCGAGGTCCATGTACAGCTCAACACCCGCTCGAAGGCGTTCTGCGGCTGCTCCACCCAGTTCGGGACACCGCCCAACAGCAACACCTGTCCGGTCTGCCTGGGGCTGCCGGGCGCGCTCCCCGTGCTCAATCGCGAGGCGGTGCTCAAGGCGGTGCAAGCAGCGCTGGCGCTGCAGTGCCAGGTGGGCGAGGTATCCATATTTGCGCGCAAGAATTACTTCTATCCCGACCTGCCCAAGGGCTATCAGATCAGCCAGTTTGATCGCCCCCTGGCCGAACACGGCCGGCTCCAACTCGGCGACGGCAAACTGATCGGCATTACCCGCGTCCACATGGAAGAGGACGCGGGGAAAAACATGCATGAAGGCTTCCCCGACTCGGTGACCACCTCCTACGTGGACCTCAACCGCTCCGGCGTTCCGCTGATCGAGATCGTGTCCGAGCCGGATATGCGCACCCCGGAGGAGGCGCACGAGTACCTGACACGACTCAAGGAAATCATGCTCTACCTCGATGTGTCGGACTGCAACATGGAGGAGGGTAGCCTGCGCTGCGATGCCAACGTCAGCGTGCGGCGACGCGGAACCGAGAAGTTGGGCACCAAAGCCGAGATCAAAAACTTGAACTCGTTCCGCTTCCTGCAGCGCGCGCTGGAGTATGAGATCGAACGCCAGGTCGCGATCCTGAAGGGCGGCGGCCGCATTCGTCAGGAGACGCGGCTCTTCAACGTCGCGGAGGGCAAGACCTTCCCCATGCGCAGCAAGGAGCAGGCGCACGACTACCGCTACTTCCCGGAACCCGATCTGCAGCCGCTGGTGGTCAGCCCGGCATGGCAGGCGGAGATCGCCGCGCGCCTGCCGGAACTGCCGCAGGCCAAGCGCCAGCGCCTGATCGCCACCTACGGCCTGAGCGCCTACGACGCCGAGGTACTAACCGCCAGCCAGGCGCTCGCGGACTACTTCGAAGCGGCCGTGCGTCACGCTGCCTTGCCGGCAGGGGGGCACGCCAAGGCGGTGGCCAACTGGATCATGGGCGACCTCAGCGCACACCTGAACCGGAGCGGCGAGACGTTCGCCACCACCCGCGTCAAGCCGGAACACATTGCCGAGTTGGTGGCGCTGATCGCCGGGGGGAAGATCTCCGGCAAGATCGCCAAGGAGGTCTTCGAAAAGATGGCTGCCAGCGGCCACGCCCCAAGCGCGGTGGTGGCCGAATCAGGCGTGCAGCAGATCAGCGATCCGGCCGCCTTGGACGCCCTGATTGACGCCGCCCTGGCCGCCAACCCCAAGCAACTGGAGCAGTACCGCGGGGGAAAGACTGCGCTGCTCGCCTTCTTTGTCGGTCAGGTCATGAAAGCCTCGCGCGGCCAGGCCAACCCCGCCGTGCTCAATGAGCGCCTGCAGGCCAAGCTGAATGGCTGACCCGATCACGGTGCAACGGGAGAGTCGGGCGTGATGTCATCTGCCCCACGAGCGATCACCGCGCCCCCGCCGGCGAAGGCGGGGCCGCGGCTGTTTCACCTGCTGTCGCGGCTCTTTGTCGCGGTCTACGGACATTTCCCCGTGTTCGGGTTCCTCCCTTGCTCTGTGGGCGTCCTGCGGCGCGGCGGATCAATTCTGGTTCTGGAACGCAGCGACGGGCTGGGCTGGGGGTTTCCCGGCGGCATGGCATGGCCGTGGGAGTCCGAAGAACAAACCCTCCGTCGCGAGTATCTCGAGGAGACGGGAATGACGATCACTGCGGCTCGCTTCCTGTTTCGCTATCTCGATCATCACCACATCCACTCTCGCATCGCGGTCTTCGAAGTAGAAGCCGAAGGCGAGCCGGTGGGCTCATGGGAGGGTGTGCCCTTTTGGGTCACGCCGGCCGAGTTGCAGCCTCAACTCTTTGCCTGTCATGCCGAGATCCTGCAGCGACTCGAACAATCCCAGTTCTTTGCTGAGGAGCGATGATCACATCGGGACACCCGCCGAGTCGGCTCCAAGTGGGGCCGCGATCCTGCGTGTGGTCCGGCGCCGCCCGACGCGATTGGCTCCAACGGTCGCGTGTTCAGAACCAGGAACAGGGGGCAGCGACCCAGGGGAGGGCCGGCGGCGTCAGCCCCCAACTGGCCGACGCGCCAGCGTCCCGCCATCCCTTGAGCGGTCTTCGATCATCTAGCTTCTGCATCCGCCACCTGATTCAAAGGTGTGCGCAGGAGGCCGTGTATGAAACATCCGCTCATATGGGGTGGAGCGGTGGCGTGTGGCGTGCTCGTGGCGCAGGGCTGGGCGCTGCAGTACGGCCAGAAGAACAACCAAACCAACATGCAACAGAGCAGTCAGAGTGCTGCCGAGGGTAAGATGAGCCACCCCAGCGTGGACGCGCGGGTCGCGAACCTGCTCAACACGGTGAATCAGGGCGAGATTGACGAAGGGCAACTGATGGCGGACCACGCCCGGAACCAAGCCGTCAAGGACTACGCCAAGATGCTGGTCAGCGATCACCAGAAAGCGCAGGACGGCCTCAAGGATGTCAGCAGCAGGGCCAACCTCACGCTGGGAACCAACACCGCCCTCGAGCAGGACTCCGCCAAGCTGAAAACGCGGCTAAGCAACGCGCAAGGCGCGGCCGCTGATCGCGAGTTCCTCCGTGCAGAGGTACGCGACCACGCCAAAGTGGTGAGGGAGCTGCGGCAACTGGAACCGCGGATCACCGATCCGGGACTGAAGAGCTATGTCAGTCAGATGATGCCGGCGCTTGAAGCTCACATGCGTCAGGCACGCAGCCTGATGAGTGGCGCTGCGGCTACCGGGACGCCCGCCGGGCGGGCGCCCGGATCACGCCATTCGGGAATCCCGCCATCGGGGTCGTAAACCGTCCCCGCGGACATCGGCTGCCTAAGCCAGCACGACAGACCGGGCGCGTCGGGCGCCGGGTTGGCTGGGGTTCAGGCCGCCATGGGCACTGCGGCATGATCGGAATGTGCGCGGACCGTTCCCTTGGCAAGCAGGTCGCGCAGCTTGAGGCGGGCCTTGTGTAATTGTGACTTGGAATTGCCGAGCGAGCAGCCGAGCATCGTGGCGATCTCGTTGTGCTCGTAACCTTCGATGTCGTGCAGGATGAAGATGCTGCGATAGCCGGGCGGCAACATCTCGACCGCCCGCTCCAAGCGGACGCGATCCAAGGTGCTGAAGAGCCGCGGGTCTACCCTGCCCATTTCCCGCCTGAACGTCTCTTCCTGGCTGCTCTCCACGGGTTCGTCGAGCGAGACCAAGGGCAAGGACTTGCGCCGCAGGCGCATCAACACCACGTTCACCGTCATGCGGTGCAGCCAGGTTGAGAAGGCGCTCTCCCCGCGGAATGACCCCACTTTGCGAAAGAGCTGCAGGAACGCATCTTGGGCGGCGTCCTCGGCGTCGGACGGGTTGCCGGTCATGCGCAGGCAGAGGGAGTACACACGCCGCTTGTGCAGGTGGTAAAGGAATTCAAACGCCCCACCATTGCCTTGTTTGGCCAGATCAATCGCCATGGCCTCGGTCAAGGGCTCGCCCGTGTGGGCCTTCAGGTCTTCAGAACGCGGCAGGAGTTGGGGGGTGGCAGCCATTTGGAATCGCCTCCGGTCAAAAGGGTGAGTGCGTCCCCTTCTAGGCACTTCCGTGGCCAAACTTGGGCACCGTCCTCTGAAACCTGTAAACGCATGACTTTGAAGGGGCGCACCCCTGACGAGGTCGGTGGGGATCAACCCGGAGGCGAAGCGGCAGCGAGCAGACTTTGCCGGAGGGTCGCAAGAACTACGTGACGCTGGCGCCTCGGCTGCCCGGCCCTGGGCGCCAAGGCGGGCGATTCTCACCCAGCGTCCCAAGTCCAGCCTGGGAACCCTGGCGCCCACCGCCGCGCGCCAAAGCGGGCCCTGAGGGCCAGCCGGTGCACCGCACTGAACCTCCCCTGGTGGCTATTCCCGGCCCTCGATCCGCGGCGCGACTTTTCAACTGAATTGATCGACTACGGGCGAGCTGGCAGACAACATTTTAGGGTTGGCCGTCCTCCAACTTCAGGGGAGAACGGGGCGGAAGGGGCGTAACTTTGAGTTCGTTTTTCTATAACTGCCCAGGGTGTCGCTCAGAGCGCGTGGAAAGCGGCGCCGACGTCGTCGCCGGTCCCAAGGGACCGCGCTTCATGACCTGCACGAAGTGTCGCTGGCGCGGCTATGTCGAGACCTCGGCGCTCAGCTTGGATCAGGAGCCCAAGAGTCAGTCTCCAGCCGTGGTGCCGCACATCGCCGCCCGCGCCAGCTAGGCGCCATTCCACAAAGCAATGCTTCTCGGGCTTGGCTTGACGTTCTGTCCTTGGAACCAGTTATTCCGGCAGGATGTGCGAGTGTTCGGCGTGGACCGCGCGGACGGCTTCATCTGCGAAGCTCGACGCGCATACGGCGTAAGCACAGCAGAGTGAAAACGAGTGGGTGCGGGCAAGGTTATTCCAGAGCTTTTCGATCTGCAGCGCCGTATCAAACTCGCCCCGCTCCCAAAGCACGCCCACCATCTCCCCGAAAGCGGCCACATGGGGCCGCTTCCCTTCAACCCCGGCAGCCGCGCGTCCGAGGATGGTGCCGATGCAGTTGGCGAACAGTACCGCGTTGGGCCAGCCGTCAATCAACACCTGAGTCAGCGTCTCCGCTGCATCCAGGCTGATATACAGGCCGCGCCGCGCCGCTTCGGCGAGATCAAAGCCGCGCACCTCAAGCAGTTTCGCCAAGCTCTGGCGATGCGCCTTGGTGGCGATGATGACCGCGGCATCGCCGTCTGCCAGCGCCTTACCAATGAATCCCGCCAAACGTTCGATAAGAACGTCGTCAGAAGAATAAAACTGGACCGCGTGCGCTCCAGGTTTCAATTCAGTCCAGTCAACCGGATTCAGCTGCGGCGCTGCACTCATGGGCAAGTCCTTCACGGCTGCGGGTGCCGGAGAATTCTCGGGATCGCTCAACAGACGACGGAAACTCATCTGCTGATTTCGAGCTTACCCCAGAAAAACAGTGCCCAAAAAGGGCACGGCATCATCCGTGGGAGATGCCGAGCGCGACACTTAGGTTGCCCGGCCCGCTGTCTTACGACTTCTCGGCCATCACGACCGTCTCCACGGCGTGCGGCAATGGATATTCCTTCATCCCGCTGAACCCCGCCTCGCGCAGCATTTCATCCAGTTCGGCGCGAGTGTACGCGTCGCCGCGCGGCGTGGTGGCCAGCATGATGAGGCTGAAGCTAGCCGCGTTCGGGGGCGACACGCGGTCGGGATTCGGCACGAACTCCACCACTACGACGCGGCCCTGTGGCCGCAACGCCTGCTGCATCTTGCGCAGAAGCGTCACGCAGGTGGGCGGATCGAAGTGATGCAGGAAGTTGGGAACCAGCACGACATCGTAGTCGCTGCCGTAGTCCACCTCGAAGGCGTTGCCCGGCAAGAGGTGATGACGAGCCGCCACCCCGGCCGCGACCGCCGTTTCATGCGCCACCTCCAGCACCCGCTGCCAATCGAGCGCGACGACCTCGGCGCTGGGAATCGCCTGCGCCACGGCTACGCCGAAGATGCCATGCCCGGCGGCCATATCGAGCACCTTGCAGGGCGCGCCCTTGGGGTGGGTTGCCGCCAGGATCTGCGCAATGCCGGCCGCGAGCGACGCCATTACGGGGAGCATGCTGCGGGCGAACTCGACCCAGACGGGATCGTCGTCCCCAACCGTGCCCTCATCCGCCAGCGTCCCGGCGCGCACCGTGGCGGTCAGGTCGGCAAACCGCTTCATGAGCGTGGGACTGCAGCGAAACCTGACCGTGCCGCCGATATAGGCCGGCGAATTTCGATCCAGGAACATCGCGCTGTCCGGCGCCAGCGCATAGCGCAGGCCGGTCTTGGACAACAAACCCAACACCGTCAGGTTGTCACAAAGAATTCGGACGCCGCGCTCCGGCACGCTGCAGGCGTGGGCGATCTCCGCTGCCGTCGTCGCGCCCTTGCCGATCGCGGTAAATAATTCGAGGTCAATGGCCGCCTTCAGCGCCGCGGTGCATTGGAAACCCGCCAGCGTGTCGAAGATGCGTTGCGGCGTGGGACCGGGGGGAGGGGCAGACATGAGGATCTCCTAATCAGATGATGGCCCGGGAATCATAACAACATTGCGACGGGTAGTGGCCCAGCCGCCACGCCTCGTGCGATGAGCCCCGAGCGATGAGCGATGAGCGATCTTCGATGTTCGATGTTCGATGCGTCATGAGCCGTGCGTGAGGTGCGATGAGGCGCGCCATCTGCAGGTTTGGAGGCGCACGCCTGCCGCCCTCCGCCTGCCGTGTTGTGCCTCATCGCTCATCGCTGCCCCACCCGGCGCCGCGCTATCCTGCCAGTGTTGGCCAGCGCGCGCCCGGTGTCATGCGGATCCCGACCCAAGCGATAGCCGTGTTTCTGTTGCCGATGCTGCTGCCGGCGCAAGCCCGGTCGCCCGCCGCCGTCTTTGCGGCGGGGCAGGCGGCGCTGCAGCAGAACCGGCTCGCCGAGGCCGAACAGAACTTCCGGCACGTGCTGGCTCTCGACCCCACCTCCGCCCCAGCTTGGATCAACCTCGGCGTGGTGGCCATGCGACGCAAGGACTGGGCTGCGGCACGACGCGCGCTCGAACACGCCCGGCGCCTGGCGCCGCATCAGGCCGGGATCCACCTTGATCTCGGCCTGGTGCGCTTCCACCAGAGCGACTACGCGGCTGCCATTCCGGAGTTTGCCGCCGCTCTCCGGCAGCAGCCCGCATCCGTGCAGGCCCGCTACCTGCTCGGTTTGTGCCAGTTCCTCAGCGCCCGATACGCCCCGGCCGTAACCACCTTGGCGCCGCTCTGGGACCAGCTGCACAGTGATCTGAACTACCTCTACGTGTTGGGAGTCGCCGCCGACCAGACCCACCAGACCGGGTTGCAGGAACGAGCCATGGACCGTCTGGTGGCCGTCGGGCAGGACACGCCCGAGTTCCACCTGCTGATGGGCAAGGCCTACCTGGCACGGGAAGAGGACAGCGCCGCCCGCCGTGAGCTGGAACAGGCGGCCAGCACGGACCCAAAGCTGCCGTTCGTGCATTTCCTGCTCGGAGTTATTGCCCAGCGGGCACACGATTTCCCGCGCGCGACGGCGGAGTTCCAAGCCGAGCTGGCCCTCAATCCCGACGTTCCCTACGCGTGGGCCAGCCTGGGGGAAGCCTTGGCAGCCCAACCACAGGATGTCGGCGCGCGCACTGCGTTTCAGAAGGCTCTCGCCCTGGATCCCGAGTTGGCAGAGGCCCATTTCGGGCTGGCCAAGCTGGACCGACGCCGTGGCCGGGATGCCGATGCGCTGCAGCAACTCGACGCCGCGGCCCGCCGCGAGCCCGGAAACGCCAACGTGCATTACCTCCGCGGTCAGATCCTGCTGCATGACGGGAAGCGGGACCGCGCCCAAGTCGAGTTTGCCCTCGCCCGAAAACTGCAACAGTCCGCCCGCGACGCCCTGGTACAACGCATCAGCGGCAGCATGCCGGCGGCGGCGACAAGCGATGAGCGATAAGTGGAAACCTGATGCGGTGTGCGTGAGCGCGCTCATCACTCTTCACTTTCCACTTTCCACTCTTCCCCTTCCCACGATCCCGTCCAACACCCGCTCCAACTCCTCCGGCGCCTGGCTATTGTCGATCACCGTGTCGGCATGAACGCGGGTTGGTTCCACCCACGCCAGGTGCATGGGTCGCACCGTGGCGAGGTACTGCGCAACGGCCGAGGCGGCGCTGCGACCGCGCTCATCGAGATCGCGCTGCAGGCGGCGGATGAAACGCAGGTCGGCGGGCGCGTCCACGAAAAGCTTTGTGTCCATGAGCTGGCGCAGGCGGGCATCACCCAGGGCAAACAGCCCCTCGAGAACGATGACCGGCTGCGCCTTCACAGCCTCGGACTCCAGCAGCCGGTTGTGGGTCGCGAAGCAGTAGCGGGGCCGCGCGATCGTCTCGCCGCGCAGCAGTGCTTGCAGGTGGGCCAGCAGGAGATCGAACTCGATGGCGTCCGGGTGGTCGTAGTTGACGGCGTGGCGCTCCTGCAAAGTGAGATGAGTCTGGTCGCGGTAGTAGGAGTCGAACTCCAGCAGGCAGGCCCGGCCGGGAAAGCGCGCCAGCAAGCGGCGCGCCACCGTGCTCTTGCCGCTGCCGGTCCCGCCGGCGATGCCGATCAGGCGGGGACTCGCGTGGAGCGTGGAGCGTTCAGGGTTGAGCGCGCGCATTTCCGTGTGCCTCTCATTCGCCATCGCCAGCCGCCCACCCTCTCCAGCTAACCCCCGACGCTCAACGTTTCCCGCTCCACGCATCACGCCCGACGCAGCACGCCTAACCCTCGACGCCAGAGCGCTCCGCCTTGCTCCAGGACGGTATCCAGATGCAGCAACCGCGCCATGGCGTAGACGATCGCCGCCCACACCGCGCTGGCCACGCACAGCGTGCCGAGCGCCCACAGCAGATGATAGGTGGGCAAGGTCAGCGCCTGGGCCAGCCGCCAGGTCACGCCGCCCGCCACCAGCGCCGTCAGCAGCGTCCCCGGAAGCTGCCGCCAGCGTGCCGGCGCGAGCAGCAGTAAGCCCCGCCGGTGCAGCAACACCGCCATCGCGACGGTATGGATCATGATGCCGACGTCCGAGGCCAGCACCAGTCCCACCACCTGCAGGTGATGCGCCAGCACGATGTAGAGCGGAATGATGCAGAGGGTGATGATGGTGCCCGCCGCCATGGGGGTGAACGTATCCCCGGCGGCGTAGAAGGCCCGCGAGTAGAGGCCCTGGGCGCTCCAGAAGGCGAGGGCAAGCACGAACAGGACGAAGTAAAGCGCCGTGACGCGCACGTCCGCCGCGTGAAACTGACCGCGCTGGTAGACCAGGCGCACCAGCGTCAGGGCGAGCGAGGCGCACCAACTGGCGGCCAGCAGCGAGCCCAGCGTGGTGCGGTGCACGGCGCGGTCCACCGTGTCGCGGAACTCGCCCCAGGCGTGCCGCGCGGCCAGCGCGGCGAAGAAGGGCATGCCCGCCTGTCCGACGGCCTGTCCCAGCACTGCGATCGGCACCCGCGTCAGTTGCTTGGCAAAGTTGAGGTGGGCGATGGCGCCGACCCCGAGGGCCGCCGCCAGCGGCCGCATGATCCAGTCGTCGGCCGTGACCAGCGTCACCCCGACCATGAGCGGCAGGGTCAGCCGCAGCCAGCGCAGAAACTCCGGGTCGCGGAAGTGGAACAGGGGACGGTAGCGCAGCCCGGCGCGCTGCGCCGCCCACCAGGGCAGCGCGCAGATACCGACGATGGCCCCCACCAGCGCCCCCACCGCCATGCCCTCGATGCCCATGCGGGCTCGCAGCAGCACGCCGCCGGCGATCATGGCCGTGCTGTAAAGCAGCGGCGCCAGCGCCGGCCAGAAGAAGTCGCCACGCGCGTAGAGCAGGGCCGCGGCCAGCCCGCCCAGGCCGAAGAACAACTGCGCCGGCAGCAGGATCCGCGTCATGCGCACGCAGGAGGCCAGCTCGGCCGGGGAAAACGCCGGCACGTACCAACGCAACAGCTGCGGCGCCCACACCTCGCCCCCGACGATCCCGAGGCAGAGCAGGAGCGTCAGGAAGGTGGCGACGATGGAGAAGACCCGGTAGCCCTCCTCCTCGCGCTGGGACGCGAGGAATGGGCTGAAGATGGTGATGAAGCTGATCGAGAGCGCGCCGCCGGCCACCAGGTAGTTGAGCCAGTCGGGGATGGTGAACGCGGTCACGAAGGCGTCGGTGTGCGCCTTGGCGCCAAAAGCGTAGGCGATGTAGGCCTCGCGCAGGTAGCCCACGCCGCGCGACGCCAGCACGGCCGCCATCATGAACAGCGCCGCACCGCCCATCCGTCGCGCATCAAGACCAGTGGACGCGGGCGTCGTCGGCATCCCCCGAGTTTACCGGAGGACGCAGCCCCGACGCCCGTCACATCGGACGACCCGGTTACACCTGTATTGTTCAAGGTTGGTCGGGACGGCCGGATTTGAACCGGCGACCCCTTGCACCCCAAGCAAGTGCGCTACCAGGCTGCGCTACGTCCCGAATCAGTGGAGGAGCCGACGACCGCGAGTGGGGTTGGCGAACTGCTGCAGTTTATCACGATGGTTCGTGGTTCGTCGTTGGTGGCGCGTCGTTGAAAACGACGCCGGTTGATCGGCTGGGGCGCGCCACCACGAACGACGAACCACCCTCACGTGCGGCGATTCAGGATGGACAGGATCTCGGCGACCTCGCGGCGCACGCCTTCCACCGAAAGCTTCTTGTTGCCGTTGCTGAACATCAGCTCCGCTTGCGTGCCCTTCTTGCCGCCGGTCATCTTGAGCTGCTTGCGCGCCCCGGCAATCGTGAAGCCCTGCTCGTAGAGCAATTGCTTCACCTTCAAGATCAGCTCCACCTCGCGGCGGCGGTAGAGGCGCTGCCCGGTCGAACTCTTCCCCGGACGCAGCGCCGGGAACTCGCTCTCCCAGAAGCGCAGCACGTAGGGCTCGAGGTCGGCCAGCTTGGCCACCTCCCCGATGCGGAAGTAGAGCTTGTCGGGGATGTGGACGGCGGGGGGCATAAGGGCTGTGCGTATGGTAGGAAGCTGCGAGCAAGGCGTCAAGGAAGCGCGGGTAGGGGGGTCGGGCGTAGGGAGTGGGGAGTAGGGGGC
>Ga0207416_1000184_pt1 | contig 116275 bp, 111 predicted proteins | sample PaiPotPPM11metaG_FD_184107 | JGI IMG/M metagenome (GOLD analysis project Ga0207416, IMG submission 184107) | Iron sulfur acid spring bacterial and archeal communities from Banff, Canada, to study Microbial Dark Matter (Phase II) - Paint Pots PPM... ... | reverse complement strand
GGTGGTGGTGGTGGGCATGCTGCCGGTGGCGGTGGCCATGCGCGCGCTGCCGGCGGCGGCGGTGCTGCGCGGCACATCAGTGCCAGACCGGCGATATCCCGCTCGTCTGCGGCGCCAAGTTCGCGCGGCATAAGTTCGCGCGCCACAAGTTCACGCGGCAATCGATCTACGGCGGTCCACGCTCCCGCAAACAATGCCGTCGGCCGAACGACGCCGCTCAATGCAACCGGGAACGCAACGCGCAATGCAAATCGGATCGCAAATCCCAACCTCAGATCTCACGCCGTGCGCAACACGTTGAACTCCCCCTCGGTCGCCGGCGCATTGCGCAACAGGAGCGCATTACGCAATTCGACCAACCGCGGCCGCATCGCCGCGAGCGCGGCGACCGCGGGATGGCATAACGGTCGCGACGGTGGAAATGGCTGGTGGCGCCACGGTAATGGCGGCTACGGCTGGGTCGGCCCGTTGTACTGGCCGTTCGCCTATTACGACATGTACGACTACGCGATATGGGGCTACGGCTACGACGATTCGTTCTGGGGCTACGGCTATGGCGACATTTACGCCGGCATATTCGCTCCCTACGGCTACGACGACCTCACCGGCTACCTGCCGCAATATGCCAGCGGCAACCCTAACGGTCCGGGGCAAACGGCGCCCGCTTCCGGCACGCCGGAAGCGGCGCCCGACCAGTTGGCGCAAATGTGCGGCGAGGACAGCCGCGACATCGCCGGCCTGCCAATCGGTCAGTTCCAGCAGGCCATCCAGCCGACCGCCGAACAAAGCGCAGCGCTCGACGACCTCGCCAACGCTTCGGTCAAAGCGGCGCAGGACATCAAGGCCGCATGCCCGACCGATATTGCGCTGACCGCCCCGAGCCGGCTGGCGGCCATGCAAAAGCGCATCGAGGCAATGATCGCGGCGGTGCAGACGGTGCAGCCGCCGCTGGAGAAATTCTACGGCCTCCTGAGCGACGAGCAGAAAGCGCGGCTGACCGCACTCGGCAACGAGCAGCGGCAGAGCAAGACCGATGACGACACCACCGGCTCGCTCGGCCCGAACTGCGGTGCCGCACCACCCGGCGTGATGGATTGGCCCACCGCCGAGATCGACCGGACGGTGCGCCCGACCGATGCGCAACGCGCGAGCCTGGTCGCGCTGCAGAACGCCACCGCCCAGGCGGCGGATTTGCTCAAAACCTCGTGCCTGACCAGCGATCCGCTCACGCCGCCGGCGCGGCTTGCTGCGGTCGGCAAACGACTCGAAACCATGCTCCAGGCCGTCAAGATGGTGAGCGCGGCGCTCAACGATTTCTATGGCACGCTTTCCGACGAGCAGAAGGCGAGGTTCGAAGCGATCGGTCCGCAACGTACGGCCCAGGCCGAATCCCTGGAAGTTGCGCCCACACCGACCCACAGGTATCGGCGCCGCCTTCCCAACCCCGAGCAAATCATCCGGCGGTTGCTGGGACCCTTGTAGAGCATTCGTCCTACGGCAAATCGCCTTCGGAAAATCGGCGAAACGCGACAGAGATGCAGGTGAGCAATTTTGCTCAGAAGCGAACCGAGCCGACGGCCATTATATGTTTGAGGGGCGCCCCGATCGAGTAGGGAGCCACGACAATGAATCCCATCACAATATTTCTGACCGTCGTCTGTCTCGCCATCGGCGCCGGACTGGCCGTAATGGGTTATTTTTATGCGGGCGTCGCCGTGGCGATCGTTGCGGTCGTCATCGCCGCCGCGCTGAAGATGGCGAACACCTGGGAAAAATTCGTAATCTTGCGTGCCGGCAAGTTGCGCGGCGTCAAAGGACCGGGACTCTTCCTTATCGTTCCGGTGATCGACCGCGTCGTGGCCGTCATCGACGAGCGCATCCAGACCACGGCCTTTAGCGCCGAGGCGGCGCTGACCAAAGATACCGTCCCGGTGAACGTGGATGCGATCATCTTCTGGTTCGTCCATGACGCGCAAAAGGCGGCTCTGAACATCACCAACTATCGCGAAGCCATCGATCGCGTCGCCCAGACGTCGCTTCGCGAAATGATCGGGTCGTCGATGCTGGCGGCGCTGTTGTCGGAACGCACCGCCGCCGACGAACTCCTGCGCGGCGAAATCGCCCGCAAGACCGCCGACTGGGGCATTTCGGTGAAGTCCGTCGAGATCCGCGACGTCGCCATCCCGGTCGCCTTGCAGGATGCCATGTCGCGGCAAGCGCAAGCCGAGCGCGAAAAGCAGGCGCGCGTCATTCTCGGATCGGCCGAGGCGGCAATCGCCGGCAAGTTCGTCGAGGCGGCGATGACCTATGCCGATCACCCGACAGCTCTGCAGTTGCGCGCCATGAACATCATTTATGAGACGACCAAGGAGCGCGGCGCCACCATCCTGATCCCGACGTCGATGGTCGACAGCATGAATCCCGTCGTGGCGCTGGCGTTGGCGGGGCAGCAAACCGCGCCGCAAAAGACGAACGGACCCGTACCGCTGTCACCCCACGAGGGGGAAGAACGCGTGGCGGCGCCTCAGACCGCCGGCCCACCACGGCTTTCTTAAAGCCCCGACTATCGGTGCCCCCAAACGAGGGCAATAAAGTGGAATGGATAATCGCTTTGGCGGCGGCGGATACTGGGGCCGCAGCCGAAGTCTTTTGTTGACCGAACGCGATCCTACGCTCAGTCGCGAGCAGGGATGCCGAGATCGCGGCTCATTTTTGCATTCAAGGACGGCCCGGCGTCGCAACGTGGGGCGGAATCCCCATGCGTTTACCGGGTGCCGTTCTGACGGCTCGGCGGTGCGGCTTCGGCAACGTCGCGCGGCGACGAAGTAAAGCTTGACCCGATAACCCTCTCGCTGATCAAGGCTGCCTGCACCCATGTGCAGGCCAGATCGATTAGGCTCCGCTTCTCATTTTTGCTTGTGACTTCGGAGGCATCGCGCATGGCCTCCTTGGCGTACTGCCGAAACAGGTCGGCCTCACTCATGACAGCCTCCTGACTGGGGACGCCTTGTTGGCATCCTCCTAATCACGGAGCCTGCGCCGGCTGGAACCGGCAATCTGTATCGAAGTGCTCAGTCGGTTTCAGCGTGCGAGATATCCACCGCCACATTTTCTTCTCACTTCGGCGGATCGCGCTCTAACGCGTCCAATAAGAAATCCGGCGCACGACGCCGGTTGGGAGTGAGCGATTTTGCTCAGAGTCCGAGGGGATATGGGCGCAGGCTGCTTGAGCGACGCGTTAACACGAACCGAGCGCGGTCGAATAGCCATGAACGCTTCATCGGATTGGCCGCGCAATCGGCTTTTGCTCGCGTTGCCCGCCCGCAATCTCAAGCGGCTTATGCCGGATCTTGAACAGATTCGCTGCAATCGCGCGCAGGTTCTGATGGACGCCGATAGTTCACTCGACCATGTCTTCTTCCCCGACAGCGGCGTCGTCTCGGTGGTGGCGGTTTATGCGGACGGCAGCATCATCGAGATGGCAACGATCGGAAGGGAAGGCTGCAGCGGCGTGCAAGCCATCTTGGGTGCGAAGCGTTCCTCGGTCCAGCTTCTCGTCCAAATCCCGGGCAGCGCCGCAAAGATGTCGCGCGCGGCGTTTACGCGGGCCGTGGAATCGATGCCGGCCTTCCGAAGTGTCATGGACGCTTACGTCCAAGCCTTTCTCGAACAGGTCATGGTATCGGTCGCGTGCAACGGTGCGCACAGCCTCAAGCAGCGGCTGGCGCGTTGGCTGCTGATGATGCGTGACCGCAGCGACAGTGACGCGCTCCCTATCACGCAGAGCCTGCTTGCCGAAATGCTGGGTGTCCAAAGGCCAACCATCACGAATGCCGCCCGGGAGTTCGAACGCGCCGGCTTGATCGAACGCGGCCTGCGGCAAGTCACAATACGCGATCGGCAGGGCCTTACCGAGGCATCTTGCGAATGTTATCAGTTGGTTCGGGCCCGGCTCGCTTTTCACCTTCCCAAGACATATGAGCGATAAAGTCGGCGTAGCCCGTAAATCGGTAATGTACATTACCGACGATCTTCCCTAGAATGTCTTAGACTTCAGGGTGGACGACGGAGACGGCCTCGCCAGCAGGATCGTCTTCCTGCTGCCGGGGTTGGGCCCTTTCATCAGAGCGGGCGCAGGAGCTGGCCGTGCGCAAAATCGACCCGCTGGATATCGTAGACTCGATCCGTGAAGGCCTGCTCGCGCGCGATCGCGAACTGACGGTCCGATTCGCGCACTATTCCTTTGGCGACGCGTACACCGTCACGCCAAAGGGCACCTCTCGCGACAAGGAGGGCTCGCAATGAACCGAAAGGGAAAGTCGCCGTTCGATCCCAAAGTGTTTCTCTCGAAAGTAAACGGCGGGCGAGGCGATCACGATTATCGGAAGGGTCAAATTGTGTTTCGGCAAGGCGATCCTTCGGATTCCGTTTTCTACATTCAGAGCGGCAAGCTCAAGAAAACCGTCGTCTCCGAGCAGGGCAAGGAAGCCGTGGTCGCACTTCTGGATACCGGCAGTTTCTTCGGCGAGGGCTGCTTGACTGGAGAGGCGCTGCGTCTGTCGACGGTCTCCGCTTTGACGAATTGTATGATCGCGCGAATATCGAAGGCGGACATAACTCGCGTAATCCACGAAGAGCCGGCGTTTGCCGAGTTATTTATCGCGCACCTCCTGGCCCGCAATAGTCGTGTCGAGGAGGACTTGGTCGATCAACTGTTCAATTCGAGCGAGAAACGTCTGGCGCGGACACTTCTGCTTCTGGCGAATTTTGGCAAGGAAGGCCGGCCGGAGCCGATCGTAGCAAAAGTCAGCCAGGAAACGCTTGCGGAGATGATCGGGACCACACGGTCCCGCGTGAGCTTCTTCATGAACAAATTTCGCAAACTGGGCTTGATTGATTACAACGGCGGCATCGAAGTCCACAGTTCATTGCTGAATGTCGTTCTGCACGAGCAACCGCAAATCAGAAGTTAGAGGCGGCGCAAGATGACGTTGACCTGATCGATATACCGAATCGGAACTGTATTCGATTTGTCCCGATCACATCGGGCCCCCGCAAAGGCAAAAGACTATGCAAAATTGCTCAGATCGTGTGAACGCCCGGCGCGGGATGTCGAGTATTCCAATCACTCCGCCGCCAGCGCGCGGTCTTTGAACGGCAGGCCCAAGCGCTGCCAGACGTCGACCAGCGCTTCGGCGAGCGCGTCGATCAACCCGTCGTCGTGAAACGGACTCGGCGTGATGCGCAGCCGCTCTGTTCCTTTTGGGACTGTCGGATAATTGATCGGCTGAATATAGATGCCGTGATCGGCGAGAAGGAGATCGCTCGCCGCCTTGCAGCGTTCCGGATTGCCGACAGTGACCGGCACGATATGGGTTGGACTGGTCATCACCGGCAGCGCCGCCGCCGCAAGCACGGCCTTGGTGCGCGCGGCGCGGTCCTGATGGCGTTCGCGTTCCCATTGCGAGGTCTTCAGATGCCGGATCGCGGCAGTCGCCGCCGCGCAGACCGACGGCGGCAGCGCGGTGGTGAAGATAAAGCCCGGCGCGTAGGAGCGCACCGCGTCGATCAATGCCGTCGAGCCGGCGATGTAACCGCCGAGACAGCCGAACGCCTTGGCAAGCGTGCCTTCGATCACGTCGAGGCGGGCGGTGGCGTTGTCGCGTTCGCTGATGCCGCCGCCGCGCGGCCCGTACATGCCCACCGCATGCACCTCGTCGATATAAGTCATGGCGCCATGGCGCGCGGCGAGATCGCAAATTTGATGCACGGGCGCCACGTCACCGTCCATGGAATAGAGGCTCTCGAACACGATGAGCTTCGGCCGCTCCGGATCGGAACCCGCCAACAGCTCTTCGAGATGCGCCATGTCGTTGTGGCGGAAGATCTGCTTCTCGCAATGCGCCTGGCGCACGCCCTCGATCATCGAATTGTGGTTCCAGGCGTCCGACAGGATCAGGCAATTCGGCATTAGGCGGGCCAGCGTCGAGATGCCGGTCTCGTTGGAGACGTAGCCCGACGTGAAGACCAGCGCCGCTTCCTTGCGGTGCAGATCGGCAAGCTCCCGCTCAAGCTCAACCAGCGGGTGATTGTTGCCGGCGATGTTGCGGGTGCCGCCGGCGCCGGTGCCCATGCGCGTCGCGGTTTCGACCATGGCGCCGATCACTTTCGGATGCTGGCCCATGCCGAGGTAATCGTTCGAGCACCAGATGACGACGTTCTTCGGCCCGTCCGGGGAATGCCACACCGCGTGCGGGAAGCGTCCGGCGATGCGTTCGAGGTCGGCAAAGACGCGGTACCGGCGCTCGCCGTGCAAGCGGTCGAGCGCGCCGGTGAAATAGCCGCGATAATCGATATTCGGGCGATTGTTGGGATAGTTCATCAGTAAGCGTCCCCGGCGATTGCCGGCATTCCAGCATATTGGAACTCGATGGGCCTACTTTTAGAAGCGTTCCAGGCCATTTGTCGAGGTGCCCCTAGCGGAAAAATCGTCGCGTCGAATTGCGATGGATCAAGTCCCGCAACCGTAGTGAACGCTTCCTTGCCAAAGGCTTGGAGGGAACGAAATAATCCCTTGTTTTCCGCGGCGCGCTTTGGTCTAGGTCGGGGGGAAGGGTTCCTTGTCGCCATGACCCAGCGTGCAACCGGACTGGACCACGGTCTTACCGATTACGGCGATCGCGACTTCTCGCGCTACTTGCGGCGCTCGTTCGCGCAATCGATGGGCTATTCGCGCGCGCTGTTGGACAAGCCGGTGATCGGCATCGCCTATACGGGCTCGGATTTCAACAATTGTCACCGTCACTTTCCCGAGCTCTTGGCGGCGGTCAAACGCGGCGTGCTCGCCGCCGGCGCGCTGCCGCTCGAATTTCCGACCATCTCGCTCGGCGAAGTGTTTCTGACGCCGACCAGCCTCAAATACCGCAACCTGATGGCGATCGACACCGAGGAGATGATCCGCGCGCAGCCGATGGATGCGGTCGTGCTGATGGGCGGCTGCGACAAGACCGTGCCGGCGCAGCTGATGGGGGCCGTCTCCGCCGACCGCCCGGCCATCGCGCTCCTGGCTGGCCCGATGATGACCGGGCGGCATCGCGGCGAGCGGCTCGGCGCCTGCACCGACTGCCGGCGCTTCTGGGCGCGCTACCGCGCCGGCGATATCGACGCCGACGAAATTTCGGAGGTCGAGGGCCAGCTCGCGGTGACGGCGGGGACCTGCGCGGTGATGGGCACCGCCTCGACCATGGCCTGCCTCACCGAGGCGCTGGGAATGTGTCTGCCCGGCACCGCGGCGATCCCGGCGGTGCATGCCGACCGCTTGCGCGCGGCGGAAGCCACCGGCGCCGCCGCCGTGAAGCTGATCGACTCGAAGCTTACGCCTGCGACGCTCATCAACAAAAACTCGGTCGAGAACGCATTGCGGGTTTTGCTGGCGATCGGCGGCTCGACCAATGCGGTGATCCATCTGACCGCGATTGCCGGCCGCGCCGGTATCAAAATCTCGCTCGAACAGCTCAACAAATTGTCGGACACGACGCCGGTTCTGGTCAATCTCAAGCCGGTCGGCAACGGCTATATGGAGGATTTTTGCGCGGCGGGCGGCATGGGGGCGCTGCTGCGCGAACTAAAGCCGCTCTTGCATCTTAACTGCATGACCGTGACCGGCGAGACGCTCGGCGAGCGGCTCGCCGGAGACGCCGATTCCTATGTCGATCGCTCGATCATCGCGCCGCTCGGCAAGCCGCTCGAACCGGCGGGCGGCCTGGTCGCGCTGTTCGGCAATCTGGCGCCGGCCGGCGCCATCCTCAAGCGCTCGGCGGCCGACGCCACGTTGTTCGAGCACGAGGGCAGGGCGGTGGTGTTTTCTTCCCTCGAAGATCTCGCCGCGCGCATCGACGATCCCAAGCTCGACGTCGAGCCGGCGGATATTCTGGTGTTGCAGAATGCCGGGCCGCATGCGGACGCCTGCATGCCGGAAGCGGGCTACCTGCCGATCCCGAAGAAGCTGGCGCAGAAGGGCGTCAAGGACATGGTCCGCATTTCCGACGCGCGCATGAGCGGCACCGCCTTCGGCACCATCGTGCTGCACATCACGCCCGACGCCGCCTCGGGCGGACCGCTCGGCCTCGTCCGCAACGGCGACCGTATCCGGCTGTCGGTGAAAGGCCGCCGCATCGAGATTTTGGTGAACGATGCCGAGCTGAAAAAGCGCGCCGCCGCGGCGCCGGCGCACGTGAAAATCCCGGAGCGCGGCTACGCCAAGCTGTTCGCCGAGCAAATCACCGGCGCCGACGAGGGCTGCGATTTTAGGTTCTTGCGGCCGCGAGAATGACGCGGCGCATACTGTCGCTTAAACCGGGGAGATGCCGGCCATGACGCCCGCTCAAAAATTGCGCGACCTCTTAGCCGAGCCGGGTTTGCAGATCATGCCGGGCTGCTTCGACGCGCTGTCGGCCAAGCTTGTCGCCGCCGCCGGCTTCAAGGCAACGTTCATGAGCGGTTTTGCGGTCTCGGCCGCCCGGCTCGCTTTGCCGGATACCGGGCTGATTTCGTTTGCCGGTAGTGTCCTAATTTGCGATAAGCAGGGATGAAACAGCATTGGCGAGGACGGAAATAGCCGTCCAAAAGGCCGCCCATGCATTGAGCCTTGCCGCCGTCGAATGCGATTTCATCACGCTATCGATCCACTTCATAATCTGAAAAACTGCCTGCCCATCCTTGCTGTATGTGCTCGGATCGATGCTAACCCACGTTGAGCGAAACCAATACCAAGCAGCCAGTAATCCGGTTGCAAATGCAAACCCAGCGCTGAATTTCGACATAGCCAGCCTCTACTCTGATGTCCGCTCCACCAATTCCTCTAGCGACCATATCCGATCCGTTACGTTAGCCGCCATGGCTGGCGTCACGCGCAAGGTCTTATGCAACCGCACTAGATTGTAGTGCGCGAAATGCAGGGAAACCGCCGCCTGCAGGTTTTCGACCTTCTTGCTGAAAGCGTTCGTCAGGCGCGTAAAGCGGCGCATAGACATGCGCATCGTCAGGTTCTGACGTTCCACAAGGCTAGTAGAAATATGCTTCTGATCGGGGTTTCCGGCCACCACGATCTTTTGTTGGCTAACCACTCGCGGGGGCGAGTATCGGCCGGCGCCAATTGGTTCTGCGTCGTAAAACTTAACTGCTTGTCCGTAATCAACCTCCGCACCAAAGGCTCGTTCAACAGCGTCCACATAGGAGCGTAACGAGTCAGAGGAAATTTGGACCCGATTTGCGAGACGTCCCGAAAGGTCGCCCATAAACGCCACGGCATTGTCACGGGTCCGCTTGCCGACGCGGTAGGCCGGGATAAGCTTGGTGTCAGGATCAATCGCCACAAAGGTCCACTGGTCGCCAATGCGGGTGCGATCCGTACCCTTGGCGATATTCGCCTGCTTCACCTTCACGTATGACCAGATTTCATCGACTTGAATCCGCTCGCACGGCAAATCGCGCATCTGCTCGTTATGGAGTGCGGCGCAGCCGGTCCCGACCTCGACCATAAGCCGCATAATCGTATCCCGGTGGGTATCGGTCATCCGTTCGGTCGAGCGGATAGAATTGCCCTCAACCAAGCAATTGATGATCTGGGTTCGGCGGGCGAGAGAAGTACGGTTCATGGCTGGACACCCCGTTTAATGTCCATAATGTACCCACATTGTGCCCACAAGTCAACAATAAAAGTTGTATTGTTCCCACATTTGGGGTACAAAAAGGCTGGACAAGGGGTAATTCCAATGGCTAAGACCGAGTTTGTGAAAATAAGGCTGTCAGAGACCGAAAAGGAAGGCTTTGAGACCGCCGCCGATCTGGCGGGTATCTCCCTTTCGGCCTGGATGCGCGAACGGCTTCGGAGAGCCGCTATTCGAGAACTAGAGGAAGCTTCAAAGCCGATCCCGTTCATAGGCAACGAGCGTCGATAAATGGCCGCAAGCAAGTTTCAGTTTGAGAATAAAGGGATTGGCGAATTGCTGCGCCAGGGTCGCCTAACGGTGCCCCCTAATCAACGCTCCTATGCCTGGGAAGATCGCCATATCGAAAATCTCCTTCAGGACTTGAACGAAGCGATTACCAATGACGACGACGAATATTTTCTCGGGACCATTGTCCTAATTGAGCCCCCAAAGATCACTCCTTCGATAGCTGACGGACAACAACGGCTGGCGTCAGTAACAATCTTACTAGCCCGGATTCGCGACCAGCTATACCGACTCAAGCGAGAGGCCGGTGCCCGCGCGATCGATAATGATTATTTGCGCAATATCGACATGGAGACGGAGGAGCAACTCGCGCGTTTGACGTTAAATCTGGAAGATAATGAATATTTCAAAGCGTACATATTGTCATCGCCTGCCGACGCCGGCTTCAATAATGAAGCTAGGACAACTGAAGCTGTAAGGCCATCCAACAAACGATTGTGCCGCGCGTCTGAGCTAATAGAAGAATTTATCGACAATCTACTGAAGCCAATACGACACGAAAATCATCCTGCAACGTTGGTTCGGTGGGTAAAATTCTTAGAACATCACACCTCAATTGTGATCGTTCGCGTAGCCGATGAAATCGGCGCGTATCGCATTTTTGAAACTCTAAACGATAGAGGTTTGCGTGCCTCTCAAGCCGATATTCTTAAAAACTACTTCTTCAGCAAATCAGGTTTGCGTCTACCCGAGGCGCAAATGATGTGGAACGCGATCACGACCGCAATAGAAGCCCTTGGCGGCGATGAAAATGATCGGCTCGTAACTTACCTGCGTCATCTTTGGATTACGACGCACGGTCCAACCAAAGATCGCGAACTGGCAGCACAGATAAAAGATGAGATTAGTGGGGAAACAAAAACCCTGCAATTTCTCCGGGATACAAGCGCCGCTGTCCACGATTATGTTGCTCTTTGGTCATCTAGACATCCCAAATGGGCAACCTATAGCGCGGCCACTAAACAATCCGTAGAAACAATCGCGGTGCATCTACAAATTCAACAAATTAGACCGCTAATGTTTGCAGTGGCGCGGTTCTTTGATCCGGCAGAAACTGATAAGGCGTTCCGTTTGTTTGTTAGTTGGTCGGTGCGTTTCCTGATTTACGGGGGGCGTGGCGGAATGCTCGATACGCAGTATTCCTTGCGCGCAGAGGATGTAGGAACAAAACGGATTACGACGGCCCGTGAGTTGCGTGAGGCAATGGAAGAATACGTGCCAAACGATGTTGAATTTGAAGAAGCCTTTGCAACAGCGCGCGTATCTCGCGCGCGTCTCGCTCGCTACTATTTGAGGGCTGTCGATAAAACGATCAAAGCCGATCCGCAGCCTGAATATGTCGCCAATGACGACGCTGAACAAATAACGCTAGAGCACGTATTGCCATTAAATCCTTCCGCACAATGGGATGCCAGTAGTGAAGACGCGCAGGCTGCGCAACGGATGCTTGGCAACATGGTTTTGCTTCGCGCCAATCAAAATCGCGAGCTTGGCAATACACCATTTGCTGAGAAGAAAACGCTGTTCAAGCAATCTGGATACAGCGTTACTAATCAAGTTGCCATCTATGACGAATGGTCGATGAAGGAAATTCGCGACCGTCAAAGTTTGATGGCAAAAATCGCCGTGAAGACGTGGTCTCTAAAATTTGGTGACTGATATGGACGTCGACGCCACGCAACTAAAGCAGGCCGTTGAAGCGCAGCACGGATGCACGGCGACCCTCATTCAGTCGGTGCCAGTCAAGGAAACATTCGAGGGCAAGACAGTATGGGACGGCATTGTTCACGTTTTTAGGCTTGTTGGTCACCCAAAGACCGACCGAGCCTATGCGTGGTCATCGCCCCTAACGGAAGGTGATAAGCGTCGGTTCTTCACAGTGCTCTATCTGCCGCCGATTACGTCCCCTGCGGAAGCAGTACGGGCAGCAATTGTTCAGGAATTTAAAAGTGACTCTTTAAAGCGGAGCAAAGACAATGCCTGATTTAGCCGGACAAAAAATTGCATATCTTGGATATTGTGGTTTGATAGATTCCGCTGGCGTGACACGTATCGCGCAAGCAATCAACGCGGCGGTAAACCAGCAATATGACCGCGTGCATCTATGCTTCACGTCGATAGGCGGCTATGTCGGTGACGGGATTTTTCTTTACCACCATATCCGTTCGCTGCCAGTACCACTGACGCTGCACAACACCGGCACCGTGGCATCGATTGCCACTACCCTATTTGTTGCTGGCGAAAAGAGAATTTGCTCTCCGAATGCAATCTTTATGATTCATCCGGTAGCTGTTGGCACGCAAGCACAATCGCTTTCGTCTGCGCCGCTAGTCACCGCTCTTCAGGCCGCGCTGGCGGATGAGGAGCGCACTGACGCCATTCTCCGTGACCGTACCAAAATGCCTGCTGAAGTGCTCGACGCGCGCCGCAAGGGCGACATCTACATTACCGCCGAGAAGGCACTCGAATACGGATTGGTCCACGAGATCGGTGACTTTTCTCTGCCGGCCGGCAACCAGATTTTCCAAATCTGACGGACCAGGCTCTACACCGAAGGCAAAGCTACCGTACTGGGGCGAATAGCTAAGTCCCTTGTACATGGTGGCCTCCTGCGTCTTTGGGCTGCCTACGCCCCCGCTCGTTAATGGGCGGTTAAGATTCAGTTAAGTGCTTTAATAGCCGCTCGGCAGGGGGTACGTCTACGGGGTAGCAGGCCATAAATTGGGGGTCAGGTAGGCGAATACAGGCGGCTACCGTGGCTTAAAAACGAGGCTAGAAATGGCAAAGCACGGAACCTTTACTGACGGCTATCTCGACGGATGGAGGTCAGTGTTCGGGCAGGGCGCAGCACTCCCCGCTATACCCTCCTACGCAATCCCGATCGGCAAGACCGAGTACGAACACGGATACGATCAGGGGCGGGCAGCCGCGAATGCGACAAGGAAACCACGCGACGCAAATTCAAATTAGGACACTACCCGTTTGCCGAGATGCTGGACAGCCTGCGCAATTGCTGCAGCGGCGCCGGGACAATTCCCCTGATCGGCGACGGCGACACCGGCTACGGCAATGCGCTCAACGTGCAGCGGACCGTCGTCGAATATGCCCGCGCCGGCGCCGCGGCGGTGATGATCGAGGACCAGGTTAGTCCGAAGAAATGCGGCCACACCCGCGGCAAGGACGTCATCCCGCGCGAGGAGGCGCGCCTGAAAATCCGCGCCGCGGTCGACGCGCGAGCCAACGCCGACATTTTGATCTTGGCGCGCACCGATGCGCGCGCGGTTCACGGCTTTGACGCGGCGCTCGAGCGCTGCCGCGATTTCGAAGCCGAGGGCGCCGACATTATTTTTCTGGAAGCGCCCGAGAGCGAAGACGAAATGCGGCAGTTCTGCCGGACCATGCGCAAGCCGTGCCTTGCGAATATGGTGCCGGGCGGCAAGACGCCGATCCTGCCGCCGGCACAATTGCAGGCGGTCGGCTACAAGCTCGCTCTCTACCCGGTGATGTTGCTGTCGTCGGCGATCGCCGCCATGCAGGCGACGCTCGCGGCGTTGCGCCCGGAGGCGAATGCGGCGCTGCCGGCGAGCATCGCATTCGCCGAATTACAGCGCGTCGTCGGCTTTCCCGAATACTGGGACCGCGAAGCGCATTACCAGGCGAGAGTTTGAAGCCGTCAGCCCTTGGCCACCGCGATCTGCAGCGGGAAATCGTCGACCACGTCGTGGCCGGTCGCGGTCACGATAAAGGTATGGCCGAGGAAAATACCGAATAGCCCGTCCGGCGTGATCGGATTGGGCTCGGCCATGATGACCATGCCGGGCTTGAGCACTTCCTCGAATTTTTCCGCGCTGACGTGCTCGGCGACGACATGCGGCTTGTCGGTGACGAGGTCGATGCCGTGGCATTGCGTCGGCCGCGATTGATAGCCGTGGTCGCGGAAGAATTTGCTGGCTTGGCGCATGTTCTCCGCGGGCTTGCCGGGCGCGATCTCGGCGACGATGCGGTGGTAGCCGGGCAGCGTGATCTCGTTCCAGAATTTCCGTACCATCTCGGTCGGCTCGCCGAGGCAGATCGGCGAGCCGATCTGCGCGGTGTAGCCACGGAAACCTGCGGCCAGCTCCATATTGATAATGTCGCCTTTTTGCAGCACGCGGCTCGACGGCCGCGGATTGCCGAAAATCTGCGCCGGGTTCGCCATCGGCGTCGAGCCGATGATCAGAAAATCGATGTCGCCGCCGCCTTCGAGGATGGCCGCGCCGGCGGCGGCGCGCAGCTCGTATTCCTTCACGCCGGGGGCGGCGCGCGCCACCATGGCTTCCATGGCGCGCTGACACAGCAGGCCCGCTTTGCGCACGCAATCGAGTTCCTCGGCGCTGTGGATCGACAGCAACTCGTGCAGAAAGCCCTGCGTGAACACCAGTTCGGCGCCGGGCAGGTTATCGCGCAGCACGTTATATTGATTGACCGGCAGGTAATCGCCGTGCCGCGGATCGACCTCCATCAGGCCGATGCGGCCGCGCTCGAGCTTTAATTCGCGCAATCGCTCCACCATGACGTCGGCGTAGCGGCCGCTGCGGCTGTGGCGCACGTCCTTGACCGCAACCTCGACCTGCCGGCGCACCGCCTCGGCGTGCGTGCCGCCCATCGAATAGATCATGGTCGGCTCGCCTTCGAGCGGCACCAGCACGTAGCTCGCCAGCGCATGCCATTCCCAATGCCCAGTCAGCCACAGCATGCCGCCGCCGAAGCTCCAATGGCTCGGCCCGCCCGGCACGATCACGGCGTCAAGTTTCTGCTCGCGCATTTTCGCCCGCAGGGCGGCGTAGCGGCGGGCATATTCCGCAGCCGAAAACTGCTCCCACACGCAATCGCGGTAATACGGCGTGTCGCGCATATTGGCGAACGGCAGCGACTGATCGAGCTTGGTGCGCACCTGGTCCCAAGGCTGCGGCCCGATGCGCGGCGGACGGATTTGCGTGTTCATGCTGTTTCCTGTTTGAATGAATTCAAATTCCTGCGGTGTGCTGGAGTGGCGCGCCTCACTGCTTCGCCCGCACGCCGGCGCGCTGCAAGCGCGGCAGCACCTCGTCGCAGAAATACGGCACTTCGTTCAGATAATTGACGAATGAGATGCCGATGCCGCGCACGCCGGCCTGGCTGACGATGGCAAGTTCCTCGGCGACGCGGTCGGGCGTGCCGACGAACGGATAACCGCCGATCGATCGCGCGGCAAAATAGCGGCGTTTGGCGTCATAGTCCTCGGGCGGCATCGTCTGCGGCGTCATGCTCTTGTTGGCCAGCATGCCGTCGATCGCGCCCCAGTCGGCGTTGTCGATATTGACGTGCTGATAATACTCTTCGGCTTCCTTCTGCGTCGGCCGGCAGATCACCTGGCCGACCGTGAACACTTCGATCTCGCGGCCATGCTTTTGCGCCGCGGCCTTGACCTCGGTAACCTTGGCGGCGGTTCCGGCAAGCGACATGCGCGAGGCGACCGTGGCGACAAAAAACGCGTCGCAGTTGCGCACGGCAAAGGCCTGCCCCACGTCGGAGGCGCCGGCGTTCATCACCAGCGGCCGCGAATCGCCATAGGGCTTCGGATAGGCACGAGCGCCCTTGAGCTGCAAAAATTGACCGTCGTAATCGAACGTGCCGTCGCACTCCCAGGCCTGCTTGACGACGTCCATCCATTCCTGCGCGTAATCGTAGCGCGCGTCGTGCTCGCGCTGGTGCACGCCGAACATGTCGAATTCGCCTTCGTTCCAGCCGACCACGAGGTTGACGCCGACGCGGCCCTCGCCGATGTGGTCGGCGGTGACGAATTCCTTGGCCGCGATCAAGGGATGAAACAGCGGCGCGTGAACCGTGCCGAATACGGTCATGCGCTTGGTCGCGGCGAGCAGGCCCACCGCCCAGGTGATGGTCTCGAGCGAATGGCCGTGAAAATCGGTGTCACCGCCGTAGCCTTTCCAGCGCGCGATCGGCAGCATGAAATCGAGCCCCGCCGCATCGGCGAGCTTAGCGACCGCAAGGCAATCGGGCCAGCTCGCCGACCAGCGCTCCGGCACCTTGGTGGCGGAGCGCCCGGACGAGCAATTGGCGCCGAACAGGCCGATCTTGAGCGCATTGCCGTTGTACATGGCGATGCGGTTCTTCATGGATGCGCTGGGGGCGAGCACGGCGTTTCCTCCGGCGTTTGCGCTATCATCGCCGGGATGGTTCGACCCATCAAGCGGCTCGCGAGCAGTGACCGGCGCAAAGGCATTGACTCAGAAATGCCCAAGGTTACGCTAGCAACCGGGGGTTACTATGGGTCACGTCGTAAACGGGAGCATGTGGGTCTTTGCTTACCCAGATCCGACGTCTCGCCGCGATCGGAAGGGCCCAATCAACGACCCGGGACGTCAATCTTGGCCTTTTCGGCAGCTCGATCAAAGCGATATCGACGATCAAATCACTATCGTAAAAGGCGCCAAATTCAACGGAGATCCTAACCCTTATCAGGACAAAGACGGACCCTGGTACGTTATTGCCTATGACGGCTTAAACGATCTTATATTTGGTCTCCAAATCTTGCTGCGCGACGAAACCTGGGCGACGGGGACTGGGGCGAACGCGGTCATTCACCACGACCCGGTTCTGCGCACGTTGGAGATATGGTCACACGCCAATCCGTACCGCTGTGGCGGAATTACCGTGGACACGGTCCAGGCGTTTGCAATTGAACTCGATAAGCTTCGTCTGAGCGACAACGTCGATATATTTCTGAGCGGATGCAACACGGGCTGCAGAGATTGGGCATCCGTTGCGAACAATCAGGCATCGGATCAGGAGTGCATAGCGGAATTGTTAGCCGACAAGCTGCCCGGAGTGAACCATCCCAACAAAACTTGCCGAGTAACCGTGCACGGCACTGTTGGCTACCATTCCGGTACGCATGCGGGGGGCGACAGCAGCACCGTTCAAAGCTATTCCGAAGGAAATCCGCCGAACTATCACGCGCCGTACGCCTATTCCGGAAATGCCAAGCAGGATCCGAATAATGATCTAACGTTCCGTGGCTTCAGGGGCCCGAACTCAGCATGAGCGTCGTTTTGCTTGATACGAAATCGCACGTCCGGCTTCGGCTTCAACCGTGGCAGGTCAAACTGTTTCTTAGCGAGCTCGCATTTACAAGGAAGCGCCGTGCAACCAAAGGCATGACGGTGCTCAGCGAACCCGCTTGTCTTATAACAGTGAGCGGATCGGGCGGACGAAAGCAGCTATATCAATTGTACGATCGTACGGTTTTGTTTGAACCAAAAAGCAACCAGGCCCGCCCTTTCTACTTCGGCATCATGTTAATGGAGTGGTTGTTGGCGGCGCAGCCCAGATTACCGCCGCAGAAGCCGTTTAATCCGGTTCCTTAACGCGGCCTCGCCTCTAGGTGACCGCGATCTTTGCGTAGATTCGAGATCGATGCGCATTCCGCGCAGGTTGCCATAACGGTACATTGCAATGGTGCTGCCGCTCAGGATTGAACTGAGGACCTCTCCCTTACCAAGGGAGTGCTCTACCACTGAGCTACGGCAGCAGCCTGTTCGGCCTTTCGCGCGGCAAATCGAGGCGAAAAAAGCGCGGCGATCCTTGCCATAGGGGGGCCTTGAGCGCAAGCGCGCCGCTGTTGCCGCGGTGCGGGCGGTGTGCTTTGAATTCACTTTATGACCAAGCTCGGCAAAGCGGAGAAATGGGCGGCGCGGGGCGAGCGGCTGGCGGCGGCGCTCCGCGAAAACCTTAAAAAGCGCAAAGCGCAGATCAAGGGTCGCGAACTGGCCCGCCGCCGCGACCGCGACGAGGAAACTTCCGCGCCCGATGCCGCATTGAAGGAGCGCGGTCCCGACTTCGGCCGCAATCGAGGCGGAAACTAAAGCGAGTTCTTGGGCCGGTCCGGCATGGTTCGTCCGGCATGGTTCGCCCGGTTTGGGCCGCGGGGGTAAAATGGATCGAATTCGTATTGTCGGTGGCCGGCGCCTTGACGGCACCATCCCGATCTCGGGGGCAAAGAACGCGACGCTGCCCTTGATGATCGCGTCGCTGCTGACCGACGAGACGCTTATTCTCGACAACGTGCCGCGGCTGGCCGACGTCGCGCTGCTCGAGCGCATTCTCGGCAATCACGGCGTCGACATCATGACGAGCGGCAAGCGCGCCGGCGAAACCGCCGACCACGGTCAGACGCTGCATATTTCCGCGGCCCGCATCGTCGACACCACCGCGCCCTATGAGCTGGTCTCCAAAATGCGGGCGAGCTTTTGGGTGCTGGCGCCGCTGGTCGCCCGCATGGGCGAGGCGCGGGTGTCGATGCCGGGCGGTTGCGCCATCGGCACCCGGCCGGTCGACCTCCTCATCATGGCGATGGCGCGGCTCGGCGCCGATATCGAGATCGACGCCGGCTATGTGGTGGCGCGCGCGCCGCACGGCTTGAAGGGCGGCGAGATCGTGTTTCCCAAAGTCACGGTCGGCGGCACCCATACCGCGATGATGGCGGCGTCCCTCGCCGACGGCACCACGGTGATCGACAATGCGGCGCGCGAGCCGGAAATCGCCGACGTCGCCGAATGCCTGAACAAAATGGGCGCGCGCGTTACCGGCGCCGGCACTTCGCGTATCGCCGTCGAGGGCGTCGCCAAGCTGCACGGCGCGCGCCACGCCGTGCTGCCCGACCGCATCGAGACCGGCACTTACGCCATGGCGGTCGCCATGGCCGGCGGGGACGTGCTGTTGCAGAATGCGCGGCCGGAGTTGTTACAGGCCGCGCTCGATGTGCTCGAATGCAGCGGAGTGACCGTCACGCCGACCAATCAGGGCGTTCGCGTCACGCGCAATGGCGGAGGCCTGGCGCCGGTCGATGTCGCCACCGCGCCGTTTCCGGAATTCCCAACCGACCTGCAGGCGCAGCTGATGGCGCTGATGACCCGCGCGCGCGGCACCTCGCATATCACCGAGACCATCTTCGAGAACCGCTTCATGCATGTCGGCGAGTTGACGCGGCTCGGCGCGCGCATCCATCTCGACGGCGAGCGCGCCACGATAGAAGGCGTCGAGCAGCTCAAGGGCGCGCCGGTGATGGCGACCGATCTGCGCGCTTCGGTGTCGCTCGTCATCGCGGCGCTCGCCGCCGAGGGCGAGACCATCGTCAACCGCGTCTATCATCTCGACCGCGGTTTCGAGCGGCTGGAAGAAAAGCTCGGCCGCTGCGGCGCGGCGATCGAGCGGCTGTCGGGATAGATTCCCGCTCGCATTGATTCCGTCGTGCATCCGCGGCAGCGGCCGCGATCGCTTGCGCCATCCCGTCAGCTGCGGCTTGTCCCGGCGCACGGCCCGGCGCAAGATATGGCGCGATGGAAACGCCAAGGGCACGGGGCCTTTACGTCCGCCCCTATGGGGAAGTGCGCGACATTCTCTTGCAGCGGTTGGCCGCGGGTCGCAATCCGATGGATCACGCGCCCGCGGCGGAGGTGCGCGCTATCCTGGACGCGCTCGGCACGCTCGACCGCGAGCGGTGGGGCATGGCGTTTAGCGCCGCGGCCGAGCCGCACTACGAGGCTGGACTTGCTGCCGAGGCCAAAGGCGACCGCGACGCCGCGCGCCGCGAATATCTTGCGGCATTCGGTCTGTTCCGCGTCGCCCGCTATCCCGCCCCAAACTCGCCGGCGAAGCAGGCGGCCTATCGCCGCTCCCAGGACGCCTATTTCAAGGCCGCGGTATTTGCGCAGCCTGCCGTACGGCGGGTCGAAATGCCCTATGCCGGCGCTGCCGCGCCCACTGCGCCCATCGTCGCCTATCTGCACCGGCCGCCGCGCGACGGCAGGCTGCCGGTCGTCGTGCAATGGGGCGGCATCGATTCCTTCAAGGAAGACCGCCGGCCGGAGCCCTATCTTGCGGCAGGCTTCGCCGTGCTGGCGATGGATATGCCGGGGGTGGGCGACGCACCGATTCCAGGTTCGGAGCGCGGCGAGGAGTTGTGGAACGGCGTCTTCGATTGGATCGCGTCCGCGCCGGACCTCGACGCGCGGCGGGTTGCCCTCGTTGGCGCGAGCACCGGCGGATACTGGGCGACCAAGCTCGCGCACACGCACCGCGACCGCATCGCCGCCGCGGTCACGCATGGCGGCCCGGCTCACCACGCATTCCAGGCGGACTGGATCGCGCGCGCTGCGCGCGGCGAATATCCTTTTGAATTGGCCGAGACGCTTGCCGCGGCATTCGGCCGCGCCACCGCCGCGGAATGGCTCGACTACGCGCCGCGGCTGTCGCTCCTCGATCAGGGCATTCTCGAGCGGCCGTCGGCGCCGCTTCTGTGCGTCAACGGTGTCGACGATTCGGTGTTTCCGATCGAAGATATGTACCTGCTGTTGCGGCACGGCGGCGCCAAGGCGGCGCGCTTTTTCCCGGGCGGGCATATGGGCCAGAGCCTGGTGCTTTTCCCCACGATCGTCACCTGGCTCGTTCACGAACTGTCGCCACGCTCGGGAGGCGTTGCATGACAAATGATCCAGCTAACAAGCCTCGAGCCGGAGCGGGACGCCCGGCGCATCTCGGGCTCGCCGTATTGCTCGCCGCCATCGGTTTTGCGCTTCTGGCGCCAACCCGGATCGACATCGCCATCATCCTTCGCGAAGTGATGCAAGGCATCGGCGTCGCGAGCCTCGCCGCGGCGGGTCTGATCTCGACCGCGACCTTGCTCGGGGACGGGGTTGTCGAAATATTCTTCGGCCATATCTCCGACCGATGGAGCCGCGGGCGGACCCTCGCGCTCGGCATCGCGCTGTTTTCGCTGTTCAGCATTCTGACCGCCGCGGCCTCGACCTTGCCGGTTCTTTATCTGATGCGCATTCTGCTCGGCGTCGGACAGGCGATCTTCATCCCCGCCTATTTTGCGTTCGTCGGCGGCGTCTATGGCCGGCGGCGCGGCTTGCTGTTGGGCTCGCTCGGCGGAATGTTCACAATCGGATTGGCGCTCAATCCGCTCATGACGCGTGCCATGTTCCAAGCGACCGGGGCCTGGCAGACACCGTTCATCGCTTATGGCGTGTTCGGGCTGGCGCTGGCGTTGTGCATCTATGTCGTCGGGCGCGGCAAGAGCCGCATCTACGAGACGCGGCTGCACGAATTGCCGCCGCCGCCGGATGCGCATCCGCAGTCCCGGACCGCGTGGCTGACCAATCGGAACATGCTGCTGCTCCTGGTGACGATGGCGTTCTGGGGGCTGACGCAGTACGGGTTCATCGGCATTTTCGTGACCTATCTGCGGACGGCGCAGCATTTTACGCTGGGAGAAGCGGCGGGGGTCGCGTCCATCGCCGGCTGGTCCGCGTTCGTGTTCAGTTTTATCGCCGGCTATCTGTCGGACCACATCGGCCGGCGCTGGTCGCTCCTCATCTTCGGCATGGTGGCGCTCGTCTTCGCCGCGCCGCTGTTCGTCCTGCCGCAGACTTTCCTATCGGCGGCAATCCTTGCCTCGATTTTTCAGGCGGCGAACGGCACCTTCTACCCTATGGGCATCGCCTATGGCCAGGACTTCGCCCGGGCGGAAAGCCTCGGCGCCCATACCGGCGCGGTCAGCGGTGTCGGCCATCTCGCGGCGGGCGTCGCCGGCCTTATCGCCGGCAGCATCGCCGCGCAGTTCGGCTACGCAACGCTCGGCTGGTTTTTCGTCGCGGCGAGCATCGTCATGGTGGTGACGATCGCCTGCACGCGGGACCCGCGATTCCACAAGATGAAGACCAGCTAGCGCATGTCCCGCAAAAGCGGGAATCGGTTTTACGAAAAGGACATGCTCCAACAAATAGCTAGAGCGGGATGACGATTCGAGGAAAAGTCATCCCGCTCTAGTCGATTGATGCAAAGCCGGTTCGATGAGCCGATTTTCCGTCAGCGACCGTCGGTGAGTTCATTCGATCCTGGATTCGATCTGCGGCGCATTTTCCTATAGCGGGATCGCTTATTCAAAGTTTCCCTTGTGGAACTGTCGCGCGGCCGACACATTGTTGGTATTGTCAGTTAGTCTGGCTGCTCCAATTGGCAAGCGCACGCGAGGACCCTATGCTCAAAAGCTTCATCCTGGGAATTATCGTCACGCTCCTTGTGGCCGCCGGCGTCGGCTATGCGGCGTTGCGAACCGGCGCGATCCCGGCGAATGCGGACGCGCAGCCCGGATCGCTGGAGAACGTCATTGCCGGGATGGATCTGCGGGCGGTCCTGGACAAAGAGGCGCCTAAGGAGCCCAATCCGGTTCCTCTGACGGATGCCAATCTTATCGATGGAATTCATCTTTATTCGACACGTTGTGCGATTTGCCACGGCAGGGCCGACGGTAACGCGTCGTCGATAGCGAAAGGCGAGTACCCGAAACCGCCGCAACTTGCGACCGATGGCGTGGAGGACGATCCTGAAGGCTGGACATTCTGGAAGATCAAACACGGCGTTCGTTGGTCCGGCATGCCATCGTGGAAAGACGGACTGAGCGACCAGCAAATCTGGACCCTGGCATTGTTCCTAAAGCATATGGATAGCCTGCCGCCGGCCGCCGAAGCCGCCTGGCGCGGAGGGGGTTCACCGGTAACGTCGATAACGCCAACTCCCGCTCCGACGCCGGCACCGGCTGCCGCTCCGACGCCGGCACCGGCTCCGGCACCGGCGGAACATTGATAGTTCAGGCCGAGAGTCATTCTCATCACGCTCATCCCGCTCATCACGCCGCCAGCTCGCGCATGACCCGATAGAGCCGCGACTGGCCTTCAAAGCCAATGCCCGGCCGGTCGGACAGCGTCAGATAGCCGCCTTCGAGTTTTGCATCGTCGGCGAAGCCGCCGAAATCGCCGAACACGCCGGGATAGGATTCCGCGCCGCCGAGCCCGAAGCCGGCGGCGATCGCCAGCGACATCTGATTGCCGCCGTGCGGAAACAACAAGCTGCGCGGCCACTGATGGCGCGCCAGCACGGCGAGCGTGCGGGCATACTGCACGATGCCGTAAGCCTGCGGCGGATCGACCTGGATGACATCGCGGCGCTGCGGCGACAGCCCGCCGAAAAGCACCAGGTTCTCCACGTCCTGGGTGGAATACAGATTCTCGCCGGTCGACAGCGGCGCGTCGTAGCTGCCGGCAATCTCGGCAAGAAGCGCAAAATCGAGCGGATCGCACGGCTCCTCGAACCAGCGCAGCGCGAAAGGCCGCAGCCCGCGCGCATAAGCGAGCGCATCGCCGCGGCCGAATTTCGAATTGGCGTCGACCGCAAGCGCGCCGCCTTGGGGCAGGATCGATTTCACCGCCTCGACGCGGGCGAGATCTTCAGCCAACGGCATGCCGCCGACTTTCATTTTGAGCATGGTATAGCCGGCGTCGAGATGGCGCTGCATCTCGTCCAGCAAATCCTTTGTCGTCTTGCCCGGCGCGTACCAGCCGCCGCCGACATAGCAAAACACCGTGTCGGCGATGTTGCCGCCGTTGTAGCGCTCGGCCAGCAGGCGGTGCAGCGGCTTGTCCGCGATCTTGGCGACCGCGTCCCACACCGCGACTTCGATGGTGCCGATGCCGATCGAGCGCTCGCTGTGGCCGCCCGACTTCTCGTTCTGCATCATCGCGGCGAGAATCTTGTCCGGCGAAAAATTATCGCTCGTTTGGTCGAGCAGTGTTTTCGGATCGGCTTTAAGAATGCGCGGAATGAACCGCTCGCGCATTTGCGCGCCGCAGGCATAACGCCCGGTCGAATTGAAAGCGAAGCCGCAAACCGGCTTGCCGTCGCGCACGACGTCGATGATCACCGCGACCACCGAGGTCGTCATTTCGGAAAAATTGGTGCTCGAATTGGCGAGCGTGGAATTGAGCGGGATCGCCGTCTCGCGGATATCGACGATGCGCATGAAACGAATTTAAGCCGCTATTGAATTTGCGCGATCTTGGCGTCGACGATGACCTTGTGCCAACGATCGACCTCTTTCTTGATGTAGACGGCAAACTCCGCCGGCGTGTCGGCGACGATGTCGAGACCGACCTGCCTGCATTTCTCCTGCACGTCGGGTTGATGCAGCGCCTTGACCATCTCGCGATTGAGAACATCGATGATCGGCTGCGGCGTGCCCGCGGCCACGAAGACACCCTGCATGGTCTCAGATTCCTGGCCCTGGACGCCTTCTTCGATCATCGTCGGCACGTCGGGCAACGCCGCGGATCGTTTGAGCGAGGTCACCGCAATGCCGCGTACCGTTCCGGCCAGGATCTGCGGTGCGGCTGGCGTCAGATTGGCAAAACCGATCGGTGTTTGATTGGCAATCACGGCCTGGATTGCCGGGGCGCCGCCGTTATAGGGCACGCTAGGTTGGTCGAGTTTGAAGTCGAGCTTGAACAATTCGGAGGCGAGCTCCGGCGTGGTGCCGAGGCCGGCATTGGCTATGGCATATTTACCGGGATTCGCTTGCATCAGCGCGATCAATTCCTTGACCGTCTTGGCCGCAACGGTGGGATGCGCGAGCAAAATGTTGGCCGATGCGCCCGCCCGCGTGACCGGTGCAAAATCCTTGAACGGATCGTAGGGGGCGTGGGCGTAAAGGCTCGGATTGACCACGAAGCTCGAACTCGCCACCAGGATGGTGTAGCCGTCGGGCGCGGAGCGGGCGACCTGCGTCATGCCGATATTGCCGCCGGCCCCGGCGTGGTCCTCGACGTAGAACTGCTGGCCGAGAGCCTGCGACAGCTTGTCGGCCAAAAGCCGCGCCACGAAATCGCTCGGGCCGCCGGCCGCGAACGGCGCGATGATCTTCACCGGATGGGTGGGGTAGGTGTCCGCGGCAAAGCTCGCCCCGGTCAACGCCAGACTCACGCACAACGCCAGCAAACGCGCGACGAAATTCGCTGCAGACATAAAGCCCTCCCCAGACGTTTCGGCGATGCTATCATTCTTCGATTACGGCCAACAGCAGGGTAGGGACGAAACCGATGGCAGGGCGCAAAGTGACGCGAGACGATCTCCGCGAGGCGGCGGAGAAGTACAAGAACTGGGGCAAATGGGGACCCGACGACGAGACCGGCACGCTCAATTACACGTCGCCCGAGGACATCGTCGCGGCGGCGCGGCTCGTTAAAAAGGGCAAGGTGATCTCGCTGGCGCTCAATTTCGACAATAACGGGCCGCAGGGCGGCAAGACCAGTTATCCGGCGCTCGGCCGCATCAATCCGTTGCACACCATGCTGCGCACCGGCACCGACGCCTATTCCGGCGTGCTCGACAAGCGCGGTATCCGCGCCGCCGACGACATGGTGGTGATGCCGCTGCAATGCGGCACGCAATGGGACGGCCTCGGCCACGTGTTCTACGAGAACACCATGTGGAACGGCTACGATTGCCGCGAAGTGTCGTCGTTCGGCGCCGCCAAATGCGGCATCGAGAAAACCAAGGCCAAGATGGTCGGCCGCGGCGTGTTCCTCGACGTCGCCCGCGCGCTCGGCAAGGACTGTCTCGACGACGGTTACGGCATCACCTGCGCCGATCTCGATCTCACCGCGAAAAAGCAGAAGGTCGAGTTCAAGCGCGGCGATTACATCGTCGTGCGCACCGGGCAGATGGAGCGCTGCCTCAAAGCCGGCAGCTGGGACGGCTATCCCGGCGGCGATGCGCCCGGCTTTGCCTTCGAGACGCTGGAATTCGTCGCCAAGACCGAGCTTGCCGCGCTCGCCAGCGACACTTGGGGCTGCGAGGTGCGGCCGAACAATACCGAGGGCGGCATCAACCAGCCCTGGCACTGGATCACCATCCCGATCATGGGTATGACCATGGGCGAGATCTTTTATCTCAAGGACTTGGCCGAGGATTGCGCCAAAGACGGCGTCTACGAATTCATGTTCGTGGCGCCGGCGATTCCCATCACCGGCGCCGTCGGCTCGCCGACCAATCCGCTAGCGATCAAGTGACGCCGCAGGCGTCATCCCGGACGGGCGAAGCCCGATCCGGGATCTCGAGCCGCTTGCTTGGCGTCACCCCTGCTCCGCCTCAAGCATCCTGCCGAGCACGCGCTTGTAGCGCACGCAGCCGACGTCGACGGCGAGGACCACCGGGTCGAGCGGCTCCATCGCGCTTTCGATGTTGTGCTGCTGCGCTTCGATCACCGGCGCGTCCTGCTCTTCAAACGCAAAACGTCGCATTTCCGCGATCCGCTGCTGTAAATCGCGGTTGAGCTTGTCTTCGGTCGTCTTCACGCCCCAGCGCACGGCGGTGAAGAAATAATGCGTCGAGCGTTCGTTCTCCGGCGTCAGCAGGTGGACGGCGTGATAGCCGGTGCCGGTCTCCGCCGCCGCGCCCATGGTGCAGATGCCGGTGAACAGCCGCAGCGTCGACGGCGCCATCCAGCGCATCCTGGTGAACTTGTCGACGCGCGCCGGGTGGTCCGGCCAGAACGGCACGAACATGCCGGGCGGCTTCGAATTGGTGGCGTGGCGGCCGACCACCACGTCGTCGCCATCCTGCTCGGCGGTGATGTCGGATTCGACGGTGTCGGCATTGCCGAGGATGCCCTCGTGCAGATAGGAGGTGTGGCTCAGATCGAGCAGATTGTCGATGATGAGCTGATAATTGGCTTTGATGACGATGCTGTCGCGCTTGGTGGTGTGCAGCTCCGGCACGTCATCGAGCACGGAAAAATCCGGAATTTTGCCGGCGTCGGCCGGCGCCGATCCCATCCAGAGCCACAGCGCCTTGTGCTTCTCGATGACGGAATAGCTTTTGACCCGCGCCCGCGGCGGAATATTTTTGGCGCCGTGCGGGTTGCGCACGCAGGCGCCGCTGCCGTCGAATTCCAGCCCGTGATACGGGCACTGGATGCGGTCGCCATTGACGATCTTGCCCATGTGCAACGGCGCGAAGCGGTGGGCGCAGCGGTCTTCGATGGCCGCGACCTCGCCGTTGCCCTTGCGATAGAGCACGATCGGCTCGTTCATGATGGTGCGTGCGACGAGTTGCCCATCGCCGACCTCGTCGGACCATGCCGCGACGTACCAGGCGTTACGCAGAAATGCGCCGCTGAGCATTTCCTGCTGCGGCTTCGAGCCGTTGGTTTTCGAGTGGGGCGAATCCAGCATGGTGTTTCCTTCCCAGGACGCGCGTCGGCATCGCTGCCGGTCATGATAGCACGCGGGCGAATTCGATCTAGTTATTCGGCGCGTATCTGACGCCGGTCAGCGCCGCGATGCCCGCCAGCGCGGTGATCGCCGCGGCGAACACGATATGCGCGGTGAGCGCGCCGGTCGCGGCCGACAACAGCCCGATGCCGATTACGGGCAGCGAATTGCCGGCAAACAACGCGATGAGATAGCTCGACACCACTTCGCTGCGCCGATCGGCGGGCGCGATGCGGTTGATCACTTCAAGACTGCCGCGATAGCCGAGCCCGCTGGCGACGCCGCCGAGCGCCGCGGCGGCGAGCAACAGCGGCAGCGATTGCGCCAGTTCCGCGCCGACCAACAGCCATACGCTGGGCGGCAGCAGCGCCAGCGCGCTCAGCATGGCGGCTTGGCTCGCGAGCCTGCCCGTTGCAAGGATCGTCACCGCGGCAATCCCAAACAACTCGCATACGACCGCGCCGGCCACCGCCGGCGCGGATTGATGCAGGCTTGCGGCGAGCAGGGTCGGGATCAAGGCGGAGTAGAAGCCGATCAGCGAGAACGCGGCGAATCCGGTCACGGCCGGTGCCAGGAATTGGAGGCGAATCTTCTGCGGCACGCCAATCCGCGGCTGCAGCGACACTTCGGCAAGACGTTTCGGCGTTGCTATGGTCTCGGGCGCGAACAGGACGGCGGCGGCGGCGGTGCAGAGCAGGACCAGATAAATGTAATAGGGCAACCGCAGCGGCCGCAATGCGAATTGGGCTACCAAGCCGCCAAGCAACGGTCCCGCGGCGCAACCGAAGAGATTCGCCGCCGATGCGATCCTTGCCGCCGCGCCCTTCGATCCATTGCCGCCGCCGGCGTGCAATTCCGCAATCCAAGCCGTCGCCGCGCCCGCGGCCAGGCCGGTGGAGAAGCCGCTCAGCGCCCGCGCCGTAAACAGCCATGCCGTGCCGGCCGCCGACGCGAATGTGACGGTGCTGGCAATGCCGAAGCCGATCGCCGGCAAGCTCACATTGCGGCGGCCGATCTGATCCGCCAGCCGGCCGAACAACAGCAGCGCCACGAGATTGCCCACCACATAGACGGCGTAAATCAAGGTCAGCGTGACGCCGGAGAAACCGAATGCCTGCCGGTACAGCGGATAGAGCGGCGTCGGCATGATCGCGCCGACGAACATCACTGCAAGTTCGGTGGCGACGATCGCCAGCGCCAGGAAGCCGCCGCGTGCGATCACGGGATTGCGCATTGCCATCCATCGATTGCCTTTGTCACTATGCATGTCACTATGCACTATCATGTAACGGGCGGAACGCCATGAGCACCACCAGCACCACCAGCACCACCACCGGCACCAAGCAATATCCCGTGACGCATAGCGACGCGGAATGGAAGACGCTGCTGACGCCGGAGCAGTTCCACATCATGCGCGAGCACGGCACCGAGCGGCCGGGCAGTTGCGCGCTCAATTACGAAAAGCGCGCCGGCACGTTTTATTGCGCGGGCTGCGGGCAAGCTTTGTTCGCCTCGAAGAAGAAATTCGAGAGCGGCACCGGCTGGCCGAGCTTCAACGATCCGGAGCCCGGAGCGGTCGAGACCACGACCGATAACAGCCTCTTCATGACCCGCACCGAAGTGCATTGCAGCCGCTGCGGCAGCCATCTCGGCCATGTCTTCGAAGACGGTCCGCCGCCGACGCATCTGCGCTATTGCATCAACGGCGTGGCGATGAACTTCAAGCCGGAATGACGGGATGTTGCCGCGGCGGAAATTTCTGCATCTGGCGGCGGGCGCGGCCGCCGCGTTCGGTTCGCTTGCCGCCGCGCGCCGCGCCTTTGCGCAAGCCTATCCGGATCGGCCGGTCAAGCTGATCGTCGGGTTTCCGGCCGGCGGCCAGATCGACATTATCGCGCGCGTGACCGCGCAATGGCTATCGCAGCAACTGGGCCAATCGGTCGTCGTCGAGAACCGCCCTGGCGCCAGCGGCACTCTGGGCGCCGAGGCGGTGGTCAACGCGCCGCCGGACGGCTACACGCTGTTCTTCGCTGCGACGTCGAACGCGGTCAGCGCTTCGCTGATCAAAAATCTCAGCTACGATTTCGCGCGCGATATCGCGCCGGTCGCCCCGATCAATCGCATCAATCTCGTGCTGGAAACCAATCCGGCATTTGCCGTCACGAGCGTCGCCGAGCTGATCGCGCAAGCCAAAGCCAATCCCGGCAAAATCGATATCGCGTCGCCGTCGCTCGGCACCCCGCCCTATATGGCCGTCGAGCTTTTCAAGATGATGGCCGGCGTCGACATCGTGCATGTGCCCTATGCCGGCGAAGGCCAGATGGTGACGGACCTACTCGGTGGCCAGCTCAAAGCGGCCATCGGCGGCATCTCGTCGGGCATCGGACATATTCGCGCCGGCAAGCTGCGCGCCTTGGCGCTGACGACCGCGACCCGCATCGACGAGCTGCCGGGCGTGCCGACCATCGGCGAAACCCTGCCCGGCTTCGACGCCAGCGGCTGGAGCGGCATCGTCGCGCCCAAGGCTACGCCGGCGGGAATTGTCGATAAGCTTTACAGCGCGGTTCGCGCCGTGCAGGCCGATCCCAAATTCGCAGCGCGGCTTGCCGACCTTGGCGTGTCGTTGCTGGCGATGCCGCCGGCGGAGTTCGGCAAATTCATTGCCGATGAAACCGTGAAGTGGCGCGAGGTGGTCAAGTTCGCCGGGCTGAAACCGCAGTGACGGACGGCCGCTCGTGCGCATGTTGCGCACGCCACGATCGCGGCGCCCATGATCGCGGCGCCCATGACCGCGGCGCCCATGACCGCGGCGCCCATGTTCGCGGCGCCCATGGGCTTGCGGCGTGAAGATATTCGGTCATTCTGGTCGGACAGAAACCGGCAGCGGCAAAGGGGAGACGCCATGAACAGGAAGTTTTACCGACGCGCCATTTCGCTAACCCTGGCCGGCATCTTGGCGTGGGCGCTGCAAGGCGCCAGTGTTCCGGCCTATGCCTATGATATCAACGCCATTTTGCCCCTGACGGGAGGCGCCTCGTTCCTCGGCAAGGCGGAGCAGACGGCGCTGTTGCTGGCCGAGCCGGCAATCAACCAAGCCGGTGGCATTCAAGGCCAGCCGGTCCATTTCAAGTTCTATGACGACCAAAGCAACCCGCAAACCGCAGTGCAAATGACTAATCGCGTGGTGGCCGACAAACCCGCGGTCTTATTGGGATCGTCACTGGTCGGGGCCTGCAGCGCGATGGCGCCGCTGATGCAGGATGGCCCGGCGATGTACTGCTTCTCGCCCGGCATTCATCCGCCCGCGGGAAGCTACGTCTTAACCTCCAGCGTCTCGACCATCGACCTCACCGACGCGCTGCTGCGCTATTTCCGGCTCAAGGGGTGGAAGCGGATCGCCTTCATGACCAGCGCCGATGCGACCGGGCAGGACGCCGAGCATGGCCTGAACGAAGCGGCGGCGCGGCCGGAGAACAAGGATATCACCGTGGTCGAACGCGCCCATTTCAACATCACCGATGTCAGCGTCGCGGCGCAGATCGAGCATATCAAGGCCGCCGATCCGCAGGCCTTGGTCGCCTGGAGCACGGGCAGTCCGATTGCCACCGTCTTCAAGGGCATCCTCCAGGCCGGGCTCGATATCCCGATCGCCACCACCAGCGGCAACATGACCTACGCGCAGATGACGCAATATGCGGACTTCCTGCCGAAGCAGCTCTACATGCCGTCCTCGGAATGGGTGCAGCACCAGGGAGTCCTCACGCTCGGTCCGGCGGTGGAGGCGGCGCAGCGCCGGTTTTTCGCTGCTTTCGCGGCGGCAAACGTCAAGCCCGACCTCGGGGCGACGCTGGCCTGGGACCCGATCATGATCGTGATCGACGCCCTGAAACATCTCGGCCCGAATGCGACCGCGCGTCAGGTGCGCGACTATATCGGTGCGCTCAAAGGTTTTGCCGGCATCAACGGCACCTATGACTTTCCGAAGATTCCGCAGCGCGGCCTCGACGTGCAGAACGCGATCGTCACATTGTGGAGCCCGACCAAGCAGACCTGGGAGCTGGTGAGCAAGCCGGCCGGCATTCCGCTTGACCGATAGAGCACGATCCCGCAAAGGGCTAAGCTTTCCAGCACCGACCGGAGGGCTCATGGCGTTGATCGACCTGGACGCAGCCAATGTGGTCGATCTCGACCTCGGCGGCAGTGAGTTCAAGCAGAACGCGCGACGCCTGATGGCGGAATGGGCGCGGCGTCCGCCGTTCTACGTCCTGTCCAACGGGCCGCCCCAGGTGATCTGCGGCCGTTATGCGCACGTGCACGAAGTATTCGCCGATACCGAGCGTTTCTCCTCCGAAATGCCGAAGGGGCCCGGCTTCGAGCAGTTCGACAAGTTCATGGGCGTGCAGTTCATCACCCAGATGGACGGCGAGCGCCATGCGCGCATCCGCCGCTTGCTGATGCCGGCGTTTTCCTCGCGCCGGCTTGCGCAACTCGAAACGCGCATCACCGCGATCATCGACGGCATGCTCGACAACATCGAGCGCGGCGGCAACGACTTCGACGGCATGGCGGACTACGGCGCCCAGCTCGTCGTTGGCGCGCTGCTCAACGCCATGGTGAATCTCGACGAACGGCAGAAGGAGATTTTCCTCGCGTTCCACGAAGTGCTGCCGCTGACGACCTATACCAAGCCCGGCGAGCCGTTCGCGCCGGAATGCGTGCGCGCCTTCGATCGCGCCGCCGACCTGGTGCATGAGATCGTCGCCGCGCGGCGCGCCAAACCCGGCCCCGACTTCATCAGCGATCTCATCGCGGCGCGCGATCGGGGCGACAAGCTGACCGACCGCGAATTGTTCGACCAGATTTTCACCATCTGCGGCGCCGCGCTCTCCGCCACCAGCCGGGCCGCCGGCGGCGCGCTTTACACGCTTTATTCGCACCCCGATCAGCTCGCCGAGCTCATTGCCGAGCCGGACCTCATTCCCGAGGCGGTGGAGGAGTGCCTGCGCATCGCCAGCAACGGCTATTTCACCTTCCCGCGCATGGCGACGCGCGACACCGAGATCGGCGGCACCAAGATTTTAAAGGGCATGGTGGTGCGGCCTTCGCCGCAGGCCGCCAACTACGATCCCGAGGTCTTTCCCGATCCGCTCACCTTCGACATCCATCGCAACCCGAAGCGCATTCTCGCTTTCGGCGCCGGGCCGCACCATTGCATCGGCAACATCCTCGGCCGCACCGCCATCACCATTGCGATCCGCCGCATGCTGGCGCGCTTCCCTCATGCCAGGCTCGCCGATCCGGATTTCACTCCCGTCTACGGCGGCGCGGTCGGGGAATTGCGCCTGCAGAGCCTGCCGATGAAGATCCAGTGATCGCGTTAGAGCACGATCCCGAAAATGCCTGCCCCGGACTCGATCCGGGGTGGAAACCGGTTTCCCGCCTTCGCGAAGCCCGCTTCGGCGGGCGAAGCAAGGTCGGATAAGATCACGCTCAAACGAAGATTCCAGACCCTGACCCGGTTCAACTGAATTGGATCAGGGCCTAGGCTCCGCTTCGGTCAAAACCGATAAGCGTCTAATTTCCGAAATGAATGTTTCGTTCCTTGATCAGCTTTGCCCATTGCTCGGATTCGGCGACCAAGGCCTTGCCGGGATCCTCGCCTTGCCCAGACGGGATGACTTGCCCCATGGCGCGCAGCTTGGCCTGCACGTCCGGCGCGTCCAGCGCTTGCTGAAACTTGTCGCGGAGCTTGTTCATGATCGCGTGGGGAACCTTTGCCGGGGCTGCAATGAGGGTCAACGACAGCACTGACATGCCCGGCAGTCCCGCTTCGGCGAATGTCGGGATATCGGGCGCAAGCGGGTATCGCTTCGGCGCGGTGAGCGCCAGCGGGCGGAGCGTTTTTCCTGCGATTGCGCTCGAACCGGTGCCGAGATCGACGAAGCAAAATTGCGTCGTTCCCGATTGCGTCGCGACGATCGCCTCCGACGCACCGCGAAAATTCACGTCGACATAATCGACCTTCGCCTGGGCCTTGAAAAGCTCCGATACCAGGATGGTCGTCGTGCTGTTGGAGGCGTGATTGAGCTTCCCCGGATTTGCACGACCATAGGCCACGAAATCGGCAACCGATTTGACCGGGAGATTGGGGTTGACCAGAAGAACGAAAGGCGTGGACGTCGCTACCGCGACAGGCGCGAGATCCTTAAGCGGATCAAGCGGAATATTGGGGTAGACCAGCGGAACGATGGTCAGGCCGGAACTGGCGACGAACAACAGCGTGTAGCCGTCGGCAGGCGCCTTGGCGACCGTGTCCATGCCGATGGTCCAATTGGCCCCCGGCTTGTTTTCTACGTAAATTTGTTGATTCCACAGTTCCGAGACTTTGTGGGCGAGAAGGCGCGAGATGGTATCCAATGCGCCGCCCGGGGCGGCCGGCACGACAATTCGAACGGGCCGGTTGGGAAAGTCTTGCGCCGCCGCCGCGCCCGCCGTTGCGGCGACGAGCTGTGCAGCGAGCGCGATCGATCCGAGGCCGCGCGCAAGTCGAAGCAGCGATTGAAGGCGTATCATGCGTTTGCTCCTTGTTAATGTCGCGGCGGAACCCGCGATCTCGTTCGCCGGCGCTCAATAGCGCGAATAGCGGAAGTTCTGTTTGGCCACGCATTCGATCACGGCGGGCTGCCTCGATTGGGTCGCCTCGATCGCCTGCTTCAACGTCGGCAAGAACTCGTCGGCATGCGCGATGCGTTTCGACCAAGCGCCGAGCGCGCGCGCCACCTCGCTATAATTGCCGCCGAGGTCGGCCGCCCGGTAGCGCTGGACGGCCGCTTCCATGCCGTTCTGTTCGCCCGCCATGACGCCGTTGTTGAAGACGATCGTCAGGGTGCCGATCCGATTGCGCACGGCGGTCTCCAGATCCATTCCGACCATGCCGATGGAAGCGTCGCCCATCATATTGATGCAAAGCTTTTCCGGGTGCGCAAGCTTCGCCCCCATGATCAGGCCCAGGCCGTGGCCAAGCTGCGTCGACTTGCCCCAGCCGAGATAGCCTCCCGGAACCAGACACTGCCAGAACGCGACCATCTGCTCGCGCGGGCTGCCGGAATCGTGGGTGACGATCGTGTTCTCGCGATCCACCGCGTGCATCAGGTCGTGAACGATGCGGTATTGATTGATCGGGACCTCGGACGACGTGAGCTCGGGCTCCCACTCCTCGAGCCATTCACGCCGGACCGACTGGACTTGCGCGGCTACGTCGTCGTCGGTCCGTTTCTTATGGCCGATCTCGGCGATCAAAGCCTCAAGAACGAGCTTGGCATCGCCCAGCACCGCAGCCGCGGTGGGAAACTCCTTGTTGATGTCCGCCGGATCGTTGGTGCAATGGACGATGGTTTTTCCTTCGGGAATCTGCGGCGCCCAATGATTGCGGGTCAGGCTCGATCCCATGCCGATCACACAATCGGCCTTTTTGAGAAAATGAAACATCATCTTGGGCGACGACACCACCGAAGCGCCCAGCGACAACGGGTGGTTCTCCGGAAACGCGCCCTTGCCGGTGTTCGTCGTCAAAACGGGCGCGTTTATGAGTTCGGCGAACTTGACCAATTCCTTGGTCGCGCCGGCATAAAGCACGCCTTGGCCGGCATGGATGACGGGACTCTTTGTCTTGAGAAGGAGTTCGACGACGGTTTTCACGTCGGTGGGATCGGGCGCCGCGCGCAACGGCTTTGGCGGCGAATAGGCGAACTCGCCGGCGATCTCGCTAGAGCCGATCTTGGACGGCAACTCGATCAATACGGGACCCGGCTTTCCGGTCCGCAGATTGTGAAACGCCCGCCGCATCAATTCGAAAACGCGGCCGGGTTCGCTGATCTCCGCCGCCCATTTGGTCACGGGGCGAAAATTCTGCACCGGATCGAAGGATGGCGGCGTAAAACTCCGGCCGACGCGATCGCCGGGAATGAGCAGCACCGGGACATTGTCGCCGAAGACCTGGGCGGCGCCGGCAAACGCGTTCTCGACGCCGGGTCCGCCCTGCATCGAAAACACGCCGGTGCGCTTGCCGTAGGTCGAGCGGCTGATGCCGTCGGCAATGCCGACGCCGACGCGCTCCTGACGGCACACGATCGGCGTGATGCCGATCGAGGCGCAGGCGTCGATCAATGCCTGGCGCGGATAGCAAACGAGATGTTCTATTCCCTCGGCCTTAAGAACACGTGCAACCGCCTCGGCAACTTTCACGTCGCGACTCCTTCTCGGGTGATAAACGGTTGAACGGCGTTGCAGCCGATGCGGCGTTATTCCGCTGCTTGGATGGCGGGAGGCGGCGGCGGCGCAAGATGCGGCTCTTCCGCCAGCCGCGACCACTGCTTGGTCGGCAGACCGCGACGGATCGCATCGAGCTCGCGCAGGAAGATCTTTCTCAGAAAGGCAACTCCGGCATCGGAGGTGGATAAATTCTCCTGCGAGCGGTCGTAGATGACCCCCTGGCCCCGCACCGCGACATAATCCTGCGCGCTAATCAGTCCGGGTTCGTGCACGCCCTCGACGACGCCTTGGAACAGGTCGTCGGCGTGCGCGGCGGGACTATAACCCAGGTCATACTTTTCCTTGAGAGTTGCGATCCTGCCCGGATCGGTGGTGTCGACGGAATAAAGGGTGAGGCGCATCGTATTATGATCGTCGATCGGAACGGGCCAGGATGTGATGTGGGCCCACGGATCGTCCTTTTCCGGACCGGGCGCCACGACATGATTGTTGTTCGGGAATGTCCAGTCGCTGACGCGCACATTGTCTTTCGATCGCGTGGCGATCTGCCGTACGCCCGCGCTGGTTTCGGAATAGGCCAGATCGGGGATGTTGGTGGTGACCGACGATCCGAACCGTCCGACCTTGCCCCAGGTGTGGGCGAAACTGACATGCACCGCGTCGAGCGAGTTTTCCACCTGCTGAAACCAGTTGCAGTCCCAAATTTGCTTGTTGGTGATGACGGTGCGGCCCGCTTCCTCGAAAACGTGCTTGCGCGGCAGGTCGAATGCCGGCACCGGCTCCTCGCCGAGATAGGCAAAGACCAATCCGCAATATTCGTGGACGGGATAGGCCGCGATCCTGATCGGCTTGAGGCGGGGACGGTTTTCGGCCGGAATCTCGGTGCACAAGCCGGTGCCGTCGTAACGCCAGCCGTGGTACATGCAGCGAATTTGCTCGTCCTGAACCCAGCCGGTGTGCAGTACCGTGCAGCGGTGCGCGCAGCGGCCGCCGACCAGATAGGGCTTGCCGCTGGCGCCGCGATAGAGCGTCAAGTCCTCGCTGAGAATACGCACGCGGCGCGCTTTTCCGGTCGCGACTTCATCGGATAGCGCGATCGGGTGCCAGAACTTGCGCAGCAATTTGCCCATCGGCGTGCCGGCGCCGGTCTCGTGCAGGAGACTCAATTGATCGACCTTGCGCCGAGCGTCCTCGTTCATGACCTCACCCCTTGTTGTCGCGTCCCGTTCCGGCAGGAATGGCATTCTTGCTTGTGCAAATTATACCGGTTCGCGGCGTGCGAGGAAGGGGCCGAGGCATGTCTTGTCCTGCCCCCTCTCCGGCAAAATTAGGCGGCCCGGCCCCACAACCGCTTGCTCGCGATCGCCGCGCCTTCGCTCAGCGCGCGCAACTTGGCCCAGACGATCGAGTCGGCCACCATCGGCTCGGTGCGCACCGCGGTGCCGAAGCCGCAATCGACCCCGGCGATGACGCGGTCGCGGCCGACGATGTCGGCGTAGCGGCCGATGCGTTGCGCCACGAGCCGCGGATGCTCGACGAAATTGGTGGTCGAATCGATGACGCCGGGAATGAGGATCTTATCGCCGGGAATCTTTATCGTCTTGAGGTCTTCCCATTCGTGATCGTGGCGCGGATTGGCGGCCTCGATACTGAACGCGCCAACGTGAGCCTTGAACGCGATGTCGATGATTTTCACAAGCGGCAGATCGTGAGTATGCGGCCCCTCGTAGTTGCCCCAGCAGATGTGCAGCCGCATGCGGTCGGCGGGCAGTCCCGCGATCGCCGCATTGAGCGCCGCGACATTGCGCTCGGCGATTTTTGCGCGGAACTCGTCATCGGTCAGATGCCGGTACTGGTTGTTGCGCGCCGAGCCGAGATCGGGCGCGTCGATCTGAAGGATGAAACCGGCTTCGACGATGGCCCGGTATTCGGTTTTCATCACGTCGGCGAGCGCGGCCAAGTAAGCGTCCTCGCTCGGATAATGCAGGTTGATGATGAAGCGCGTCAGGATGCCCGGCGACGGCGCGGTCATGAAGACGTCGGTCGGCTTTGCTTTCGCCGCCGCGGCTTTGAGATGCGCGATGTCGCGGTCGAGCGCGGAGCGGTCCTTGTAGCGCAGCGCGCCGACGCAGCCGGGAAACGGCACCGCGGCAAAGCTGCGGCGCTCGCGGGCGAAATCCGGATGCTCGAGCAGGTCGCGGCCGATCATGATGTCGCGGCCTTTCTCCGCGGCGCGCGGATCGGGCGCGATGCCATCGACGCGGTGGCGGATATAGGTCGTGTAGGACGGCTTCGACATCTCGCCGTCCGAGACCGCGTCGATGCCGGCCGCGACCTGCTGCGCCACGATTTCGTCGACTGCCTTGGCGGTGGCGGCCTCGAACACGCCTGCGGCCACGGCGTTACCTTGCTCTCTGCCGAGAATGAGGTCGATCAGCCCCTTCGGCCGCGGCAGGCTGCCGGTATGGGTGGTGAGGATGCGGTCGGTCGAGGTTTTCATGGACGCTTCCGGAACGGTCGGATGCCCCGAACGAAACGGGGCCAGATGGCGTACGATAGCGGCCGGCTGGTTCCTCGTCGATTATTGAGGCATAATTCGCCAATGACGTTCACGCGCATTACCATCGATCCGGCGATCTGCACCGGGAAACCTTGCATTCGCGGGCTGCGATTTCCGGTGGCCCGCCTGCTTGGTCTGCTGGCCTCGGGCGAGACACGGGAGCGAATTCTGAAAGCCTATCCGTATCTCGAATCCGGCGATATTGATGAGGCATTGCGCTACGCCGCTTCCCTCGCTGAGGATGAGACAATCGACCTCGTGCCGACGAGCTGAGCCGTGAAGTTTCTGATTGACATGCCGCTGTCACAGGATTTGGCGGCATGGCTCAGAGATCAGGGACACGACGCAGTCCATGCCGTCGAATTGAATCTTGCCGCTGTAGCCGATGTGGTCATTTTGGCGCGCGCGAAGCAGGAGAATAGAACAATCGTCACGGCGGATTTAGACTATCCACGACTGCTTGCGCTGGCACAGGAGCGAGAGTCGAGCTTGATCCTGTTTCGCGATGGTAACTGGAGCGAAGTCGCAATTATCGCCCGCATGGACGACGTCATGCAGCGAATAACGGCAGCCGATCTGACACGAAGCATTATCGTAGTCGAGCGCGGCCGCATTCGCATGCGGCGATTACCGGTCAGTCCGGGATCGGACTAGCGAAACATGATGGTTCCGCTAGCGTTCAAGTCATCCTAAAGTCTGCCACAACACGAAAGGTCTGGGGGAGTCATGCGGATCGTCGATTTGAGCCGGGAACTGTACCACCGCACGCCGTCCTATCCGAGCCAGCCGCCGATCATCCACGGCATCTGGAAGACGCATGAGGAGGCGTTCGCCGAATCGGGCAACGTCCAGGGCAACAGCGTGATGTTCTTCTCGATGCCCGACCACGGCGGCACCCATATCGACGCGCCGCGGCACTTCGGCAAGGCTGGCACGCCGATCGACAAATATCCGCTGGAAAATTGCATCGTCCAAGGCATCTGCATCGATCTGCGGCATATTTCGCCGCGGGCGGAAATTACGCCCGCCGATCTGGACGCGGCGGTCAAGAAGGCCGGCGTGCCGATTCCAAAAAAGGGCACGGTGCTGTTGTGCACCGGCCATCACGCGCGCACTTTCCCCACCGCGGCCTATGCCACCGACAATCCCGGCGTCAATGTCGCGGCGACCGAATGGCTCGCCCAGCAGGGCATCGTGCATTTCGGCATCGACTCGATGCGGCCGGGGCCGGAAGGCAAAGTCAACTCGCTGGTGCACAAGGCCTGCCTCGAGCTCGACATCACCCATATGGAGAGCCTGTGCAATCTGGAAAGCCTGCTCGGCGAGGGCGAGTTTCAGTTCATCGGCCTGCCGCTGAAATGGCGCGAAGGCACCGGCTCGCCGATCCGCGCGGTGGCGGTGTTCAACGCCTAAGTTGATCTCGAACGCATCATTCCTTCGCTGTCATCATCCGCGTCGGCGGATGATTTAGTAATCGAGACCGATTTGGTATGGCATTGAGCGATGGACTAGCTGCAGTGAGTACTGGATGCTCCGCTTTCGCGGAGCATGACAAGGAACAGGGCGGGGAAACGCACCAAATGCAAATCGACCACAATCGCAAAATGACCGGCGCGGCCTGCCTCGCCGACATGCTCAAAGGCTACGGCGTCACCCACGTGTTCCACGTGCCGGCCGTGCTGCGCACCACTTATGCCGAGCTGGAGCGGCGCACCGACATCAAGCGGCTGCACGTGCACGGCGAGAAGGCGGCGGCCTATATGGCGGACGGCTACGCGCGCGCCTCGGGCAAACCCGGCATCTGCATGGCGCAGGTGATCGGCGCGCTCAATCTCGCCGCCGGGCTACGCGACGCCTGGCTCGCCCATGCGCCGGTCATTGCCATGACCGGCGGCCGCGAACCGAAGACGAAATTCCGCAAAGTCTATCAGGAGATCGACGACATGCCGGCGTTCGAGCCGGTGACCAAATTCAACGCCACGATCGACGACGTGGCGCGGTTTCCCGACATGGTGCGCCAAGCGTTCCGCACCGCGGTGACCGGCTGTCCTGGTCCTGTCCATCTGCAATTCCGCGGCAACGAGGGCCAGATCGACGCCGAGGAAGCCGACATGGAGCCGCTCGTCGAGCCGCAATTCGCCCGCGTGCCGGCGTTCCGCCCGGAGCCGGACGAGGCGAGCGTAGGGGCCGCGCTGAAAATCCTGCAAGACGCCGCGCGGCCGGTCATCGTCGCCGGCGGCGGCGTGCGCGCTTCCGGCGCCGCGGCCGAGCTCGTCGCGCTGGCCGAGGCGTTGCAGATTCCGGTCGCGACCTCGCTCAACGGCAAGGATTCGATCCCCGGCAATCATCCGCTGTCGGTCGGCGTCGCCGGCACCTATTCGCGCGAGAGCGCCAACCGCGTGGTCAATGCAGCCGACCTCGTCTGCTTCATCGGCAGCGAGACCGGCGGCATGACGACCCATTTCTGGGCGGTGCCGAAAATCGGCACTCAGGCGATCCAGATCGACATCGATCCGGAGGCGCTCGGCCGCAATTATCCGCTCGCCGCTTGCGTCAATGGCGACGCCAAAGTGACGCTGACGCGCATGCTCGCCGCCGCGGATCGCTCGAGCGCAAGTAAACGCAAAGTCTGGATCGGCGAAGCGCAAAAGATTTGCGGCGAATGGCGGGAGAAATACAAAGGCGCGCTCACATCCGACGCGGTGCCGATCCGCCCGGAGCGGCTGTGCCATGAGCTCTCGCGGCACCTGCCCGACGACGCCATCGTCGTCGTCGACACCGGCCACGCCGGCATGTGGATGGGCGGCATGTTCGATCTCACTTCGTCGCGGCAGAGCTATATGCGCAGCGCCGGTCATCTCGGCTGGGCATTCCCGGCGGGGCTGGGCGCCAAATGCGCATGTCCCGACCGGCCGGTGGTGACTTTCACCGGCGATGCCGGCTTCTGGTATCACATCGCCGAGATCGAGACCGCGGCGCGCTGGGCCATCAATGCGGTCACCGTGGTCAACAATAACGGCGGCGGCAATCAATCGAAGCGCGGCTTCGACCGCGTCTATGGCGGCAAGCAGACCGACAAGGCGCGCGAATTGTGGACCTTCCGCAAGACCAATTTCGCCCGCATCGCCGAGGACATGGGCGCGCTCGGCATCCGTGTCGAACAGGCCTCCGCGTTTCCGGCGGCCTTAGCGCAGGCGCTCGCCGCCAACCGCCCCGCGGTGATCGACGTCGTCACCGACATCGATGCGCTGGCGCCCGTTGCCGTGAGTTAGGGCGCGTATTAAGGAAGTAAGATGGGATGCGCTGGGGGAGAAGCCGGTGCACGGAACCATTCGAAAAAACCGGCATACCATCGGAGAGTAACATGGACGCAAAGACTGATGACAAGAGCGCGGGCAAGTGCCCGGTCATGCACGGCACCACGAATGTCGGAATGAGGTCGAACAGCGACTGGTGGCCGGACCAGCTGAATCTCAGGATTCTCCGCCAGAATTCGCCCCAGTCCGATCCGATGGGCGGGGGGTTCAACTACGCCGAGGAATTCAAGAAGCTCGACCTCAAGGCGGTGAAGAAAGACCTCACGGCGCTGATGACGGACTCGCAGGACTGGTGGCCGGCGGATTTCGGCCACTACGGCGGGCTCTTCATCCGCATGGCGTGGCACAGCGCGGGTACCTACCGCATCGGCGACGGCCGCGGCGGCGCCGGCGCCGGCCAGCAGCGCTTCGCGCCCCTCAATTCTTGGCCGGACAACGCCAATCTCGACAAGGCGCGCCGGCTGTTGTGGCCGATCAAGCAGAAATACGGCCGCAAAATCTCCTGGGCCGACCTTATGGTTCTCGCCGGCAATGTCGCGCTCGAGTCGATGGGATTTAAGACCTTCGGTTTCGGCGGCGGGCGTGCCGATGTCTGGGAGCCCGACGAATCCGTCTATTGGGGCAAGGAGAAGCATTGGTTCCCCGATCCGGCCAGTGACGAGCGCTACACCGGCGACCGGCAGCTGGAGAATCCTCTTGCCGCCGTGCAAATGGGTCTCATTTACGTGAATCCGAACGGGCCGAACGGCAAGCCGGACCCGCTCGCCGCCGCCATCGACATTCGCGAGACCTTCAAGCGCATGGCGATGAACGACGAGGAGACGGTTGCGCTGATCGCCGGCGGTCACAGCTTTGGCAAGACCCACGGCGCCGGCGACGCGGCGCTGGTCGGTCCCGACCCGGAGGCGGCGCCCATTGAGGAAATGGGCCTTGGCTGGACCAGCAAATACGGCACCGGCAAAGGCAAGGACGCGATCACTGGCGGCCCGGAAGTCACCTGGACCACGACGCCGACAAAGTGGGGCAACGGCTTCTTCGAGAACCTGTTCAAATACGAATGGGAACTGACCAAGAGCCCGGCCGGCGCCAATCAGTTCCAAGCGAAAGGCGACGCCAAGACCATTCCGGACGCCTTCGACCCGTCGAAGCGCCAAGCGCCAACGATGCTGGTCACGGACCTCTCTTTGCGGATCGATCCGGTCTACGAAAAGATCTCCCGGCGCTTCTACCAGCATCCGGGTGAGTTCGCGGATGCCTTCGCACGCGCGTGGTTCAAGCTCACTCATCGCGATATGGGCCCCCGCGCGCGCTATCTTGGTCCGGAGGTCCCGGCGGAGGAGTTGATCTGGCAGGATCCCGTGCCGGCCGTCGATCATAAGCTGATCGACGCCAAGGACATCGCGGACCTCAAGGCCAAGCTCCTCGCATCGGGGCTGTCGATCTCCGAACTGGTCTCGACCGCCTGGGCCTCGGCGGCGACCTTCCGCGGCTCCGACAAGCGCGGCGGCGCCAACGGCGCGCGCATCCGCCTCAGCCCCCAGAAGGATTGGGAGGTCAACCAGCCCGCCCAATTGGCGAAGGTGCTGAAAACCCTCGATGGCATCCAGAAGACGTTTAACGGTGCGGCGAGCGGCGGCAAGAAGGTGTCGCTCGCCGACCTGATCGTGCTCGGCGGCTCGGCCGCGATCGAGCAGGCGGCGAAAAAGGCCGGGCACGATGTCGCGGTTCCTTTCGTGCCGGGCCGCACCGACGCATCGCAAGCGCAAACCGATGTGGAGTCGTTCGAGTATCTCGAGCCGGTCGCGGACGGGTTCCGCAACTACGAAAAGACCCGATATGCCGTATCGGCAGAGGAGCTTCTGATCGACAAGGCGCAATTGCTGACGCTGACGGCGCCCGAGATGACGGTCCTCGTCGGCGGCCTGCGCGCGCTGAACGCGAACTTCGGCAAGTCGCAGCACGGCGTCTTCACCAAGCGTCCCGAGACGCTGACCAACGACTTCTTCGTCAACCTGCTCGACATGAATACGCAATGGCAGCCCGCCGGCTCCGATGGCGTGTACGAGGGCCGCGACCGCAAGACGAATGCGGTCAAGTGGACCGCCACCCGCGTCGACCTCGTCTTCGGTTCGAACTCCGAGCTCCGCGCGCTTGCGGAAGTCTATGCCTGCGCGGACTCGAAGGAGAAGTTTGTCAAAGACTTCGTGGCTGCCTGGAACAAGGTGATGAACCTCGATCGGTTCGACCTCGCCTGATCGCGGCGGACCGCGGCCAAGAAATCGGGGCGGCGTTTCAAAACGGATTGAAACGCCGCCCTGACCATGGCGTGAAGTCATCAACACCAAGCCACAGCCGTATTGATGCGAGCTGAACGAAGCCAGGCAGTTCCTCGCTAAGCTTGAATCGCGTGGCTATGGCCGATCTCCATACGGTCTGGGCTCGCTCCCGCCCGACCTTAAGTCCGCCGGACATGCACGAATTAGCGCCTAACGATTTCCCGACAGGATCTTGCAAGCTATGATGCCGGGAAATCAGGCCGGGGTCGGCACAATGAGACGGCGCGAATTCGTCACGCTGCTTGGCGGCGCAGCAGCGCTGCGTCCGTTCGCGGCACTCGCCCAGCAGGCGGGCAAAATTCGGCGGGTTGGCTTCTTATCGCAGTCGGCCCGCACGCCGATGGGCGAGCCGTTCCGGGCTGGCCTGCGCGAAGCCGGCTGGATCGACGGCCAAAGCGTCACAATAGACTGGCGATTTGCGGCGGGTGATTTGAATAAGCTCCTTCCGCTAGCGGGGGACCTCGTTAAGTCTAATGTCGATGTCATTGTCACGACCGCCACGCCTGCCGCCAAAGCCGCACAAAGCGCGACGCATACTATTCCGATCGTCGCCATCGATCCTGGCGATCCGGTCCATGCTGGATTGGTCGCCAGCCTGGCCCGACCGGGAGCAAACATTACGGCGGAGTCGTCCATTGCCCCGGATTTACAGGCCAAACGACTGGAGCTGTTGCAGGAGGTTGCTCCCAATATTTCTCGACTGGCCGTCCTCTCGAACGCCGGCATACCGCCTGCCGAAGTCGCGTTGCAGGAACTGAAATCCGCTGCGAAAAAGCTTAATGTCGACGTTCAGCCCGTGCCAATAAGCGGGCCTGATGATTTTGCTGCTGCGTTTGTGGCGATCGCGAACCAGCGCCTCGATGCGCTCCTTGTGTTTCCCGACCCTGTGACCTTCACCAATGCGCGATTGATTGTAGACTTGGCCAATAACAACAAAATTCCCACCATGTTTGGAGCACGAGAGTTTGTGAATATCGGCGGGCTGATGTCATATGGCCCTAATTATCCCGAAATGTATCGGCGTGCAGGAATCTATGTCGGTCGTATTCTCAAGGGCACAAAGCCCGCTGATCTCCCGGTCGAGCAGCCAACGAGATTCGAGTTCATCTTGAACGCCAAAACGGTCAAGGCGCTCGGCCTCACCGTCCCGCCAATGCTGCTTGCCACCGCCGACGAGGTGATTGAGTGAGTGAAGCCGACTTCTGATATTGGCCGATTGTGTTGCAAAACGATTTTGGCCCCCGGAGCCAACAACACTTTTCCAAATCAAGCCAGAATGGGGAATTTTGATTCAAAAATCTGGCCGTTCGGATTCTAATATTTCCCGTTTTTGGCGATCGCACGAGGTGCCGAGATCGCGGCCGGTGTCCGGCAGCCGTCCGCAGGCCAGCTTGAATGCGGGATCGGACCGCAGATGATCGAGGTCGTCGGCGTCCTCATAGCCGCAGCAGATCGCGAACATGCGAGAGCGGAACATATCGACGAGGCTGTGCAAGACCCGCGTCGGGTCGCGCCGATCCGGAAACACCCGGGCCAACTTGTCGGCCAAGCCGAGACGCCGCTCGGCCATCGCCAGAAGCATCACGCCCCCGTTCGAGGTCAGGCGACCGCCGTCGAAGGCAGCTGTGATTTTCTTGGCGTGAACGGCTGGAAACGAGAACGGCAGAATCGTATCGTCGGTCATGGCGGGCGTGGCGTTTTTGGAAAAACTGACTTTTCCGAAGGCGCGGTTGAAGGCGATGGGGTTGGCTTCAGCAACCGAATCCTACGCCGCATCAGCGCTTTACACCACGCGCGCCAGCCTCTCGGGCGGCGTCTGGCGAATAAGACGGGTTAGCTCCTAACCGCGATATGCGACGTCAACGCGGCGATCCTTCGTCAATATGCTGTGGAGTGTTGCAGCGAAGTCACAGCAAATTACGGCAGTCAACCGTATTATATGCCTCGGCGGGAGCGCGACCGTGGGGGCCCAATGCGGAAGCTTGCTATCCTGTTTGCCGCACTCGCATTCAGCGGGCCTGCCTTTGCCGCGGATATGCTCGTCAAGGCGCCACCGCCTATGCCGGTGCAGGTCTACAGTTGGACCGGCTGCTATATCGGCGGTAACGGCGGCGGCCTGTCGGCGCACAAAGTATGGACTGGCCCACGCGGCTTGACAGTGGCGGACCATGACGTCGACGGCGCGCTTGGCGGCGTGCAAGGCGGTTGCGATTACCAGGCGCCCAATCGTTTCGTCATCGGCTTGCAGGGCGACTACGATTGGAGCAACGCCAGCGGCAGTTCGATCAACACGCTCGCAGGATTTCCCCAAGCCAACACGAGCCATATCACGGCGCTGGCGTCAGTCACCGGCCGTGTCGGCTACGGCTTCGACCGCTTCCTCGGTTACGTGAAGGGCGGCGCTGCCTGGGAGCGCGACGGTTATTCGGACTCGAATGCGGTCACCGGTGTCATTGGAGCGTCAGCCACCCAGGAACGCTCCGGCTGGACGCTCGGCCTCGGTGGCGAATACGCCTTTACCAATTGGCTCTCCGGCTTCGTCGAATACAACTATTACAATTTCGGCACACGCACCGTGAGCCTCAACTTCGTCGACGGCGGCGCTCCGGAATTGGACAAAATTCGAGAAAGCAAGAACGTTGTCATGGCCGGCCTGAACCTGCGCTGGGGAAACCTCTCACTCCACTAACGGCAATAGGACGTTTCGAATCGATTGCGGGCAGCGGAACGTTGTGGGGCGGCATCGTTGCCGGGTCTTTGTTATCGCCGTTGGCCTGCATCAATGAAGTAAATAGGCCCCTGTCTCGCTGCGATGCACGTCGGTCGTTATTGGCCCGTCGCGTCATTGCGCGGCAATGCAGCACTTCGGTCGCTTTCGGGGATAGTGTTGCAGAACGATTTTGGCCCCCGGAGCCAACAACACTTTTCCAAATCAAGCCAGAATGGGGAATTTTGATTCAAAAATCTGGCCGTTCGGATTCTAATATTTCCCGTTTTTGGCGATCGCACGAGGTGCCGGTGACTTTGGCAACACGATCGCGGGGTAAGCGGACTCGACTCGGGCATCGCAGCAGTGAGGCGTTTGACCCGAAGCGAGCCTCGCTGCGATTGTCAATTTGCGCTGCACCAAACGGCTGCCCGCCTGACGAGCGCTATGGAATCGGTGTGCGAGTGGATCGGCTTACCCTAGCTTGATGCCGGCGAACTTGATGGCCTTTTATTTGAGGCGGTCGCTGATCTTGTCGATTCCGGCTTTGGCGCAGGCTTCGTCCTTGTCGCCGCCGGGGGCGCCGCCGACCCCGATCGCCGCAATCGCCTCGCTGCCGACTTTGATGCGCAACGCGCCTTGCTGAATGATCACATGCGGCACCTTGACGATCCCGCCGGGCGGCTGATCGTTACCGATTCGCTGCGCGATTGCGCCGCTGGAGTCATCGTTGCGCGTCGCGCCGAGCATTATGACCGTATAGGCCTTATCGTAGGAGGTCAGCACCGCGATCATGCCGGCGCCATCGCCGCGGAGCGCCGCCTGCTCGATGCCATCGGTATCGATGATCGTTGCCGTGACATGGTAGCCTTGCTTGGCGCAGGCGGCGACCGCCTCGGTCACGGCCTCGGCGGCGAGCGCTGCCGACAGGCGGTGCGTGGTGATTACCCCTTGGGCGCGGCTTGGGGCCGTCAGCGCAACGGCGATGGCGAAGGCGCAGATCAGCGTGGTGACGCGTTTGTTGTTCATGATGGTCCTCCCTCTATGGTCCGCCATACTGTAGGGCGAGTTCTCCGTAGCGTCGAGCGCTTCGCCTATGGCAGGCCGGATGGCATCGCGGCGTCACGCGCCGAGCGAGCTGACAGTATTTGCTGCGGTGCATTCGGTAGTTATCGGCCCATCGCGTCATTTCGCGGCAATGCAGCACTCCGGTCGCTCTCGGAGCGAAGCGGATATGGACCGGCAGGCAAAACCGGTCGGGTCGGTCGAAAATGAACCAGACATCGCTCTGATTGATCCTCTGATCGCGGGCAACGCACTCGACAGGTCTGGCTCACAGCCCGTCGGGCACGTAGCCGAAGCGTGCCATTTGCTCGCGGTGCTCGGTGACAATGCGGCAAATCTGTTCATGTGACAGCTGCTGGCGCCATTGTCCGGCGCGTCCTGTCCGAAAAAAGGCTTTGGATTGGTTCGGGCGCTCGCGGTAGCCTTTCTGGGTTTCTTGCGCTTTGGCCTCCTCGAAGGACGACAACTCGATGGCGCGCGCGAGCTGGGTGTCGCTAGGCCATAGAAGCAAGTGGTGGCACAGCCCTCGAAATATCTCGAGCGGCCGCTCTAACATATCCTCATAGCGCATGACGTAAATCGCCCGGTGCGGCTTGCGCGTCCAGCTTATCACGTTTTCCGACCATGAGCCGTAGACCTCATAGACGGCATGTTGGGTAATGTCGGTCTCGAGGCCGCGTCGGCTCATCTTGTCGATGGCGACATCAAGATCGACGCCGAAATGGTGAGCAAAGGAGATCACCACGTCCAAAGGGTTGCGCACAATATAGATAGCCCCAGAGGTGGCCTTCATGTTGATGGTGGGATGACCGCGGTCGAGCACAAGCGCGTTGTGCGTCTTTACAAACACGGCGGCATCGGCCTCGTCCGCGATCTGCTGCTGCACCTTAACGCGGACCGCCGCGATCTCGGTGCGCAAGGCGGCATTGAGCGACTTCCCGAGCAACCGCTCGAATCGCTGCCCGGCGACGTCCCACAGCGTGTATTCCCCTAGGGCGTTGATGTCCTGCGGTGCCTGTTCCTTGCCGTCGAGGACGCGGAAGAGATTGTGCAGGAAATTACGAGTCCAGGTGTTGCCGGATCGCGGATAGGACGCAAGCCAAACAATACCGGGCTTCGGCGGATCGCGGTCTTGGCTTGGATCTGGGCGCATAAGAGAATTTTTTCTTTCCAGGATAGGGTAAGGGTCGTCGCCACGCTTTGGCAACGCCCACCGAATTCACGCCGGCGCGGGAAAGAGAAAACTGTCGTCAAACCGCCACAGGTCTGACGATCCGCTGCCCCAGCAGGACCAGTGGGCTTGACTGTCGGTTCCTGCGCCCGATAGTTGAACATTGTCAGGGGCTCGGGGGGTGAGCGTGGCCGGACACACGCGTCCGACGGACTTGGTAGGGCTGCGCTGTGCCCTGTTGGTCGGCGTATCGCTAGGAGCGTTATCGATCGGCTCGGGCGGAATGAGCAACGCTGATGCCGCCAAATTGAGGGACCCTGCCGCTACCAAGGTAAAAGTCCTTACGCCAGCTCCGCCACCTCCGCCGCCTGCTTGGTTCTTCTCAGCCGAAGGCGGCGGCGCATGCTCAAGCAGCAATATCGCCGTGCGCTCGTCGTTCGTGCCGGGCACAGTGCTTGCTCGCGTAGGCACTGGCTGTGGCTGGACCACTCGCCTCGGCTTCGGTCAAGAGCACACTGCTCTCTTTGGCGGAATGGCCGACTATTGGGGTGTTTTCGTCCGCTACACCCGAATACAGGACAGCGCGCCTGTGAACGGCCAATTCCCGGTACTCTTCGCCTTCTACCCAAACCTTTATCCCTATGGTTTCAGCGCGAATACGGGGTTCGAAGAGCACCGCACCGTCATCGATTTCGAGGCAGGACGGGATATTGGCATCGGCGATGGGTCCAAACTCCGCGCCCTGGCCGGTTTGCGGTTCGCGCACTACTCCAGCGAGACGAATGTCCTTGGCTCGGCCATACGGACTACTACTCCCTACACGCCGAATTTTTTTACACGACAGCAGTTCGACGGTTTCGGACCTCGCATCGGCTTCTCCTACAGCAGGCCCTTGTCAGGCATGCTCGAACTCGCGGCCGAGGGCTCGGCGGCCGGGTTGTGGGGCCGGTATAAGACCAATATCGCTGACACTTTTAATGGTACCAACGTGTTCGCAACCACCGGGGGGGACTCCCACGACGGCTGGGTGGGCAACCTTGAGGGCTCGATCGCTCCCGCCTATGCGCCCTATGGACCGCGCGGATTGGAAGTTTCGCTCGGCATTCGCGGCGAGGCTTGGTTCAGTCAGACCGACACAAACACTTTTAGTGCTAATGCATCGTCCAACGCGCCTAAAGGCAAGTTTACAGGGCCCCCGTTAGTCCCCGGGCAACGTGAAGACCGCTTCATCTGGGGGCCGTTCGCGCGCCTCAAGGTGCCTTTTGGCAATTAGCGCGGAGCGCTGTTGCAGTCTGCGGCGCTGAAAACACCGCATCCGCAAGTTGCTAACCAACCTCATAGTGAGTCATGATGTTTAGCTTTTCGCGCGTATTCAAGTAGCGCGACCACACATTGCGGGGTGCGTATCGTGATGTCCGTTGCTGGCCCGTTGCGTCATTGCGCGGCAACGCAGCATTTCGGTTGCTTTCGGAGCGAAGCGGACATTGCGCCGGATTTATTGAGTACACGGTCTGGTTTGCGGGGATGTCAGGGTCCCTAAGCTCGCCAGTGTGCTTTGGATTGCAGGCTTCGCGGGCCAGTGAGCGGATTGAGCAAAGCGCCTGGCGCTCGGGCCAATTGCGGCGATTTGTGACAGTCAAGTCACCCGTCCTGCCGTTTCGGTCACGAAATTGCAATCGAATGCGGCGTTTGATCGCCTCGTTGGCGCCGCAGAAGTTTGACAGCTTTGACCGTATTAGCGTCGTCGCGCGGCTTCGTCGTTTATTGCTGGCTGCAACAATCGGACTTCGATGCGCACGGAACGAGATTCGGCAATCCGTCTCTTGCAATTGTTGATGGTCGCGTCGCTGGTATTTCCGGCGGCGCTGTTCATCTATGCCTCCACTAACGATTATCGCGACGCCTATGCCGTGGCCGACGAGCGCATCGACCGTTCGCTTGACGTAGAGCAGGAGCAGGCGCTCAAGGTCTTCGAAACCGTCGACCGCATCTTCCCGGAGGTCGGCGAGGTCGTGCGCGGCATGGCGGACGATCAGATCCGCGCCGCGCAAGCAAGCCTGACCCCGCGCTTGCAGCGCATCGTCGGCGTCATGCCGCAGGTGCAGTCGATCGTGCTGATTGGCCGCGACGGCCGGCCGCTGGTTTCGAGCGCGGCGGCGGCGATGGCGGGCGGCGCCGATTTCTCCGATCGCGCCTACTTCAAGGCGCAGGCCAGCAACGCCGCCGCCGGAACTTACGTGGGCGATGTGCACCGCTCGACAATGCAGGCCGCCGCGACCGATCTGTTCGATCTATCGCGGCGGCTGCAATCGGCGGATGGATCGTTCCAGGGCGTCATCGCGGTCGCGGTGCGGCCGCAGTACTTCGATGACTTTTATGCGATGATCGAGCAGGCGCCGGGAAGTTCCTACGCTCTGGCGCGCGCCGACGGCGCCGTGCTGGCGCGTTATCCGGCAAGCCCGGAGCCTGCGCGGCAGCTCAGTCCGAACGGCATGTTGCGCCTGGCGATCGGCCGCGGCCTGACCCACGGCCTGTATTCGACCGCCGCACAGCTCGACGGCCGCGACCGCCGCGTCGGCTTCCGCAAGCTGCCGGGTTATCCGGTCTATGCAATAGCCGGCATCGACGGCGCCGCGATCTGCGCCGCCTGGCTCGATCAGGTCGGCGGCCATCTGATTTTCGGCTTGCCGGTGACGCTGTTGTTGTTTTCCGCGCTGTGGGTGGTGTTGCGGCGGACCAAGCGGCTCTACGACGAAGCGCAACGCCGCGAATTCGCCGAGGACGCGTTGCGCCAGGCGCAACGGCTCGAAGCCATCGGGCAATTGACCGGCGGCGTCGCGCACGACTTCAACAATCTGCTCATGATCGTCAGCGGCACGGTGCAGCGGCTGCGCCGGCATCTGTCCGAAAAGAAGCAATTGACCGGCGACAAGGCAACGCAGCTGCTCGACACCATCGCCAATGCGACGGCGCGCGGTGAAAGCCTGACGCGGCAATTGCTCGCCTTCTCGCGGCGGCAGACGCTGCAGCCCTGCGCGATCGATCTCGCCGAGCGGTTGCCGGAGATCAAGGACATGCTCAGCCGTTCGCTGCGCGGCGACATCGACATCCGCCTCGGCGTGCCGCGGCGGCCCTGCGCGGTGAAGGTCGACCCCAACGAATTCGAGCTGGCGCTGCTCAATCTCGCCTTTAACGCGCGCGACGCCATGCCGTCGGGCGGCACGCTGACCATCAGCGCCAAGCCGGTCGTGCTGCGCGGCGAGGAGGCGGAGGAGGGACTGAGCGGAGACTATGTCGCGGTGCGGGTGGCCGATACCGGAACCGGCATTCCGCCCGACGTTTTGCCGCGGGTATTCGAGCCGTTCTTCACCACCAAGGAGATCGGCAAGGGCACGGGCTTAGGCTTGAGCCAGGTCTACGGTTTCGCCCGGCAATCCGGCGGCGCCGCCGGCATCTCAACCTCGGCGCGGCGCGGCACCGCCGTCACCTTGTTCCTGCCGCGGACCTGGGAGACATCGGCGCAGCCGCGCCACGAGATCGCCGCCGCCGCCACTGCACCGCCGGCCGGCACCGTGCTTATCGTCGAAGACAATGCCGAGGTCGCCGCAGTCGGCCAAGCCTATCTCGAACAGCTCGGCTACGCGGTCCGCCACGCCGCGAGCGCGCAGGCCGGCCTCGATCTCATCGCCAGCGAAGGCCGCATCGACGTCGTGTTTTCCGACATTTTGATGCCCGGAGGAATGAACGGGTTGCAATTGGCCGACATGGTGCGCCGGCTTTATCCGGATATCGCGGTGCTGTTGACCACCGGCTACAGTTCGAGCGCGCAGGATGCGGTGCGCCGCGGCTTTGCGGTGTTGCAGAAACCCTACGACCTTGCCGCGCTGGAAGGCGCGTTGCGCGCGGCGCGCGGCGCGGCCGATGGCGGCGCCGAGTCGGCGCCGCAGCGCGCCGTCGGGTGATTGCCGCCAAGCGATTGCCCGATGCCGAGGCAGAATGCCTCTCGCTTCAGCCCAAGGGCATCTGCGACAACAGCGCCGGCAAGCCGCCGACGCCGACCGACGCCACGGCCATGGCGAACGACAACAGCCCGCCGATCGCGCAAAAGGCGACGACGGCCCAGGCGTCGGCATCCGCGTTCGCCGCGCCGCTTTTGGCGGCGCTTCTGCCGCGCATGGCCGGAATGGGAAGCTCACCTCGATTGGGCATCTCATGCTCCTTAAGTTGGCCCGCCGCTACGGGACCCGATGCAAATCCCGCGCCACCCCGCGCCGCGAACCGCAATACTCGGCATGCAAGACGAGAGACTGACTTGGCGCGCTAAAATTTTCGGAAAAAGCGCGGTCTGGTCATCTACGGGGAACAACGGACGCCTGCCGCCGTTCCTTCCCTGCCAATGTTGAATCCCCTGCAAATGTGGAATCCCTGGCTGGCGCTCTCGGCGCAGGCGGCGTTGCTTGGCTGGGACGCGCAGCAGGTCATCGCGCTCCGCCTCGTCCGCATCGCCGCCGGCGGCGCCCGCGGCCGTGCCGAGACGCAGCGCATGATGACCGAAAAGTTCGCCGCCGCGGTCGCAGCACAGGCCGTCGTCGCGGCAAGCGCGATCGAAGGCGGCGCCGGCCATCGCGCTGGCAAGAAACTGCTGGGCGTCTATGGCAAGCGCGTCCGCGCCAATCGGCGGCGGCTGTCGCGGTAAAGGATTCGGAACCAAGCTTGGTTTGGCAGGTTCATTGAGCATGATCCCGAAAAGTGGAATCCGGTTTTCGGATAAGATCATGCTCGAACTGAGAATCTAACGGCGCAAACGCGCGCGTTCGCGTCAACCCGTATATCCGCGCCGGCGAGGGCCCCATGTTTCAGTACCGCTCCAATGCATTCGGTCCGAGCGTGACCGCGATTCAAAATCATCTCGGCGCTGTCGAGAAGGAGCTCGAAAAGATAGGCCGCATCGCCGGCCGCCGCGGCTCCGCCGCCGCGTCGGCGGCGGGCACACAGATCGGCGACACGATTTCCACGGTGCTAAGCGACATGATCGAGCGTTTCCGCGAGCGCGGCGAGGCCGCGAGCGATCAGGCAACGCGGCTCGGCAACCGTGCGCTCAAGCTGGGCGCCGGCTACGGCAGCGACGCCGTGGCGCGCGTGAGCGCGCAAGCCAAGGATCGCCCGCTGTTCACGCTCGGTGTCGCTCTGGGTATCGGAGTCCTGATCGGCGCCGCGGTGCTGGGCAGCATTAAAAGCCGTCCTCCCGAGCGGCGCCGTGGTCGGCAGCGTCACTAGCCGCCGCTGACCTTGGCCGTCGCGCGTAGGCTTGGCTGGCCGACTAGGATCCGTCCATCGGCGGCGTCGAAAAGCCCTTTAGCGTCATCGGCGGCAACTCGTCCGACAAGCGCCATGGATCGCCGTGTTGCTGCAATCGATACACGACGTCGTCGGCGACGCGGTAGCGCTCGTCCTCGCTGAGACCCTGGCGTAATCCGCGCACCAGCTTGCTCGCGCCGCGTAGCGCAAAGGCCACGGCAAATCACAACATGTCCCCGCGAGTCCGCATCGGCCTATGGGAACATAACAAGAACATAAGTCAATTGGCATTGGTCACTGAATACGCGATTCACGCTTGACAATGGTCCCTGCTTTCGTTACATAACGGTGCGAATCATCTCGCCCCGCAAAGGACGCCGTCCGGGTGATGCCGGCCGGTTGGGGGCGAGTGCGGTGCCCGCGGGCGAGGCCTCATCAGCTTTGCTCCCGGGCGGTCCGGGCATCATGCCTGCCGGCACTATGACCGGTGTGCGAGGTGCGTCGCTGGAAGTGGACGGGGCAACCTGGCCACGAAGCCTGGCCCGGATCGCACCAAGGGACCACACACCCCTTGGCAAGAGCCGTGGTGGAACGCCGGCAGGCGAGCGCGCCCGAGAGCGGACGGGGCGGCGCAAGCCGCCTTCTCCGTGGCGCGGCCGCACCCGTTTGGTGCGGGACTGACGACAGTGCGACTGCCGGCGTTCCGCTTTCCTTTATTCGTTCTTCGTAGGGTGGGTGGAGCGAAGCGAAGCCCACCGAGAAATCCGCGGTGGGTTACGCCGCTTCGCGGCTAACCCACCCTACAGACCGTACCCGGATTTCGCTCCGCTGCATCCGGGCTACAGGCTACGGGCCGTTCGACATCGCTGTTTGACATCGCTCGCGCGCAAAACGCGCCGCGGGAACGGGTGAAATTTATCCTCCCCCGCTTGCGGGGGAGGGTAGGGAGGGGGCCTGTGTCCGAAACGCCTGCGCAAGCGTGGAACACTTGCCCCCTCTGGCATCGCTTCGCTCGCCGCCTCCCCCGCAAGCGGGGGAGGAAAAGACGAGGCTTAGCCCTCCCCGATCTCCCGCAAAATCTCGGCGGTGTGTTCGCCGAGCTGCGGCGAGGGGCGGTCGGAGGCCATTGGGGTGCCGTCGAGCACGATCGGGGTGCGGATGCCGGGAATCTTGCCGCCCTTGGCGGTGGCGCTGTCGAGCTCGATCTTCATGCCGCGATGGATGACCTGCGGATCGGCAAAAACCTGGTCGAGATCGTTGATCGGGCCGGCGGGAATGGTGGCGGCTTCGAGCTTGTCCAAAAGCTCCTCGCGCTTGAATTGCGAAGTCAGCGCGCAGAGCTTGCCGACCAGTTCGGTGCGGTGGGCGAGGCGGCCTTTGTTGTCCCGATACGCCGGCACTGCGGCCAGCTCCGGCGCGCCGAGAATGGCGCATAATTTGACGAACTGGGCGTCGTTGCCGGTGGCGATGATGACGCGGCCGTCACTTACGGGAAATTCCTGATAGGGCACCAGATTGGGATGCGCATTGCCGATGCGTTTGGGCACGTCGCCGGAAACGAGATAATTGAGCGCCTGGAACGCCAGCGTGCCGACCGTGGAATCGACCAGCGCGGTATCGACATAACCGCCGCGGCCGGTCTGTTGCCGCCGCGCCAGCGCCGCAAGAATGCCGACCGCCGAATAGACGCCCGAAAAAATATCGGCGATCGGCACGCCGACCCGCAGCGGCGGCCCGTCCGCCGCGCCGGTCATGCCCATGATGCCGCCGATGCCTTGCGCCATCAGGTCGTAGCCGGCGCGCGAGGCCGACGGCCCAGTCTGGCCGAAGCCGGTCACCGAGCAGTAGATCAGGCGCGGATTGGCCGGCGCCAGGCTTTGGTAATCGAGGCCGAATTTGACCAGGCCGCCGACCTTGAAATTCTCGATCAGCACGTCGGAGCGCGCCACCAGCTTTTTGACGATGCGCTGGCCTTCGGGCTTGGTGAAATCGAGCGCGATCGAGCGCTTGCCGCGATTGGTGCAGTGAAAATAGGCGGAGGAGAGATGGCCGCCATCGGCCGCCGGCACGAAGGGCGGACCCCAAGCGCGGGTGTCGTCGCCGGAGCCCTCGCGCTCGACCTTGATGATGTCGGCGCCGAGATCGGCAAGGATCTGTCCGGCCCACGGCCCGGCCAGGATGCGGGCAAGCTCCAGCACGCGCAATCCGGCGAGCGGACGTGGCTTGGCACTTGGTTTGGCACTTGGTTCGGCACTTGGTTGCGATGGACCCGGCATGGCAATCCCTCAACGCCGCGTGGAGCCGCCGCGCGGCGCTTACCTGACAAAGCGAGGCCGCTTTGTCCAGATTTGTCTACAGTTTCCTGCCGTTAGCGAACTTGTCATTGCCGTGGCCCGTCATTAGCTAAACGGTACCGGCCGGATGGGATGAACAGGTGGACACCTCATTCTTCAGCGAAATGCTGCAAAGCATCGCCGAACGCAGCCGCGCCCTCATCAAACGCGAGCGCCGCGAGCCGGCGCATGAGCGCTCGGCCGGCCTGATCGAGCAATGCGAGGAGCTTCTGTCGGGCCGCGGCGAGGCCTCCGGCGTCGCGCTGGCGCAGGAAATCCTGGCAAGCTACGCGGAATTGACGACCGGCCCGCGTATCGCCTTTTTTGAGACGCTCGCCACCACTTTCGGCCACGATCGCGACCGCATCGAGCGCGCCATCGCCGCGTGGCGGCAATCGCCGTCGGACGCGACGGCGGCCGAACTTCACCACGGCGCCGAGCCGCGGCGGCTTGAATTGTTCCGCCGGCTCAATCTGGCGCCCGGCGGCACGGCGGCGCTGGTGCGCATGCGCGCGCAACTCCTCGACGCCATGGATCATCGTCGCGACGATCTCGCCGTCATCGACAACGACTTCGTCCACTTGTTCTCGTCCTGGTTCAATCGCGGATTTCTGGTGCTGCGCCGCATCGACTGGTCGACCTCGGCGGCGATTCTGGAAAAGATCATCCGCTATGAGGCGGTGCACGAAATCCAGGACTGGGACGATCTGCGCCGGCGCATCGATCCGCCGGACCGCCGCTGCTATGCGTTTTTCCATCCGGCGCTGGTCGACGAGCCGCTGATCTTCGTCGAAGTGGCGCTGACGCGCGAAATTCCCGGCGCCATCGCGCCGATCCTGTCCGACAAGCGCGAGCCGGTCGAACCGCAGCGCGCGACGACGGCGGTGTTCTATTCGATCACCAATTGCCAGCGCGGGCTTGCCGGCGTGACTTTCGGCCACTTTCTGATCAAGCAGGTGGTCGAAGAGGTGTCCCGCGAAATGTCCCGGGTCGGCACCTTCGTGACGCTGTCGCCGGCGCCGAATTTCGCCGATTGGCTCGACCGTGAGCGCAGCAACGCCGCTTCCGACGCCATCGACGAGCACGATCTCGAGGCGCTGGCGGCGCTCGACGATCCGGATTGGTGGCGCGCGCCCGACATCGCCGAAACGCTGCGCGAACCGCTGATGCGCGCCGCCGCCTGGTATTATCTGCGCGGCCGCAACGGCCGCGGCCTGCCGGTCGACTCGGTGGCGCGCTTCCATCTCGGCAACGGCGCACGGCTGGAGCGGCTCGACTTTCTTGCCGACACTTCGGAGCGGGCGCTCAAGCAGTCCTACGGGCTGATGGTGAATTACCGCTACGATCTCGATTACATCGAGCGCAATCACGAGGCCTATGCGCAGCAGCGCGCCATCGTCGCCTCCAGCGCGGTGACCCGGCTGGTGACGACGCCGGCGCGCGAAATCGTTGCGGTTTCGGGGTGACCCGAGACATGCCCTCCCTCCTCGGCGTTCTGGAGACGGTGCTCTATGTCGACGCTTTCGAACGTGCCTGTCCGTTCTACGAACAGGTGCTCGGACTGAACAGCATTTACCGCGACCAGCGGCTGTGCGCTTACGACGTCGGCTCGCGCGGGGTGCTGTTATTGTTCCTGCGCGGCCGCTCGCTCGACACCGTGCATCTGCCCGGCGGCACCATCCCGCCGCATGACGGTCATGGCCCGGTGCATATCGCGTTTTCGATCGCGGCCGATGAGCGTAAGGCCTGGGAGGCGCGGCTCAAGGACGCCGATATTGCGATCGAGGGCCGCACCCGTTGGCCGCGCGGCGGCGAGAGCATTTATTTCCGCGATCCCGACGACCATCTCGTCGAACTGGCGACACCGGGACTGTGGCCGGGATATTAGCATTCTCCGTCTTCGTTTCCCGGACGCGGTGCAGCGCGAAGCGGTGCACCGCAGATCCGGGATCGCTTTAAACTCGGCGTGGGCAAAGGTCCCGGTTCTGCAGCGCACCACTACGCTACGCTTCGTGCTGTGCTGCGCCCGGGAAACGAAAAGGTCTACGACTTGCCGTAAACCGGCACGACGGCGCCGCGGGTGACGCGATTGTTGGGCGAGGCGAGGAACAGGATCGTGGCTGCTACGTCTTCGACCTTGGGCCAGGCCGCGTGGTCGGCTTTCGGCATCGCCTGCCGATTGGCCGGGGTGTCCATGATCGACGGCGCCACCGCATTGACCAGGATGCCGTCCCTGGCGACTTCCTCGCCGAGCGCCACGGTCAGCGCCGCGACCGCCGCCTTGCTCGCGGTATAGGCCGTCATGCCGGCGCCGCTGCGCCATTCCAAGCCGGCGCGGGCGGCGACATTGACGATGCGGCCGCCGGCCTTGGCCGCGTCGGCGGTCATCGCCGTGACGGCGGCGCGGCAGCACAGCATGCAGCTGAGGAAGTTCATATCGATCTGCTGGCGGATCGTGGCGATATCGGTGTCGCGCAATGGCGCGGCGGCAAAGCCGCCGGCGATGTGGATCGAGGCCCACAGCGATGGGATGCCTTGATAGAGGCGGCTTATCGCCGCCTCGTCGGCAAGATTGCCGGTCACCGTCAGCGCCACTTGCTTGTGATCGCGCAGCCGAAAGCGATTTGCTTCCGCCTCGTCGTAACAAGCCACATGACACGTCGCGCCGGCCTCGATCAGCGCGGCGACAACGGCCGTGCCGAGCGCTCCGGCGCCGCCGGTGACGACAACGTGGCGATCGCGAAAGTCCATGAACCTAAATCCTTGGTGACATCATCGCCGATCCACGGTCGGAGGCAAGGCCGGGGTGATAATCTCGGGAGAGGGGAGAATCAGTGGCTGATTTTGATCTCGCCATTATCGGGGGCGGCATCAACGGCACCGGCATCGCGCGGGATGCCGCCGGCCGCGGCTTTCGCGCCGTCCTCATCGAGCAGAACGATCTCGCTTCCGGCACGTCGTCGGCGTCGTCGAAGCTCATTCATGGCGGGCTGCGTTATCTCGAGCAGCGCCAGTTCCGGCTGGTCCATGCCGCGCTGCGCGAGCGCGAAGTGCTGCTGCGTGCGGCGCCGCATCTGATCCGGCCGTTGCGCTTCGTGCTGCCGATCAACGAGGCGCGGCGCTCGGCCACGATGATCCGCCTCGGCTTGATGCTCTACGATTGGATCGGCTGGCGCAGGATTTTGCCGGGTACCCGCGAGCTCGATCTGGTCACCGACGAAGCCGGCCTGCCGCTCAAGGCGCGCTTCCATCACGCCTTCGAATATTCCGATTGCTTCGCCGACGACTCGCGCCTCGTTGTGCTCAACGCGGTCGATGCCGCAGAGCGCGGCGCGGTGATCTGCACCCGCACCCGCTGCGTGCGCGCCGATCGGACCGACCTTTGGCGGCTGGTGCTCAATGCCCGCGGCCAGCGCGACGTGGTCACGGCGCGGATTTTGGTCAATGCCGCCGGCGCCTGGAGCGAATTATTCGCCGAAACGGCGCTGCGGGCGGAGCCGATGCACCGCCTGCGACTCGACAAGGGCAGCCATATCGTGGTGCGGCGTCTGTACGATCACGACCGCGCCTATATCTTGCAAGCGCCCGACAGCCGCGTCGTCTTCGCCATCCCCTTCCAGCGCGACTTCACCCTGATCGGCACCACCGATCGTACCTTCGCCGGCGATCCCTCGACGGTGCTGCCGACCGGCGAAGAGATCGATTATCTGTGCGGCGTGACCAACGAATATTTCCGCACCGCCATCGGCGCCGCCGACGTAGTGTGGGCCTTTGCCGGCGTCCGTTCGCTCTACGACGACGGTGCGCGCAAGCCGCAGGACATCGGCCGCGATTATGCGCTCAAGCTCGACGAGCGCTTCGGCGAGGCGCCGCTCTTGACCGTCTACGGCGGCAAGATCACCACATACCGGCGTCTCGCCGAGGAGGCGCTGGCGCGGCTGGCGCATTTCTTTCCGCGCTCGCGGCCGTGGACCGCGCAAAGTCCGTTGCCGGGCGGCGACTTCGTCTATGACGGCGTCGATACCCTGATCGAGCGCACGCAGCGGGCTTGGCGGTTCCTGACCGCCGACCATGTGCGCCGGCTGGTCTGCGCCTACGGCACGCGGGTCGAGCAGGTGCTCGGCAAGTCCACGCGACTCGACGATCTCGGCATGCGTTTTGGCGCCGATCTCACCGCCGCCGAAGTGCGCTACCTGATGCGCAAGGAATGGGCGCAGACCGCCGACGACGTCCTGTGGCGCCGCTCCAAGCTCGGTTTGCGGCTGACGCCGGAACAGGCGGCGCTTCTCGATCGCTTCATGGCGCAGGGCTCCCAGGCAAGCCCCGCCGATTGGTAAAATTTTAGAGAATTGCCGTACCGTAACTTCATCGGTCTGTGGTCAGATCGTGGCGGGGAATATGATTTTAACGGGGCGTCATGGAATCCCGCGCCAGCCAGATTGCACGACAGATCGAGCGGCTCAAAGTGCTGGTCGTCGATGACGAGCCGGCCATGCGCAAGGTGGCGCGCGCGCTGTTGCAGTCGATCGGCATCGCGAACATCCACGAGGCTCGGGACGGGCGCGATGGGCTCGAAGCGATTTGCGCGCGACCGCCGGATATCGTGCTGCTGGATTGGGAAATGCCGAGCCCGAACGGGCCGGAATTCATGCGCATGCTGCGCTCGCCCGGTACGTTTCCGTTGCCCGACGTGCCGGTCATCATGGTCACCGGCTACAGCGAGCGTTCGCGCGTGGTCGAAGCGGTACGGCTCGGCGTCAATGAATATCTGCTCAAGCCGGTGTCATCGGCCGCGCTGTTAGCGCGTATCGTGTCGATCCTGATCAGGCCGCGTCCGATGATAAAGCGGGGGGATTATTACGGCCCGGAACCGCGCCGGCTCGCGAGCTATAAGCCGGAATCGGCGGCCGACTTGAGCGAGATCGTTCTCATCGATTGACGGCAGGCGGCCGCAGCCGTTTGCCCGTTAACTGGACGCTCACCACGCCAACCGGTGCGCAGGGCGCGAGCACCCCGGTAGCGACAATTTGCTGGTTTTACCTTTACCGTCCCGAAACAGCGCCCATGGTTTGATGCGTACATGCAAAGGGAAGGGCAGGCACGAGAAGCACGCGGCCGTCTAGTCGGCCGATACGGCATATCTGCGAAACACACCAAGAAGCAAATCGAGAATTTGGTCCAGGCGCTCTGCGTGCTGGTGGTCGACGACAATCAATACATGCGCAAGATGATCCGTAACCTGTTGGTCAATTGCGGAATCAAAGACATTTACGAGGCGGCCGACGGGATCGCGGCGCTCGACTCCATTCGCACCGTGGCGCCGGACGTCGTCATTCTCGATTGGGAAATGCCGATGCTCAGCGGTCCCGAACTGGTGCGGATCGTGCGCTCGCCGGGGGTGTTTCCAATGCCGGATATTCCCATCATCATCCTGACCGGCCACTGCGAGCGTTGGCGTGTCGTCGAGGCGGTGCGGCTCGGGGTCAACGAATATCTGACCAAGCCGGTTTCGGCGAAAGCGCTCTATGACCGTATTGTCTCGATTACGATGCAGCCGCGGCCGGTCGTCCAACTGGGCGATTATTACGGCCCGGAGCCGCGCAAGCTGGTGACGGATGTGGCCGAGGAAGCCGCTCTGGCGGCGGCGCTGCCCGCGGCCGTCGCGAACTGATCCGCGCATCTTTTCACGCCATGTAGAAATGATTTAGCGTGCATCGGCGCGCCGTCGGGGCGCGCGCCGCCGCGAGCGCAATATCCATGCCGGCCGTCGAATCGAGAACGGGCTTTGCGAAGCGCGATTTCGCGCCTTGGGCCGATCGCGCGCTGGCGCCGCTGTTGCGGATCGAAGGGGTGACGAAGCGGTTTGGCGCTTACACGGCGGTCGATCACCTTTCCCTCGATATTTATCAGGGTGAATTTTTTGCGCTGCTCGGACCTTCGGGCTGCGGCAAGACAACGCTGTTGCGGTTGATCGCGGGGTTCGAGCGCGCCGGCGCCGGCCGCGTCGTGCTTGACGGCGTCGATCTTGCGCCGGTGCCGCCGTATCGGCGTCCCGTCAACATGATGTTCCAGAGCTATGCGCTGTTCCCGCATCTCACGGTCGAGGGCAATGTCGCCTTCGGCCTCAAGCAGGAAGGCTTGCCCAAGGCGCAGATCGCCGAGCGGGTGGCCGAAATGCTGACGCTGGTGCGGCTGGAAAAGTTCGGCGCCCGCAAACCGCACGAGCTGTCCGGCGGCCAGCGCCAGCGCGTCGCGCTGGCCCGTTCGCTGGTCAAGCGTCCGCGCGTGCTCCTTCTCGACGAGCCGATGGCGGCGCTCGACAAGAAGCTGCGCGGCGAGACGCAATTCGAGCTGATGGACCTGCAACGCCGCCTCGGGCTGACCTTCGTCATCGTCACCCACGACCAAAGCGAAGCGATGACGGTCGCCGACCGCATCGCGGTGATGGACCGCGGCCGGCTGATGCAGGTGGCGCCGCCCGCCGAAATCTACGAGCAGCCGAACTCGCGCTGGGTCGCGGACTTCATCGGCAGCGTCAATCTGTTGGAAGGGCGCGCGGGCCGCGACGGCATGAGCGTGGAAGGCACGGCTTTGGGCCGGCTGCATGTGGCGGCCAAGATCGCTGCCGAACCCGGCGCGACGGTTTGGGTGGCGGTGCGGCCGGAAAAGCTGCGGATGACGCCGACGCCAGGGTCGCCGGACCGACAATCGGCGCTGGAAAACGACGTCGCCGCGACGCTCGTCGATATCGCCTATCTGGGCGATTTGTCGATCTATCGGCTGCGAACCGATGCCGGTGTGCCGCTGCAAGCGACCAGGGCCAATACCGCGCCGCTTGCCGAGCGCGGCACCGGCGCGAACGACAAAGTATGGCTCTCCTTTCCGCGCGACGCCGCGATCGTGCTGACGCGATGACCGACGCGCACAGGACAAGGCAAAAGCCGTACCGCTCCTTCATGGCGAAGCTCGTCGTGCGGATTCCCTATGCCTGGCTGATCGCGTTCTTCCTGGTGCCGTTTCTGATTGTGCTCAAGATCAGCCTGTCGCAAACCGCGATTGCCCAGCCGCCCTATACGCCGGTCTTCGACCTGGCGGCCGGCTGGCACGGTATCGCGCGCCTTTTCGCCGGGCTGTCGCTCGATAATTACGCTTTTCTGGGCTCCGATCCGCTTTACTTTCTGTCCTACGCAAAGAGCGTCGAGATCGCCGCGTTCTCTACCGTCATGCTCCTAATCATCGGCTATCCGATCGCTTATGCGATGACGCGTACGCCGCGGCGGGTGCAGGCGGTCCTGGTCGTGTCGGTCATCCTGCCGTTTTGGACTTCGTTTCTCATCCGCATCTATGCCTGGATGAACATCCTGCAGCATGACGGCCCGCTCAATCGGCTGCTGCTGGCGCTCGATCTGGTGCGCGAGCCGCCGGTCTGGCTGTCGACCAACACCGCCGTCTATATCGGCATCGTTTATTCCTACCTGCCGTTCATGGTGCTGCCGCTCTATGCGACGCTGGAAAAGCTGGATGAGTCGCTTCTTGAAGCCGCCGCCGATCTCGGTTGCCCGCGCTGGAAGGCGTTTTGGCTCATCACCTTGCCGTTGTCGGCGCCCGGGGTGATCGCGGGCGCGTTGCTTTGCTTCATTCCGGCCGTTGGCGAGTTTGTCATTCCGGATTTGCTCGGCGGCTCGCGCACCGCGATGATCGGCCAGACCATCTGGACCGAGTTTTTCGCCAACAAGGATTGGCCGACCGCGTCTGCGGTCGCCGTCGTGCTGGTGTGCCTGCTGGTCACGCCGATCGTGATCTTCCAGCACCAGACGATGCGTGGGGTCGAGCGGGACTGACGATGCGAAAGCTCTCCACATTTAATCTCGCATCGCTGTTCATCGGCATCGCCTTTCTTTACCTGCCGATCGCCATTCTGGTCGTCTACTCGTTCAATGCCTCGCGCCTGGTGGCGGTCTGGGGCGGCTGGTCGACGCACTGGTATGCCGCGCTCGCCGCCGACGCGCCGCTGCTCGGCGCGGCCTTCACCAGCCTTCGCGTCGCGTTGATCTCGGCAAGCGCGGCGACGTTTCTGGGCACGCTTGCGGCGGTGGCGCTGGTGCGCTTCGGCCGCTTCCGCGGCCGGCTCCCGTTCGCCGCCATGATCTACGCGCCGCTGGTCATGCCGGAGGTCATTACCGGCCTGTCCATGCTGCTCCTCTTCGTCGCCATTTCGGTCGACCGCGGATTCTGGACGGTGGTGATCGCGCACACCACGATGGCGATGTGCTTCGTCGCGGTGATCGTGCAGGCGCGGCTCGTCGATTTCGACATGAGCCTCGAAGAGGCCGCCATGGATCTCGGCGCCTCACCGACGCGCACCTTCATGGCGGTGACCCTGCCGCTGATCCTGCCCGCCATTGCCGCGAGCTGGATGCTCGCCTTCGCGCTGTCGCTTGACGATCTGGTCATCGCCAGCTTTACCACCGGTCCGGGCGCGACCACGCTGCCGATCCGCATCTATTCGGAAGTGCGGCTGGGCGTCAGCCCGGAGATGAATGCCGTCTGCAGCATCATGGTCGCCGTGGTCGGCATCGCGGTCATCGCCGCGTCGCTATTGACCAAGCTTGGCGCGGCCAGGGGCGGTCCGGCGCGGCTGTGATCAATCCCTGCTCTCGCCGGGCGGGCGGAAAATGTAGAACAGACACCAGACCGGCACGATCACCAGCGAACCGAGCAGCAGATTGGGCAGCGCCCAAGCGATCCCTTGGCGGGCCAAGTTCTCGATCCGGTCGGGCGACAGGCCGGCGGTCTTGAGAAGCTCGTCGATCCTGATGCCGAAATGATCGAGGATCGTGCCGACGATCAGCGAAGCGATTAGCACCTTGACCATAGTGCGCGTGAGGCGGCTGAGCATCAGCTAAGCGTCCTGGCCCCGGCTGCGAGCGGAAAAACCCGCTGATTCGGGCCGCGCGAATCATAGAGCAAAAAGTAAAAGGTTGCGCGCATCGGCACGCCGCCCCCGCGATCGGCAGCGGTTTTCTCGGCCTAACGGCGGGCCATTATTGGCTGGTCTTGGGTGCAGCCGGCGCCGCCGCGGGGGAGGCGACCGGTGTCGTGGCGGCGGGTGCGGCCGGCGCCGCCAGCAGCTGATCGATCACCGAGCGCACGGCGTCGCTGGCATTATAGCTCTTGGCCGCATTGAGCAGTGGCGCCGCCGCGCCGGAGTGGCGGATCAAGCTTTGCGGGTCCGGCAGCATGATCGGATCGTTCCATGAACCCTGCACGACGAACGGCAAATCGAACTCGTTGGCGGTCGCGCTCGACACCAGCGTCGCCACGCCCTTGAGATCGAGATCGCGCGACGGCACCGAGGCTTGACCGGCGACTTCAAGTTTTACGGACGGTCCGACGAAATGCATGTCGTCGACGGAGACCAAGCCGTTTGCGACCTTGAGGCTGACGACGAGCTGATCAAACGGCGTGCGGCCCTGGCGGAAGTCGCCATTGCCGGAAAGCGGACGGCGCTCGAGCCGGCGCAGCAATTGCTCGACGTCGATGCCGGTCAGCGCGCCGGATTGGGCGCTCAGCCTGGCCGTCCCATTGAGCGCATGGGTCACCGCCAGAATGGAATTGCCGGCACCGTCGAGGTTGAAGTCCAGATTGCCGCGACCCTGCACTCTATGCACACCGAAGATCTGACCGAGACAGTTTTCCAGATCGACGTCGAGAAATTGCATGTTCGATTTCACCGCGACGCCATAATCGGCGCTGGCGATGCCGAGCGTGCCTTTGGCGGTGCCGCCAAACGCCTGGGATTCTCCGATCGTGAGATCGAGCTTGCCGTCGTGCATCGTCGCGGCGACGGCGGTGCGCCCCAGTTGCGCGTCCGCGATCTTAATGCTGGCGGCGGAGAGCCGCAGATCGAGGTTGAAATCGTCGAAACCGTTGAGCGCGATCGGCAGGCGATCCCAGTTGTTTTCGTCCCGGGCCAGAAGCCGCACGCCGGAGACATATGGCGTCAAATCCAGCGCGTCGGCAGCGAGCGTGCCCTGCACCAGCCGATGGCCGTCGGTCGCCAGCGTGAGCGCGCCTTCCGCACTGTTGTCGTCGAGTTCGACGTTGACGTTGGACAAGGATGCCATGCCGCCGCCGATGTCGCTCTGCGCGCGAAGCGCAAAGCGGCCAAAGCCGCCGAACGGCACTTTATCCTTGCCAGTCCAGCGCAAGGCATCGCGCAGCGACGGCGACTCGACGTCGAGTGTGCCGTCGAGCTTCAGCGTCGGTTGATCGGTTGCCGCGCCATCGAAGGCGACATTGAGCGGGGCGCTCGAGATGCGCAGCTTGACGCCGGAGCGCTCACCCGTCAGCGCCGCCAAAAAATCGCTCAACGTGAGGCTCGCCTCGACCGGCTCGCTGTTCCAGACGAAACGACCGTTGGCGCCGAAACTGCGAGAAATCGACGGCCACGCGACCTGAAAGTTGACGTCCTCGAGCCGTTCGGTGGCGTCCTTGCCTTCGTCATGCACGACGACCGTGCCGCCCTGGATGCCGATTTCCGAGAACGACGCCGTACGCCCGGGATCCGGCTGGAGCGCATGCGCCAGCGAGACGATCAGTCCCGACCAATTGGTTTGTCCCGCGGCGGAAAACGTAACGTTGATGACCGGGCGGATGAGCGTCACGTCGGCGATTTCGATGCGCCCGGCCAGCAGCGGAAAGTAGCGCAGCCGCGCGGTCAATTCGTCGGCCGCAACGGCCGGCTCGCCGGTGCGGTCGTTGCCGAGAAGCACGTTGCGAAACCGCACCGTGCCGGACGGGAACAGCGACAGCGAAACGTCGCTGCCCAGCATCGGGTCGAGCCCGGTTACGGCGTGAATTTCCGATTTCACCGCGTCGCGCACCGACGCGGCCGGAATGAGAAAGGACAGGGCAACCAGCGTGACGAATGCCGCCGCAACTATGGCGGCAGCGGCAATCGCAAGGCGTTTCAAGCCGGTGGCCGCGGTCACGGGACGCATTTCCGATTGCTGTGAGGCCGGTCGACTATACCGAGTGGTATGCGAGCCGCAAGGATGCCCGGCATCTGTGTCGCTTTCGTGGCCGGAGTTTGCACGCGCGGCGTTCAAACGACTGTTGCCGTTAGCTAAATTGCGCTCTTGCGACCGTCGCCCCGCCGCTCAGCGGGCGGCAGCCTGCCAGCGCTTTGGTGTGTGCGCCTGCGACACCTCGGCGATCATCTTGGCGATGATGGCCTGGCCGAACGAGTTGAAGTTTTGCGCCACCATGACGAAGGCGCCCGGGCCGCCGACGACGTTGTGGCGATAGTAATTATCGAGGCCGCCGGGCGGATTGGTGTGCTCCGGGTTCCATGGCATCGGGTTGTCGCTGAGGATGACGAGACCGTTGACGGTGACGCCCTTGGCGACGGCTTGGTCGCGCAGTTCGGCGACGTCGCGGCCGTCGTTGTTGGTGCCGTCGCCGGAAACGTCGATGGTGCGGCGAACGCAGTTAAACGGCGCACCGGCGAGCCGAGCCATGGCGAACTCGATGCCGCCGCTGATCGAGGTGCGGCCGGCGAACGAACGCGGCGTCTCGATCAGCTGGTCGCCGAATTGTTTCGCCGACGCGGCGTCGCCAACTTCGGTCCAGTCGATCACCACGTGTTGCGCGCCGACGCCCGACCACTCGACGAATGTCAATCCGATGCGGCCGTTATGGCCGGACCGGATCGTGTCGAGCACCCGCGGATCGGAAATGGCGGCGGCGTAGCCGTCGCGCTGTAACTGGAATTTTGTGCTGTCGATGCTGCGCGACACGTCGGCGGCTAGGACCAGCAGCAGATCGACATTGTCGCCGGCGCGCGCCGCAGCCGGCGCCAGCACGCCGCCGGCGAAGATCGACACGATGAAAATTTTGATCATGCGCATCGCCGCACCCGTCGCCGAGCATTACGGCGAATGACGGCGAAAACGCGACCGACCTGAGCCTATACGATGTTTGACGCCGGCCGCGCCATCAATCCGCGACGATGCGGTTTGGCGGGAATGCGATCTCGACCAGCGTGCCGGCGTTCGGCGCGCTCTTGATGCTGAATTCGGCGCGGTTGGCCTCGGCCAGCGCTTTGGTCAATGGCAGCCCGAACCCGGTTCCGCCCGAGCCCCAGCTTCCGGAAGTCGCGGTCTGCCGGAACGGTTCGAGCGCGGCCGCAATATCCTTTTCACTCATGCCGGCGCCGGTGTCGCGCACGCGCAACGCCGCCTCGCGGCTGTCGGTGAATACGGTCGATACGATCACCTGGCCGCCGGGACCGGTGAACCTGATCGAGTTCGAGATGAGATTAAGCACGATCTGACGCAGCGATCGCTCGTCGGCAACGACGAGCGGCACCCCCGGCGTGAGTGAGGTGCGGATGATGATGCGCGCGCGGTTTGCCTGCGGCTGCATGATGCCGACGCATTGCTGGGTCAGTTCATTGAGACTGACATTGGCGAAGTTGAGCTCGATCTGCCCGGTCTCGATCCGCGACAGGTCGAGCAGGTCGTTGAGCATCGAGACCAGATGCGTGCCGGCGGAGTGGATGTCCTTGATATATTCGCGGTAGCGTTCGTTGCCGATCGGACCGAAGCGTTCGGCCATGATCACTTCGGCAAAGCCGGTCATGGTATTGAGCGGCGTGCGGATTTCACGGCTGACCTTGGCGAGAAATTCCGCTTTGGCCGATGCCGCGCGAAGCGCCTCGCGCTTGGCATTGCGCAGTTCTTCCTCGCTGTCTTTGCGGCTCGTTATGTCGCGGAACAAGGCGCAGATACGATCGCTGCCGACGCGGGCGAGCGTCATCGCCAGCGGAATGAGCCCGTCGTCGCCCGTGCGCGCCGCCACGTCGAGCACGTTATTGAGGGCGCCGGTGCCGCGCGCGATACGGTCGAAATAGTCGCGCGCCGCGCGTTCACTCTCGGGCGCAAAGAGTTCGCCGAACGAGCGGCCGGCGAGCACGGCCGCGGTTTTGCCGAACAAAGAAGCGGCCCGCGCATTGGCGCCAACGATGCGGCCTTCGGCATCGAGCGTGATGACACCGTCGGCTGCCGTGTCGAGGATCGATTTGATCTCGCGGTTCTCTTTCTCGGCAGCGCCGAGTGCGCTCTCGGCTTGCCGCTGCGCCGCCTCGCCGTGGCCATTGGCGACGATCAGCGCCAGCGCCGACGATCCGTTCCACGGCACGGTGAACATGCGGCCGTCGACCGGCAGCCTGTCGCCGCGCTGCGTCACGATCGACAGCGACTTGATCGACGGCGAAGCGGTGCCGGCGGTCTCGGCAAGGGCATCGGCGCCGGGCTCGGCAAAGAGCGCGTTCAAGCCGCCAGCCGCCTCGATCGCATCGAGGTTTTCGTAGCCGCTCCATTCAAGGAAGTGACGGTTGGCGTAAAGGAGCTTGTCGTGCCGGTAAACCAGAACGCCAATCGGGATGCGGTCGAGCAGCACTTGCTCGATAACCGGCTTTGCGGCTGGCACGGCGAGCGCGGCGGCTTCGGAAACTTCCGCCGGCCGGCCTTCGGTGCTGTCCGCGGCGACAGCCGGCGCCTCCTCCGGACCCCGCAGCCGTGCCGTCAATTCTTGCGCCAATTCGCGAAAGGCCCTGCGCTCGACCGGGCTCAAAGCCGGTGTCGCTTTGGGCTCTGGCGGGGGCGACGGGCGAAACGGCACCACATTGGCTGACGCCGGCGCGACAGTCGGTGCTGGCCGCTGCGCTTGGGGCATTGCATTGGCCGCTGCTACGGCCTCGGGCTTGTCCGGCGCTGCCGTTGGCCCAGCTGCGGCGGCGGGCGCGGCGTCCTCTTGCTGCGGCGTCGACTCGGCCGGCCTGAAACCTATCGGATGTTCGCGGCGGGTCCGCGCCAGTTGGTTGATGCGGCCGATATCGCGGCAGACGCCGAAGCCGCGATAGCCGCGGAACCTGCGATCGCGGTCGAAGACCGGCAGGCCCGACATTTCGATCGGCAGCGGCTCGTCGGAATCGTCGACCGGCCACGACACGACGATGCCGCTCCAGGTCTCGTGGCTCGCCACCGCGCGTGCGACCTGATTGTTGGGATCGAGATTCAAGTCGGCGGCGATCTCGTTCCAGGGCCGGCCGAATGCGGCCGACGTATGCGGTCCAGCAAGCTCTATGAATTCGTCCGACCCGACGCCGAAGCGGCCGTCCGCATCCATGTGCCAGACAAAGCGCAGCGGGTGCCGCCGATCGGGCAGGGCCTCATGATGTGCGGCGGGACTGGGTGTCGGCGCGACGACCGGCGCGATAGGCACGGCAGGCGGCGCAGCTATGGCGGCATCGGCTGGCGCGGCCACGCGCGGTGCAATCGCCGTGTTTTGCATCGTGTTTTGCATCGTATCTTGCGTCGTCGGTTGCGCCGCGCTTTGCGCGAGGGAAGAAGCTTGGCTCGGCTGCTGCGCCATCGTGAGGACGAGCACGCAGGAAGCATCTTTGCCCAGGCGCGTGGCGGCGACGTCGAATGCCGCGTTACCCAAATGCGACGTTCCGCTGGCGCTTCCGGTTTCGAGCACCGTGGCGGCAAGCGTCTCGATGCCGAGCGCCGACAGCATGGTCGCACCCGACAATCGCCGTCTGCGCCGCCGCGTTGGCATAAACCAGCGTTCCATCCGGCGCGAAAGTCGCGATCGGTTGTTCGCAATCGCCGAACAGGCGGCGCACCCGCTCGCTGAGCGTCAGCTGCGGTCCGGCCGGTTCGGCTGCGGCGACCAGCACGGCGGCGTTGCCGTCGGCAAGGGCGATGCGCGAGCAGGCGCAAGTGAGGGCGCGGCCAAAGCCCGCGCCGAAACCGCGCAGCCGCTCGAGGCGCTCTTGCGCGGCGGCCGGCAAGCTGGCGGCCAGACGGACGATTTGCGCGGCGGGGGCGTCGCGGACGTCGAACCGGCGTTGCGCGCAGAGAGCCGAAGTGCCGGCGCCGAAGATCGCCGCGCCGACCGCATTGGCCCACAGCATCTGCGAGCCGTCGACGCTCCACAGCCAAGCCGGCCATGCACTCGTCGCAAGCGTCGCGACACGCGGATGACGTAACAGCGCGAGCTCTCTCTCCACGATCGGCATGCGCGTCGGAACTCGTAGCCTAAAGGAATTCTTAATAGTGCGGGGCGTCTGCGGCGTCCATGGCGGCGGTCGCTGTGCGGCCAAGCTTGCCGGGATAACCTTAATCGCTCCCAGGACTTAGCGGGCGCCGCCGTTCCGCTTGCCTGCCGGCGGCAAATTCGCGCTAGGATTGGCCGACCGGAGACACGAGGAGCGTATGATGGCAAAGGATCCCTTCGAGCAATTCGCCATTCCGAACGAGATGCGGGCGTTCGCCGAACAGAGCGTGACACAGGCGCGCCAGGCCTTCGAAGGCTTTATCGAGGCGGCCAATAAGGCGATGGGACAGCTGCAGGGCCACGCCGAGACGGCGCATAGCAGCGCCTCCGAAATCGCACATAAATCGATGACCTATGCCGAGCAGAACGTCGCGGCGACGTTCGAATTCGCGCAAAAGCTCATGCACGCCAAAGACGCGGCGGAAGTCATGCGGCTGCAATCCGAGTTCCTAGGCCGGCAGATGCAGATGCTGTCGTCCCAGGTCCAGGATCTTGGACAAAGTGCCGCCAAGATTGTGGTCGATGCTGCCAGGCCTAAGACATAGGCTAGGCCACCGCTGCGGCTAGGCCACCGCTGCGGCGGGTTCCAAAAACACAATTATTTCAATAATCTGCCATAATTTGTGCATTGCAATAATTCCTGTTGCAATGCACCAAAAAAGTTGCTATGTGGTTTATAGGAATTACCCCGGCTTGGAAGTGTACGTCGTTCAGCCGCGGGACCGCAGAATGTCAGGCAACGCGCAACGGGCGGCGAGGCCAACGAAGAAAAAGTTCTCCAGGTGAGACAGCCCAAGAAGCAACGAGCGAAATCAAGGACACGTGTCATGGCGGAAGCTACAACCACAACCACTCCCCCCAAAATGAAAAGCAAGCCTGCGGCAAGCGCATTCGAAATGCCGAAATTCGAAATGCCGAAATTCGAAATTCCGAAGGTCGAGATGCCGGCCGCTTTCCGTGAATTTGCCGAGCGCGGCGTCGCGCAGTGCAAAGACACCTACGAAAAGATGAAGGCCGCCGCCGAAGAGGCGACCGACGTGCTGGAAACCACTTATTCGACCGCCACCAAGGGCACATCCGAGTATGGCCTCAAGGTGATCGAGGCGGCGCGCGTGAACACCAACGCGGCGTTCGACTTTTTCGGCGAACTGATCACGGCGAAGTCGCTGTCGGAAGTGATCGAACTGTCGAGCACGCATACGCGCAAGCAGTTCGAGGCGCTGACCGAGCAGGGCAAGGAGCTCGGCGCGCTCGCGCAGAAGGTCGCGACCGAGACCGCTGAGCCGATCAAGAGCGGCATGAACAAGGCGTTCAGTAAGGTCGCGTAATCGCGGCCTGGCGATCGCAGCCGCAACTTTTGCGGCGAGGGGAAAGCCCGGGCCTAGCCCGGGCTTTTTGCTATTTTTGGCGAAATCGCTGCCGTCTTGCCAAAGTTGAGCGTTGCTCATAGGTTCCGCGCGCCAAGGATCATCCAGGCGAAACGATAGACCGCGGGCCCGTGCAGCTGTAGCTCAGTTGGTTAGAGCGCTTGACTGTGGATCAAGAGGTCGGTGGTTCGAATCCACCCAGCTGTACCAGCGATACCGCCGCCGCCCTTAAATAACGTCCTTGGTCTTATCGTCGGTTTCGCCATAGCGGCGCAGCGTTGCGGGCGTTATCCGGCCTGTTCCAGGTCGGCGAGCAGAAGCGCCTCGACGTCAGCAGGCACGGTCAGGCGTCGGATAACCTTCGGCCAAAGTTGCAGCGGCGGCGCGGCGATCAATTCGTGCGACAGGGTGATGACATGTAGGTCGTCGTTGAGGTGATTGCGGCGGCCGCAATGCTGCGCGCGGCAAAGGGCGCGCGGGTGACATTCCCGATAATGACAGATGCGGCCGAGGTAGCTCCCGCTTTCGTCGGCGAGGAAAATGTCGGCGCCGAGATTGATGGTTTGGCCGGCGCCTTTGAGCCGGCGCCCGGCGATTGCCAGTCGATCGAGATCGACGGCATCGTCGATCGTGACGAGGACATCGGCATCGTGCGGGATTGCTTTTGTCGTCGTCAGCGATCCGATGAGCGCTATTCGCTTCACGCCCAAGCAATCACGGGCCGACCGCATGAACGCGGCGACCGCAACAAGCAAATGCCGGCGCGGGTCGGGGACGGACGGCGAGGGCGGATAGGATCGGGCGCGACGCATTGCGGCATTATCTAACTTTCCCAGCGGCGCAGTTCGTAGGATGTGTCATCGGCCACTCTGGGAAACTCAATTTCTTCGATATTGGGAGAATGGGTTTTAGCACGCGCATGGCCGGTGCTTCCGGGTTGACCTTGCTCTTCACTGTACGTATATCTGTACATCGAGAAAGCCCCGCAGGAGCATTTGCCATGCCCAAGATCCGTTTGCGGCAAGAGTCCGAGCCAAATCATGTGACCTATACCGATTTCCGTGAGCGGCTGGCCGCTTACATGGATCAGGTGTGGGACAGCCGCGCACCGCTGCATGTGACGCGGCAGGGCGGCCGACCGGTTGTCGTCATGTCCGAGGAGGAATTCGACGGCTGGAGGGAGACCGTCCATCTTTTGCGGAGCCCCGCCAACGCGCGGCGGCTTCTGGAATCGATTCTGGCTGCCAATGCCGGGAAACTTACCGATCATGATCTCATCAAGCCCTAGGCATGAAGCTCCTTTGGACCGAAAAGGCCTGGGAGGATTATCTGCACTGGCAAAAGCACGATCCCGATACGCTCAAAAAGATCAACGCTCTTATCGAGGACATTCAGCGCCATCCGTTTCGAGGGCTCGGCAAGCCGAAAGCGCTTAAATTCGCGCTTTCCGGCTGGTGGTCGCGCCGCATTACTCAAGAGCATCGATTGGTTTATCGCGTATCCGGAAAGCGCGACGAGCAGGTTTTGGAAATTGCCCAGTGCCGCTATCACTACTGAGGACCGCTCGCCGCGGGCCGCGCAAGAAGATGATCGCAGGGTTGCGCGCCGATATCGTTCAGATCACTTCCTTGGTCTTGTCGTCGGTCTCGCCGTAGCGGTGCAGCGTCGCCGGCCGCGTGCCGGCATAAAGCTGCTCCAAACCGGGCGCGATCTTGGCGTTCTCGCGCTCGAACAGCGAGTTGCCGGCAAGGTCGCTCTCGACCAGGAACGGACCGAATTTCTCGACGTCGAGCACCCACACGGCCTGCGCCAGGCCCAATTCCTCAAGCCAATAAACTCCCGCGACCCGTTTGATGCCGCGGCCGAGGAGTGCGCCGGTGCCGTAGCCGACGGTGGTGAGATAGATCGCGTTGTTCGGCACGAAATGCTCGCGATAGGTCGCCGACGTCATGCCGCCTTTGCCGATGATGACGTTGCAGCCGGAGATTTTGAACCAGCCGTCGAGCCATTGGGCAAAACGAAATGACGCGGTCGCGGTGACCGCGCCGACGGTATAGCTGCCGTCCGGATTGATGCTGGCCGCCGGCGAGCAATGGAAATTGGTGATGCCGAGCGCATCCTTGCCGGCCGGCATGCCGAAGCCATCGGCGATGGCGCGCTTATAGACGCCCTCGCGCGCGGTGAAGACGCGGCCGGTGAGATAGGCGACCGAGCCGATCTGCAGCTTGCGCAGATCCTCGGTGCGCGCCGGCAGATCGATGTGAACCTTTTCTAGATCGGGCATTTTATTCCGCGGCCTCGGCCGCCTGCTGGCCCCATTCCACCGTGGAGCGGCGCATATAGTCGGTGAACCACATCGGGTCGGTGCGGAACGCCGCTTTGCCGTCGGCCGCAATGCGCGCGCAGGCTCGGCGCGACGATAAACAGAACATGTGCACCGACATAGGCATGCCGCCGGTGTGGCAATAGCCGACCTCGATGTGGCAATCGATCACCATCGAGGAGCCGACGAAGCCCATCGCGCCCATGCCGATATTGTTGCCGAGTTCCTTGAACTCTTCTTCCAGCGCCGCGATTTTCGGATCGGGATTGCGCGAGCCGACGACGCGCAGGCACGACGCCTGCTTGCCCAGCACCACGCTGGTGTCTTTGGAGCCGCCGAGACCGATGCCGACGATGGCCGGCTGGCAGGCCAGCCCGCGCTTGCCGAAGCCAATCAGGGTGTCGAGATAAAACCGCCTGATGCCTTCGATGCCGTCGCCCGGAAACAGCATGCGGTAATCTGTGCCGAACAATCCGCCTTTGTGCACGGTGGTCAACTCGATCCAATCGGCGTCGGGGTGGAACGCATATTCGATTTCAGGGGCGTTAATGCCGACGTTGTTGTTGTGATCGGTGCGCCACAGCGGATGGACGCGATTGGGACGCAGCGGCACATTCATCGTTGCCCGTGCGGTGGCGCGGCGCAGCGCCGCTTCGAGCGCGACCGGGCCGCCTTCGATTTGCGCTTCGTTGCCGATTTTGATGTACCAGCGCGGCAGGCCGGTGTCGCCGCACATGGCGCGGCGGTCTTCCTTCGCCGCTTCGTAGTTCTCCAGCATCGCCTTGATGACGAAGGAGGATAGATCGCCTTTTTCGGTGTCGGCGCAGCGGCGCAAGCCGGCAAGATAATCGTCCGGGATTTCGATGGCCGCCTTCGCCATCAAATCCTCGGCGGTGCGTTGAATGGACGAGAGCGGAATCATATTCGCCTCTATTCGGCTGCGATCGGGTCTCGCAATAAAGTCTCCCCGGGCTTGACATGGCTGAAGACGACCGGCCGCTCGGTGATCTCGATCCCACCGGATATATGCCGCGCCACCGTGAAGGTCGAGGTCGCTAGGTCGCCCGGCTCGGGAAAATCCGACCGATAATGTGCGCCGCGGGAATTCTCGCGCCGCAGGGCAGCGAGCGCAATGACGCGGCTGATCTCGCACAGCGAACGCAGATTGAGCCAGTCGTGCCAGGTCAGATTGAACTGGCGGCCTCCATCGGCAAGCCCGGTGGCAAGCAGCTCCGCTTCGATGCCATCGATGCCGGCAATGCCGCGCTCGATACTGGCGCGGCCGCGCACCACGCCGACTTCATCCCACATCGTGTCGAGGAGCTTCTCGCGCAACGCATTGAGATCGCCGGGCTTGCGGGTGAAAGGATGCAGTGCGCGCTCGACCTCGGCATCGAGCACGTGCGTATCGGGCGGGCGATGACCGGGATTTTTGGCAATCCAGTGCGGCATGACATCGCCGGCGATACCGCCGAACACGGTGGAATTGGCGACGCCGTTGCCGCCGAGTCGGTTGGCGCCATGCATGCCGCTGGCGTCCTCGCCGGCGACGAACAGGCCGTAACATTCCGTCGCGGTGTCGACCTCGCAGATCACCCCGCCCATGAAATAATGCGCGGTGGGCACCACTTCGACCAGGCCGCCGGCGAGATCGAAACCGCAGTCGCGGCAGCGATCGACCATGCCTTTGAATTGCTTGGCGACGTTCGCCGGCCCAAGATGGCTCATCTTGATATAGACGCCGCCGTTCGGCGTGGTGCGGCCGGCCCGCATTTCCGCATCGATGGCGCGGCTGACCACGTCGCGGGTGGCGCGTTCGAGCTTCGGATCGTAGTCGCCCATGAAGCGCTGCATCGCGCCATTGAGCAAATGTCCGCCGACGCCGCGCAAGCCTTCTTCCAGCACCGTGCCGGTCATGCGCGTGTCCGGCCCGGCGAGCAGGCCGGTCGGATGGAATTGCACCATCTCCATGTCGCGCAACGGCAGGCCGAGGCGCAGCGCCATGGCGAGGCCGTCCATGCTCTTGTCGCCGGACGGCGTGTGATAGCGGTACATTGTCGGGCCGCCGCCGGTTGCGAGCAGCACGGCTTGCGCCGAGACAAAGCAGAATTTGCCGGTGCGCACGTCGATCAAAAGCACGCCGGCGAGCGCGCCGTCTTGCGCGGGAATAAGCGCAACGGCGCGGTGCTCCTCCAAACGGCGGATCGGCCGCGCCCAAACCTGCTCCATCAGCCGGTTGATGATCTCGATGCCGGTCAGATCGCCTTTGTGCACGGTGCGGTCGAAGGTCTGCCCGGCAAAGGCTTTGCCATGCAGCGTGCCGTCGGGATTGCGGTCGAAGAAACAACCGATCTCGTTTTCGAGTTCGCGCACGCGCTCGATGGCCTTGGTCACCAGCGTCCAGGCCAATTCCTGATGCGGCAACCATTTGCCGCCTTCGATGGTGTCCATGAAATGGCGCTCGATCGAGTCGCCGGGATTGAGCGCGACGTTATAGCCGCCCTGCACCATGCGGGTGCAGCCGCATTTGCCGAGAAGGCCCTTGCTTGCAACCGTAATGTCGAGATCGGGATTGGCTTTGAGTGCGTGCAGCGCGGCGAACAGTCCGGCGCCGCCGGAGCCGAGGATCAGAATATCGGTTTTGAGATGCTCGACGTTCATGCGCGCCTCAGAACACGCCCGTCAGAAAGCCGATGGCAATCAGGACCGACAGCGCGGCGGCAAGCGTGGCGAGCTGCTTTTGGCCGTCCCGCCAGGCGAAGTTCTCGATCGCCAACACGCGTAAGCCGCCGAGCAGATGCACCGCGAGCAAAAATACCAAGCCGCCTTCGGCGATCTTGACCGACGGCTGATCGGTCCAGCGCAGGAAGCTTTCGAACCGCGCGTCGCTGTCGATGGCGAGACCGAGCGCCAGAAAATGGAACGGAAGGAAAATCGCGAGCGCCAGACCGGACAGCCGATGCACTAAGGCTGCGATCCACAATGCGCTGTCGCGATGTTTCATCTGCCGCACGATCATGACAGCACCACTGCGGCCACGGCGCGCGCGCCGAGCAGCGCCAGCAGCAAGCCGAACAGGATTGCCAGATAACCGGCGCGTCGTTCTGTCAGCGGCGACCATTCGCTCAAAATGTTGCGCACGCCGATCGAGGCATGGATCGATGCGGCGGCGACAAAGACGCCGTAATAGGCCGCCCACACGATGCTGCCGCGGGTGCGCGCCAGGATGTCCGCAGCCGAGAGACCTTGGCGCGTGGCGTAGAAGATCACCGCGATATGGCCGAGCACGAGCGGCGCCATGACGGCCGCCGTCGCCCGCTGCCAGACATAGAGCCGGACATTCATGCCTTGATCTCGCCCTTGAGATAGGCCGCCGTCGTGCGCCGCTTTAAGGCCGCAATTGCGGCGGTCGGATTGAGCGTCTGCGGGCAAAGCTCCTGGCAGGACTGGTGCGAATGGCAGGAATGGCAACCGCCGTCCGCCGCGACGGCTTGCAGGCGCTCAGAATTGCCGCTGTCGCGCTCGTCGTTGACCAGCGTCCACGCGCGCGTCAGCGCCGCCGGGCCGAGATAGGCGGAATTCCAGCGCACCGTATCGCAGCCGGCGTAGCAGACCCCGCAATTGATGCATTCGATCGCTGCATCGGCGGCGACGCGCGCCGGCCTGTCGGGCCTGATTTGCGCAATCGCATCGTGCCGCGTTTGCGACGGCGCAAAGACGCCCTTGGCGCGCTGCCACTTCTGAAAAAACTCCTCCATGTCGGTGGTGAGATCCTTGATGACCGGAAGATTTTCGAGCGGCCCGATTTCCAGACGGCCGCTGTCGGCGACCTTCGCCACATGGGTGCGGCAGGTCCAGCGCGGCTTGCCATTGACGGTCATGGCGCAGGAGCCGCACACGCCGACCCGGCAGGCGAAGCGATAAGACAGCGTCGGATCGAGATGGCGCTGCACGAAAGTCACCACGTCGAGCACGGTCTGACTTTCGCGCCGCGGCACGGTGTAACTCTCGTATCGGCCTTGCTGCGCGCCGCGCCACAACGATACCGAGAGTTCCGACGGAATTTCGGACATTCAATTTCCTTCAATTTCCTTCGCCCGCTCCGGCTGCGTTTGTCTCGTCCAGTCTAGCAAGCGCGGCTGCGCACAAAAAGCCGATTTGGCCCAACATTTTCAACGCACGTGGAGGCCTTGGGGCTTTCCACGTCTTCGCCGAAGTTGCGGAAAAATAAAATGGCGCAGAGCAAGCTCGGATACGTCCATAGTATGAACGCCAAGCCGCGCCTTGGCAGCACGCTCGGCAGTGACTGCTCGTGACAAATCGGTGACGCGGCCGCTGTTATCGGCAAGGACAGGCGTTTGTCGTGGTGCGTCACTTCCTGCTGATGCGATTAAACACGCGGATATTGTGAATATCGACGTGAGTACCCCGAGAATCGGTTTCAGAGTCTCAAACTGGGACACTGCCGCGATTTCAACTAGCTTGCACAACGAGGGATGGTGGTTAATATATCGTAAACGTCGCGCCTGCGCTCTTGCCGGAATTTCGTAATGGCGTCGATACCTGTGAATATTCCGCGCGCTATGCAGACACCGGGACAGAAGTTTGTCTCGCCGTATGCGCCTACAACACACCTCCTTAGTGCCGACTCGATCGACAGCAATGATGTCGATAATTATTGCCGCACTGCCGAATTCTTCGAAGCAGGCCGGATACGGAGTCCGGGCTTCGTCGGCAAAGCGGTCGCCCTTCTTTTTTTTCAAGCCAGCACCCGCACGCGGATCGGTTTCGAAGCGGCGACGGCCGCTCTTGGCGCGACCGCAATAGGCGTCGACGACATGTCGGCGTCCCGCTCTAATGCAAGATCCGGCGAAACACTGGAAGACTGCGCTGCAGTCGTGTCGCGGTTCAGCGACGCCATCGTCGTCCGCCATCACGAAAATGGCGCGGCCGCTCGCATGGCGGCCAAATCGCTAAAGCCGGTGATCAATGCGGGCGACGGATGGAATGAGCATCCGACCCAGGCGCTCATCGATATCTTCGCGCTCCGGCGCGGGCTAGGCACCATTCGCGACAAGAGTATCGCATTTGGCGGCGATCCACGCGGACGGACGGTGCGTTCGCTGGCGTACCTGCTGCGCTACGAGGCGCCGCGCGAAATCGTATTCTGCCCGCCGTCCTATTACGACATTCCGCGCGACGTCCTTGCCATATTCGGCAAAACTCAAATTCGCTGCCGCATGGTGAGCGATATCACCTATGCACTGGCCGAGTGCGATGCGATCATGATGGCTCCATACGACATGTCCGATATCGGAGAAGCTGCGGGTTCGGATTATATTTCACCGAAATCGACACCCGAAAGCCATACGATAACTCCTGATAAGATTGAACGGGTTGGATCGAAGGCTTTGCTCTATCATCCGCTGCCGCGGCATGAAGAGATACATCCATCATGCGACGATCTGCCGAACGCGATGTACTTCGAACAAGTTCGTCTTTCGAAATTCGTTCGGATGGCTGTGCTCGACAGGTTTCTGTCCGCGAGCTGACAGCCGAAATCGGCCACGCTCAGGAAGCGGCCTTGCGCGGCCGGGCAATCGCCGGCCCGGCCTTAATGACATTGTGCTTCGCCGCGTCGGACGGTATCGGGGCGCTGATCACCTGTCGCAGTTCATGTGCAGGCAACGGACGGCAAAACAGAAAACCTTGCATCGCGTTTATTCCGAAGCGGCGCATGCGTTCCAGCTGATTTTCCGTCTCGACGCCTTCGGCGACCAATTCGATATGCAAATCGCGTGTCGTCTTGGCAATGCCGCCGATGATGGCGCCGGTGCGCGGCGAGGTGTCAATGCCTTGAGAAAATTTGCGATCGATCTTGATCTTGGAAAATGGAAAGTCGTTAAGGTACGCCAGTGACGCGAAACCAGTGCCGAAATCGTCGAGCGAAATGCCGATGCCGTGTCCGCGCAATTGCTCGAGGATCATGAGCGCGGACGACGAATCCTCAATGAGGACGGATTCGGTGATTTCCAGCTCAAGCCGTCGTGCGGCCAAACCGGTTTGCGCCAGCGTGCCGACAACGGTCGCAACAAGGTCTGCACCGCGCCGGAACTGCACCGCAGACAAGTTAACCGCAACGCTGATATCCTTCGGCCAGTGCGTAGCCTCCGTGCAAGCCGTGGCGACAACCCAGGCCCCGATCGGGACGATCAGTCCGGTCGCTTCGGCGAGCGGAACGAATTCCATGGGACTGATGTCGCCGAGGTTTGGGTGGTGCCAGCGCAGCAAAGCTTCGCAGCAAATTGCGCGGCCGGAGCGCGGGTCAACGATCGGCTGATAAACCAATTCCATCTCGCCGTTTTGCAGGGCAAATTGCAGGTCGTGCTCGAGTTGCACGCGCCGGTCGTAACGCTCGGTGATCGCGACGGTATGGCGGACGATATGCGCGCGGCCGGCCTGCTTGGCCTCATAAAGAGCGAGATCGGCATTCCGAAACAATTCCTCCGTCGTCGATCCGTCTTTCGGCGCAACGGCGTAGCCGATGCTGGCGCCGCAGAAGTGGCGGCTGATGCCGACCACGAACGGATTCGAAAATGTCGCGAAAATTCGTTCGGCCGTAGTGCGGGCTTGCTCTTCGTCGGCGCCGACGACCATCGCCACGAATTCGTCGCCGCCGATTCTGGCGACTTCGTCGCCCGGGCGGGCGACGGATTTTATCCGATCTCCCACCTCTTTCAGCACGATATCGCCGGTCTGATGGCCGAACGTGTCGTTGATATCCTTGAAGTGATCGAGATCGATCATGATAAGCGCAACGATCTCGCCGCGGTCGGCCAAGCCGGCAAGGCGCTTTTCCAGCAATTCGATCAAAGCCGTTCTATTCCACAGATTTGTCAACGTATCCCGACGCGCTATGGATTCGATCCTGCGAAAGGCAATGTGACGGGAGACGATGTTGTCAAATACCGAGCGACAGATGACGATTATGCTGAGATAGAGAATGCCAATAAAGGTGGCGAGGACGAAGTGAACCAAATCCGCGCGCGAAAAAAGCGCGATCATGAAAGGAAAAGCCGTAAGCGAAACTTGGCCGATCGATATGATTGGCCGGCTGGCATTGCGCGACGAAATTCCGGCGATGTAGCCCATCACGCACGAATTGACGAGGAGCTCGATGTCGCTGTCCGGATGGACGGCAACGGTATATGCGCCGGTAAAGCCGACAAGGCAGGCGAACGCCCATGCGCCAACGAGTGCGCTGCGTTCCCAGCGCGCGGTCGCCTCGCTGTCGTCGACATCGCAGCGGGAGCCGAAATACAGGTGGATCGCTCCGGCGCGGCCAATTCCGACGGCCAGAAAGCCCGCAAAAATCCCCGCATAGACGTAATCGTCGCTCATCGCGAACGTTATCGCGACGACCGACAACGCGGCTATCGTCGCCGCGAGTATCGACTTCGGTGTATTGTAGAGCGCGTCGACCAGTTCAAAGCGCAATTTTTGTTCGGGGACCGAGACCAGCCAACTAATAATTCCTGCCTTCGAAAAGTAATTACGCATGGCCCGCATCCGGTGGCGTCTTGCTCTTTAGACGCCGACATAAAAGGAGTCGTACGATTATCGTTGACGTTTGCTAACAAACGAACGTATGCGCATGGTAAAATAAGCAGTTATCGGTTCGGTAAAAAATTCATGAACGGGAACTTTGTGGTGGCCTGCGGCGCGCGCGATAAGCCGGCAGAGTGATTGTTCATGAGCTGAAACGGTGCTGGACTGTTAGCGCCGCAAGGCTAATCGTGGCAGCAAACATCAGATAGAAGCTTGGCGCCACGTTGCTGCCGGTCGCTTCGATCAGCCACGCATTGATGAATGGCGCAAATCCGCCGAAAATTGCCACACAGAAGGAATAACTGATCGCGAGGCCGGTGGTCCGCATGCGGGTCGGGAAACTCTCCGCCATCAGCGCGGCGAGCGGGCCCATATAGGCTGCGCCGAGCACACCCATGATCGCTTGGACAGTCAAAAGAGTTGGCAAGGTCGGCACTGCAGCCAACCACGCGAATAAGGGATAGCTTACAACCAAAGCGGTAGCCCCGGCGGCGAACATGATCGGCAATCGTCCGCGCCTGTCGGACATGGCGCCGAAGACCGGCACCAGGATGATTTGGAGCGCGCCGGTGAGCACGGTGGCCGAGAAGCTTCCGGCTTGCGGCAAGCCAAGCTGATGGATTGCAAAGCTCGGCATGAATAGCGTTGTGTACGTGACCACCGTGCAGAAAACGACCGCTCCCAATGAGACGAGCAATCTTAGCTTGGTGCCTGCCAGAGATTGCAAAAGCGGCGTCGTGCGGTCTCGCAACGATTGAAACTCCGCGGTTTCGTCGACGTGGCGCCCCAGATAATAGGCCACGGGTCCGATCAGCAGCCCGAAAATAAAGGGAATGCGCCAGCCCCAATGATCGATTTGTTCACTGGTCAGGACGCTGGTCAGAATGACGCCGGATGCGGCCGCGATGACGGTTGTTAGGCCTTGGCTTGCGAATTGCCAGCTGGCGAAGAAGCCGCGGCGTTGGCTATCCTGTTCGGCGAGGAACGCCGTAGCGCTGCCGAATCCTCCGCCGGCGGAGATGCCCTGAATGAGGCGGGCGAGAACAATCGCAATAGGGGCGAAGGACCCGATCACTGCATAGGTCGGAATTACCGCAATGATCGCCGTTCCCAGCATCATCAGGCCAATCGCCAGCATGAACGCCGCCTTACGGCCGTGACGATCCGCGAAAGCGCCGAGAACGATCGCGCCGAGTGGTCGTATGAAGAACGTTATGCCGAACGTGCCCAACGCGATAAGAAGCGATTCCATGTCGTTTTTCGACGGGAAAAACAGCTTGGCTATGGTGGTTGCGAAATAGCCGTAGATGACGAAATCGTACCACTCGAGCGCATTGCCAACCGATGCCGCGGCGACCGCGCGCCAGCGTCGGGAATGGAGGGCCGTTCGCACTGTCCATTCGTCGAGCGGCCGCGGCTGAAAAGCCAACGCGTGGCCGTTATCAGGGGGGGCGTTACCGAGTTCCAATTGCGCCATAGCGAGCTCCAGCGAAGTCTCTCTTCCGGATTTCACAGCGGCTGCGCCGGCCAAGCCGCCTTAGTCGCTACTCGAGCGGGTTCGGAACGCCAGTTCGATAGGTTAGCGGTGACGGGTGAACAGGACCTTATCGGCTCCCTTCGGCAAACCGAGCTCATTCCGTATCGGTGCGGCAGGCTCTATGATCAAGAATAAGCGTATGGGAGGAAACGACGATGGCCGAAGCCAAGCTCAGTTACGTCCATGGCGCGAGCGACAGACCCCTTATCGGCGAGACCATCGGGCAGTTTTTCGATGCCGTGTGCTCCAGATGGGCGTCGCGCCCAGCGTTAATCGTGCGCCATCAGAACGTGCGAATGAGTTACGGCGAATTGCGACAGGCGGTCGACCGGCTCACCGCCGGGCTTTTGGCGCTCGGCCTAAATCCCGGCGACCGCATCGGCATCTGGTCGCCCAACAATTCAGAATGGGTAATGATCCAATTCGCTACCGCGAAGGCCGGGCTCATCCTGGTCAATATCAATCCCGCTTATCGCATCGCCGAACTGGAATACGCGCTCAACAAAGTCGGCTGCAAGGCGCTCATTCTCGCTGAGCGTTTCAAGACCTCGGACTATGTCGGCATGCTGCGCGAACTGGCGCCGGAACTCGGCCACGCCACGCCCGGCAAGCTCGAATCGGCGCGACTACCGGCGTTGCGTTCGGTCGTGCTCCTCGGCGACAGCTGGCATCCCGGCACGTTCCGCTTCACCGAGATTTTGGCGCGTGGCACCGAAAAGGAAGCGCAGCGCATCGCCGAGCTTGGGCCGCAGCTGCAATTCGACGAGCCGATCAATATCCAATTCACCTCGGGCACCACCGGCTTTCCCAAGGGCGCGACGCTGTCGCATCACAATATCCTCAACAACGGCTTTTTCATTGGCGAGGCGATGCGGCTGACGCCCGAGGACCGCCTCTGCATCCCGGTGCCGCTCTATCACTGCTTCGGCATGGTCTTGGGCAATCTGGCGGCGGTCACGCACGGCGCCTGCATGGTGTTTCCCGGCGAGGGTTTCGATCCGCTCGCCACGCTGGAAACGGTCGCCGCGGAACGCTGCACCGCGCTGCACGGCGTGCCGACCATGTTCATCGCGCAACTCGATCATCCGGAATTCGGCCGCTTCGATCTCTCCTCATTGCGCACCGGCATCATGGCGGGCTCGCCATGTCCGATCGAGGTGATGAAGCGCGCTGTCGCCAAAATGAACCTTAAGGAAATTACCATCGCCTACGGCATGACCGAGACGAGCCCGGTCAGCTTCCAGAGCTCGACCGAGGATCCGCTGGAGCGGCGCGTTTCGACCGTCGGTCGCATCCAGCCGCATCTCGAAGTGAAGATCGTCGATATGCAGGGGCGCATCGTGCCGCTCGGCACGCCCGGCGAATTGTTGACGCGCGGCTATTCGGTGATGCTCGGCTATTGGGGCGACGACGGGCGCACCCGCGAAGCCATCGACGCGGCGCGTTGGATGCATACCGGCGACCTCGCCACCATCGACGCCGAGGGTTATTGCAACATTGTCGGCCGCATCAAGGACATGGTGATCCGCGGCGGCGAGAACGTCTACCCGCGCGAGATCGAGGAGTTCCTGTACCGGCATCCTAAAATCCAGGACGTCCAGGTGATCGGCGTGCCGGACGATCGCTACGGCGAAGAGATCTGCGCCTGGGTCAAGCTGCGGCCCGCCGTCACCGCCACCGAGGACGAGATCAAGGCGTTCTGCCGCGACCAGATCGCGCACTATAAAGTGCCGCGTTACGTCAAATTTGTCGACGAATTCCCGATGACGGTCACCGGCAAAATCCAGAAATTCATTATGCGTGAGCGCACCATCGCCGAGCTCGGGCTGAAGGCGCAGAAGACGGCGTGACAGGTTTCGTCATGCCCGGCACGAGGCCGGGCAGACCGCTAAAACTCACACCTTGATCTTCTCATCCGCAACCACACGCGCGGCGGCGGGTCGCTTCATCAGCCTGTCCTTGTGCGCGGTGTAGTTTTTCAGCTCCGCCATCGGCAATTCACGCCGCACGCCCCAGGTGTAGAAGACGAAGCCGTAAGGATCGAGGACGGAATAGGCATCGCCGAACCATTCGCGCCCCGCCAGCATGCCGTCGATCTGCTTCAAATAGGTGTGGAAGGTTTTCAGGCCCATGTCTTTGATGCCGGGATAGGCATTGGCATCCGCCGTATAGCGCTCGGGCCGGCCGACATGGGCGTGCGCCGGATGCACGCTCGACGCAAAGAAGCCGATCAGCGACAGCGCCTTCGCTTCGGCGGCAGGGTCCTTCGGCCACAGGCCGAACCGCTTGCCGAGGTAAGGCAGGATGGCGGTGTTCTCGGTCAGCGGCTCGCCATTGTCGAGACGCAACGCTGGCACGCGCCCCAGCGGATTGATTTTCAGATAGGTCTCGGTGCGTTGCTCGCCGCCGGCGAGGTCGACCTTCTTCGGCTCGTACGGCTCGCCGCTTTCCTCGAGCACGATATGCGAGGCCATCGAGCATGCCCCGGGAGCGTAATAGAGCGTCAACATGTTGAAATTCCTTCTACCGAGATTTTCCTGTCAATTCTTGGCAGCTTTTTGCAGCATCGGCGCCCAGGTTTGCTGTTCCTTCTCGACAAAGGCCAGCGTTTGCTCAGGCGTCATGGCGCGCGAATAGCTGCCGATATTTGCGAGCCGCTTCTTGAAATCCGCATCGCTGACGACCTTGGCCAGAACTTCGCTGACTTTGCTGACGATCGATGCGGGTGTGCCCTTCGGGGCGACCATGACCTGCCAGCCCAGCGCGGCAAAGCCCGGGATCGTTTCGGCCACCGTCGGCAGATCGGGAAACTGCGGCAGCCGCTCGAGCGAAGCGACCGCGATCAGTGTGACCTGCCCGGCTTTCACCGCGCCGACGATACCCGAATAGCCTTCGATGATCATCGATACGCGTCCCGAACCGACGTCGGCGAGTGCCGCCGCTGGCCCGCCCGTATAGGGAACCCGCAGCAGCTGGACGTCGGCGCGGTCCTGCAACAGGAGACCAGTGAGATCGGTGAGCCTGCCGGCGCCGGTCACCGCGATGGTAACTTTGCCGGGCTCTTTCTTGGCCAACGCGATGAGCTGCGACAGCGTACTGACGCCGAGCCTGGGATTCACCGCAACGAACATCGGATTTTCAGCGGTGTATCCGATCGGCACAAAGTCGCGCGGCAGTTTCAGCGGCAAATTGGGCGCGACCGACGGCAGCGCGACGAAGGTCGACAGCGCCGGCATGAACAACGTGTAGCCGTCCGGTACGGCTTCGGAGGCGGCGCGGGCGGCGATGCTGCCGTTGGCGCCGGGATGATTGACCACGATGACTTGCTGCCCAAACGCTTTGCCGAGCCCGTCGGCGACGAAGCGGGCGTCGACGTCCGGCGTGGAGCCTGGCGCCGCGTCGGAGATGATCGTGACCGTCTTGTTCGGATAGTTGTCGGCTTGGGCGTGCGCAGCAGTCGCCGCCGGCAACGCCGTCAGGCACAAGCCGACAATGCAAAACCAAAAGCGAAAGCTATTCATAAAGTCCTCCCAATTGCGCCAGACGCCGTGCACCGGGGCAAAATTATTAGGTTAAGGATACGGCTGTCGAGCGGCTGTTTCCACCGGGCTGACTGCGCCAAACCGACACGGCTTCGGCACGCACATGGTGCGGCGGTCTCTTTACGTTAACCCGATGTAACCCCACGCCGGGGATGCGAATTTAAGGATTTTCTACTATGAAAGCTCCGATGCCGTTTCAGCCGGTCCGGTCAAGATTGTGACACGCGTGACACCATTGACTGCGTTTCGGACCGCGAGTCCTGCCGTGGACGTCGGTCCTGCGGTTTTAGACCCCACCGCGCTTTCGCGTTTGACGGATTTTTCGCGCGAGGTTGCGCCGGATTTGAGCTTTGCCGTCCACAGCCGTTTTGACGCGGTCGAAAGCGAATGGCGCAGGTTCGAACAAATTGCCGAGGGCACGGCGTTCCAGACTTTCGACTGGCTGGCGACGTGGTATCGGCATATCGGCAAGCGCGATGGCGTCGTGCCGATCATCGTCGTCGGTCGTTTTGCCGACGGCTCCACTGCATTCATCATGCCGCTCGCAGTCGAGCTTCAGCGCTCGACGCGGCGGCTGTGCTGGCTCGGCCAGGATCTGTGCGACTACAACGCGCCGCTGTTGGCGCGCGATTTTGCGCAACGCGTGCCACCCGAGCGTTTTCTCGCGTTGTGGCGCGAGCTGCAACAGCGCCTGCAATCAGATCGCGAGCTGCGCTACGACTGGATCGAGTTCGAGAAGATGCCGCAAACTGTCGGCGTCCAGAGCAATCCCATTACCGTTCTCGGCGTGATACCCAATGCCAACAGCGCCCATATCACGCAGCTGGGCGACGACTGGGAGACGTTCTACCGCGCCAGGCGATCTTCGGCGACGCGCCGGCGCGATCGCGCCAAGCGCAAGCACATGTCCGAATCCGGCCGGATCAGTTTCGTCACCGCCACTGAGCCGGACGAGTTACGGCAGACGCTCGAAATTCTGTGGGAGCAGAAGCAGCGGATATTTGCGCGCAAGGGCATTGCCGACATCTTTGCGCGCCCCGGCTATCGGGAGTTCTTTGCCGACTTCGCGTCAAACCCGGCTTCGCGGCATCTGGCCCATGTCAGCCGCCTGGATGTCGGTGCAACCTGCGCGGCGGCGAATTTCGCGATCGTATTCGGCGACTGCTACTACCATGTGCTGTCGAGCTATTGCGACGGTGAATTGACCCGCTACGGTCCCGGCACGATGCATCTTCGCGAGCTTCTGGCCTACGCCATCAAGCGCGGGCTGCGGCTGTTCGATTTCACGATCGGGGACGAACCTTACAAGCTGGAATGGTCCGATCTGCGCGTGCGGCTTTACGATTACAGCGTGGCCGCGACATGGCGCGGCTGGCCGATGAGTCGCGCTTCGATCGCGCGGCGCCGCGTCAAGCGTTTCATCAAACAAACGCCGCTGGTCTGGCACTGGGTGTCGCGCCTGCGTTCCGCGATGGGGTCACTGCCGCATCGGCGAGCGTCGCAGCCGCAAGCCGCGGCAGCAGTCGATAAAGTGAGGCCGCGCTTGGCGCCGGCCTGCGTCATGGGCGATATGGATTTGTTGGCGCCGCTCGCGGCGGCACGCATCCCCTGCCTCGTCGTCGCGCAGCCCGGGGCGCCGCCGCTCTATTCGCGCTTCGCGCAAGCGCGGCTGCATTGGGATTCCTCACAAGACGCCGACCCGCTCATCGAGATGCTGATGCGATTCGGCGCGGCACAAAGCGAGCGGCCGGTTCTGTTCTATGAGGAGGATGCCCAACTTCTGCTTGTCTCGCGGCATCGCGAACGGCTGGCCCAGGCTTTTCGCTTCGCCATCGCCGATGCGCCGCTGATTGAGGATTTAGTCGACAAGGCGAGGTTCGCGGCTTTGGCGAAACGGCACGGGCTGCCGGTCCCGGCGGCGCGGCAATTTCATCCGGCGCGGACGGAGCCGATAGAGCTCGGTCTCGATTTTCCCGTCATCATCAAACCGCTCAACCGTGCCGGCCGATGGGACGACACTTTTGGCTTGCGCAAAGCGCTCGCGGTGGAGAGTTCCGAAGCGTTGCGGCGGCTGTGGCCGCAATTGCAAGCCATGAATATCGACCTTCTCGCGCAGCGACTCATTGTCGGCAGGGAAGCGCAGATAGAAAGCTACCACTGCTACGTGGATGCGCGCTGCCAAATGGCCGGAGAGTTCACCGGCCGCAAAATCCGCACCTATCCGGTCGCGTATGGGCACACCACGGCGCTTGAAATTACCGATGTGGCGGACTTAAGGCGGCAGGGCCGCGTTGCCGTGGAGCGGCTCGGTCTCACCGGCGTTGCCAAACTCGACTTCAAGCGCGATCGGGCGGGCAAGCTGCATCTGTTGGAAATCAATCCACGCTTCACGCTGTGGCATCACGCCGGCGCCGTGGCCGGTGTCAACATACCGGCGCTGGTCTATGCCGACCTGACTGGAACGCCGCGGCCGTACATCACGCACGCCAAACCCGGCGTGCGCTGGTGCCGCGTTTGGAAAGATTTGCAGTCCGCGCGCCAATCCGATGTGCCGCTAGCGGCGTGGCTGTCCTGGATGCTCCGCTGTGAGGCAAAATCGGCTTTATCCTGGACCGACCCGATGCCGGTTATGGCCGCGTCGTTGCACCGGATCGCCGCGCGGCTCGGCGGGCGCGAGCGGCGGGATGGCGTAGGCTCGTGAGGCTCGCGCTTATCTCCGACGTCCACGCCAATCTCGAGGCGCTGGAGGCCACGCTTGCGGACATTACCGCGCGGGCGGTCGATCGCATCGTCTGTCTCGGCGATATTGTCGGCTATAACACCAAGCCCGCCGAATGCCTGGCACTGATCCGCGATAGCGAAGCCTTATGCATCGCCGGTAATCACGATCTCGCCGTGTGCGGGCGGGTCACGACTGACGATTTCAGCGTCACGGCAGCGCGAGCGGTCGCGTGGACGCGAGAACGTCTGCGGCCCGACCAACTCGCTTTCTTGCGGGACCTGCCGCTCAAAGCCAATATTGGCGACCGAGTGATCGCGGTCCATGGCGCGCTGCACCCCGAAACCGGATGCGAAAGTGTGAGACTCGACAGTGAGGAACGCCGCATGCTCAGTTTCGCGGCGCTCATGGCACACCCGTCCGGCGCGCGCATCTGCGCGTTCGGGCATACCCACCGCGCCGGCATCTATGAGTTGCGCAACGGCAAAGCGACGCTCCGGCCGGAGCACGAAATTCGTCTTCGCGATGACGCCTATTACCTCGTCAATCCGGGCACCGTCGGCGAACCGCGCTGGAACGAGCGGCGCGCGACCTATATGGTCGTCGATCTCGAACGCCGTAGCGTGACGATGCGCTACGTCACCTATGACGCCGCGGCCGTCCTGGCCGCAAAGCGCGAAGCCGGCCTTGCGCCGGGGCGCATCGGTGCCGTCGTCCGACGATTACGATCTATCGCTCGACCCGATCGAGATTGGCGGTCATCCGCGTTATGACGCGGCGGAAGGTACCGAGATCGCGTGCTGGGATGCCCTGTTCCGCCTCTGCGGTAATGCCCAGGGCCACGTTGAGCAATTCGTTGCGTAATCGCTTGGCCTTGGCGGTGAGGAAGACCTGCACCTTGCGCCGGTCGTCGTTGCTGCGGATGCGGTGGATAAGCCCCGCCCGTTCCATGCTGCGCAGCGCGATGACCGTGGTCGGCTCCATCATACCGACCCGTGCCGACAATTCTCTCTGCGACAGCCCGTCGGCGTTCCACAGCACACGCAGGAAATACCATTGGCCGCGCGTCACGCCATAGGGTGCGATGCGCCGTTCCAACAATCGTTGAAACGCGCGGTGAGCGTCGCGCACCAGATAGCCGGAACTCAGGCGAGGCGGAAACTCGACGGCGCGACGCCGCCCTGGGGGCTTTGCTTTCGGTGATTGCCGCGGCGGCATTGGCGTTGCCAGGTCCCGTGTCAGAGGTCGATAATACTTAGATAGCTATGCAATGGAAGCGGGCATTTTGTGTTGACAGGCCGGTGTGCGCGGCCGATAATACTTAGATAACTAACAATAGGGGATGCGACCATGCAACAGCCGCTCCGCAAGGAACAACGACAGGCTCCCGCCACACCCAATCAGGCCATGGATCTGCGCAGCACGCTGGACTGGTTGCGCGCGACTGGCGACCTGATTGAGACCGATAAGGAGGTCGATCCGGATCTTCAGGTCACGGGTTTGCAAAAACATATGGATGGCGGCTGTCCGGTTTTGTTCAACAACGTCAAGGGCAAGCCCAACCACCGCGTCGTCACCAACCTGTTTGGCGACATGGCGTTGATCAACCGCATGTTCCGCTGGAAGGACGATGCCGAGCGGGTGCACAAGCTTGCGCATGCGCTGTCGCATCCGCTCAAGCCGGTGGAGATCGCCCAGAGCGAGGCGCCGTGCCAGGAACACGTCATCGAGAAGCCGCGCGACGTCAACGAATGGCTGGTGCCGATCCGGCACACCACTTACGAACCGGAACTCACCGTCGGCTCCGGCATCCGCTGCATTACCGGGGCGCAATTCGATGGCGGCTCCGACCTCGGCTACAACCGCATGAATTTCCGCTGGGGCAATGTCGGCACGTTCCAGATCTCGCCCGGCTCGCACATGTGGCAGGTCGTGAACAAATATTACAAAGAAGACCAGCCGGTGCCGATCACCATGTGTTTCGGTGTGCCTCCGGCCTGCACGCTCTTGGCCGGCGCCGGTTTCGACTATGCCGTGCTGCCGATGGGCTGCGACGAGATCGGCATCGCCTCGGCGGTGCAGGGCGCCCCGATCCGGCTCGTCAAGGCGCGCACGGTCGACGCCATGGCGCTCGCCGATTGCGAGCTGGTGCTCGAAGGCTATGTCAACCCGCGCGACCGCCGCTTCGAAACCAAGGAATCGGAGGATGCCGGCATCCAGGGCCGCTATCACTTTCATCCGGAATGGGCGGGCTACATGGGCAAGGCCTACAAGGCGCCGACTTTCCATGTCACCGCCGTCACCATGCGCAAGCCGGAGACCAAGCCGATCATCTTCGCGCTCGGCGTTCACACGCTCGACGATCACAACATCGACACCACCGTGCGCGAGGCTGCTATCTTTGAGCTGTGCAATCGGCTGCAGCCGGGCGTCGTGCAGAACGTGGTGATCCCCTACTGCATGACCGACTGGGGCGGCTGCGTTATCCAGGTAAAGAAACGCCATCAGCTCGACGAGGGTTGGCAGCGCAACTTCCTGGGCGCCGCGCTGTCGTGCTCGCAGGGCATGCGGCTCGCCATCGCGGTGAGCGAAGATGTCGATCCCTATTCGATGGACGACATCATGTGGTGCCTGACCACGCGAGTGAACCCGCGCACCGATATCCTCAATCCGATCCCCGGCGGCCGCGGCCAGACCTTCATGCCGGCCGAGCGTATGACCGCGGGCGACCGGCAGTGGACCGCCTCGAATACCCAGTTCGAGGGCGGTATGGGCATCGATGCGACGGTGCCGTTCGGCTACGAGAGCGACTTTTTACGGCCGGTCTACCCGGTCGATAAGGTCAAGCCCGAAGACTTCTTCTCCAAGGCCGACATCGAGAACGCAAGAAAGCGCATGCACGGATGGGTGCATTCGTTGGCACGGACGGGGAGGTGAGAACGCTTGCTTTCTCCTTTCTCTATTCCGGTGCGAGGAGAAGCAAGCCGGGCACGGGGCCATGCTGCTGTCGAATGTCCTAGTGATCGACGCGACGGACCGCTTCGGCTGGCTCGCCGGGCGAGTTCTCGCCGATCTCGGCGCCGATGTGGTCAAGGTCGATCCGCCGGGCACCGACCGGACGCGGCCGGAATGGCGCGCGTTTAACGTCAACAAACGCGTCGTCGAACTCGATCTGACCAGGTCAGCCGATCGCAAGCGGTTCGATGATCTCGTTGCGCCGGCTGACATCTGCCTTCTCACGCCGGCCGCTCCTCCAAGCCTGCCGCTCGATCCTGACGCCTTGCGGCGGCGCCACCCGAGCATGGTCGTGGTGGCGATCACGCCGTTCGGCTCGGTCGGACCACGCAGCGCCTGGAAGGGAACCGATATCGAGACCATGGCGGCCGGCGGAGCGATGGCGCTCGCCGGCGAGACAGACGGCGCGCCGATGCGGGTCAGCGAGCCGCAAGCCTACGCCTGGGCGGGGGCGCAGGCGGCCCTCGGCGCGCTCATTGCGTTGTTCAAACGCGCGGGTACCGGCCGTGGCGACCGCGTGGACGTATCCGCCCAGGCTTCGGTGGTGACCGCGCTCTCGCACGCGCCCGCTTTCGTCGACCTCCTCGGCGTCGAGCCGACGCGCGCCGGCGCCTTCATTACCGGCCGTTCAATCAAAGGCGCGCGCTACCGGGTCTTTTGGCCGTGCCGCGACGGCTTCATCAATTTCATCTTCTATGGCGGCAATGCCGGCCGTCGCACCAACGAGCAATTGGTGGCATGGATGCGCGATCGTGGTGCCGAGCTTGGTGTGCTTGCCGCGATCGACTGGAAAAGCTGGGATCCGACCAAGGCCGACCAGGCCGAGGTCGATGCGATCGAAGCGCCGGTGATGAAGTTCTTCGCCGCCGTCACCAAACGCGAATTCCTCACCGAAGGCCACCGGCGCGAAATGCTCGGCTATCCGGTTTCCACCGTGTCCGACATCGCAACCGATCCGCAGCTCGAAGCGCGCCAATTCTTCGAGCGCGTCGCCGGGTCCGCGGAGACATTCTGCGGCGCATTCGCGATCATCGATGGCCAACGGCCGCCACTGCGCCACGCTCCCGGCGCGCCGTTCACTACCGCGCAAGACGAGCGCGAGCGAGCCGGGGGGCAGACGTGACGGCTTTGCCGCAAGCTTTGGCTGGTCTGAAGGTGCTCGAATTCGGCGGCTACGCGGCGGGACCGCATATCGGAAAAGTTCTTGCCAATTTCGGGGCCCAGACGATCCACGTGGAATCGCGCGATCGGCCGGACGGGTTCCGCCTTCAATATCCGCCGTTCAAGGACGACCGTGCCGGCTACAATCGCAGCGGCTGTTTCGCCTTCTTCAATGATTCGAAATACGGTGTCACGGTCGACCTGAAAAAGCCCGCTGGCGTGGAGCTGGCGCGGCGCATGGCGCAATGGTGCGACCTGATCGTCGAGAATATGCGGCCCGGGGTCATGGAGCGTCTCGGGCTCGGCTATGGCGCGCTCGCCGCGCTCAACCCCCGCCTGGTCATGCTGTCGACCTGCAATATGGGACAGACCGGGCCACGCGCCGACCAACCCGGCTTCGGCTCGCAGCTCTCGGCCCTGGCGGGATTTTGCGGGATGACCGGCGTTCCCGAGGGCCCCCCGATGCTGCTTTACGGCCCTTATATCGACTATGTCGCGTCGCTGCTCGGCGCCTCTGCCGCGCTCGCCGCCGTGCTCAGAAGCCGGCGCAGCGGCAAGGGCTGTTGCATCGACGTATCGCAATATGAATGCGGCCTCATGTTCATGGCCGGCGCTCTACAGGATTACTTCGCCAGCGGCCGTCTCGCGCAGCGGCGCGGCAACGAGGACGCCGATGCCGCGCCGCACGGCGCATTTCCGTGCCGCGACGGCGGGTGGGTCGCGCTCTCGTGCTGGTCGGACGCCGAGTTTGCCGCGCTCGCCGGCGCGATCGGGAAGACCGGCCTCGCTGCCGATCCGGCGTTTGCAACGCCTGTGGCGCGCCGGGCGAATCGGACGGAGCTGGAAGCGGTCATCGCCGCCTGGACCCGGCCGCGAACCGCCGATGCCGTCGCGGAAACCTTGCAGGCCATCGGGGTTGCGGCCTATCCGGTCGTCACCATGGCCGGCCTGTTCGCCGACCCGCAATTGCAGGTGCGGCGCAATTTCCGCGTTCGCCGCCATCCGGAAATGGGCGACCATTGCTATTGTTTCCCGGGATTTGATCTCGCCGAAGCGCCCGGCGACATCATTGGGCCCGCCCCCTGCGTCGGCGCCGATAACGATTTCGTGTTTCGCGATCTGATCGGATTGAGCGAGGTAGAGTACGAATCCTACCGGAGCCAAGGCGTGTTTGGGTGAGCCCGGCAAGCACGGTTCGGCGCGCTTGCTCACGCGATCGAGAAGCGGTGTAATTGGGTCGGCGGACCGCGCCGGCAAGCGGCGATGCCGCGGACGGTGGCGCGGACGGCCACCGCAAGGAGGATGCCAATGTTTCTCAGGAATTACTGGTACGTCGCCGCTTTGGACGAGGAGGTCCGCGAGCGCCCGCTCGGCCGCACCATTCTCGGCGAGCCGGTCGTCCTGTTCCGCACCGGCGACGGCGTCCTGCACGCCTTAGAGGACCGCTGTGCGCACCGGCAATTGCCGCTGTCTATGGGCAAGGTCGTCGGCGACGTACTGCAATGCCACTATCACGGGCTGCGCTTCGATGGCTCGGGCCAATGCGTGCGCGTGCCGGGGCAGGAGCATATTCCAAGGAATGCCCGGCTGCGCACCTATCCCGTCGTCGAACGCCATCGCTGGATTTGGATTTGGATGGGCGATCCGGCGCTGGCCGATCCCGCGCAGATCTGCGACTTCCACTGGATCCAGGACCCGGAATGGGGCGCCAAGCCGGCATACCTGCACGTTGAAGCCAATTGGCAGCTGGTCGTGGACAATCTCCTCGATCTCACGCATCTCGCCTTCGTCCATGAGACGACAATCGGCAATATGGCGCTGGTCGAGCATGCCGCGGTCAAAGTGGAGCGCGCGCCGAACAACGTGCTGGTCACGCGCTGGATCATCGATCAGCCGGCGCCGCCGACTTTCGTCAAGGTCGGCAAGTTCACCACCAATGTCGACCGCTGGCAGATCATCGACTACACGCCGCCGGCCTTCCTGCGCCTCGACGTCGGCGCTTGCCCGACCGGAACCGGCGCGCCGGACGGCCGTCGGGTTGGCGGCATCGGCATGCGCAATCTCAACGCCATCACGCCCGAGACCGAAACCACCGCGCATTATTTCTGGGCGCAGGCGCATAATTTCGAGCCCCAGAACGCGGAAATGACCGAACGGGTATTCCAGCAGATCCAGACGGCATTTCTTGAAGACGTGGCCGTGTTTACCGCGCAGCAACGCAACATCAGCCTTCGTCCCGACGCCCCGCAGGTCGACATCAATGCCGATGCCGGCGGCATGCAGGCCCGGCGCATCGTCGATCGGCTCTATCGCGAGGAGCAAGAAGCCGCCGCGGCGCACGCCACCGCGGCCGAATAGCGCGGCATGCAATGGCGTTGAACTTTCGCGTTGAACTGATCTGGACGGGAAGCGATGAGAAGGAAGCCTCTTCGATCTTTCTGACATCGGACGGACGCGTCATCCTGCAAGGACGCGCAATTTCGGCGCCGGAGCGCGAGAAACTCGGACTGCCGCGGGATGCCGATCTAATCAGCGTTGATCGCAATCTCATCCGCGCCATCAAGGATATGCTGTGATTGGCGCCATGTCGTGAAGAGTTGAACAGTGGCTGGCGATCCGCAGTGGCCCGATCTTCCGCTCGCGGCGTGGAGCGACACCTGCGACACGCTGCAGCTGTGGACGCAGATCGCCGGCAAGGTGCGCATCGCGGTCACGCCGCTCATCAATCATTGGTGGAACGCGACGTTCCTGGTGACGGCGCGCGGGCTGCAGGCGCCGGCGATGCCTCGTGGCGGCGGCACATTCGATATCGTCTTCGACTTCTGCGGCCATCGGCTCCTCATCGAGACCAGCGATGGCCGCAATGAAAGCTTTGCGCTCAAGCCGATGGCGGTCGCCGCGTTCTACGCCGAATTCATGGAGCGGCTGTGCCGGCTCGGCATCGACGTGCATATCCGGACCCTGCCGTGCGAAATCGAAAACGCCGTGCCGTTCGACCGGGATCGCACCCACGCGCAATACGATCCGGTTTATGCGCAAAGATTCTGGCTGACTTTGGTGCAAGCCAATCGCGTGATGAACGAATTTCGCGCCCGCTTTCTCGGCAAAGCGAGTCCGGTGCATTTCTTTTGGGGCAGTTTTGACCTCGCGGTGACGCGCTTTTCCGGCCGCCCCGCGCCGCCGCCCAAGGGCGTCACGCCGAACGTTGCCGGCTGGGTGATGGCCGAAGCCTATTCGCACGAAGTGTCGAGCTGCGGCTTCTGGCCCGGCAACGGCGGCTATGGCCGCGCGGCGTTTTATGTCTATGCCTATCCCGAACCTTCGGGCTATGGCGGCACCCGCCTCTCCACCGCCGACGCCTTCTATGACAACGGTCTCGGGCAATTCATTTTGCCTTACGACGCGGTTCGCCAAGCGCGCGATCCAGATGCGTTGTTGCTCGGATTTTTGCAGGAGACCTACGAAGCCGCCGCCGATCTCGCGCAGTGGGATCGCAAAGCGCTGGAGCGGTCCATCACCCGCCGGTAAGCTCGCGCCGCACCATTGCCGCGCCTTGGGCAAGCGCCTGCATTTTGCCGAAGGCGACCGCGCGCGGCAGGTATTTCATGCCGCAGTCCGGGGCCACGATCAGCCGCTCTGCCGGCACTTGCGCCAACCCCGCGCGGATGCGCCCGGCGACGGTTTGCGGCGTCTCGATCGTCATATCCGACAAATCGATGACGCCGAGGATGATGGTCTTCGACGGCAGCTCCTTCAGCACTTTGAGGTCGAGCTTCGGCTGCGCCGCCTCGATGGAAATCTGCTGCGCCTTGCAGCCTTCCAGTTCCGGCAGAAACGAATAGCCCGACGGCTTGTCGCGCACCACGGCGGCATAGCCGAAGCACAAATGCACCGCGACCGTGCCGGTGATCCCGTCGAGCGCGCGGTCCAGCGCCTTGAGCCCGAATTGCCGGGCTGGTTCGGGATGCTGCTGCATCCAAGGCTCGTCGATCTGCACCACATCGGCGCCGGCGGCGAACAGATCCTTGATCTCGGTATTCACGGCGGCGGCGTAAGCCATCGCCACGGCTTCCTCGTCCTTGTAGTAATCGTCCTGCGCCTGCTTGCTCATGGTGAACGGCCCAGGCAGCGTCGCCTTGACGGCGCGGCCGGTGTTGGCGCGCAGAAATTCGAGATCGCGCAGCTCGATTGGGCGGGTGCGCCGGATCGGGCCGACGATGCGCGGCACGGGTATCGGCCGGCCGTTTCTGTTGATGACCGTGCCCGGTGTCTCGACGTCGATGCCGTCGAGGGCGGTGGCAAAGCGGTTGGAATAGCTCTCGCGCCGCTGTTCGCCGTCGGTGACGATATCGAGCCCGGCGCGCTCCTGATCGCGGATGGCGAGAAGCGTGGCGTCATCCTGCGCCGCTTCGAGCTTGTCCGGCGCCACCAGCCAGAGCTCGTCGACGCGCACCCGCGGCACCTGCTTCGACAGCTTGACGCGGTCGATCAGCCATTCCGGCTGCGGATAGGAACCGACCAGCGAGGTGGGCAGCAGCATTGTTCTTCAACAATAACTGAACCCGGGCGCGATGCGGCACTTTCGTGCTGCGCCGCGCCCGGGATGCTTTGACGACCTAAGGGTTAAGCCTTCAGCGCATTCGCGAACGGATAAATGACCTTGCCGGTCGCAGCATCCGGAGGCGTAAGCACTGTCTGATAGCTCATGCCCCGCCAGGTATCGAGATCCGCTGCGTCGGTAAGGTCGTGATACTGCACCTGCAACTGCCGGGCTTTGACCCATTCGCCATTCTTGCCGAACTTCACACCGTCGATCATGATGGTGTTGAACTCGTGGCTGCGCAGGTAATCGGCGAGCTTGCCATCGTCGAGGCTCTTCGTGCCGGTCACGGCATCGGCCAGAAGCTGCATGCGTGCGTAGCCCCAGCCGCCGAGATAATAGCCGAGCGGATCGATGCCCAGCCCCGGGGCGCGCGCCTGGTATTTCTTGAAGAAGTCCGCGGCCGGCGCCATCATTTTCGGCGCCGGCACCCAGTTGTCGTAATTGACGACACCGTTGAGGTGCGACTTGAGCTTGGATTTGATCGCGGTCGCCTGCAATCCGACCATGGCGCCGCCGAACATTTTCGGCTTCAGCCCCAGCTCGTTGGCGGACAACAGCATGCCGACCGAGCTTAGCGGATAGGAGCACACCACCACGAGGTCGGCATTGGCCGCCTGGATCGCGCGGATGATCGGCGAATAGTCCGTCGAGTTGGGCGGGTAGGTTTTGTCATAGATGACTTTGAAGCCATACTGTTTGGCGTTGGCGCGCGCGCCCTCGGCCGCATTGCGCGAGAACTCGGCGTCCTCGGCGGCGATCGCGACGGTTTGCGGCTTCGGATTTTGTGCGGCCGCTACCTGGAAGAAGCCTTCGCTGATCGTCTGTTTCGGGTTGGGGCCCGCCGTCGGGATAAACGAGAAGTATCTCGGATAGTGGAACTCGGAATTGGCATCGAGCCCGAACAGGCTGATGAAGACCTTATTCTTCTGCATGACGACCGGAATGGCGGGCGCGATCATATTTGTCGCATAGCCGCTCAGTACGAGATCGACTTTGTCGACGTCGAGCAGCTTGGTGTAGATGCCGGGGATGGTCGACGGATTGGATTGATCGTCATAATGGATGATCTGCACCTGCCGACCGAGCAGCCCGCCCTTGGCATTGATCTCTTCCGCCCAAATCTGCGTGCCAAGCAGCGCCTGCTGGCCGTTCACGGCAAGCGGGCCGGTCAGCGCCATGCCGAAGCCGATTTTAATCGGCGCGGCGCCCTGCGCGAATGCGGATGCGGTCAGTGCGGGTGAGATCAGGGCGGCGCCGATACCTGTATTGACGCCGCGGCGGGTGATGCGGTGACTCATGGCTTCCTCCACAGAGCGGGTTTTCTGTTTGATGGGACCCGGTCTGACCGCCGGGCTTAGGCCTGACGCCGAGGCGTTCAGGCAACCATTGGAAGTTTGCTGCCCCCGCCAGGCCAAGCGGAGGCAGCAGCTGCGCGGCTTATCCCAACGCTTTTTCGTAGGGATAAATAACGCTGCCGGTCTTCTCATCGGTCGGCGCGACCACGGTTTGATAGCTCATGCCCCGCCAGGTATCGAGGTTCGCGGCGTCGGTCAGACCGTGATACTGAACCTGCAACATCTCGGATTTGGTCCACTCGCCATTCTTACCGAACTTGATGCCCGACGCCATGATCGTGTTGAACGTGTGGCTACGCATGTAGTCGGCGAGCTTGTCGTCGTTGATGCTCTTGGTGCCCTCGATGGCCTGTTGCAGCACCTGGAAATAGGCATAGCCCCAGCCGCCGAGATAATAGCCAAGCGGATCGATGCCGAGGCCCGGCGCGCGCGATTGGTAGGTTTTGAAGAAGTCCGCAGCCGGCGCCATCAATTTCGGCGAGGGCACCCAGGTCTCGTAATTGACGATGCCGTTGAGCTTGGACTTGAGCTTCTCCTTGAATACGGTCGCCTGCAATCCGACCATGGCGCCGCCGAACATTTTCGGCTTCAGGCCGAGTTCGTTGGCGGACAGCGCGATGCCGACCGAGCTCAGCGGATACGAGCAGATCACCACCAGATCGGGATTGGCGGCCTGGATCGCGCGCACGATAGGCGAGAAGTCGGTCGTGTTCGGCGGGTAGGTCTTGTCGTAGACCGCCTTGAAGCCGTACTTTTTCGCGTTGGCGCGCGCGCCGTCTGCGGCATTGTGCGAGAAATCGGCGTCCTCGGCCGCGATCGCGATGGTTTGCGGCTTGGGATTCTGCGCAGCTGCGACCTGGAAGAAGCCTTCGGTGAAAGATTCCTTCGGCGTCGGGCCGGACGGCAGCATCGAGAAATACTTGGGATAGTGAAACTCGCCGTTGGCGTCGAGCGCAAACAAGCCGATGAAGACCTTGCCCCGCTGCATGGCGATCGGGATCGCCGGCGCCACCATATTGGTCGCGTAGCCAGAGACGATGAGGTCGACTTTGTCGACGTCGAGGAGCTTGGTGTAAATTCCGGGAACGGTCGCCGGATTCGACTGATCGTCGTAATTCACCAGCTGCACCTGGCGGCCGAGCAAGCCGCCCTTGGCGTTGACTTGTTCTTGCCAGATCTGGGCGCCGAGCAGCGCCTGTTTGCCGTTCGCCGCCAGCGGGCCGGTCAGCGCCATGCTGAAACCGATTTTGATGGGCGCAGCGCCCTGCGCGAAGGCGGGTGTCCGGGCCAGCGCCGGCGAAATCAGAGCGGCCCCGATGCCGGCGTTCATGCCGCGCCGGCTAATCTTGTGACTCATGGCTTCCTCCACAATCCGTGTTTCTAATTCATCGCCGACGGCTGCCCGCTCGCGGGCATGTTGCGGCAGTGTGGCGCAAGAATGCCCTGGTTTGACGCGCGTGGAAAGAGACTGACGGGGAGCGTGGCAACTTGCCCGGACGGGGCAGGATCCCCAGATCCGGCGCCTGCCGTGGGCCGACGCGGGCTCGGTCAGGCCCTTGGCTTGGGCATTCGGCCCTCGGCCCTTGACGGGGTATCGTCGCGCCGGGAGCGTCCCGCCGTAGCCGTCATCGCGCGCCGGTGCCGTCGGTCCCGCCGCGTTATCCCGTCACGCGTTCTCATAGAGCGCGGCGGCGCGCACGTCGTCCTCGATCAGCCGCCAAATGTGATCGACCATGGCGACGAATTCGCCGGTTCGCTTGATCTCCAAGTCGCGCGGGCGCGGCAGCGCGATCTTGACCTCCTCCTGCAGCCGGCCGGGCCGGCGCGCGAACACCAGGACGCGGTCGGAGAGGAAGACCGCCTCGTCGATCTGATGGGTGACGAACAACACCGTTTTGTGGCCGCGCTCCCAGATGCGCAGCAATTCGGCCTGCATGATCTCGCGCGTCTGCGCATCGAGCGCCGCGAACGGCTCGTCCATCAGCAGGATTTCGGGATCGATGGCGAGCGCGCGCGCCAGATTGACGCGCTGGCGCATGCCGCCGGAGAGCTGGCGCGGATGATAGTGCTCGAAGCCTTCGAGCCCGACGAGCTTGAGCAGCTCCAGGGTGCGCTTGCGGTCGGCCGGTCCGATCGCGCCGGCCAATTCGCGCCCGATGATGGCATTGGCGAACACCGTGCGCCAGGGCAACAGGCTGTCGTTTTGGAACACGAAGCCGCGGTCGGTGCCGGGCTCGCGCACCGCGCGGCCGTCGAGCAGCACGTCGCCCGCCGTGGCGTGTTCGAGGCCGGCAACGATGCGCAGGAACGTGGTCTTGCCGCAGCCGCTCGGCCCGACCACTGAGATGAATTCGCCGCGCTCGACGGCAAGGTCGATGCCGCGCAGCGCTTCGAGCTCGCCGAACCGTTTGCTTAAGTGCGAAACCGCGAGCTTGGGCGCCATGAGACGTTTCCCTTCAGTCCCGCGTCCACGGCACGAGTTTGCCTTCTAGCCAGCTGAAGCCCGCCGTCATCACGATGCCGGCGAAGGCTAGGATGACGACAGCGGCAAACAACTCGGGCATGTTGAAGGCATCGGCGGACTGGCTGATCAGCCGCCCAAGGCCGGCGCGCGAGCCGAATAGTTCCGCCACCACGACGCCGATCAGCCCGCGGCCAATGCCGAGTTTCAGCCCGGCAAGAATGAACGGCACCGCCGACGGCAGCGCTACCTTGACGAAGATTTGCCGACGCGTCGCGCCGAAGCTGCGCAGCATTTCGATCAGCCGTTCGCTGGTCGTGCGCAGGCCCGCCTCGGTATTGATGGTGACCGGAAACAAGACCAGCGAAATCACCACGATCACTTTGGACAAGATGCCGATGCCGAACCAGAGGATGAACAACGGCGCCAGCGCGATCGTGGGGGTGGCATAGAGGCCGGAGACCCACGGCTGCAAGGCCTGCTTCATCGCGGCGCTCGATGCCATGGCGAGACCGAGCGCGATGCCGAGAACGCTGGCGATGGCATAGCCGAGCGCGAATTCGACGGCGCTGATGCCGACGTGGTGCCATAGCTGTCCGGTCACCGCGAGATGGTAGATGGCGACGGCGATTTCCGTGGGTGAGGCGAGGAACAGCGCATTCGCGACCAGGTAGCGGCTCACCACCTCCCAGAAAACGAGCCCGCCGATAACGGATAGCGTGCCGGCGAGATAGCGCCGGCGGACCACGGTGAAAATATGTGCCGACATCGTGGGCTCGTCCTGCCGCGCCTGCGGCGGGACGGCCGCCTTAGTGCCCGCGCTCGTCGTACTCATGGTCGGTTGGATGCCCGTCAGTCGGAAACCCGCGTCACGCTCGGCATCAGCAGACGATCGATCTTAAAGTCCGCGGGAAGGTCGCCGAGATCGCGCAGCGCATCGATCACGGTGCCGACCTTTTTCTTCGAGATTTCTCCCGTCGGCTCGAACAGCTTCTTGTCGTGGAGAAACGCGTAGGCTTTCTCCACGTCGTCTTGTTGGATCTTGCTGGTCTCCATCTGTATCTTGACCGCGGCTTCCCGGTTCTGGGGATCGTAGAACCAGGCGACTCCCTTATTGTAAGCGCCGAGAAAACGCTTCAACACGTCGGCATGCGCCTCCGCCCAAGGACGGTTGACCGCCATGCCGGCGAACGGCATGTCGGGCAATACTTCGAAGGTGAAGCCGAGATTGTTAAAGCCCGCCGTCTCGGCGAAGAAATTGAACGGCATGGTGAGCAACGCGGCGTCGACCGCGCCGGATTTCAGCGCGGCAAACCGCGCGCTGGTGGCGCCCGCAAACACGTAATCGTAGTCGCCGGATTTAAGCCCATGCGGCTCGAGCATCCGCTCGGTGAAGATGCGCGTGATGTCCTTGTCGCCGCCGACGATGATGGTCTTGCCGCGAAGATCCTCGATTTTCTTGATCGTGGGCTTGGCGAGCAGCGCATAGGGCGGCGCCTGGATGACGATGCGCACCAAAGCGACCGGCGCGCCTTTGTCGACGGCGCGGATCGGATCGACCATGCCGGCGCTGGGCGCGACGTTATACGAGCCGGCGGCAAGTTGCTGGATCACCGACGCGTTGGACTGCGCGAAGACAAGGTCGACTTTGATGTTGGCGGCGTCGAAATAGCCGTTCTTGACGGCGATATGCAGCGGCCAGAGATTGGCGGAAGTGGCATCGACCGATCCGACTGAGACGGTGTCGGCGGCAATCGCTGCGGGCGCGAAGGCCAGCGTCGCAAGCACGACTAGCCCGGCAAGGGCGCTGTTACGCATCATGATTGCTCCGATCATCGTTGATCAATCCGTCATCTGCGTGACGCCCGGCAGGATCACCTTGTCGACATTGAGCGCGCCGGGCAAGTCGCCGAGGCTCTCCATCGCCTTCGCCAGGCTCTCGAGCTTGGAACGCGACACCTTTCCGGTCGGTTCGAAGAAATGGCCGTTGCGGAAGAAGTCGTACGACTTCTCGACGTCCTGTTGCGTCAAGCCGCTGGCGCTTTGAAGGATCTGGACGGCCTCCGCACGATTTTTCTCGTCCTCGAACCAGGCGATGCCGCGGGTTTGTGCCCGCAGCAGTTTCTCCAACGTCGCCTTATGGGCGCTGGCCCAGGCATTGTTGACCGCAGTTCCGGAGAACGGCAGGTCTTTCACGTAATCGACGGTCAGGCCGAGACTGTTGAATCCCTTCGCCTCGGCTTGGAAATTGAACGCCGGCAGCAAAATGGCGGCGTCAACGGCGCCGGCCAGAAGCGCGGAGGCGCGAGCCGCCGTAGCGCCGGCGAAGACCATGTCGAATTCGCCGGGCTTGACGCCATTCGGTGCCAACATGCGCTCGACATAGATGCGCGTGATGTCCTTCGGGCCGCCCAGCGAAATCACCTTGCCCTTAAGTTCCTTCATGCTCTTGATGGTGGGCTTGGCGACAAGATCGTAGGGCGGCGCCTGGACCTCGATGCGCACGATCGAGATCGGCGCTCCCATGCCGACGGCGCGCAACGGATCGGCAAGCCCGGTCGACAGGCAAATGCCGAGCGAGCCGGCGGTGACCTGCTGCACCAGTGCGGCGCTCGATTGCACGTAGTCGATATCGACCTTCAAACCTTCGGCGGCGTAAAAGCCTTTCGCATTCGCGATCAGCGCGGGCCACATATTGGCCGAGGCTTGGCCGACGGTGCCGACCGTGACCTGCTCCTCGGCACGCGCCGGCGCCGCGGAAACGGCGAGAAGAACCGCCAAGAGTGCCGCAGAACGCCGCAAAATCCCTGCATACCGCATGTGTCACCCCTATCCTTGCTTTTCGAGCTGTTTTCCGGCCTGCCTTGCGCCTTGCTCTTTGAGTTGCGCGCGATAGTGCCGTGCAATCTCGGTGCCGGTCGTCTTCCACACCCGCTCGTGTCCGCTGATGTAGCGCAGCGCCGCATCGAACGCGTCGATGCGGTGTGGCACGCCGGTGAGGTAAGGATGGATCGCGATCGCCATCACGCGGCCCGATTTCGCGCCTTCGCGGTAGAGCACGTCGAACTGCCGGCAGATCATCTCGCGGAATTCGTCGGCGGTGCGATGAAACTTCTCGAAGGCCGGCTTGTCGTTGATCTCGTGGCTATAGGGCACGCTGACCAGCGTCCGGCCGCCGTCGAGCGTCATGATGTAGGGCTGGTCGTCGTTGGTCCAGTCGCAGACGTAATCGCAACCTTCGGCGGCGAGGAGATCGAGCGTGTCCCAGGTCTCCTGCAGGCCGGAGCCAAGCCAGCCACGCGGGCGCGCGCCGGTTGCCTGCGCGATGGTCGCGAGCGCGGTCTTGACGATGCGCGGCTCCTCGCCCGGAGGCGCGGCGTTGAGACGACGGGTGTTGCTTTCGCAATGGCCCATCCATTCCCAGTGCCGCTTGTTGCCTTCCTCGATGATCGCCGGATGCTCCGCGCACAGCTCGCTGTTGAGCGCAACCGTGCCGCGGATGCCGTGATCATCGAGCACGTCCATCAGCCGGAACACGCCGACGCGGTTGCCGTAATCGCGCGACGACCAGGTGGGAACGTCGGGCACCGGCACGCTGCCACCGCCGGCAGCCGCCGGCACTTTCTCGTCGAGCGCAAAGAACTCGATATTGGGGATGACCCATAGCGCCACATGGGCGCCATTGGGCCACTGCAGCGGCGGGCGGCGGATGATCGGCGAATAGGGAAACGGACCGTAGCGGGCGGGTTTCATGTCAGCTCGCCTTCTTCACGGCCGGGTTCATTGCATTAAGGTGAGTGATCACCTCATCGGTGTGCATCACGTCGGCATATTTGTGGTGCAGGTCGAACAGGTTGACCTTATGCGACAGCGCGCTGCGGTCGAAGCAGCATTCCTCCGCCAGCACGACATGGTAGCCGTGCGAATAGGCATCGACGGCGCTGGCCCGCACGCAGCCCGACGTGCTCTCGCCGCACACGATCAGGGTCTGGATGCCGAGTTGCGTGAGGTGCGCTGAAAGCGGCGTGCCGTAGAAGGCGCTGGCGCGCTGCTTGGTGATGACTACGTCGCCCGGCTGCGGCTTGAACTCCGGCCGGATGGCGTAGTCGGCCGCCTCGATGGACGGCTTGACGCGCTTGGTGGCGCTGACGAAAGCGGGGCGGCTTTCGCTGCGCACGTCGCCGGTCGAGTAGAAAATCGGCAGGCCCGCCGCGCGCGCTGCGGCGAACAGCCGCTTGGTCGGCTCGATAGCCTCATAGGCATAGTGGCCGCAGGCGTTCGGAAAATCCTTGGCGATCTTGGCGGGCGGGTGCGCGCCGCCGCGATAGACGAGCTCGTAGAGGTCGATGGCCAGCAGCGCCGGGGCCGGCCCGACGAAAGTCTTGCGCCGATAGCACGCATAGACCTCCAGAATGTCCGGCGTGACAATGTCCTTCCAGCAATGGTCTTCGAAATCGTCGCTCATGCCCTGTGCTCCCAACGCTGCATCCTAAGACGGGCCAATCGAGCTGCCCACCTTATCTTTGCCCACTTTTGCGGGCCGCCACACGATACATGCATTTATGCGAGGCTAGAACCGACGATCGGTTGCGCGGGAAGGATCGCGGTATTCCGCGCCGGTTGTGTCGAAGCCGGCCAGCCGCCCAATTATGGGATTTCGCATTCAAATCGGAACGGCTAACCTTGCCCCGGCGGCATCCCTAGTGGGCATAGTGGGAAAGGCGAGAATGCTTGCCCTGTCGGTCAACGGAAAGACCTACGACGTCGATGTCGAGGCCGACACGCCTCTCCTCTGGGTGCTGCGTGACACGATAGGGCTCACCGGCACAAAATACGGCTGCGGCATTGCCCAATGCGGCTGCTGCACCGTGCATATCGACGGTGTGGCGACGCGCTCGTGCCAAGTCCCGATTGGCACGGTCGGCGCCGCGCCTGTCACCACGATCGAGGCGCTGGCGCAGGACGGCAAGCTGCATCCCGTGCAGCAAGCCTGGATCGATCACGACGTGCCGCAATGCGGTTATTGCCAGACCGGAATGATGATGGCGGCCGTGGCGCTGCTCAAGGAAAAGCCGAAGCCAACCGACGCCGACATCGACGCGGCGATCACCAATATATGCCGCTGCGGAACCTATCAGCGCATCCGCGCCGCGATCCACGCCGCGGCCGAAATCGCGTCACAGCGACGCGACACCACGGCGGCACGATAGAAGAATCATAAGGACCGCAAAATGAATGACGTCGCCAATTCGCAGGCGCCAATAAGCTACGCCAAGAAAGCCTGGCAGTCTGACGTTATCGTCGATCTGCTCAAACACTACGGCTTTCCCTATATCGCGCTCAATCCCGGTGCGAGCTACCGCGGGTTGCACGATTCGCTGGTCAATTACGGCGGCAATCAGCCGCCGATCCTGCTGTGCCAGCACGAGAAGATCGCCGTGCAGATCGCCCACGGCTATGCCAAGGCGACCGGCCAGCCGATGGTGGCGATCGTGCACGACGTCGTCGGCATGCTGCACGCCACCATGGGCATTTACTACGCCTATATCGATCGTTGCCCGGTCTTCGTCATCGGCGCCACCGGGCCGATGGACGAAAGCCGGCGGCGGCCGTTCATCGACTGGATTCACACCGCCAACGTCAACGGCGAGCAGCTGCGCCATTACGTGAAGTGGGACTACCAGCCGGCCAGTATCGAAGGCGTGCCGGATTCCTTTGCGCGCGCCTATGCGGCGATGATGACCGAGCCGCAGGGCCCAATTTACATGTGCTACGACGCCTGGCTGCAGGAGCAGCCGCTGGAAAAAGACGTCGCGCTGCCGCAGCCGTCGACGAACAAGGTGCCGGTGCCGATGGCCGCCGACGGCGTGGCGCTTGGCGAAGTGGCCGACCGGCTTCTGGCTGCGAAATACCCGGTGCTGATGGCGGAGTATGTCGCGCGCTCGCCGGGCGGGTTCGATAATCTGGTGGCGCTGGCCGAAACGGTGGGCGCCGCGGTCTTCGACGTCCATGCGCGGCTGAATTTTCCCAACCGCCATCCGCTCAATCTGAGCTGCGAGAAAGAAATCTTTCGCGACGCCGATCTCATCCTTTTGCTCGATACCCGCGACTGGGAGAAATCGACGCATTTCAACGATCGCACCAAGCGCCAAATCGTGCCGCATTACGGTCCGGACTGCCAGATGATCGAGATCGGCTTCGGCGAAATAAACTTGAGCAAATGGTCGATGGACTATGCGCGCATGCCGACCTGCAGCTTGCGCGTGCTCGGCGACACGCTGACCGCCATCCCTGAATTGACGCGGCTGTGCCGCGAGCGCATCGCCAAAGACCCGTCATTGGCTAAGCGCGTCGCCGAACGCACCAAGGCGGTCACGCAGAAACATGACACTCTGTTCAAAGCCTGGGGCGAGGCGGCGAAAAAGGACTGGGACGGCGTGCCGATCACGCTGCCGCGATTGGCCAGCGAAATGTGGGATGTGATCAAACACGAGGATTGGGTGCTCACCGCCTGCAATTTGCAGGAATGGGTCTATAAGCTGTGGGACTTCGACAAGCCGTACCGGCATCCCGGCCAGGCGCTCGGCACCGGCACGCAGATCGGCGTGTCGCTCGGCGTCGCGTTGGCGCACCGCGGCAAGGGCCGGCTGGTCATCGACATTCAGCCCGACGGCGATCTGATGTTCGACGCCGGCGCGTTGTGGAGCGCGGCCAAGAACAACATCCCGATGCTCGTCGTCATGTACAACAACCGCGCCTATTACAACGACTGGGAGCATCAGATTCGCGTCGCGCAGCACCGCGGCACGCCGGTCGAGCGCGCTTATATCGCCCAGGACATTACCGGCCCGGAGCCCGACTTCGCCACCATGGCCAAGAGCATGGGCTGGTACGCCGAAGGCCCGATCGAAAAGCCCGCCGACATCGCGCCGGCGCTCCGCCGCGCCATCGCGCAGGTGAAGGCCGGCAAGCCGGCGCTGGTCGATACGGTGCTAAGGGCGCGATAAACCCGGCGCAGAAACTACCAATAACGGCCAGTGCCGCCCACCACGATTGTGGCGATGCCGAGAAGAAGGTTGATCGCCACGATCACACGTATCTGATTCAGATTCTTCGCCGCATCCGGCAGGTTGCCTTGATCGAGCGCGGCGCGGAATCGCCGCCACGGCGCGGACACGAGGTGCAAGAACAACAGCACCATCAGAAGACCTAAGCCCTGCATGACATTGACGTAGGTTGGAGCCGCGGCGAACCCGCCGAAATACAAAAGCAGCATGGCGTAGCCTGAGCCCAGCAGCACCGCGATGCTGACGCCGACCCAGGGCAGGAATATGCCGAACACGCGCCGCCACAGCGGCAGTCGCACCGCCGGTTCGAGCGGACCCGCGGCTGGCCGCAGCACAAAATAGGCAAACGCCATGCCGCCGACCCAGAACAGTGCGGCCAGGAGGTGCAGCGCGAGCGACAGGACGAGCATGCCTTATTCTTTCTCGACGCTCTTCACCGGCGTTTCCGGCGTCAGGCCGCCACGCCGTCGCGCGAAGGTTTCCTTGCCGGTCTCTTCCCATTGGCCGGCCACCGCGCGCTCCGCATAGGTGTCCCACGCCGCGTCCCAGTCGCCGAGCGAATAGCCGTGCCATGGCTGCTTTGGCGTCAGCGTCGGCAGACCGAGCTCCTCCCAGATGGCGCGGGCGCGCTCCATATATTCGCGCTTGGGCAGCGAGATCGGCGGATAGGGCTCCTTCTGCGTGGCGTCGACCAGCATCGTCGACTCTTCCCTGGGTCCGCCCGATTTCGGCCCATGCCCCTCCGAGCGATAAGGAATGATGTGCACATCCTCGATCGGATTGGCGCGATAGGCGAGCGACCAGAACACGGCGTCGGCATTGTCCGGATCGATGTCCTCGCTGACGCCGATGACATATTTGCCGATATCGGCCTGCAGCGTTGCCGCGCCTTGCAAGGCGCGCCAGATCTCGGTGCGCGGCACGCCGGGCGCAAACTGCACGAAGACCACTTTCCGCAGATTGGTCAGCGGTTCGTGCAGCGCGACGCGGCGGACGCCCTTGATCGCCAAGGTGTCGCGCAAATAGGCAAGATAGCGCGGCTCGTAGGCGACACGCTTCATCACGCTCGATTCGCTCGGCGTCACCTCGCTTAATATCGAGGCCCAGACCGGGGCGCGTTTATGCGTGATCGCGGTGACCTGCATCGACATGTTGAAGCCTTCGACCACGACATGGCCGTGGCTCTCGCCGAACGGACCCTCCGGCTCCAGCAGTTCCGGATCGATCAGCCCCTCGACGACGAATTCGGCGTCGGCCGGCACGTCGAGATCGACGGTTAAGGCCTTGACGACGCGGATCGGCGCTCCGGCAAGACCGCCGGCCACCGCCATCTCGTCGCAGTCGATCGGCAGTTTCTGCGGACCGGTGAACATCACGACGGGCGCGGCGCCGACTACGATTGCGATCGGCATCGGCTTTTTCAGCTTGCGGTATTTCTGCCAGTGCAAGTAACCGCCGGCGCCGCCGGGGCGCGCCGCCATGCGCACGGCGAGCCGGTCTGTTGCTTTGAGACCCGCGCGATAGGTGCCCATATTGCGGACGCCGGTTTCCGGATCCTGCGTGATGCACACGGTGGCGGTAAAGTAAGGCGCCGAGTCATAGCCCGGCGTCGAAATCGGCACCGGCAAGCGCTTTAAGCCGCCGTCGGCCTGGCGCAACGCGTCGCCTTTGACGACTACCTCCTGGCAGGGCGCCGCGGTCACCGCGACCGGTGCGATCGGATTGGCGATGGCCCGCATCCAGGCCTCGCCGATGTCCTCGACCGGCCGCCCCATGCCGACGGCGTAAATGCGCGCTGACGCCGCCAGCGCGCCGATGGCGACCGGAACGTCGTAGTGGCGACCTTGGCCGTCGACCACGTTGGTGAACAAGAATGCCCGCCGCTCGTCCTCGCGTAGCCCGCCCTGGAATTGCCAGCGCACCAGTGGATGCAGCTCGGTGTCTTTGTCGATCGGCCGGTCGATGCGCGTGAGCAGTCCCGCGGCTTCGAGCCGCGCCAGATGCTCCTGAAAATCGCGCGGCGGTCCGGAGAACTCGGTCGCGATTTTCTCAGTGCCACGCTTGTCGAGCATTGAGCAGGCCTTTCGGTGATTTCGGTCGTCATGGCCGGGCTTGTCCGGGCCATTCTCGACTTCGGCATGCAAAGACGTGGATGTCCGGCATAGGCGAGCAAAGCACGCCGTTCTCCGAACGGCTATGGCCGGGCATGACGTTCCGTTACTTTTTGTTCTTCAGGTGCTCGGCGATTATGGGTTTTGCGACGCGGAAGCAGTCGACGCCGATCGGCGCACCGCAATAGATCGTGACCTGCGTCAGCGCGGCGCGGATTTCGTCCGGCGTCAGCCCGTTATTGAGCGCGCCGCGCACATGGGTGGCGAATTCTTCCATCTTGCCGAGCGCTGCGATCATGCCGAGGTTGAGGATCGAGCGCTCGCGCGGTTTCAGCGTTTCATCGCCCCAGGTCTCGCCCCAGCAATATTCGGTGAGCAGCCGCTGAAAGTCGCGATTGAAATCGTCGACGTTTTGCAGGGCGCGGTCGACATAGGCTTCGCCCAGCACCTTCTTGCGCTTGGCGAGGCCGAGGTCGTAGCGTTTCTGGTCCATGGCAATGTCCTCATTCGTGGATGACGCAAATTATGTCTCGGCCGGTCCGCCCTTCCAGCGTTTGACGATGCCGGTATCGATGCCGAACAGATCGAGCAGCCGGCCACAGGTGTGGTTGATGATGTCGTCGACCGATTGCGGACGGTTATAGAACGCCGGCACGATCGGGGCGATCACCGCGCCGATCTCGGCAAGCGTCGTCATCGAGCGCAAATGGCCGCTATGCAACGGTGTCTCGCGGACGGCGAGCACCAGCCGGCGCTTCTCCTTGAGCACGACGTCGGCTGCGCGCGACAACAGCGACGCGGTCACACCGGTCGCGATTTCGCTCATGGTGCGGATCGAGCACGGCACGACGATCATGCCCATGGTCGGGAACGAGCCCGAGGAGATCGCCGCGCCGATATCGCTCACGGGGTAGTGCGCCGAGGCCAGCGCGCGCACGTCTCTCGGCTTGAGGTCAGTCTCATAGGCCAGCGTCAGATCCGCCGACTTGCTCATGACCAGATGGGTTTCGATCTCAGTGTTGCGCAGCATTTCCAAAAGCCGCACGCCATAGATCGTGCCCGAAGCGCCGGATATGCCGACAATCAGCCGCGCCGCAGTTTTGGCCATTCCTGCCCTCGTTGGGTTTACGCCGGTTTGTGCCACGGCGCGGCGCGCTGTTCTAGTAGGGGGGCTCGTTACGAGGCGATTCCGTCGAACGCGCCGGTAAGAAGGTCGACGGCCGCTGGGGGAAAGGTCACGCCCATGACGCGGGCATAGGCCGCGACATTCGTTCGCGCCGCGGTGGATGCGGGCGCCTGCATGCCGAGCGGGCCGGATTTCGTGAAATCGTAAAGCGCCTCCTGCTGCAGCCGCTCGGCTTCGAGCTCGACCGCCTTCACTTTATTGCGGAAAACTTCCTGCTTACCCGGCTCGACCAGCGTCGCCGCGCCTTTGAGCTTGCGGCGCGCATCGCGGATCGGAACGATTGTAAGATTTCTCCAATCGCGTACCTGGTCGTCGAGCTTTTTGACGTCGTCGCGCGACAATTGCCGGCTCTCGGAGGCGAGCCAGAATAGAAACAACAGCAGATTGACGTCGACGCCGCAGCCGTCCTGCAAGGCGATGCAGGCGTCCGACACGCCGGTCTGACGGTAGAAATTCAGCGAGAAGCGCCAGAACGGCGTCGTCGCGGTACTGGTCTCAGCATCGGTCATGCGGACTGTAACCTTTCATAAGCGCCGGCGGCGCGCAGCGCCGCGACGATGCGTTCGGGTGTCAGCGGCGTTTCGGCGAAATGGACGTTGAACGGTGCGAGCGCGTCTTCGATCGCCGAAATAATGGCCGCCGGGGCCGGAATCGTGCCGCCCTCGCCGGCGCCCTTGACGCCGAGCGGATTAAGCGGGTTGACCGTCTCGACATGGGCGATGGCGCAGGTCGGCACGTCGGTCGCCATCGGCAGCAAGTAGTCGGCAAACGTGGTCGTCAGCGGCTGCGCGCTGTCGTCGTATTGCATCCATTCCAACAGCGCATTGCCGATGCCGTGGGCGACGCCGCCTTGCACTTGGCCGTCGACGATGAGCGGATTGATGACGCGGCCGCTGTCGTGGGCAACGGTGTAATTGAGAACTTTCACGCCGCCCGTCATGTGATCGACCTCGACTTCGGCGACATGCGTGCCGGAGCAATAGGCGGCCTGCGGCGGCGTGTAATAGGCGGTGTGCTCCAGGCCCGCCGCCTGGCCCGCCGGCAGCGACACGCCGGGAATGCCCTGCGCCAAACGCGCCAGCTCGCCGAACGGCATCGTCGGCTTATTGCCGGTGGCCGCGATGGCGTGGCCGTCATCGAGATCGATATCGCTTTCGTTGACGCCGAGCGCGCGCGCCGCTAGCGCGATGATCTGGCTGCGCACCGCTTGTCCGGCAAGCTGCGCCGAGCAGCCGGCATTCACCGCTTGACGGCTGGCGAAGGCGCCGACGCCTTGGGCGATGGCGCCGGTATCGCCGATCGTCATCACGATGTCCTCGATGCGGCAGCCGACCTGCTCGGCGACGATCTGCGACAGCGTGGTGCGGGTGCCCTGGCCCTGATTGGTGGCGCCGGTCGCGACCGCGACCTTGCCGCTGGGGAGGACGCGCACCGTGACGCCCTCAAACGGGCCGAGCCCGGTGCCCTCGACATAATTGCCGATGCCGATGCCGATCAGCCGGCCTTGATCGAGTGCCGCGCGCTGCCGCTTGCGAAAGCTATCGTAGCCGGCAAGGGCCAGTGCCGTTTCCTGTCCCTTCGGATAATCGCCGCTGTCGTAGACGAGCGGCTTGCCGTCGCGAAACAGAAGGCCGACGGCATAGGGCATCTGTTCCGGCTGGATGAAATTACGGCGCCGCACTTCGGCGCGATCGAGCCGCAGCTCGCGCGCCACGCGGTCAAGCAGGCGCTCCATCGCGAACACCGCTTGCGGCCGGCCGGCGCCACGCACCGGCGTGGTCGGCACCTTGTTGGTGAGCACGACGACGGTCTCGAGCCGATAGGCGGGGACGACATAGGGCCCCGGTACCGTGACGGCGGCGATATAGGGGCTGATGATGCCCCACGGCAGAAAGGCGCCGCTGTCGTGCAGCATCCTGCCGCGCAGCCCGAGAATCTTGCCGGCATCGTCGACGGCGATCGCCATATCCCAGTATTGGTCGCGCTCCTGGGTGGCGCAGAGGAAATGCTCGCGCCGGTCCTCGATCCATTTCACCGGCCGGCCGAGTTTTAACGCCGCCGCCGGGATCACCGCCTCCTCCGGATAGAAGATCGCCTTCGGGCCAAAGCCGCCGCCGACGTCCGGCGCGATCATGCGAATCGACTCGATATTGCGATTGAGAAGATCGGCGAGCATGCCGCGGCCGAGATGCGGCGTCTGCGTGCCGGACCACACGGTCAGAACATCCGCCACCGGATCGTGGCTCGCCAGCACCGCGCGCGTCTCCAGCGCCATGCCGCCGCCGCGGTGCTGCCAGATCACTTCCTCGAACACGTGCGCGGCCCCGGCAAAGGCGGCATCGATGTCGCCATAGGCGAGCGGGAAGCGCGCGGTGACGTTCGATTGCAGATCGCTGTGGGCACGCGGGGCGCCGTCCTTTATCGCGGCGCGGCAATCGGCGACGGCGGCGAGCACATCGTAATTGACGGTGACCGCCGCCGCGGCGTCTTCGGCGATGTAGCGTGAATCGGCAATGACGACGGCGATGGGTTGGCCGACGTAATGGACTTCGTCGCGCGCCAGCACGGTCTGGGTGCGCGCCGCCGTAATCGCGGGATTGGGCGTGAGCATCGGAATCGGCGTGCGGCGCATGGATTCGGGCAGGTCGTCCGCGGTGAGCACCGCGTGAACGCCGGGCATGGTCATGGCCGCTCTGCTGTCGATCTCACCAACCATGGCGTGGGCATGCGGCGAGCGGACGAAGCAGGCATGCAGCAGGCCCGGCAGCTTGAGGTCATCGACGAAGCGCCCGCGGCCGGCGAGCAGTGCCGGATCTTCGAGCCGCTTGACGCGCGCGCCGAAATGCTTTGCGCCCATCATTCAACTC